>Ga0114931_10006159_pt1 | contig 14779 bp, 14 predicted proteins | sample 2SBtaG_FD_89579 | JGI IMG/M metagenome (GOLD analysis project Ga0114931, IMG submission 89579) | Deep subsurface microbial communities from Kolumbo volcano to uncover new lineages of life (NeLLi) - 2SBTROV14_V59a metaG | ecosystem: Environmental > Aquatic > Marine > Volcanic | place: Kolumbo...
ACCTCTATATGATCTTCGTGTTCGGTAAATTTACCGACCTTGAAACCGGTTGTTATGGTGATTTCAGGCAAGCTTTGGGCTTTTTCTAAAAGGGCAGTTTGCAGCTCGGCCCGATGAAAGACTTTGTAAGGGGCCCCATAGCGCTGTTCAGCATAAGGGCCAAGCGGCACACAGTTCAGAAATTTTCCTGAGATCCCATCAGATATACGAATTTGTGCAGGAGTCGCGCCCTTATCCTGCAGAAGGTCCGATATCCCCCATTTTTCCAGCAGCTTCATGCCGTTGGGACCAACCTGAATACCGGCCCCCACCTCACTAAAAATGTCGGCCTGTTCAAACAGCTGGCTGCTTTGACCGCGCTGCGCCAGAGCAATCGCACAGGCCAGTCCGCCAATGCCGCCGCCTGCTATCAGTATGGTCATGGCAAGCTAGGCCGCTTTGGGCTTGTAGATACAGTTCGCCGGATCGGTTTCGTCAGCGTCAAGCTCTTTGTCATAGACATAAAGTGTCGAGCAATACGGGCAAATAATTGTGTTGTCGCTGCCCATATCCAGATAGATATGCGGGTGATCGAAAGGAGGGGTCGCTCCCATACATTGAAATTTCTTGACACCAATGCGGATATTTTCGCTGCCAATATCATTGATGAAATGGGGGGTAATGGGGTCCGCCATGTGCTTTTCCTTCTGCCAATTCCGGTTTTCTGAACTTATTTATGCGAATATTAGCCAAGCTTGGTCGTAAATGATAGATCAAAATGGCATGGCTGGGGAATTACAGATTGATCGCCCGAGCACGAAACAAATAGCTTTGGGAGCGCCCCGTATGACAGTGATCCATGATCATTTTCAAAGTGATGGAATTGAAATCGCCTATCGGGTTGATCGCCCTGGTGAAGGAGAGCACCAAGGGATAACAATACCGGTATTACTGATACATGGCTTTGTCTCCAATGGTGAAACCAACTGGGTCGGCCCCTCCTGGACGACAACCCTTGTCAAGGCGGGCTATGAGACCATTTGCATTGATAATCGCGGACATGGAAAAAGCCAAAAGCTTTATGACCCTGAACGCTATAGCGCGCCATTAATGGCTAAAGATGCCTTTCGTCTGCTCGATCATCTGGGCGTCGAGCAGGCCTATGTCATGGGCTATTCCATGGGCGCGCGCATCACGGCATTCATGCTGAACCAGAACGAGCCGCGCATCAAAGCAGCCATTTTTGCCGGAATGGGTATTAATATGGTGCGTGGGCTTGGCGGCTCAGCTCCGATTGCAGAGGCTTTTGAGGCGGCGCGGGCCGAAGATGTCGAAGATCCGACAGCGCGTTCATTTCGAGCTTTTGCGAAAATGACCGGCGGTGATTTAAAGGCACTTGCTGCCTGTCTGCGTGGGCCACGTTTGAAGGTAAGCAAAGACATGCTTGAGAAGATCACCACACCAACGCTGATAGCGGTTGGCACGATTGATGATGTGGCTGGCTCGGCGCAAGAGCTAAGTGCACTGATTCCGCATTCAAAAATTCTGCCTATCCCGGATCGTGATCATATGAAGAGTGTCGGCGATCCGGTTTACAAAAAGGGCGTGCTGGCTTTTTTACGTGAGAATGAGGACAACGCATAAGGGTCTTACTCGAAATCCACCCAGCTTGTTGAAGTCTGTCTGGTCTTTCGATAGAGGGAGCCAAACTGTTCCTCGTCCTGCTCCAGACGGCTTTCATAGCGGCGCAGCTCTTTGTTATGGTGTGGTAGTTCAAGGCTTTTATTATGGCGTTTGCGGGAGATTGCACGAATGTTGCGTGCCGCCAGCAAGATGCCTTTTTCATAGCGAGCTGCCGTGAATTTTTTGAGGCTGATCAACAGATAATGCTCGGCAACCGTATAGTCTCTGAGCATGGCCGAAACGCGCCCCAGACGATAATAGCTGGCAGCAATATCAAGACGGCGATTGAGGCTTTGATAGAATTTCAGGCTTTTGCCATAGTAGTATTTGGCTTTGGCAAGCTGGCCCATCTTGATATTGATGGCGGCCAGATTATCCATGGTTTTGGCCCCGTCAACTTGCCTGTCATAACGACCCGCAAATTTAAGAGCGGTTTTCAGGAATTTTTCTGCCGTTTTATATTTTTGGCGTCTGGCAAGGCAAATGGCAAGTATATTGGTTGGCTGGATGGCCAGATCCTGGCGCTTTTCGGTGATGGCCAGATCAATGGCCTTGTGGGCAAAGGCTTTGGAGCGTTCACATTTTTGGGAATTATGGGCCAGATTACCCAGGCTAAGGATTTGCGCGGCTGGATTGCCCTGCAAAATAGCCACTTTCAGCATTTTTGTGTAGGCTTTGATGGCCTGATTTCTATCTTTTTTCTGTTCGTGTAATCCGCCAATCGTGTTCCAGATATAGGGATTATCAGGGTCAATACGGGTGGCTTGCAAGCAGATGAGTATAGCATTATGGGCTTGCTTTCTTGCCGCATTTTTACATTGGTTCCAGGACTGTTGCGCACGTATGCTGGTGGTGAGATCTATGTCCTGCTTTTGTCGATTTCGGTGGCTTGTATGAAGCATTGGAGGCTCTTTATACCAGTCATCATAGGCTGCAATGTCACTTGTTGTGCCGCTGTGGTTTTGATGATTGCGGTCAGGTGCCTGTGAGGCGGAACTGGCAAATGCGGATGATGAAGATCCCAGCAGAGCTGTGGTCATTAGCGCGGAAAAAAGTGCTAGAGATGGTTTCATGGGTCCCCCGATCAATCATGAATGCTGTGGTTCAACAGGTCTAATGATTAGGCGACAAGTGGGGCTGGTTTAAGGTGGCCACGTGAATTGATTGCGGCATTATTTTGCGCTTTCAGTCTCCTTAGGACAGCTGCGCTGACGAACAAAAAGACAAGCTAAACGTTTCACTTATTTGTGCGGCTGTCCTTAATAGGTGAATTGCTCGGACAGGATGCGCTCATCAAGGGCATGGCCATTATCGAACATCAGTTTGAGGGGAATGTCAGCACGCTCGATAATACGGACTTCGCGCACATTGCGCACCTCAAAGTGATCGGCAACCGCACTGACCGGGCGTTTTTCCGCTTCCAGAACTTCGATATTGACGCTGGCGCTGTCATGCAGCAGAGCGCCGCGCCAGCGTCGGGGGCGAAATGGGCTGATTGGTGTCAGGGCAAGAAGGGGCGCATTTATTGGCAGAATTGGCCCATGAGCCGACAAGTTATAAGCGGTGCTGCCCGCTGGAGTTGCCAATAAAATACCATCGCATATGAGCATATCGAGGCGCACCTTGCCATCAATATAAAGGCGTAATTTGGCGGCCTGACCGCGTTGGCGCAACAAAGAAACCTCGTTAATGGCCAGTGCCTGACTTTCATGTCCTGCGCTGTCAATAACGCGCATTTGCAGGGGATGGATAATATTGATCTGAGCACTATGAAGACGCTCAAGCAGTCCTTCGGGTTTATAATCATTCATCAAAAAGCCGATAGAACCTTGGTTCATCCCGTAAATCGGAACGCCGAGCTTCATGGTTTCATGCAGGGTTTGCAGCATGAGGCCATCACCACCAAGCGCAACAACGACTTCCGCCTCATTGAGTGCAACAGAATTATACCGGCTCTCAAGTTCTGCTTTGGCCGATTGGGCTGCCTCGACATTGCTGGCAACAAAAGAGATGTTATTGTAATTTCTTTTGGTTTTTATCACTGATATCAGTTCGTTTGGGTGGTTTGCATGATGAATGGTTTTCGATTTGTCGCTTTGTAGCGCAATCTGCTCTGATGCCTATTTCTTTTTTAGCCTGGCGGCTTTATCCTTGTCGACCCACCAGCTATCAATGATGCCTCTTGTATAGGGGGGCTTTTTCGCGGGTTTACCGAATTTGTTCCAATAGGCCATGCGGTGGAAGGGGTAATACCATTGCGGTACCCAGTAATGACCGGCCCGCAAAACCCGGTCAAGGGCGCGCGCCGCTATGACAAGTTGCTGACGGCTTTGGGCCGCGATCATTTTTTCAATAAGGCTATCAACGGCTTTGCTTTTGATGCCAGCCAGATTGAAGCTGCCGGGTGTATCGGCGCTGTGCGAGGACCAGTAATTGCGCATGGCAACGCTGGGCGTCAGGCCAAGTACATAGCGCCTTGTGGTGATATCAAAATCAAAATCCTTGACACGGCGCTCATATTGAGAGCTGTCGACCTGGCGGATATTGGCGGTGATGCCAAGGGTTTTAAGGTTACGGATATAGGGGGCGATGATGCGTTCAAAGGCGTCGGAAAAGGTTAAAAACTCGATTTTAAACTCTTCGCCTTTATTGTTGCGGAGTACGGCGCGGCGGCGTTTTTTGTCACGCGACACATTCCAGCCTGCTTTTTTCAAGAGTCGCAGCGCTTTGCGCAGGTTTTTACGGTCTTTGCCAGAGCCATTGGTTTTCGCAGGTGCATAAGGCAGTCCGAATATTTCGGCTGGCAGCCCTGCTCGGTAGGGTTCAAGCAAAGCCAGTTCGGCAGGGGAGGGTTTGCCATGCGCTTTCATATCCGAGTTTTCAAAAAAACTTTCTGTGCGTTGGTAGGCACCATAAAACAGGTTCTTGTTGGTCCATTCAAAGTCAAAGGCCAGGCCAATGGCTTTGCGCACACGGATGTCCTTGAATTTGTCACGACGCAAATTGAGGAAAAAACCCTGCGCGCCAGAGGGGCTGGCATCTGGCAGGGTTTCGCGGATCATGCGGCCATCCTTGAACTGCTTGATATTATATTTGGTCGCCCAGTCGCGTGAGATGAATTCTTCTCGCAGATCAAAGCTGCCGCCAATCAGGCTTTGAAATTCGGCGGTCTGGTCGCGGAAATATTCATAGCGCAGTTCGTCAAAATTATAGCGCCCGACATTGACCGGCAGGTCTTTGGCCCAATAGTCCTTGCGGCGCTCATAGGTTACCTGGCGTCCCTGATCATATTTTTTGATTTTATAAGGGCCAGAACCCAGAGGGAAATCAAAGGTGGTTTTAGAAAAATCATGTGTTTTGTAATAGGCAGCTGACAGGATGGGCAGAGTGGCAACAATTCGCGGCAGGTCGCGCACTTGCTGCCCCTTGAACTCATAGCGCACTTTATAATCATTGAGCGCCTGCGCTTTGACCACGTCGCGCAACTGAATGGCGTAGGCCGGGTGGCCCTTCTTTTTCAGCAGCTCAAAACTGGCGACCACATCTTTTGCGGTGAGTTTTGAACCATCGGCAAAGCGAGCCTTTTTGCGTAGATAAAAGGTGACGGATTTGCGGTTCCGCGCCACTTGCGCTGATTTGGCGACCAGCCCGTAAATGGCATCGGGTTCATCGTAGGCACGCACCATCAGGCTATCGAATAAAAATTCCAGCCCCTGCGCGGCGTCGCCCTTCAGGATGAAGGCGTTAAAGCTGTTAAAGGTAGTTAGGCCCGCCGTGCCGATCATTGACAGACTACCGCCCTTTGGGGCCTGCGGATTGACATAGGAAAAATGCTTGAAACTGGCGGGGTATTTCAGCGTTCCAAAAGCGGAAAGACCATGGCCGTTGAGGTCTTTCCGATTGAGATAAAAGGTCTTCAGAGACGTTGGTTTAGCCTGTGCAAGATGTGCAATGGCAACTGGAGCGACAAAAGTGAAGAGGAGCAGGAAGAGAAAGAAAAAACGGGCCTGCATAAAATTCTCCTAAGTTGTTTTTGTGGGTGCCCTTACCCCTATTTTGGGGGTTAACCACGCGCTTTGGCGAGCTTTTGTGCTTTGTCTTTGTCGATCCACCAGGTGGCCAGAAAGCCGATAGCCTGGCTGGGCAGCGTTTTGGGTTGGCCGAATTTGTCCCAATAGGCAATGCGCTCAGCAGGCGCATACCATTGTGGAACGACATAATGGTTCCATAATAGCACGCGATCAAGGGCTTTGGCCGCTGCCACCAGATCGGAGCGCGATTTGGCAAAGATGATCTGGTCGATCAAATGATCAACACCCTTGTCCTTGATGCCGATAATATTGCGCGAACCCTGCTTGTCACAGGCTGTAGATCCCCAGTTGTTGCGTTGTTCGTTGCCCGGTGAGCGCGATTGGCGAAAGTTGCCAATGACAATATCAAAGTCAAATCTTCTGTAGCGCCTGACATATTGTGAGCTGTCAACATTGCGGATAGTCGCCCTGATGCCTATTTTTTTGAGATTATTGATATAGGGCATGATGACGCGCTCGAAAGAGGGCTGTACCAGCAAAAACTCTACGGTGAGCGGTTCGCCGGTTTTTTCGTAGTGACGTATGCCATTTTTGATCTTCCAGCCCGCTTGATTCAACAATTGTGCTGCCTTGCGCATATGCTTGCGAAAGTCGCGTGAGGAGTTATTGACCGGCAATTTATAGGTTTTCGTGAAGACCTCTGGAGGCACCAGATCCTTGATTTTTGTGAGGATAGCCAGTTCTTTGCTGGTCGGCAGTCCTTGCGCTGACAGTTCGGTATTCTCAAAATAGCTGCTGACCCGCTTATATTGGCCATAGAACAGGTTTTTATTAGTCCATTCAAAGTTGAAGGCCAGTGAAAAGGCTTGCCGGACTCGTCGGTCTTTGAATTTTGAACGCCTGGTGTTCAACACAAAGGCCTGCATGGGCTCTGCGGTTTTCAGGGTGATCAGTTGTTTTTTGACCAGCGCTTTTTTGAAGGCGGGAAAACGATAGGCGGTAGCCCAGTTTTTGGAACTTGTTTCCTGACGGTAATCAAGTTGGCCACCTTTGAAAGCCTCAAGAGACACCGTATCATCGCGATAATAGGTGTAGCTGATCTGATCAAAATTATAGCGTCCTTTATTGACCGGCAGATCGCGTCCCCAATAGTCCTTGACCCTTTCATAGGTCATATTGGCGCCTCGTTTCATCGTGCCGATCTTGTAAGGACCAGAACCAAGAGGCGGGATTAGCGTGCTTTTGGAAGGGTCACGTGGCACAGAATGGGCGTCTGTATCGGTCCAGTAATGTTTGGGCATGATCGTCAGATCGCCCATAATCTGTGGCAATTCGCGATTGCCTTTGACGCCAAAGGTGAAGGTGACTTGCGCCGGGCCGGTCTTTTTGGCACCTATGACGTTTTTGTAATAGAATTTCCAGCTCGGATTATACTTGGTGAAGGTCTCAAAACTGAAAATAACGTCTTCGACGGTCACCGGCTTGCCGTCATGCCATTTGGCTTGCTTGCGCAGTTTGAAGGTGACGGAGGAATAATCTTTGGGGTAACTCACCCATTCGCATAACAGGCAATAGCTGGTGGAGGGTTCATCAAGGCTTTGGTCCATCAAGCTGTCATAAAGCAGCCCTAGCCCAACGGCACTATCGCCCTTGCCGGTGAACAGGTTCAATGTGTCATAGCTGCCGCGCGCGCCAAGACGAACCCGTCCCCCTTTGGGGGCGGCGGCATTGACATATTTGAAATGCTGGAAGTCTTTGGGGTAGCCTGGAGTGCCTATTAGCGAGAGGGCATGCTTTTTGGGCCCATTATCAGCCAGAACCGCGCCGTTTGTGGTTCCATCAGGCGATTTGGCAAGAGCAGGGCCGCTGACCAATAGCAATAAGGGAATGGCCAGCGCGAAGAATGATAAGTGTGCTCTTGCAAACCCGCCTGTCGAAGGTTGCCTCATTGATTGCAAGCGTTTGTTCAGCACCATTATCATTTCTCTTTAACTTGTTACGAAGCTCCAGGATTCTGCCTTAAAAGGCGGGAAGGGGAGCGGGTTTGTCAGCATTTTCTCGCAAAAACACTATGAGATTAGCGATGTCCTTGACCTTGCGAAGGCCTGGAAATGCCATTTTTGTCTTTTTGACCAGCTTTTTGGGTTTTTTCAGGAACGTACCAAGATTATCATAGTCCCAGTTTTGTGCCTTCGAAGCATATTTCTTCATGGCTGGTGAATAGCGAAACCCCTTGTGGCTGGCGATGGGACGGCCAATCAGGGCAAAAAGGTTAGGACCAACCTTGTTTTTACCGCCCTTTTCAAAGCTGTGGCATGAGAGACATTTTTTGGCGATCTTTTTCCCTTTTTTCACGCTAGCAGTGCTGAGCAGTCTGGCAAGCGAACCCGTCGATTTTGAGGCAGGCTTTGCAGCACTCTCATGTTTTTGCGGCAGGACAAAGGTGGTTGTGGCTTTGGTGCCCTTTGGCTGATGAGCCTGATTACTGTTTGCATGGTCATTGGCGGCCATTTGGTGAGCGCCGTTTGTATGTGGGCTTTTGCTTTCATACAGAGAGTTGACAAAGCTCGACAAGGCGAACATGAATAGCAGGGAAAATCCAAATGCTGCACCTAAGACAGTTAAAAAATCTTCCAGTTTGGAGGGGCCAGTATGGTGTGTCGACATGCGGTTTCCAGTTCTTGCCAAGGACGTTGCGTTACAGGGGTGTTGCGTTCAAAAAAAGAGGTTATTCCAGGAGGTCAATAGGCAAGTCGTTCCACCCATCCTTTTGACCTTGAACAAAACTTCGATCGTGATTGTGCGTTTAATAGCTGTCTTTGGTTCTAGTTATCAATAGTCAAACTGTCATTTTCAGGCAGGGTGAGACAAAATGAGGCGGTAAATGACCAAAACTTTGATACTTGTTCCCGCTCGTCTGCAGGCATCGAGACTTCCGGGTAAACCTTTGGCTGATATTTTGGGCGAACCGATGATTGTGCATGTCTGGCGTCGGGCGATAGAAGCGCAGGTCGGCGAGGTTGTGGTGGCCACCGATGACCGGCAAATCGTGCAGGCTGTGGAAAAAGCTGGGGGGCGCGCTGTGATGACGCGGGATGATCATCACAGTGGATCTGATCGTATTTTTGAAGCACTTGAGCGTGTTGATCCTGACCATAACTATGAGATTATTGTCAATCTGCAAGGCGACCTGCCCAGTCTTGATCCGCATCTGGTGAAGGCTTGTATCGCGCCTCTTGAGAACCCGGCTGTGGATATCGCCACGCTTGGCGTAGAAATCAGCGATGAAGAGGAGCGTACCAACCCCAATGTGGTGAAGATTGTCGGGACACCGGTTGGCGAAAAACAGTTGCAGGCGCTTTATTTCACCAGAGCGACGGCTCCGCATGGCGAGGGGCCACTTTATCATCATATAGGAATATACGCCTATCGACGCGCTGCCCTGGAGCGCTTTGTCGAGCTGTCCGCTGGCACACTGGAACAGCGCGAAAAACTGGAGCAGTTGCGGGCGCTGGAAACTGGCATGCGTATAGATGTGAGCCTCGTTGACACGACACCTCTTGGTGTAGATACTCCAGCCGATCTTGAAAAGGCCAGAAAGCTGCTCGGTTAAGGACATCAGTGGCGACCAAACAGGATAAATGGACAGACATTTATGAGCACCAGGAAACAGGGCGTGATCTCCTATCAAGGAGAGCCGGGGGCCAATTCACATCTCGCTTGTATTGATTTTCGACCGGACTGGCAGGCTTTGCCGCGCGCTACATTTGAAGGCGCTCTGGCGGCAGTCAGCGAAGGGGAGGCCGATCTGGCGATGATCCCTGTGGAAAATTCGGTGGCCGGACGGGTGGCTGATGTCCATCATTTGCTGCCCGACAGCGGCCTGCATATTGTCGGTGAACGTTTTGAACCTATACGCCATCAATTGCTGGGGCTCAAAGGCACCAAAATCAGCGACCTTAAATCCGTTCACAGTCACATCATGGCGCTCGGTCAATGTCGCAATAAAATAAGAGAGCTGAAGCTGGTCTCGCATCCGGAATCAGACACGGCAGGTAGCGCCCGCATCATCAAGGAGCGTGGTGACAAGAGCATGGCGGCCATCGCGCCGCTTCTTGCTGCAAAAGTTTACGGCCTTGAAGTGTTGGCCAAGGATATTGAAGATGCGTCCCACAATACCACGCGCTTTTTGATCTTGTCGGCCTCCCCCAATCAGGCCAAAGCCGGAAACGGGCCGGTTATCACGACCTTCGTTTTTCGGGTGCGCAACGTGCCTGCCGCCCTTTACAAAACCATGGGGGGCTTTGCCACCAACGGCGTCAACATGACCAAGCTGGAGAGCTATCAGCCAGAAGGCTCCTTCAACGCCACCATGTTTTATGCCGATATTGAAGGCCATCCCGATGACCGCATGGTCAAGCTGGCCATGCAGGAACTGATCTTTTTCTCATCAGAAGTGCGCGTTCTTGGCGTTTACAAAGCGGCCAAATTTCGCTGGAAACTCAAAAAACAGGAGAGCACATGAAGCAAGCGCCACGTAGTATCATCACGCCGCGACCAAGCCTTTCTCTGAACATTCCAGGGGGCATGGCGCCTGTGGAGTTTTTTAACTCTCCGGCCAATCTGAAAAATCTGGCTGAAGAAAACGGCATGTTTCGCACGCCCGAAGACCTGTTGATGTACCGCAAGCTCATTGGCCATTCCACCGAGTTTGATACATCGATCATTCTCGATACTTCCCGGCGTATTCTTGACCCGCTAGGACGACCGGTGCGCCGTGACCAGATGAAGCGCCAGCAAAAAAAGGTCTGGGAACAGATGACGCAGATCACCTGCGACTACATGCTGGAAAAATACCCGGACCCAGGCAAGCATCTGGTGCTTTGCGGCGAGGCGTCGCTCGACAGCACCTGGCCACTTAACAAGCCCGGCGTGCCCAGTATTCGCATGATCCACAATCACTTCATGGTGTTCCCGGTGAGTGATCTGAAAAAGGGTAAGGAGGCCAATCCCTCCAACCCTAATCTCACTGATAGTGGCCACAACTCCATGTTTTTGATGTCGCTGGCTGATGTTTATCATGAGTTTTTGGAAGTGCTGGATTTGCAGATCCTGACAATGACCCCGTCAAGCGAATGCGCGTTGGCTCTGACCGGCTATCCGCAAGGCTTGCCAAGCTGGGTCTTGAAAGAGGGTGTGGAGTGTCTCAAGGATCGCTATTTCTGGTATGAATATGAGCAGATTTTACGGGGATTTCTTGATTTTTACCGCACGTTTTTCTCGCTTGTGGCAACCGGAGATGCAAAAGTGCCGGAGGGTGCCAATTTTGCTTCACAGATTGATGATGTGCTGCTTTCCAACAATCAGTTCCAGCGCGTTGCCCGTGATTTGCGTGAAAAAGTCATCACCGATCCGCAATTTGCCAATGAAATCCGTTGGCGACCGGCTTATAAGCAGATCATGTATCGTGATGACAAGGGACGCTTGATCGTCACCATCTCGCAAAATTCGGTGGGCAATGCCATTACCGAACTTTTGGGTATTGTCGTTGACCGTGTGGAAGATAATGAAGCTTATGCCAGGCTGGAACCAGCGTTGATTGAGCGCTTGCTGGAGGTGCGTGAGCTTTTCTTTGCGGCCAAGCTTGGCGAAGTCATAAATGGCCCGAGCTGGCCGAACGGAGAATATAAAGCGGCCGTGTAGCGGTTGGCGATAAAACTTTCCGTGCGAAGGGCTTTTGATTGCCATTCTTTTATGCCACTTGGTATAAGTGTCTGACCGAATATTCTTCACTGTTTCTATTGGCTTTTTCAGGGCCATTATCGACGGATTTCAACTTGAAAAGGACCCAAGCCCTTATCTGCGTTAAAATCCTTGATTCTGAACCAGAAAAAAACTCAATATAATCAGCAAATAAGTTCCGGTCAGACACTAAGATGAGATTGCGCCAGCAACAGAACCTGGGTGAATGCCATGAATGATTATGTAAAAGCCTTTCTATTATGTGTGGTCTGTCTGGCTATTCTGGCCGGTGGAATGGTGGCGCTTGGCTTTGCTCAGGAAACGACGGGGGCCAATAATTATGTCCCCGGCGTCTGGCGGGGCAATGTGCAGCGTCCGCGTCCTGATTTTTCCGGCTTGCCGCCCTTGCGCATTATTACCGAGGCCGACTACCCGCCGTTCAACTATTATGACGAAGAGGGTACGCTCACCGGCTTTAATGTGGAACTCATCCAGGCTATTTGTGAGGTCATGGGGGTGAGCTGCACTGTTGAAGCCAAAGACTGGGAATTTTTACTGCCGACTCTTGCGCGCAAACAGGCTGATATCGTAGCTGCTTCCTTGACGATTAGCCGTGAAAATCTGAAAATGGCGGATTTTACAGATCGCTATTATGATACCCCAGCGCGATTTGTATCGCTCAAGGGAAGATCCACAGGAGATGTAACCCCGAAGCGCTCAACGGAAAAACAGTGGGGGCCTTGGCCGGTTCTGCGCACATGGCTTATCTTGGGACCTATTACAAGAGCGTCAACATTGTGACATTCAAAACCCGCGAAGATTTGCACAAGGCGTTGAAGGACCATAAGGTTGACCTCATTTTTGACGATGGCATTACCTCGGTCTTCTGGCTCAATGGAACCACTTCAAAAGCCTGTTGTAGTTTTCGGGGAGGGCCGCTGGTGGATCAGAAATATTTTGGTAATGGTGTCGGGTTTGCTGTGCAAAAGGGCAATCGCCGTTTGCGTCAGCTCATTAATTATGCCCTTGAAAAAGTTCGCCGCGATGGCCTGTATGAAGAACTCTTCCTGCGCTATTTTCCACTAAGCTTTTACTAACCGGTATTATTCATGGGGAGATCAAGGGGTAAGCCGGAATTTATTTTTCCTCATGAAGAAAACGAGCGAGTGGCGGGCATTTATCAAAAAGCTGATGTACCGCAGTTGTTGAAAATACCCTGCCGAAAAATCCCTCCAGGGGCTCGCTTCGCGCGAGAGCGGCAAGGGCGAGCCTATGGTGCTGTCCGCAAGGATCCGCGCGAGGCATTTTTGCGTATGCAAAAAATGGGCTGTGGTACATCGGTCAATAAGATTTCCCATAAACACACGGTTTCTTAGTGGTTTGTGGTTACTCTTGCCCAAATAGCTTTGGCTGCTCAGTTTTTGAAATGGGGCGAATTTCGTTCCAGACCTTGTTTTGAGTTGTGCCGATTTAGACAATTTGGGAGTCTTTTTTGTAATGAATAAGTTTGGAAAGCGCGGACGAGCAAGTGATAAAACCTCCCAGAAGCGAGAATCGTTTTTTGGCAGGCTTTCTTTTTCAGGTAGTGCTAATAAAGATAGAATGGCACGGCTTGAAAGGCTGGGAAATTTTGGTGGGACTGTAACTGAAACAGATCGTGTGGACAGTGTTTTACAGGCACGTAAGCGGATCATTGCTGATAGTGTTACCCATTCTCACGAGTTAAGCGAACTGCGCAGCCAGATTGGTTCCTGGAAAGAAGAATTACAGGAAGAAATTCCTGAGAACTCTCGCCACCTGGCAGCCGAACTGGCTGTGGATGATGCGGGTCAGGATTTGCTCAGTAAGCTTCGAAGGGACATTGCCAGCTATTCGGAAGATGAAGATGAAGAAGCTGAAGACAATGAAACTGCTGAGGAAAAAGATAAGACGCTATCATTGTTACGCGGTGAACTGACCGGGTTTTTTGATAAAACGCCAGTAGATGAACCGTTTGTAAAAAAGGAAAGAGCAGCTTCTTTGCCGACAGCTTCTCGTGGAGTGTCTTCCCTCAAGGAGGGTCTCGTGGGCATAAGTGTTCTACCTAAAAAGGTTGCCGCTGAAAAACCGTCTAGAGCCCAGAAAAAACAGCAAAAAGAGCGCAAAGCCAAAGCTGAGAAATTATTGGTGGCCGGACGTATTGAGCGCAATGTTACTAAAAAACCGATTAATGATAGCGAGCAGTTTGTTAAAATGGATCAGTCCTCGCTGCTTGATCAAAGCGCAGTTTTGGATCTGCTTGGCGAATTGAAGGCAGATATGTCGGCTCTCAAAGTACAGTATGACAAACCGTTGGTTCCTGAAGTTAATGAAATCCTCGATCTTTTTGTCGAACTAAAGACGGATATGGCGGCGCTGAAGGAAGAGCGTGATCAGCCACTTGTTCCTGAAGTTAATGAGATTTTCGGTCTTTTTGCCGAGCTCAAGGGAGATATGGCAGCTTTGAAAGAAGAGCGTGCACAGCCTATGGTTTCTGATACGGGGGTTTTTGATAGTTCTGAATTGCATGAGCTGGTTGCTGATCTCAAGGCGGAAATCAAGGCGCTCAAAAACGAAAATTTTAAATATTCTGGCACCGACAATAGCGAGCTTATCCTTGTTATCGGTGAACTGAAAAATGAGGTTGCCGAGCTTTCTAAAAACAATACGGAACAGAGCAGACAGAATGATGATGTCCTGCTTGAGATGTTTAGTGACCTTCAGGGCGCTTTTTCCAAATTTCGTAATCAGCAGGCTTCATTGATCGACCAAAGCAACAATGCAGATTTTGAGCAGATTTCGATAATATTGCGGTCTCTCATCGGGGATGTGGAAACCCTTAAAGATGAACAGATGAAAGCAGTCGAACAAGCCCAAAACGTACAGACCGGAGCCTTTAATGGTCTTTTGCAAGGCCTTAAAGATGATTTCCGTGAGCTCAGGAAAGAGCAGATTGAATTGCAGGATGAGGCTTCTGGGTTAGGTACTTCTTCGGAACGTATCAATCACTTGCTGGTCGAGCTCAAGGAAGAAGTTGATACGGCGCGTCTTCAAGAAAATGATGAAGATGGCGGTATGGATATTGACAGATTATCAGCTGTCAATAGTGTTCTGACCCTGTTGATTGGCGAAAACAGCACGAAAAGCCATGGTGCAAGCCAAGAAGAAAAATCGAAGAAAGCAGCGGGATAATACCAATTGTCCACCCGTCGAAAGATCCCTCCGGGGGCTCGCTGCGCGGGAGGGCGGCAAAGGGATCAGGCCAATTTGCGGTCTTCGCAAACCATGTTTCCAACGATCTCCTTCCCGCACTCAAATCATAACAT
>Ga0114931_10006160_pt1 | contig 14779 bp, 13 predicted proteins | sample 2SBtaG_FD_89579 | JGI IMG/M metagenome (GOLD analysis project Ga0114931, IMG submission 89579) | Deep subsurface microbial communities from Kolumbo volcano to uncover new lineages of life (NeLLi) - 2SBTROV14_V59a metaG | ecosystem: Environmental > Aquatic > Marine > Volcanic | place: Kolumbo...
AAGGGCGTCACCACATGAAACCCGACCGTGCCCCGGTAGGTGCGCGCGCCCAGGTACATCTCCTTGTCGTGCAGGAACCGGCCTTCGAGGCGCACGGGCACATAGGCCAGCGCGGCGGCGTCAACCAGGTTCGCGGGCAGGGCCACGGGCGCGGCGGCGATGCGCGCGGCCATGTCCGCGATCAGGGCTTCTTTCCAATGGAGGCGCTGGATCTGCCATGTGCCGAGGCCGACGAGCACCGCGAGCCCCACGAACGCGGCCACGCTCGCCCCCAGGCGCGGACGAAAGCGCCGACGTGCGATTCGAGCCATTAGTCGTATTTGACGGTGCCGGAATCGCTCGCCTCGTGGCGATATTGCAGCGCGATCATGGTTGCCTTCATGGGGCGCAGAAGGCCGATCGAACCGCCCAGGATAATGGCCGGCCAGATCGCCATGTGCACCCACATAGGCGGCGCGAACCGCGCCTCGACCAGAAGGGCGAGCGGCACCACCAAAAAGCCCAGGATGAAGATGATGAAGACCGCGGGGCCATCGCCGCTATCGGCCTTGCGCAGATCGAGGCCGCACACCCGACACCGCTCGGCGACGCGCAGGAACCCGTCGAAGATCTTACCCTGCCCGCAGCGCGGGCACCGGCACCTGAGGCCAGTGGCAAGCGCCGAGTGGCGCGCGTAATAAGCCTCGGGCATGGGCGTGCTCAGGACCCCCACAGATACACGCAGCTAAACAGGAACAGCCACACCACGTCCACGAAATGCCAGTACCACGCCGCGGCCTCGAAGCCGAAATGATGGTCCGGCGTGAAATCGCCGCGCTTGGCGCGCACCAGGCACACGATCAGGAAGCACGTGCCGATGATCACGTGGAACCCGTGGAACCCGGTCGCCATGAAGAAGGTGGAGGGATAAATCCCATCGGTGAAGGAAAACGCCGCGTGGCCGTACTCGTAGGCCTGCAGCGAGGTGAACAGAATGCCGAGCGTCACGGTCAACGCCAGGCCCACGACCGTGTTGCGCTGGTTGCCGGCGCGCAGTTCGTGATGGGCCCAGGTCACCGTGCAGCCGGACAGGAGCAGGATCAGCGTATTGAGGAACGGCACCTCGAAGGGATCGAACGGCTTGATGCCCACGGGCGGCCACTGAAAGCCGGTCGCCTCGGTGGGGAAGAGCGAGGCATTGAAAAAGGCCCAGAAGAAAGCGGCGAAGAACATCACCTCGGAGGCGATGAATAGCGCCATCCCATAGCGCAGGCCGATTTGCACCACCGGCGTATGGTGCCCCTCGACGGTCGCCTCGCGGATCACGTCGCGCCACCACAGGAACATGGTGAGCAGCACCAGCCCCGCGCCGATCGGAATCACCCATGGGGTGATCTCGTGCATATAAAGCACCCCGCCGACCGCCAGCGTGCCGGCGCCAAAGGCCCCGACCAGCGGCCACGGGCTGGGATCGACAAGATGATAGGGGTGCTTCTGTGCGTGGGCGTCGCTCATGACTCGTCTCGTCTCCAGATCGCTACGCCGGGGGCGGCCCCCCGCGCTCGGATGTTCAGTTTGCCGTGATCGTACCCGCGACCGCCTGCGCGCGGTCTTCGGGGTCGCGGAAGAAGGTATAGGACAGCGTAATGGTTTTGACCTCGTCCAGGTTGCGGTCCTCGGCGATCGACGGATCGACGAAGAAGGTCACCCCCATTTCCACCTCCTGACCCGCCGTCAGGGTCTGCTCGTCGAAGCAGAAACACTGGATCTTGGTAAAGTACGGACCCGCCTTGAGGGGAGTCACGTTGAACGTCGCCTGGCCGGTAATCGCATGTTGCGCCAGGTTATGGGCGTAATAGTGGGCCACGCCAGGCTCGCCCACGCGCACCTTGACCTCGCGCTGGAGCGGGTGAAATCGCCACGGCAGGCCTGGGTCCACGTCCGCGTTGAACTGGACCGTAATCACCCGCTCCGAGATCGTCTCTGGCGCCACGTCGGCGATCTGGGGGGTGCCGCCGTAACCAGTGACCTGGCAGAACAGGCGATAAAGCGGCACCGAGGCGAACGAAAGCCCCACCATGGCCACCGCCACCACGACCAGGATGACCGCGGTGCGTCCATTGCGATATGCGCGCGCGTTGCGCCCGGCCATGGCTCAGCCGCCTCCCATGCGCACGATCGAGACCACGTAGATCAAGGCGACAAAGCCCACCAAGACGGCCAGAAGGGCCAGGTTCCTGGAACGTTGCCTGCGCTCGGCGTCGCTCGGCCGGCGGCGTTGGGCCACGGCGCTCACCCAGCCGCCCCGGGCACATGCTCGGCGATCAACGCTGCGAACAACGCGAACAGATAAAGGATCGAGAAGCCGAACATGAGCCGCGCCGCCCGCGTGCCGGTTTCGCGCCAGACCCGCACGGCAAGCGCGAGCAGGCCGGCCCCCATCGTGGCGGCCACGACCCCGTAAACCAACCCAGCCATACCGAGCGCCACGGGCGCAGCGCTGACCGGCAGCAGCGCGATCGTATAGGCCAAGATATGGCGCCGCGTCGCCGCGCGCCCGGCGACCACCGGCAGCATGGGCACGCCGGCCTTGGCGTAGTCCCCGGCACGATAAAGCGCGAGCGACCAGAAATGGGGCGGGGTCCACACAAAGATGATCAGGAAAAGCGCGAGGGCTTCCAGGGAAACCGCGCCGCTCACCGCGACCCAGCCGATAACCGGCGGAAACGCCCCGGCCGCGCCGCCGATCACGATGTTCTGCGGCGTGCGGCGCTTCAGCCATATGGTGTAGACGAAAACATAGAAGCCGTTGGCCAGCGCGAGCAGCGCCGCCGCCGTCCAGTTGACGGCAAGGCCCATGAGCATGAACGAGAACAGGGACAAGGTGATGCCAAAGGCCAGCACCTCCTCCGGGGCGATCCGGCCCATGGGGATCGGCCGGCCGCGGGTGCGCTCCATCACCGCGTCGATATCGCGGTCGTACCACATGTTGATGGCGCCGGCCGCCCCGGCCCCAACCGCGATGCACAAGACCGCGACCGTGGCCAGAACCGGATGGATCGGGCCGGGCGCCGCGATCAGCCCGGCCACGCCGGTAAAGACCACGAGCGACATGACCCGCGGCTTGAGCAACACAATGAAATCGGCGACCCGCGCGCCGCCCTCGACGATCGCGCCCGCGCCGGTTTCGCTCAGCTCTAGGGAGGTATCGCTCACCCGGTCTCTCGCGTTCGCCGCGCCCTAGCCGACGGCTAGCGGATTCGCGGCAGTTCCTCGAAGGTGTGGAACGGCGGCGGCGACGGCACGGTCCATTCCAGGGTCGTCGCGCCCTCGCCCCATGGGTTGGCCTCGACCCGGCGACCGGCGACGAAGGTATAGATCACCACGCCGACGAAGAAGACCGTCGAGGCCAGGCTGATGTACGAGCCGATCGACGACACCATGTTCCACCCGGCAAAGGCGTCCGGATAGTCGATATAGCGCCGGGGCATGCCCGCCAGGCCCAGGAAATGCTGGGGAAAGAAGGTCAGGTTGACACCGAAGAACGTGGTCCAGAAATGCAGCTTGCCCGCCCATTCCGGATACTGGCGCCCGGACATCTTGCCGAACCAGTAGTAGAACCCGGCGAAGATGGCGAACACGGCCCCCAGGCTGAGCACGTAGTGGAAATGCGCGACCACGTAATAGGTGTCGTGCAGCGAGGTATCCATGCCCGCGTTGGCCAGCACCACCCCGGTCACCCCGCCGATGGTGAACAAAAAGATGAAGCCGATCGCCCACAGCATGGGCGTATCGAAGCGCAGGCTGCCGCCCCACATGGTGGCGATCCAGGAGAATATCTTGATCCCCGTGGGCACCGCGATGACCAGGGTGGCGGCGGTGAAATAGGCTCGCGTGTCCACGTCCAGGCCGACCGTGTACATGTGATGGGCCCACACGATGAACCCGACGAAGCCGATCGAGACCATGGCGTAGGCCATGCCCAGATACCCGAACACCGGCTTCCGGCTGAACGTGGAGACGACCATGCTGATGATCCCGAAGCCGGGCAGGATCATGATGTAGACCTCCGGGTGCCCGAAGAACCAGAACAGATGCTGGAACAGGATCGGATCGCCCCCGCCTGCCGGATCGAAGAAGGCGGTGCCGAAGTTGCGGTCGGTCAGGAGCATGGTGATCGCCCCGCCCAGAACCGGAATCGCCAGGAGCAGCAGGAAGGCGGTAATCAGGATCGACCACACGAACAGGGGCATGCGGTGCAGGGTCATGCCCGGCGCGCGCATGTTGAAGATGGTGGTGATGAAATTGATCGCGCCCAGAACCGACGACGCGCCGGCCAGATGGAGCGCGAAGATCGCCATGTCCACCGATGGGCCTGGATGGCCCAAACTCGACGAGAGGGGCGGATAGATGACCCAGCTCGTGCCCGCGCCCGGGCCGACGAAGGCCGAGCCCAAGAGCAGCAGGAACGCCGGCACCAGGAGCCAGAACGAGATGTTGTTCATGCGCGGGAACGCCATGTCGGGCGAGCCGATCATGAGCGGCACGAACCAGTTGCCGAAGCCGCCGATGAGCGCCGGCATGACCACGAAAAAGACCATGATCAGGCCGTGGGCGGTGATGATCACGTTCCACATCTGCCCGTCGGGCACCCCGTCGCTCAGAAGGTACTGAACCCCTGGATTCTGCAACTCGAGGCGCATGATCAGCGAGAAAAACCCGCCGATCAGCCCGGCCGTCACGGCGAAAAAGAGATAGAGGGTGCCGATGTCCTTGTGGTTGGTGGAGCAGAACCAGCGGACGAAGAAGCCCGGCTTGTGGTCGTGGTACGCGTCGGCGGTGTCCAACTGAGCCATGTTCGCGAGGTCTCCCAGCGTCCTAATTTGTATCTTGGGTTTGTGCCAGTCGGGCCGGCGCGGGTTCCGGTTCCGGCTCGTCCACGCGCGCGAATTCCTTCTTGGCGGACTCGACCCACTGGGCGAAATCCGCCTTGGAGACCGCCTTGATCGCGATCGGCATGTACGAATGTCCGGCGCCGCAAATCTCCGAGCACTGGCCGTAGTAGACACCCTTCTTGGTGACCTCGAACCAGGTTTCGTTGATGCGCCCGGGCACCGCATCCAGCTTGACCCCGAAGGCCGGCACGGCGAAGGAATGCAACACGTCGCTTGCCGTGATCAATAGGCGAACCTTGGTGTCGACCGGCACCACGACCATGTTGTCGGTGGTCAGCAGCCGGGGCTGACCGTCCTTCAGATCCTCGTCGTCCACCATGGTCGCGTCGAAGGTGAAGTTTCCGTTGTCCGGATACTCGTAGCTCCAGTACCACTGCTGGCCGATCGCCTTGATGGTCATGTCCGGGTTCTCCACCCGGTCGGTATAGTACAACAGCTTGAACGAGGGGATCGCGATAATGACCAGGATGATGACCGGGATCGCGGTCCAGATCACCTCGACCAGCGTGTTGTGAGTGGTCTTGGAGGGGGTTGGATTGCGCTTCTCCGAGAAGCGGTAGATGACGAACAGCAACAGCACGGTCACAAGCCCCGCGACCAGAAAAATCACCACCATCATCAAATTGTGAAACGCGGTGATGTGCTCCATGGTCGGCGTGACCGGCTGCTGGAGGCCTATCTCCCAGTTGCGCAGGCTATACGCGTGCGCGTGCCCGGCGAGCAGCGCGAAGACCGGCGTCCACGCGGCAACGTATCCAAACCGCCTCAATAAACTCATGTTTTCGATCCCTGTCCGGCAACGCCTCGCATGGCGAGGTCACTTGCCCCCATTCTCCGCCATAACGCGGAGCGCCGCTGGTATCCATCGACCGTGGGCGCAACCTATAGCAAGCGCGGAAGCACCAAACAATAGCGTGGATGCGTCGGCGGTGACGATGGCGGCGGCCTAGGCGCCGTCGGCATCGGGATTCCGCTCGCGCCCCCCCGACTCGACGCGCAGATGGGTGCGCAGGCGCCGCACCCCGAACGCAACCGCGGCGACCACCGGCACGATGGCGATCCCGGCGACCAACTCCGCGTTAACGCTCAGACCGGCACTCTTGGCCGCCTTGGCGGCGTAGGACACGAGGCCGACCAGGTAATAGCTGATCGCGGCCACGGACAACCCCTCGACGGTTTGTTGCAGGCGCAGTTGCAGGCGCGCGAGCCGGTTCATGGAGCGCAGAAGATCCGTATTCTGCGCCTCCAGCTGGATATCGACGCGGGTGCGCAAAAGGTCGCCGGTGCCGCCGATGCGCCGCGAAAGCCGCTCCAGGCGCTCGGCGATGGCCTCGCAGGTTCGCATGGCCGGGGCTAGGCGGCGGTCGAGAAACTGTGCCAGGGTTTGCAGCCCGGAAATCCGCTCCTCGCGCAGCTCATCGACCCGGTGGCGGACCAGCGCGTAATAGGCCCGGGCCGCGCCGAAGCGAAAATCCGCCGCCGCCGCCATGCCCTCGATCTCGGCGGAGAGGTCGGTCAGTTCCGACAGCAGGCGGCGCTCGTCGCTCAGCCCGCCGCGAATCGCCGTCATGAGGCCGGTGATATCGGTCAGGCGCGTCGCGGCGCGGCCCAGGTTGGCGCCATACCGGCGCGCGATTGGCAAGGCCAGAAGCGCCATGGTGCGATAGGCCTCGATCTCCAGGAGCCGCTGCGCGAGTCGCCCGGCCTGGCGCGGCAGAAGATGCCGATCATGCACCAGGATGTGGCCGAACCCATCCTCGTGGATGCGAAAATCCAGAAACACGGCGGCCGCGCCGCTGGCCACGGTGCTGCCGGCCAGGTTGTCGGAGCCGAACAGGCGGGTCAACGCCGCCAGATCGAACGGCGCCGTGGCCGCGGTTGCCAGGGCGAGGCGCGTGCCCACCAGAAGTTCCCCCGGCAGGCCCGCCAGCCATTCCGCGGGCAGAGAGTCGAACCCGGGCGCCGCGAAGATCGCTGAGGTCCCGTCCGCCGGGGTCTCGAGGGCGGGGGTCTCGAAAAAAGTGTAGGTCGAAAACTCCGCGTGGCGCTCCCACTTGAGCCGCACGGCGCCAAGATCGACCATGCGGTGGGTGTCGCCCCGCGCCGGCCCGGCCGCGCCCAGGCGCGCGCACAGATCGGCCACGTGGCGGCGATCCGCCTCCGCCGCGTCCTCGCCGGAGAGCATAGCCAAGTGGGTCGCCCGCTGGGGCGCCGTGAGCGACGCGAACGGCCGGGCGTGCATCTCGTTGGTCAGCGCGCGGCGCAATCCGTGTTCGGGCGGAAGGTTGGCCATGCAGGTGCCTTTTGCCGTGTCGCAAGGAGGTTTGCAAGGTTTCCCTGTATTGTCGGCGCCGCCGATCCCATATCATGGGCCAAACGCGGCGGGCCTTTTTGGCCGCCGCCCAGGTTCATCCGAATTCACCAGGTTTATCCGAATTCAATCGTTGCCGCCGACGGAAGGCTCCTCCCATGTCGCACCTGCACACGACCGACAATATCTTTTTCAACCGCGCCGGGCTCGACCGGGCCCGCACGGAGGCGATCGTGGACGACGCGCTTTCCGGCGCGGACGATGGCGAGCTGTTTCTGGAATACCGGCAATCGGAAAGCCTGACCTTCGACGACGGGCGCATGAAGAGCGCCAGCTTCGACACCACCCAGGGCTTCGGCCTGCGCGGGGTGGCGGCGGAGGCGGCGGGCTACGCCCACGCCAGCGAACTCAGCGAGGCGGCGATCAAGCGCGCCGGCGAAACCGTGAAGACGGTGCGTTCGGGCCGTGGCGGGGTCATGGTCGCGGCGCCGGGGCGCACCAATCGCACCCTATATACCGACGCCAACCCGCTGGCGTTGCTTCCCTTCGAGGCCAAGGCCGACCTCTTGGGCCAAATCGACGCCTACGCGCGCGGCCGCGACCCCCGGGTGCGCCAGGTCTCGGCATCCATCTCCGGCTCGTGGCAGGCGATCCAGATCCTGCGCCCGGGCGGCGAGCGCGCGGCCGATGTGCGCCCCCTGGTGCGCCTCAACGTCGCCATCGTGGCCGGACAGGGCGAGCGCATGGAAAGCGGCGGTTACGGCGGCGGCGGACGCATCGCCTACGATACCCTGATCGACCCGGCCTATTGGCGGGCCGCGGTGGACGAGGCCCTGCGCCAGGCCCTGGTCAACCTGGACTCGATCGACGCGCCGGCCGGGGAAATGCCGGTCGTCCTGGGCTCGGGCTGGCCCGGGATCCTCCTACACGAGGCGATCGGCCACGGCCTGGAGGGTGATTTCAACCGGAAAAAAACCTCCGCCTTCGCCGGCCTGATGGGCGAGCGGGTGGCGGCGCCGGGGGTCACCGTGGTTGACGATGGCACCATCGCCGAGCGGCGCGGCTCGCTCACCATCGACGACGAGGGCACCCCCAGCCAGGCGACCACCCTGATCGAGGACGGGGTGCTGGTCGGCTATATGCAGGATCGCCAGAACGCGCGCCTGATGGGCATGGCGCCGACCGGCAACGGCCGGCGCGAATCCCACGCCCACATCCCCATGCCGCGCATGACCAACACCTACATGCCCGCCGGCGACAAGGACCCGGCCGAAATCCTCGCCTCGGTGAAGCGCGGGCTCTATGCGGTCCAGTTCGGCGGCGGGCAGGTGGATATCACCTCGGGCAAGTTCGTCTTTACCTGCACCGAGGCCTACATGATCGAGGACGGGCGCAAGGACGCGCCGGTCAAGGGCGCGACCCTGATCGGCAACGGCCCGGACGTGCTCACCAAGGTCGCCATGATCGGCAACGACATGGCGCTGGATACGGGCATCGGCACCTGCGGCAAGGAGGGCCAAGGGGTTCCCGTCGGGGTCGGCCAGCCAACCCTGCTGGTGGAAAGCCTGACCGTGGGCGGCACCGGGGCGTGAGCCGTTAACCGAATGTTAACTCGGCGGGCGTCTAATAACGGCTCTAACCCTTCCCCTAGACCAGTACCCTATGTACCCCAAAGAGCCGCGGTCCCCCAGCCGCGGCTCTTTACTTGTTGCGCGGGCGTCTGTTCGGGGCGCGGTTCAGTACGCGATATCGTCGAACAGCTTGTCGATATCCTGGCCCCAGGGGCCGCGGTAGGCCGCCAGCAGCCCTTCCGCGGGGGTCGGCCCGCCGGCCGCGATCTCGCGTAGGTCGTCCAGGTAATGGCACTCGTCCAGGCCGGTCGCGTCGAGCCGGGCGCGCCGGCGCAGGCCCTCGGCGGAGATCGCCAGCACCTCGCGCGCGATATCGAGCAGCGTCCCGCCGCGAAACGGCGTTTTCGGCCCCAGCCGTGGCACCTGGGCGCGCAAGGCCTCGTGCTCGTCGCGGGTCCAGTCCTTGACCAGATCCCACGCCGCGTCGAGCGTGCCCCGGTCGTAGATCAGGCCGACCCAAAGGGCCGGCAAGCCGCAAATGGTATTCCATGGGCCGCCGTCGGCGCCGCGCATCTCCAGGAACTGCTTCAGGCGCACCTCGGGGAAGAGCGTGGAGAGGTGGTCCGCCCAATCGCTCGTGGTCGGCCGCTCGCCCGGCAGCGCCGGCAGCCGGCCGTCCAGGAAATCGCGGAACGACTGCCCGCTCGCGTCCATATAGCGGCCGTCCCGGTAAATGAAGTACATGGGAACGTCGAGCACATGATCCACGTAGCGCTCGAAGCCCATGCCATCCTCGAACACGAACGGCAGGGTCCCGCACCGGTCCGGGTCCGTGTCGGTCCAGATATGACTGCGGTAGCTAAGAAAGCCGTTCGGCCGGCCCTCGGTGAACGGCGAGTTGGCGAAGAGCGCCGTGGCGACCGGCTGCAACGCCAGGCCGACGCGGAACTTACGCACCATGTCGGCCTCGGACTCGTAGTCCAGATTGACCTGCACCGTACAGGTGCGCAGCATCATGTCCAGACCGAGCGAGCCTTTCTTCGCCATCCAGGCACGCATGATCTCGTAGCGCGCCTTGGGCATCCACGGGATGTCGGCGCGCGCCCACTTGGGCTGAAACCCCATGCCCATGAGCGCGATGCCCAGGGGGCCGGCAACCTCCTTCACCTGATCCAGGTGGGTGTGCACCTCGGCGCAAGTCTCGTGAACGGTCGTAAGCGGCGCGCCCGAAAGTTCGAGTTGCCCGCCCGGCTCCAAGGTGATGCCGCACCCGTTCTTGGTGAGCGCGATCGGGTTCTCGCCCTCAAGGACCGCCTCCCAACCGAACGTTTCGACCAAGCCCTCGAGCACCGCGCGGATGCCGCGCGGGCCGTCATAGGGCAACGGGCGGTGATCCGCCACCGTATAGGCGAACTTCTCGTGCTCGGTGCCGATGCGCCAATCCTCGGGCGGCTTGCAGCCGGCCTCCAGGTAGGCGACCAGATCCGCCTTGCCGGCGATGGGCTTACCGGCGGCTTGCGGGGGCGCGGACATAAGCTGGGTCGGTCATGGCGGGAGGTTCACGTATCCTATCTGTCGATATCGCACCCATCGACCGCGCCGGTACGGCCCGGCGGCCGATGCCGACCGTCGCCCAGCACCGCCTGCCAACAGGCCAGCGCGACGAGCGCCGCGGTGTCGGCGCGAAGCAGGCGCGGCCCCAGACCGACCGGGCTAACAAAAGGCAGATGGACAAGGGCGTCAAGCTCGCTTTCCGCAAACCCCCCCTCCGGTCCGGTCATGACTGCCCAGGGCCCCGCCGCGCCCAACCCCATCTCCTCCTGCCCCCCGGCGGCCCGAACCAGGACCTCGGCGATGGGCGCGGCCGCGCCCGATTCGGCGCACAGCAAAAGGCGCCGCTCGGTCGGCCAATCAGCCATCAGGGCCTCCAGCCGCGCGGGCTCGCGCACCTCGGGCACGCTCAGGCGGCCGCATTGCTCGGCCGCCTCGCGGGCATTGGCGGCCAGGCGCTCGCAATTGACCCGGGTGACCGCCGTGTGTCGCGTGATGATCGGCTGCAAGGCGGCGCAGCCCAGCTCGGTCGCCTTTTCCGCCACGAAATCGATACGCGCGCGCTTGATCGGCGCAAACACCAGCCACAGATCGGGCCCCGGGGCGGGCGGGCGCCGGCGCGCGCCGACCTCTAGGGAGCACCATCCCTTGCCAAGCGCGTCGATGCGCGCCGCCCACTCCCCATCGCGCCCGTTGAACACGGCGATTCGCGCCCCCCGGTCCAGGCGCAGCACGCTGCGCAGATAATGGGACCGGGCGTGGTCCAGGCCGATCTCGGCGCCCTCGGCCAAGTCGGCATCCACGTAAAGCCTGGTTTCGACGCGGGTCTCGCTCATGGCACACTCGCCAGCCGGGACGCGCGATACGGCCTTGAGCGGCGGGGCCGTACCGGCGTAAGGATGAGAGTATGACCGATACGCGGGGTGTGATGGCAAGGGGCATCGCCGAGGCGAGCGATATCCAGCGGGATCATTGGGCGCTGCGCCTGGCGCCGAGCCCGGCGCGGGCGTACTTGCGCCTGATCCGCGTGGACCGGCCGATCGGCACCTGGCTGCTGCTGTTCCCATGCTGGTGGGGCGCCAGCCTGGCCGCGGTCTCCGTGGGGCGCTGGCCGGACCCATGGCTGCTCGCGCTCTTCGCCCTGGGGGCGCTGGTCATGCGCGGGGCGGGCTGCACCTACAACGACATGGTGGACCGGGATATCGACGCGCGGGTGGCGCGCACCGCCGCGCGGCCCATCGCCAGCGGGCAGATCTCTCCGCGCCGGGCGGCGGTGTTCCTGGCCGCGCAGCTTCTGGTCGGCCTGCTGGTGCTTTTGCAACTCAACGGCTTCGCCGTGGCCCTGGGCGCCGGCGCGCTGGTGCTGGTCGCGGCCTATCCGTTCATGAAGCGGATTACCTACTGGCCGCAAGCGTGGCTGGGGCTGACCTTCAACTGGGGCGCCCTCGTGGGCTGGACGGCGGAGGCCGGTCAACTCGACACCCCGGCCCTACTCCTCTATGCCGGCGGCATCGCCTGGACCCTGGGCTACGACACCATCTATGCCCATCAGGACAAGGAGGACGACGCCCTGGTCGGCGTCAAGTCCAGCGCCTTGCGCCTGGGCGCGCGCACCAGGCCCTGGCTGAGCGGCTTCTACGCCCTCGCGGCCGGGCTGTTCCTGGCGGCGGGCCTCATTGCCGGGCTGGGCTGGCCGTTCGCCGTGGGCGTGGCGGCGGTGGCGCTGCTCTTCGCCTGGCAGGTCGCGACCCTGGATATGGACCACCCGGGCAACTGCCTGGCCCGGTTCAAGTCGAACCGCTACGTGGGCTGGGGCCTGCTCGTCGGCATCCTCGCGGCGGGGCTGACCAGCTAGGGCAGCATCGACCGAAAGTGCGGCGCCGCCATGGGGATCGCGCCCGCGCCCATGCCCGCGATCAAGGCCCGGCGCAACGCCTGGTCGCGCACATGGGCCAGGATAAAGCCATCGAGAGCGGCGCCGGCGCCGTGGCGGCCGCACACCAGCGCCAACACCTCGTGCTGGTGCAGCGCCCCGTGGGCGCGCCCGTGCGCCTCGACCGCCGCGAGCGCGATGGGCGCGGCGCCCACGGCCAGGCAGCCACGCACGGAGAGATAGATATAGGCTTGCGCGAGCGTGGCGGCGGGGTCTGTCTCCAGGACCATCTCGATACGCTCCATGGCGCCGTAGACATAGTTCTCGCCGCCTAGCTCGGTCGCGTGCATGCGCTCGAGCTGGGGGGCGCTCAGCCACGTCACGAAGACCGCCACCCGCACGCCCGGCGTGTACTGCAGGTTGGCGGCGATGGAGCCGTATTGGGTCATGTGGGCGGAATAGACCGCGTCGTAATCGCGCAGCCAGCCGCGGGTGACCGGAATCTCCGCCTGGTCGCCGAACTTGCGGCGAAGCTGCGCCGGGGCGCGGTTGGAGCCGTGGGCGATGACCGGCACCCGCCCGGCGTAGAGCTCGGCCCGGTTTTCGCCAGGCGAAAGGGGCCGCGCCATGCCCTCGGCAAAGAGATACGAGCCGGCCGGCGCCTCGAAAGGATAGGACTTGGCCAGGTCCAGAAGGTCGGCGTCTTGGGGCGGCAGAGGCCAGGGCATGTGTTGGAGCGGGGTTTGCTCAGTCCGTGCAGGGCGGTGGCTGGTCCGGGTCGATGCACTCGATGCGATAGCGCGTGTTGCAGTGATCCACGCTCAGCCAGGCATGCTTGGCCCACTCCTGGCGCGCCGACTCGTAATCGGCGAACGGGCCAAACCAGGCTTCCCGGTCACCGACAAACTCGCGAAACGACGTGTCGGCATACTCGCCGCCGACCACCCAGAACGATCCCATATCGCCGAAATTCCCTCGCGACGTCCTTGCCGACAACCCTAGCCGCGCCAGTGTTATAAAACCGTGAAGCGCGCATGCCGCGCAAAAGCGACGCCGAATGCAAGAATTCCGCCCGCCGCCCGTCAAAGACCGGTGGCGGGTGCGGTTTCCTTGCGCGCTTGACCCCACCGGGCCGGGCGGGCGTGATGGAGCCCTTATACCAAGGAGCGGATTCTCCATGCCCTATGCTTCCCTGCGCGATTTCATGAACCGCCTCGAGTCCCAGGGCCGGTTGGCGCGTGTCCAGGCTCCGGTTTCGCCGGTTCTGGAGATGACCGAGATTCAAACCCGCCTGCTCGCCGAGGGCGGCCCGGCGGTGTTGTTCGAGAACGTGATACGCGCCGATGGCCGGCCTTATGACATGCCGGTCCTGGTCAACCTGTTCGGCACGGTGGAGCGGGTCGCCTGGGGCATGGACCGGGCCCCCGGGGAGTTACGCGCCCTGGGCGAGAAGCTGGCTTTTCTGCGCCAGCCGGAGCCGCCGGGGGGCCTGCGCGAGGCCTGGAGCCAGGCACCGCTGATCAAGGACGCCCTGGCCATGCGGCCCAAGACCGTGACCAAGGCGCCATGCCAGGAGGTGGTCTTGACCGGAGCCGACATCGACCTGACCGACCTGCCGATCCAGACCTGCTGGCCGGGCGAGCCGGCGCCGCTGATCACCTGGCCGCTCGTGGTCACCCGAGGCCCGAGCGCGAAGGGACCCGACGCCCGGCGCGAGGACGATTTCAACCTGGGCATCTACCGCATGCAGGTTCTGGGGCGCGATCGCACCCTGATGCGCTGGCTGCGCCACCGGGGCGGCGCCCAACATCACGCCCGCTGGAAACAACAAAAGAGCGAGCCCCTGCCCGTCGCGGCGGTGATCGGCGCCGACCCGGGCACCATCATCGCCGCGGTTACACCGGTGCCGGACACCATGTCGGAGTATCACTTCGCGGGGCTCCTGCGCGGGCGGCGGGTCAACCTGGTGGACTGCAAGACCGTGCCCCTCAAGGTGCCGGCCGAGGCCGAGATCGTCATCGAGGGCCTAATCAGCCTGGAGGAGACCGGCGAGGAGGGGCCTTACGGCGATCACACCGGCTATTACAACGCGGTCGAGCGGTTCCCCACCTTCCAGGTCACCGCGATCACCCGCCGGCGGGCGCCGATCTATCTCTCCACCTTCACCGGCCGCCCGCCCGACGAGCCCTCGATCCTGGGCGAGGCGCTCAACGACGTGTTCGTGCCCCTCATCCAGCAGCAGTTTCCGGAGATCGTGGATTTCTGGCTGCCGCCGGAGGGATGCAGCTACCGGGTCGCCGTGGTCTCCATGCGCAAGGCCTATCCGTGCCACGCCAAGCGGGTGATGATGGGCGTGTGGTCCTATCTGCGCCAGTTTATGTACACCAAGTGGGTGATCGTGGTGGACGACGACATCGACGCGCGCGACTGGACCGACGTGATCTGGGCGATTTCCACGCGCTTGGACCCGGCGCGCGACATCACCCTGATCGAAAACACGCCCATCGACTATCTGGACTTCGCCGCGCCGGAGAGCGGC
>Ga0114931_10006161_pt1 | contig 14778 bp, 18 predicted proteins | sample 2SBtaG_FD_89579 | JGI IMG/M metagenome (GOLD analysis project Ga0114931, IMG submission 89579) | Deep subsurface microbial communities from Kolumbo volcano to uncover new lineages of life (NeLLi) - 2SBTROV14_V59a metaG | ecosystem: Environmental > Aquatic > Marine > Volcanic | place: Kolumbo...
GACGAATCGGATCAGCAGTGATCCATCAATCTTGAGCGTAGCGTACAGGTCTTTGCCAGCGCGTCTCAACAGATCGTCGGCACTCACATTGTACTTGTCGCAACCCTCGCCCAAATTCATAAACTTGGGGAAGCCAACCGATATTACCTGCTCGGTATCTGCATTGATATGGAGTGAACGCATCCAACGATCCTTGAAGTCATGCCACGATGCATTACCCATACCGAGCGCAGGTCTGATGAGCAGTTCATCCTCAAGTCCGTTATCGACCATCGCAAATGTTTCAGGTATCGCTCTCATTGGTTAGGTTCTCCAGTATATCTTTCGCCGCGCCCAAAACAGTTCATTGCACTGTGCTGTCGCCAAGTAATGATGAACCTCGGTAACGTGACGCCGTACTATCGTCGGCAGTTCCTTCAAAGACTCAAACAGCATGTTTATTACTTCGAGACGCTGCTTGCGGTTTAGTTTGCTTGAGATAAAGAAATCGATCTCTTTCGCTCCCGGTCCTGGTTCCCATATAACACTGATCTCTGCCAGTCTTTTCTTACTGCCAACTGGCGTTTTGGTGAACTCAACAGCTACAAACCTATAGTGCTGCTCGTCCTCAACTACTACGGTTGTGTTACCCTTGATTCTCACGTCTCTTCTCCAGAATATACTTTCCCATCCTGCACTCGGTATCCAGCGATCTTTCTATCTGTCCATAATGAAAACACGGAGTATCAGGATACCACTCTCTGTCGTGAATCGCACAACTGTATTCTCCCGGCGTATCCCCTAGTAAATGCTGGCAGCGTTCTCCCGGTTCAATCTTGCATTTCATGTTATGTTCTACAGGGCCTTTGTCTGGATCATCCACAATCACCACAGCATAGTGGAAACAACAATAACCGCAGCGTAAACAAATCATGGGGCTAATTTTCACCACAGCCTAATTCACCACAATACAGGGCAAACTTATTTGAGTAGTCAACGTGGCCTACCGCTAGTTGTTCAACCCGAACCAGTCGCCTTGCATCTACGGGATCAAATCCCCGCTCCGCTCGCCACTTGTTCACCTCTGCAAGCATCGTCTCTCGCTCAAAAAGTTGCCATTCCGGCACTCGACCACCGAGAGGATCGTCTACTAATTCTCCTTTCTGACTCCGATGCTCTTGTGCAACAGTCAGAATCTTAAGAAAATGATCCCTTGCTTCAATACATTTCATTCTGGCACCCCTTTCTGCATAGGTTTCCCCAGTTCCACGATCAGTAGTCCACGTTATATGAAAGGCGGCCTTCCTACGTCTACGTTAATACAGGACAGCAAAAGGCAGTCCTGCTCCGATTATTGCTCCTGTAAGAACACTGCTGCCCGTAAACAGTGCAATAAGCGATCCGATCAGAGACAGGGTTGGCATCATAACCATAGCAATATTGGAAATATTGCCCTCCGCAAGAATATTATCAAGATTGGCACCGCTTACCCAGTTCCCAAATATATCCTTGGGACCAAAGTATCCGATCCACCCAATGTTTTTGACCTTACCAAGAGAAGCATATGATCCAAGAGCAACCGTGATCCAGACAAAAGGCCAAATCACTGTCATGCCGACAGCCCAAATCACCGATCCGACAAAAACAATGGCTGTCAATAGTATCCCCCAATTGACGCGGGCAAGAAAGACCATAATAAGGTCTGCCTTACTCGGTTGATCACTTTGACAATCTTCAAGAGCTGCGAGAGTCCCCCGTTGATAAAACATCGCATAGATGATCGAAGAAGGGATGTAAATAGCAAGAGCATACATCCACCAATTATGTTCGGTCAACTGAATCGTGAGTGCGAGCATAACAAACCTCCATTCCGTCAGAGCATTCTGATAAAATCTGCCTCAGAAATCGACATAGTGCCCAATTTGCGAGCTTTTTTGGCTTTGCTTGAACTACTGTTTGGGTCTGCCATTACCAGATAGGTGAGACCACTCCTCACGCTGGAATGGACATCCCCGCCAGCATTCGCCGCCATTTTCTGCAACTCTGCTCGGGGTTTACTCATAATCCCGGTGAAACAAAATGATTTTCCACTCAACTTACCAGATATCTTGACAACTGGTTTCGTGGAGATATTCAGGTATCCAGCAATCGTCTCGATCAAATTCCAGTTCTCTTGGACGGCAGTAGCAATAGCATTCGCTTTCACCCCGCCACGATAACCAGGAAATGCCTCAATCTGAGCGGCAATGATGTTCTTCCACTTGTCCAGCGTATCAATGCCAAGATTAATCAGGTTTGTGGCCTCAGACCGCCCTATTTTATCCAGAGACAGTGACCCAATCAGGTCTGCCAATGAACAGGTCTTGGACTTCTCGATTTGCGGCAGGACGCGCTTAGCATCACCTGCACCCACACCAGCAGAGACCATTGCTGCCTCGGTCAGTTCATACAAATCCCAAATCTCACGAACAACGTTGGCATCAAACAACAGTCGTAACGTGGATTCACCCAAGTAGAGAATGCGGCGCTTCTTAATCCACTTGCTAATTTTCTTGAAGACAACGCCCTCGCAGTTATCCATATCAGAGCAGATAAGGCGCTTGCCGTCACGTACCACTTTTTTGCCGCATGCAGGACAACCCTTACAATACATACGCTTACGGTTGTCGCCTTTCTTGACGACCTTCACAATATACGGGATTACGTCATTTGCTCGGATGATTTCAACTTCGTCACCAATGCGGACATCCAATCGCTCAACTATACTAATGTTGTGCAGGCTGATGTTAGAGACATTTACACCGCCCACTTGGACAGGTTTCACAGTAGCAACAGGCGTGATTGTTCCTTGCGTTCCACAAGTCCATTCGACGCCAGTAACAACCGTATGTGCTGCTTGAGCAGCATATTTCCAGGCCCGCGCCCACTTCGGCCGACCATTATGCTCACCCAACTTCTCTTGAGTAGCAATGTCGTTCAGTTTGATAACCGATCCGTCGATCAGGACAGGCAAATTATCTCGCTTCTTTTCAATGCGTTCGATTGCTTCCTCAACATCGTCAATGTCAATAACTTCGCTCGGAGTAACTTTGAACCCTTCTGACTTCAACCAGTTTACCCGGTCTTCCTCGGTCTTAAAGGGATTGCCAGCAAACATAACATCAAAAGCAATGCAAGCAATGTACTCGGACTCGGTAGCATCACTACGCTGTACAAGTCCAGAGACCATATTGCGAGGATTCGATTTGTTCTTAAAATGCTTTTTCCAGTCTTCTAGAAGCAGCATCGCTTCACAACGAACAGAAACATCACCCTTGACAGAGATTGTCTTGGGCAGATATTTAGCGTTCTTGACGGTATGAGTTACGTCGTCGCCTTCCTCGCCGTCTCCACGGGTGATTGCCTGAACAAACTTACCACCCTTGTAAACCAATTCGATACTCAAACCATCCAACTTGAGTTGAGCTACAACCTTTCCCTTCGGTATCCCATTGCGCCACGTTGCCAACTCAGATTGCTTGTTCATCTTGGTTAACGATCCCATTGGAATCGCATGCGGAATCTTATCAAGCTCTGAATTAGGAGCACTGCCGACTGTAGCCAAGAACGGATGGTCTTCGTCTAAGGATTCGAGTTCGTCCCTGAAAAGATCAAACTCTGCATCTGACATGATGGCATCTTCACCACCATAGTAGGCGGCGGATGCCTCAATCAGCAATTCTGCCAATTCTTTTATTCGTTTAGCGCTCATACCTATATTCTACCATAGAATGGGCGAATGTCAAGGATGAATTACGATTATCGCAAGATAGCCCCTCGAAACGCCCAATCATAAGTAATATCCCCTGATCTGTGAAAAATCAGAGTACGGATGTCGTCACTGTCGCTCTCAATCGTCAGGCAGTCCGCCAGACAGAAGTTCTGGCCCTCAACGTCATAAACATGGGCAGCATTTTTCCCATGCATCAACGTCATGAGTTTCTTAGCCCTGCCAGATTCGATCATCGTTGCAATCCACTCGTGAATCTGAAGTTCACGATTAAAACCTAGTCCATTCTCTGTCGTATACTGGATGATCGGATCAGCGCCGTCAATCTTTACTGTCCCACTAGGTTTGCGGATCGGGCGAGCGGTCAACTGCTCAACCTTGTGTAATTTACTCCAAGCAATCACTCGTTCCAGTTCCTTGGGGCTATCTACCATGCCCTTATGCATCATAACACAAAGGCGCACCCGCAGACCAAGAGCGTGGATGAACTTAATAGTCTGACCGAGCGGTAAGTAGGGGTCTTTACGGTGGTGAAGGTAGATTTTCCTGTTGTTCTCTTCGTCTGTATCGACTACCGAAACTGCCAGATAGTCAAGGCCCAATTCCTTCCACTGCATCATATGCCGTAGCAAAGTCTGCAACTGGACCGCTTCACGATAAGTAGGTTCCCACGCCCAACCTACGCTCCACTCTGTTTTGGGTTGGTTACAACTCTCCGCAAACGGGGTCAGAGATTCGCAGAACTGTTCCATATCATCCCATTCACCCGCTGTACCCCACAAATAAGCAAGTTTGCTAATACGCAGAGCATTGGTCTGCAATTCAAGGGCCGGGAATCCACGTCCAGCCTCGAACTCGTCTTGGAGCATTTGTAAGTAGGACGTGACTTCATCAGGGTAAAGAGTTGGTTCACCCTTGCCTGTCAACAGACAGGTAGTGCATTCACCAATCTCTGCCCACCGCATTGACTTCTGAAACCCTAATTTGTCGATAGGGCATTTGGGTGGGAGTTGATCAAATCCGGTCATGCCTGCAACGCAGAAAGGGCATCCCCCGTCGCATGCTTGATTGCCGATCACCGCTGATAAAGTTTGAATTTTCATGGACGTTACTCCCAATAACCGTAAATCCCCAGCTGTCTTTCCGCAAATGGGGTATCTTTTTTACGATCTTCCTTCTCAGACTCTTCGTGGGCTTTCTTGCACGCCTCAAACTGCTCTTTAATACTCGACCGAGCCTTCGTTTTCCGCAATGCCGCTTCTTCCTTCATCATGTTGCAAAGTTCTTTGTACTGATGGTCATAATAATATCGCTTGCCTGCCAATCGCATAAGTCCCAACAACCTTTCCAGAAGATCATCCTCGTGATGAACGATATGCAGATGCAATTCAGCGATCTCTTTCATTGACCACTCATCCATTACTGGAGGAATATCATGGTGAATGCATTGCCGCACTGCCCATCGAGTTACAACATCGTTCTTATCTTTATCAAAAGAGTTGATGCTGCCATAAAGCAGTTTACAGACATTGTGCAGAACATATGCCTTGCCATATTCCTCGGATTCGCAGAAGATTGAGAAGCATGCCCCCAGTATAGCAGAAAGGGCTTGGTCCAAATCTGCCAACTTGGTAAGCAATTCATCGCAATAGCGCCGCAAGTAGTAACTGAGCGTTTCCAATTCCTGATAAATATCAAAAACCAAGGCAAGGAACACCCCATCATATTTCACCTCTTGCAAAAGGGCAGTAATCGTTAGAAATCCACTATCAAACGGATCAAAGAACTTTTCATTACCGGTCAAATCAGCAAGCGGGTCTTCGGACCATTGAGCCGGAGTGCCCAACTTCCACTCAAATTCCAGTGAGGGCATATGCCTCTGCACAGCAACGGCCCACGGAGAGTTGTCATCCACTTGAACCAGATTAGAAGTTGCACTGCCAAAAAACCAGTGCATAGAATTAGACTGTCCTGCGAGGAGACAATGCCACAGTTTGTCAAGTTGGTTCTCTACCACATCATAGTGGTCGAGCGGATATTGATCATCATTCTTCTGTTTTGCCGTAATTAGATTACGGCGCAATCCAGATAGACGGTGAATGCTATAATACAAACCGTTGATACGTTCTTTGTCACTTAGACTCATTTTGTCACCTTTGTTACCCAAGGGCATTGTACGGTTTTGATAACCGGAATAGTCAATTCTTCGTCCGTGGCCTCTTCATTCGACAATTTCCACAAACCCATCTTCGGTACAGACCCACGCATGGCCGTCAATAAGCACTACGTCACCATTACTCATACTCGAATGAGCAACCTCACTAGCAAATAACATTTGCTCTGCCTCACCGTTAGGTGACCACACATCCTGTTGGAGCATGCGCCAGATTTCGTCGAGATCGGTCTCAAGAACACTTCCGATCACAGAATGGGTATCTTCCAGAGTTGCCAGTGACGGAACTCGATCACCGCTGTTGAATTTGAAGAAATTGGGAGCCTTGATAAATGCCACCTGTACCGGGCCTTTCTGCAACCCTGATTCAAGGGAGGCAGCCTCGTTGATTTCGACGTATGGCATCATATCGTCCTTCCTTTCCACACCATAGTTTATAACATGTATGGGGCAAAGTCAAGTGGTATAATAGAATATGAGAAATGCCATCAAAGTCAAATTATCAGAGGGTAGGTGTGCAGGCGTGGAAATTCCAGAGCCTCGTTGGGTTGTTATAAACGAGAGCCAGGTTTGTTGGGTTGATCGTTATCCAGACGAAGGGGCAGAAGCAGTTCTTCATATGTCTAACGGTGACGTGATGTATATACTAGAACCACCGTATAGCGATTGGGAAAATGACACTATCGCATAACCGCTCGTTAGACGGAAACTTTTGGTTATTCGGACGTTTGTTCAGGAGTATTTGGATTGGAATCGCATTTAACTGATTCAGTCAGCCGTCGTTGCGCTTCCTCAAGAACTTCATCGTTGAGTTCACCACCAAATCCCATTTGAACTGATATCTCTTCTGCAAAAGCCTTCATTGCGCCCATATTAACCTCCCGCAAAGTTTTCCTTCGCTTTGTCTCGTTCACCATACAAATATACCACAGAATTTAAGCATTGTCAAGCGCAATTGATTCAGGTGGCAGACAAGTTATAATCGCCTTGCGATTGGAATCATAACAGACTTTCATCTTCGTACCGTCGAGTTCCACGATCCAGACAGTCACCCGCAGACTTTGGCGCTCTACAAACTGTGCTTTCTGTTTATGAATCTGCTGGACAAGTTCCTCATGTTCTTCTTTACCGAGACAGACTCCGTATCGTTGAGCAGCTCGCACTCCCGCATGTTTTTGGAGTACCTTTGCAGTCTTAGGTGTCCGATTCTTCCGTCGTCGTCGTCGCATCTGTAACCCTCCACTGGTGCCTACGATTCTCTTAAATAATACATCATTTTCCGAGAAAGTCAAATTTTACGCAGGACAATCTCCCTAGTAAGTCCAATTGAGGGTATCGACCAGAAGGTATAATTCACAAAATACAGAGCCCTGTCAGTGTACCCTTCTGGTCGATCTTTAGGCGATTACTGATAGGGTTCTTTTATTGGAGTTAGAATATGAACAAATTCTATGTTTATGCGATATTAGACCCTCGAAAGCCAGGAGAATATATTTATGACACAGTTAAATTTCAGTTTGAACCATTTTATATCGGCAAAGGATCAAATCGTCGCATCACAAGGCACCTGACAAACTCAGAAATCAACAAGAGTACATTCAAGTCAAATAAAATTAAGAAGATACTTAGTGTGGGGTTGCAGCCAGTCATGTTAAAAATACAAGAGAGATTAACAGAAAAAGAAGCACTAAGGTTAGAGATGGAAATAATATCTACTATTGGCAAAACAGATCACGATGGACCTTTAACAAACCAGACAGACGGAGGTGATGGTATTTCTGGATTTGTTCATACTAAGGAAACTAAAGAACGCATTAGGAGTTCATTACAGGGAGTTAATAAAGGGCGCAGGCTGTCACAAGAATGGAAAAACAAAATTCGAGCAAATAACGCAAAATACTGGACCGGTAAACACCACACCAACGAAACCAAACACAAACTTAGTATCAGGAACAAAGGAAGACGACTGCCTGATAGATGCCATACCTACAACGCAGTATCCCCAAATGGTGACAAGTTCGTGATAAAAACTGGTTTGAAATACTTCTGTGAAGAACACGGATTGTCTCGAAGCAAAATGGTAGCTGTCGCGACAGGCAACCGGACACACCACCGGGGATGGACATGCACTAAGACAACCCCATAACTTTCTTGCATATTTTAATTGTCTTAGGATCGCCTGTTTCTTTGCCTGGAACATCGGATAATTTCACTGTTTTGATCCATTTGTCTTTATGCCGCACCTCTATCAATTTGATGACCATATTTAGCGGAATATGACCGCAATCATTTGACAGGTTTGTCCCTATTCCAAAAGAACATCTTATCTTGCCCCGGCAATATTGTTGGATTTGATGAGCATCCTGTGGAGTAAGACCATCGCTGAAGACAATAGTCTTGCTTACTGGATCGATCTCAAGTCTCTTGTAGTGAGCAATTACTTTATCAGCAAATTCGTATGGCGAACCGGAATCATGCCGTATCCCATCGAAAAGTTTAGCAAATAACATATCAAAATCATCGAAGAACACCTCAGTCGTAAACGTATCGGATAATGCAATCCCAAGATTACCTTGATATTGATCCACCCACGATTGCAAAGCACAGCGATTTGCGAGACGGAAACCGAACAAAGCCCCATGGGCCATAAAAAATTCGTGAGCGTGAGTACCGATTGGTTTCACGTCATACTTGTGAGCAAGATGAACGTTGCTCGTACCGATGAAGTACTTGCACTTTTCCTTCATTGTCCTCACAAGAGCATCTTGGGTATTGTACGAGAACCGGCGTCGAGTCCCGAAGTCAGCAAAAGGTATTTTGTGCTCGGTGAAGAATTCCGCCTTGTCCACCATCCGACATTCCCAATACGCATCGGGTTTCTTGCTGGTCATGCGAAAGTACAACTCGCTGATAATAGCCATCAGTGGGACTTCCCACAGTATGGTTCTTACCCATCCCCCGCGAATATCTATAATGAGTTCACCATCTCGTTGAGTAACCTGGACTTCGTTCGGATCAAACTTGTAACCACGAAGGTAGTCTAAATATGAGCGCTTCAGGAACCGACAAGTCCGACGCATCCAGAGATATTCATCGTCGGTCAAGGCAAGATTTGCCATCTGCCTGATTTGTTCTTCTAGTACCTCTTTGAATCCGGTAGGGAATTGCGTTCCACCACGATTGATAAACCGATACTTCGCCCCTACCCCCTCATAAGATATACCCATACCTTGCCCAAATAGGACAGCGGATTGCATGCTGAACTTGTATAAATCACTATCGAGGATTGACTTTATGATCGGTTCCATTTCTACCCCCAAGTCACAAGATGACGATATGAACACTCTTCACTGGTAATCATGGCAACGCCTGCCTTGTTACCAAGGCATATTCGGGGTCTATTGAGATCGTATTTTTCCATATTATAGTATACCATGCTTTTTAGGCAATGTCAAGGCCATTCTATAAGGCAGCCCTTGTATCCACATTTATTAACAACAGCCTTTATTTGGGGATTGTAGACTGAAACACGGGCCTTAGATTTGAGTTGATTGCGGTATCTGCGAAGTAATTCCCTGATAGCAGCCGACGCACAACCTTGATGGCGAAACCCTTCCTCTGTCCAAGCGGTGATGCTTGGACGTTTGTATGCGGTCATACCTACCGTGGTTTCATCTAGTTCGATAGCTGCCCATCCAACTAGACGACGACGATAATAGACCAGACACACTCGTGTGCGTTTGCGATTAGCAGCCAACATCCGATGCATACCACCGCCCCAATAACTCATTTTGTAAGTAATATGCTTACGAATGTCGTGAGGAAGAGTGGTGATCGAGTAATGCTTAAACGTTCTGAATGTTCTTTTCATCAATTTGAGCGAAAGAAACCCAAAAGTCTTTAGCTTTTGGGAGTTCACTCCTCCTTTCTTGTATACTGCTCTTTCAAAAGTCAATAGGTAAGGGATAGGTATATCAACTACAAAGACCCTTGAAGAAAACGTGAGCATCCTGATACTTGAATCCGCAGCGCTTGGCGAATGTTTTGTCGCTTGTCGCATCCCCCACAACAATGCATGATGCAGGATTCAGATTGTACTTTTCGATGAAGTAGACCCCCAAACCTGGCCCCGGTTTTCGGCAATAGCAACCAATGGGCTGCACTTGATGAGGACAGAACAATACATCAATGTCGAGTCCCAACAAAGCGTTTGTACGGTCGAACATTTCTCGGCATTCATCTTCGGTAAACTGCCCCTTGGCAATCGGCGACTGGTTACTTACACCTAGCAGCATATACCCATCGCTCTGCCATTTCTTCAAGACCTCAGCGCGGCCCGGCAACAATTCAACTTCATCCGGGATAGTTGGCCAGTTAAACTTTCCGGTCGAGCGCCGCAGTGTACCATCGTAGTCAAGGATGATAGCCTTGTTCTTATACTCCGCAGAATATGGCCTGCGAACGTACTTTACCTCTTCAACCGAAGCAAAACCTTCCGACTCCCTCGGCTGTTCAAACTGTTTTCGGAACATGAAGATCACACCCGGAGGAAACATATTCGGGCTGTCATGGTTTTTTAACTCATCGGGTGAGAGAATCCTTCCCTCACGATGCATCATTCGGGTGCAGACATTGAATTGACAATCCGCTGCATCGGTACTAATCCACTTGGCATAAATAGGTATGTCACCGCAGGACTTGATAAAATCAGCGCGAGCCTTCACTGTGGTATGAGTGTTATCTAAGATACAACTCTTGCCGTCGGCAAGTGCCTCTGCCATCTTAGGAAGCAGGTTCTTGACAGGACCACCAACCGTATCACGGTTGAGGCGAACGTAACCCTTCTTTTCGTAAATCTCGGCTACAGATGACTTACCAGCCCCCGGCAGTCCACACAGCATTATTACTTCCTGGCTCATGTTAAATCCCTTCATCCCGAGAATTTTCCTAACAACTTTGAAATTGACTGTCCATCGTGAATACGCCGTATTGCCCGACCTAACAAATTTGCTGTCGTCAGCACCACCGTATCATTGGGGGCCTGATTATTTACAGGTATGGTATCAGTAACGCACACTTCCTTGATCTTTGGGTGCGTGAGATTTTCAATGGCGTTCCCCACAAACTCACCATGAGTAGCGATTAAATAGTATCCTTGATCGTCACCATTAGCAGCACCGTGATCCAAAGTATAGTCTAATGCAGTTCGCATAGTACCACAGGTAGACATAATATCGTCCAACATGATAACGTTCATTCCCTTAACATCACCAATCATTCCTACCGGGGTGAGTTTACCAGTTTTGGGGTCACGTCGCTTATCAATGACCGCAACTCCAATATCAGGCGGCAAACCCTGCCGATACTTATCCACCTTCTTCATATTACCAATGTCAGGAGAGACAACTACTACGTCTTTCAACCCTGTTTTGAGTAGCGTCCGAACATGTTCAGAGAATAAAACACCCGCATTCAGATGGTCTAACAGCACTTTGTGACTGAAAAACCCCTGAATCTGGTCTGCATGCAAGTCAATGGTCAAGACCCGGTTGTATCCAGCAGTCTCGATCATATCGCACATTACTCTCGCAGAGATAGGAGTACGACCGGCAGCTTTACGGTCCTGGCGGGCATACCCAAAGTAGGGAATGACTGCTGTAATACGCCCTGCGCTTGCTCTAGATAGTGCATCCCCCCACAGAAACAACTCCATGCATTTATCGTTAACATGGGGGCGACAAGTAGATAAGACAACGAAAACATCGCGGTTGCGAATGTCATAATCAATCCGAATCTGGATTTCTCCGTTCGGGAAAGGTGTGATATTCGCCTCACCTATTGGGACATCAAGGTGGTCACAAATACTTTGCGCCAACGCATGACTTTCACCGCCACCAAAGATTACCGGGGGTTGAGCGTTATACATTGAATAATTCCCAATCGCTTACCATCACCCACAAACAACTATGACATAACATTAGGATTTCCCAAAGTTCAGTCATCCCCTTACCAGAGTCAACTTGGCCGCAATCGGTTGACGGCGACCACTGCCATATGCTCGTTCACTCACCTTGCAAGTATCCGGCATCTGCCGACGCTTGTACTCTGTGAACTTGTAAGTACGAGCAATCTTATTCACGTCTACACCAGGATTGGCTTTCTGAACTTTCAGAACAGATTGTTCATCTTCTACCAGCGCCTTGAGAATCGGATCAAGAACTTCATACGGGGGGAGCGAGTCAGTATCAAACTGGTCTTCCCTTAATTCCGCTGACGGCGGTTTATCAATGATGCTGCTCGGAATCAGTTCCCCTCGATACTTATTGATGAATCGACACATTGCAAAGACTTCGGTTTTCCACAAGTCTCCTATAATACCAAGACCGCCTGCCATGTCTCCATAGAGAGTACAATACCCCATAGTAATTTCCGACTTATTGCCAGTCGTGAGCACCAAGCAACCATAGTCATTACTGTAAGCAAAAAGGATATTACCCCTCACCCGTGGTTGTAAGTTTTCATCGGTAACTGGCTTATTGAACTCTTGCTTTGCCCCATTTAGCAAAACATTCCGATACGCAGTATAAATTGTACCAATGGGGATTTCAAGCAAAGTGAAACCGTAGTTATCAGTGAGTTGTCGTGAGTCACTAACGCTTCCCTCAGACGAGAACTTGCTTGGCATCGTTATGCCGGTGACATTCTCACTGCCCAAGGCATCTGATGCCAACGCAGCAACTAGGGCACTGTCCACTCCACCAGAGCAACCGAATACCACGTCTTTGAAACCGCAGCGACGGGAGTAATCCTGAATATGCAGGATCAATGCCCTGTAACAACACCAAGTCTCAAAATCACCTGTCTCAACTACCTTACCATTAAAAGTAGGCATGGGCATTGGGTTGTCTAATTCCTCAATACATCCACCCGCTGCAACTTCTTTGGTATCTACAGAGAGTTCATCTTCGGCAAACGCTGCCATGTACTTGAAAACCAGACCGTCACCGAATGGCTTGCATGCCATCGAATACCCCCCGGTCACAATATCGTCATAAGCGCCGACTTGATTCACCCAAAAGACATGGCGCTTAATCCGGCGAGCAATATCACTTACTTGACCCTTTGAGATTGCTACCTTACCATGCCAGTAGGGAGAAGCGTTCAGAATAAACAGCGGGCCAGTTCCATACAGATGTTGAGTAGGATCGTCAACATATGACTTGGGTGCTTGCCATGTTACCCCACGAAAATCCGCATTCCAGATATCTTCGCAGATCAGTATATCACAGTTCACTACTCCCTCTTGGGTATTGATCCGAACCGGCGTATAAGGATCAGTCGAAGGCGTGAAATATCGGGTTTCATCGAATACGTCATAGCAAGGCAACAATCGCTTGCGTACAACCCGAATACTGTTGTAATCAACGACGTATGCCACATTGTATCGGGCGTAGTGACCGTTGGATAGGGACGCTTCTTCGATTCCACCATAAATGGCTGTGATTGGTTGTCCTTTGTTAGCGTGGCGGCTAAGATGCCGTTGAACCTTCTCTGCGATAACTCGCTGATTATCCCAAAGTTCTTGTTTATAGAGAAGATCGCGTGGAGGATAACCAGTGGTCACCATTTCAGGAAAAAGAACAACATCAACATCACCTGCTTGGATGGCTCTAGTAAGGCCGCCAAGAATGATGTTGCAGTTGCCATCTAAATCCCCACAAGTTGGATTTACCTGACACATCGTGACTTTCATTTGAATTGTGCTCCGGTCGAGATATTGCAGCTACCTAGTGCTTCAATACTACAACACAAGTTCACTAGGTCCATCCCCTCACTTATCGTCAAGAGAACTTCCCTATTCGGCACGTTAGCAAACTCTACTGCCAGATCAGAGGTGGCATCTAAAGTCTTGTCAGGGCTAAAGATAGGATCGCCCTTTGTTACATGAATAAGCATCGTATCCATTTCCGCATAATGAATGTAGACCTTCATGCCGTATCCTTTCCGTACTAAGTATACCCCGTAATTGAGGTAAAGTCAAGCAGGTTGTAAACGCAAAGACGGCGTATAATCGGGTATGCTAGAAATCGTGAGCCACAAAATAGCCCAGTCGGATGCATTCGTGACAATTAATCCCCAAAACATCCCACCCGCGAAAAGGTGGTGTGCAGTTTGCAATACTGCTCTTGTTGGAGTAGCATATCTAGACAAGGAAGGTTATGCAGGAGCAGGCACCGGGGCTTTTTTATGTCAGGACCACGCTTTCGCCGCTGCTCAGTCTGCAACCCAACCAGTGGAACAAACAGAAATGCCACCACAAGGGGAACCTATGCTGGCGACTGAAGCGGGTTAAACAAAACTTTGTAGCTGCTTAATGTATGCCTGCCTGCCTATAGCATACTTGCGATCTATCTTCTCAAGAACATCTTTCAACTCTTGGCGTTGCCACAACTCAGTCGAATTGCCACAAGATATGATTTCAACCGGGCTCTCTTTCTTGAGGAACTCCAATCCTAGCCAGCAGTTATCCAAAGTATGCGGCAACCAGAATTGGTTTTCTCCGTAGAAGTCTCCATGCCCCTCGGCATCACGCTTACAATCCATTCCCAGTAGTATCAACGGACGACAACCCATAGCAACTGCCAACTGAGCGGCTATTGGTCCAGAACTACCACGCCCATATAGGATATGCGTCTTGTTGTCAAACTGATATGTTCCGCCCTTTAGGTGGAAATTGTAGTACAACCTACGTGGATCAGCAACATCCCTCGCCACCTTCATTGCTTGGAGGTTATGAACGTGATGATATTCGGTTTTCCATAGGCTTATATCTTGCCATAGAAGAATAGTAGGATCA
>Ga0114931_10006162_pt1 | contig 14772 bp, 13 predicted proteins | sample 2SBtaG_FD_89579 | JGI IMG/M metagenome (GOLD analysis project Ga0114931, IMG submission 89579) | Deep subsurface microbial communities from Kolumbo volcano to uncover new lineages of life (NeLLi) - 2SBTROV14_V59a metaG | ecosystem: Environmental > Aquatic > Marine > Volcanic | place: Kolumbo...
CCGCCTTGGCCGTAAGAAAGATAAACGGAATAGCACGTGTGTCTTGTCGCTCATGAAGGGCAGCCTGAAGGGCGAAGCCATCCATGCGGGGCATCATAATATCGGAGATTACCAGGTCGGGTAGTTGCTCCTCGACAAGGGCGAGTGCTTCCTCGCCATTGGCGGCTGAACGAACGTCATACTGTTTGCTGAGACGATATTCCAAAAGTCTCCGCAGCGTATGCTCATCCTCGACCACTAAAATGGAATATGTAGCCATGGATCCTGGTCTGCAGAGACAGAAAATTTAAGACGGAATTTACCTTCCTCGGTTTGCGTATAGCTAAGATGGTCGGTACAAGCCTCGAGCATCAGGAGCCCCATCCCGCGTTCCGGGAAGGATTCAAGCGTTGCCTCACGCACTCGCAGGCTCGTATCAAGGTCGAAGCCTAGAGAATTATCCTCAATGGTACAGAACACTCTTGCCCCAGAAGGCATGAGGTTGATGGATATTTCAGGTTCCTGGTCGCGAAATTCAGCATGTTGAACCAAGTTTGCCACCCATTCGTGAATCGCAAGCCGAAGCATGTGCAGGGTATCTTCATCGAGCGGCGAAGAGAACACGTTCTCATCCTTCCATTGCTCGAACAGATTATGTACGCGATCAACGATCATATTAAGGTCGCGAAAACGATGCGTTACCGTGTCCATAGGAGACATCAGGACAGTGAAAGGTTTTGAACGAGATCTTAAAAGCTGCCCTATTGAAGCGCAGCTTTGGCGGCATCCACCGATGGGAATTGCCGAAACACTTTGTATGTCCTGGTCAATTGGACAACGACCTGAACCGGTCGTGATACGGCGGCAAATACCACTTGCCCTTCGAGCGGGGAAACCTGCCGGTAAAGTGAAAAGATTGACCCGAGGCCCGTGGAGTCAAGTATACCGGTCTCTGAGAAATCAAGGATAAAATTTCGCGCTCCTGAGCGGACCTGCTCCTGACACGAAGATTTGAACTCGGCCGCATTTCTGAAATCAAGCGCCTTTCCGATACGGATAATGCGCGAGTGCTGATTGCAGGTTTCGGCCGTGAAAGTCATTGATGTTGGCTGCATGGCGGAGTATGTCGGTTAGTGATCACTGTGCTTCGGTGGAAGTATCGGCTCTCGAAGAGCAAACTAAAGTCGGCTCCGGGCACTCGGTGGCTAGACTCTCATCCCCGACGATGGACATTTACGCAACGATTTCTTGCGTCTTGGTCCATACCGTGAAAGAGGGAAGCGGTTCGAGGTTTCACCTGCTCTTCAGGCGATTGCCTAGTTTTCAGCAAAGAATACGCCAGACCAAATCGAAGGACCCAATTCTATCTTAATCTTGGGAAAAAGAATTGAATAACACAGATGATCTCCTGAGACAATTTCCGGTGTTTAAAAAACGGAACACAGAAAAAGAGGGTTTGTTTGAGCCCAACGAATGAATGGACGAGCGACCATCAACGGAAACATGGCAAAAAAATACCGTGTTGGAATATTAGGGGCAACTGGAGCCGTTTGGCAGAAGTTCATCGAAATCCTAGATCAGCACCCATGGATTGACGTAAAAGCAGTCGTCGCATCGGAACGGTCGGCAGCAAAAGCATATAAGGATGCCGTTAAATGGATCAGCTCTTCACCGTGCCCGGCAGACATTGCCGAAATGACGGTGTTATCTGCCGGTCCACAATTGGACTGTGACTTTGTATTTTCTGGTCTTGATGCCCGCGTGGCAGGGGAAATTGAAAGCGATTTTGCGCGTGCCGGTTATCCGGTCATTTCGAATGCCGGTTTTCATCGCATGCGAGACGATATACCACTTCTTATTCCCGAGGTAAATCCGACGCACGCGTCTCTTGTCAATGCACAGCAATGGGATTCGGAAGGATTCATCGTCACTAATCCAAACTGCTCTACTGTTGGACTTGTCTGTGCGCTCCGTCCACTCGTCGATGCCTTCGGCGTTGAGGCTGTTCAGGTTACTACGTTACAAGCATTGTCCGGGGCCGGATTTCCCGGTGTTCCGTCTCTTGAAATCCTGGGCAATGTTGTGCCCTTTATCAATGGGGAGGAAGCCAAACTGGCTGCCGAGCCGCGAAAACTGCTGGGTACCTTGCAGGATGGGCGGATCGAACCCCTTGACTTGACCATTAGTGCACAATGCAATCGAGTCCCGGTGCTCAATGGCCACCTCGAATGCGTGTCCGTCAAAATTCGAAGAAAGGCTGGGGTAGAGGCCGTCCGGGAAGCGCTAAAAGCATTTAAATCTCCGATAAGTGACCTTTGTTTGCCCTCTGCTCCCGCTCATTTCCTTAAAGTGTTTGATGACGAGAATTCTCCACAACCGCGACTTCATGCGAGTCTCGGAAGTGGTATGACGGTCTCAATTGGGCGAATTCGACCTTGCGAAGTTCTCGATGTCAAATTTGTCGTCGTTCTTCAAAACACGATTCGCGGTGCTGCAGGCGGGGCGGTTTTAAATGCTGAATTGTTGATCAAACAAGGATACCTGAAACATCGCGTCCTCAAAGAGGACGGCTGAAAACGAAAACTGCCAGTTATTTTTTCGACTCTCTGTTCGAATCGAATGAACGAGGCGGCGTATTCTGAGAAAAATTATGTCCGAATTGATCGTACGGTGCGCTAGAAAAGAGGACGGGCCCGTTTTGGAGAAACTCTGGGCCGAATTCCTCGAAGAGCAGACACAGTTCGACCCAAGGATGGGTTGTGCCGTAGATGCCGTAGAGCGGTGGAAAAATGACTTTCCGCTCTGGTTGCGAAGTGATGAACGTCGGATGTTTGTTGCCGAACGATTTGGGAGAACGATAGGCTTTACTTCAGCCCAAATATGGTGGCCCCCACCCATTTACGCGCCAGTGATGGAGGCGTATATAACTGAAATCTATGTTGTGCCGGCCGAACGACTGACCGCGGTTGGCTCCCTATTAATAAATGCCGTGAAAGCATGGGCCGGAGAATTTGATGTCGTTCGCCTTCGACTAAATGTCCTTGACGCAAACGAAGAAGGACTTCACTTCTGGACGAAAATGAAGGCCCAGCCCTTTTCAACAACCCTGACTATCGAATTGGGTAGGCGTGGGTTGGATACGCAAGAAATAATAAAACCCAAATTCGGGTTTTAAGGATGACCGAGCTCACGAACATCAAAACGGGGTATTCTTCCGGAGTTGAAAGCTAGGAGCATTGAGAGCGGATCCACGTTTAATAAATATGTAATTTTTATTCGTGCCGTTGACACTTGTCACGGGGTCTTCGCGGCCTTATTTTGTGCAAAAGTTTCGAAGATGTTGACAAGCCGGACCCAACTTTTGTATCATGGCCGCCCTTCGGGAAAGCGGGTGTAGCTCAGTGGTAGAGCATCACGTTGCCAACGTGAGGGTCGTGAGTTCAAATCTCATCACCCGCTCTTCAGACCCCTGAATCGTAAATGCGGTTCAGGGGTTTTTGCTTTTTGGTACCATCTGCCTAGGAATGTTTGGCAACTATGCCCTCATTGGAGGTAGGGGACAATGGTTGAATACCTGAAGTGCTTCGGCTTTTTGATCCCGGCTTACGAAGAAGGAAGCAACCACCTCATTTATGTTGAAAAGCCGGATGCTTATCTTTGGAAATTCCTCAAGCTCTCGGTCAGATTATGTCTTCTAGTATTCAATTCATTCTCAATCGAGAGGCTGTGAGCACGTCGCTCTCGCCAGGTCTTCTCGTACTCGACTTTCTCCGGAATCATCGACAACTGTCCGGCACAAAAGAGGGATGCAAAGAGGGTGATTGTGGAGCGTGCGTGGTTTTAGTCGGAACGATGGATTCATCACGGGTCACATATCGCCCGGTTACCTCGTGCTTGATGCCTTTGGCAGAATTGCATGGCAAACACCTCGTCACCGTTGAGGGGCTTAACATGGCAAATCCCTCGCCCGTGCAACAAGCTATTATAGAAACGGGGGCAACACAGTGCGGCTTCTGTACACCAGGCATTGTTGTTTCGTTGACTGGGCTCTTAATGGAAAATGCGAAGTTGGACAAGAAAAAGGTACGCGAGGCGCTTAGCGGACATTTGTGCCGTTGCACGGGGTATCGGTCTTTAAAGGAAGCCGGCGATCAGATCATTGAAATGGTGACAAATACAGGAGTAGAAGCACTCACCGAAGCACAATATTTACCGGCATATTTTAACGACATTCCGGGGCGCTTGAACGATATTGGTCGCCCGGCAGAATCCGACGGTACCGCCAGAGAAGTATTAATCGCCGGGGGGACTGACCTTTTTGTCCAACATGGCGACGAGATTCCCGACCTGAATATCGGGGTGTTGAACAATCGTACCCGGATGTCCGAAATCCGTCGAGGGGATGACGGTCTCCACATCGGCGCGCTGACTACCTTTGAAGCTTTTGCCAAACATCCGGATGTACAAGCAATGCTGCCCGCGATTACGGCTAATATGTCACTAATCGCATCGCGGCAGATTCGCAATCGGGCTACGCTAGGCGGCAATATTATAAATGCGTCACCCATCGGAGACATGACGATACTGCTGATGGCGCTAAATGCGGAATTAGTATTCGATTCGGCACAGGGAATACGGACCGTCCTCCTCACGCGATTTTTCGAGAGTTACAAACAATTTGACATGTCCCCGGGAGAACTTCTCACAGAGATCAGGCTACCGTGGATGCCGAATGGAAGTCGTTTCAATTGGGAGAAAGTCTCGAAACGCAAGTATCTCGATATTGCCAGTGTAAACAGTGGCTGCTTGCTCAAAGTGACAGACGGGCTTATTGAGACATTTACGCTCACGATGGGCGGTGTGGCGCCTGTGCCCCTCTACCTCCGGCAAATGAGTGACTTTTTTGTCGGGAAATCCGTTTCCCGTGCGGTTCTTCACGAGGCGTTTTCCGTGCTTCAATCTGAAATCAATCCCATCAGTGACATCCGGGGTAGTGCGAAATACAAGCGTCTTCTGGCCCGCCAACTCTTACTGGCCCATTTCATCCGTTTTTTCCCAGACCAATTTGACGTGAGGGCCTGCTATGAATCATCTTGACGCAGCCATGCACGCGCGCGGCGCCTCGCAATACGTCGACGATGTCCCACGTCAGGTGGGGACACTCCATGCTGCCATCCATGGCTCTTCTGTAGCACATGGCCACATCCTGTCAATGGACGTGGCGCCTGCATTCGCCATCGAAGGGGTTGTTGCAGTACTCACGGCGGCCGACATTCCGGGCGAGAACCAGATCGGACCGATCATACTAGACGAGCCGTTGCTTGCCGATGGAGATGTGCATTTCGAAGGTCAGCCGGTAGCCGTAGTCGTCGCCACTACGCAGGCTGCCGGCCGCAAAGGGGCGGCGGCGATCGTCGTGGAGGTCGATGAACTCCCCGCCATCATAGATCCTCGTGCAGCATATGAGGCCGGGGAAATAATCGGAGTACCCCGCACGTTCGAAATTGGCGACGTGAATGAAGCATGGGCATCGTGCAATGTTATCGTAGAAGGGGAATGTGTCATTGGTGGGCAAGAACACGTCTATCTTGAAACACAGCGTGCCCGAGCTGTCCCCCTCGAAGAAGGAAGGATGCGGATTTATTCTTCTACGCAGAGCCCGTATGCTGTTCAACGAATGACCGCTAAAATACTGGGTATCTCCCATCATGGCGTTGAAGTCGAGGTTAAGAGACTCGGAGGCGGCTTCGGTGGAAAAGAGGATCAGGCAACACCGTGGGCCTGTATCGCCGCCCTAGCAGCACATAAGACCCGTCAACCCGTTGAGATTGTTCTTCGCCGCGACGAGGACCTCCGAATGACGGGTAAACGTCACCCGTATGTCTCCAACTATAAGCTTGGTCTTGGTGAAAACGGCCATATCGTCGCTTTTGAGGCTGTTCACCTGCAGAATGCCGGGGCTGCGGCTGATCTGTCAACTGCCGTTCTTGAACGAACCCTTTTTCATAGCACAAACAGCTATTACGTGCCCCATGCGCGGATTACCGGTGTTTCTTGCCGAACGAATCTAACCCCTCACACCGCTTTTCGCGGGTTTGGCGGGCCACAGGGGATGTTCGTATTTGAAAGCGCTCTCGCACACGCCGCCGAAACACTCGGCGTACCCCGAGAAGTATTGCAGCGGAAGAACCTCCTCTCCGACGGTGACCTCTTCCCCTACGGGCAGGCAGTTGAGAATGGCCGGGCCGTCAGGACGTGGGAACAGGCCGCACAGGACTTCGACCTAAACGGAATGATTACGGATGCGAATGCATTCAATGATGTCCACGACGAAGTGAAAAAGGGCGTCGCTGTAATGCCGATCTGTTTCGGCATTTCCTTTACCTCCACGTTCATGAATCAGGCCGGTGCGCTCGTGCACATTTATACCGATGGAAGTGTGAGTGTTAGCAGCGGAGGCGTGGAAATGGGGCAGGGTCTCAGCACGAACATCGCGCTCGTGGCGGCAAGGGTCTTTGGGATTGACGCATCCCTCATAAAGGTCGAGAGCACCGACACGACTCGTGTCGCCAATATGTCGCCAAGCGCGGCAAGTTCTACGACTTTGCTTAACGGAAATGCCGTTTTGGTCGCGGCCGGGAGGATACTCGACCGTCTGAAGCATGTTGCGGCTAACGAGTTCCGGGTAATAGATGTGGCGCGCATTAGTGTACACAACGAAGTCGTCTGTATTGACGCGAAGCCCACTGAATGGACTTGGCAACGTCTCGTTCGGCAGGCATACCTACAACGCATCGATTTGTCGGCACATGGATTTTACGCGACGCCTAGGATCAATTATGACCGAACGGAAGAGAAAGGGCACCCCTTCGCCTATCATGTATATGGGACGGCCATCACAGAAGTCACCCTCGACTGCCTTCGCGGCCGATATGAGATCGACTGCGTAAAAATTGTGCACGATCTCGGGCGGACACTCAACCCGAATGTTGATCTTGGACAAATTGAAGGGGGGTTAGCGCAGGGGCTCGGTTGGATGACACTCGAAGATCTTCAGTGGGACGAAAAAGGCCATCTTTTGTCCAATGCACTCGCATCGTACAAAGTCCCCGACGTTTACTTTATGCCCGACGATCTTCAGGTGCATTGCCTTGAAGATGCCGATGAAACAACGGGGCCTTTTGGAAACAAGGCCGTTGGTGAACCTCCGTTGATGTATGGAATCGGTCTCTTCTTTGCCTTGAGGAATGCCATTCGTGCATTTAATCCACAGGCCAACCCTTCCTTTCAATCTCCGATGACACCCGAAAGAGTCCTCCTGGGACTGTACCCCGAATTCGGCCGAATTCAAAAGCAAATGGTTCCATTCCATGGCGTGACACGGGACCCCGAATCGAATCCTGTTTCAGGCGAATTCCGGTGATGTATCCCGAGAATGCGCATGTTATCACATACGTACCGATATCTTTTGATTTCATATAATACCAGGAATGATACCGATACAAATGCAAGAGCAGCGTAGCGTATGCGATGGCTGGGCTTATTCCGGCGTCACGTTCGCAGCATCCGATACCGTTGATCAACCCCGGAGTATCTGTCCTAATCCGCTTCGCCCGTGAATCCAAAACGTGACTTTTGGGAAGCTATCAGGGATCATCTCGATGGGGGGTGGCGGGTATTTGTGGCCATGGTGGTTGATCACACGCGGCATTCACCGGGAACGTCTGGTGCACGGATGTATGTCTCAGAAGATGGTACGGTCGAGGGGACCATCGGTGGCGGAATCATGGAACATGATGTGATCGAAGCGGCCCGGGAGCGGCTCCGGAAAGCCTCGTCGGAGCCAGAGGTGGTTACACTTGTTCATCGGGATCGAGGCCCTGGTGAGAAGTCAGGGATGCATTGTGCTGGGAGTCAGACGAACGTCTATTACGTACTTGACCCCATCCTTCACATCGGGTTGGTTTGGAAAATTATTGATACCCTGGATTCGAAATCTAGAGCCATTCTTAGGATAAATAAACAGAAAATGGATGTAGTGGCGTCCATGAGATTCGAAGGCGCGTCGCACCTGAGTAGTCTTGGGGACAAATGGGAATACACAGAGAGGTTATCGAACCCGCTTCAGTTGGCGATCATGGGAAGTGGGCACTGTGGGCTTTCACTCTCGCGTCTGATGTGCCGACTCGGATATGATATTACCGTTTATGACACCCGCCGTGATCTGTTCACGTTTACCCGTAACGAGTTTGCGCGGAAGGTCGTTGTCGCGTCATTCAGGGAAGCGGGCCCGATGATTGAGGATGCCTCAAGGACGCCCGTCATTGTGATGACGCCGGATTTGAAATCTGATGTGGAAAGCCTGCTCAGCATTGTTTCGTTGGACATTCCATTTATTGGCGTGATGGGTAGCCCGGCAAAAATCAGCCGAATACGAAAAATGCTGTTTGAGGAGGGTATTTTGGAGTCCAATCTTGATCGGCTCCGGGCACCTGTCGGATTGGCCATTGGGAGCCGGACGCCGGAGGAAATTGCGGTAAGCGTTGCTGCCCAAATATTGGAGTGGCGAAATGGCTTGTCCGCTTAATTAATCGAAGGCGCTATGCAGTCCGAGATTTCATGCCATTGTCAGCGGCGCAATAAGTGACCGTGAATACTCGAGTCAAAGTGTGTTGTATAGGCAGTGATGCGGAAGCATCGATGGCTATTCGCGCGGGCGCTTCGGCCCTCGGTCTGGTCTCGGAGATGCCTAGCGGACCCGGTATAGTCGGTGAAGATACTATTGCTTCTGTTGCGCGTTCGGTGCCACCGTTTATTGCCACGTTTTTGCTTACAAGCCTTCAGGTCCCGGAAGCCATCATTGCACAACACCGTCGCTGTCGCACAAATACAATTCAAATTTGTGATCGAATACCAATCGATGCCTTCGCCCAGCTTCGGGAAGCACTCCCGGGCATTGCCCTAGTTCAAGTAGTGCATATTCAATCCCAATCCTCCGTGGATGAAGCGTTGACCCTCGGGCCATACGTCAATGCGCTCCTCCTCGATTCAGGGAATCAAATGCTTCCCATCAAAGAACTTGGTGGCACCGGGCGTACACATGATTGGCGCTTGAGTCGACAAATTTGTGAGGAGAGCACAGTGCCCATCATTCTCGCCGGGGGCCTCAATCCGGACAATGTAGCCGATGCCGTTCGGACCGTTCATCCATTTGGCGTTGATCTTTGTAGTGGGGTGCGGTCCGATGGAGCGCTCGATCCGGGCAAGCTTCGACGGTTCTTTTCGGCTGTACACCGTGCCGACTCCGCAGCAATATGACCTGGTTCGTACATTGCCCCTGATCGTTTCTCCCTTTCAATTCGAGACCGTACCCGTAAAATGCAGGATGTGCCTTTTCAGCTCATCGCTTTCGACGCAGACGATACGCTCTGGGTCAATGAGCCACTTTATCGGGGGGCTGAGGATCATCTTGTAGATCTCTTGTCCCCCTATCTTAATGGCACCGATATTCGGGCAAGGCTGTACGATAGGGAGGTACATAATCTCAATATTTTTGGCTATGGAGCCAAGGCATTCATATTATCGATGATTGAGACGGCCGTCGAACTCACGAAGGGGAGCATATCGGGTGGCGATGTACAGCGTATTGTCGACTCGGGCAAAGAAATGCTCGCTCAGCCAATAAAGGTACTCCCGGGCGTAGAGGAAACGCTTCGAGCGTTATCGGGACAATTTCGACTGATGGTGATCACTAAAGGAGATCTTTTTGATCAGGAATCGAAATTGGCGAGGTCGGGCTTGGCCGGTTATTTCAGCCATGTCGAAATCGTGAGCGAAAAAAACGAGGCCACGTATTCCGCCATTCTCGGCCGTTACAAGGTTGATCCCGACAGATTCATCATGTTTGGCAATTCGCTCCGCTCTGACATTTTACCGATCGTAAATATCGGCGGTCACGCGGCCCACATTCCGTGCGACACAACATGGCAACACGAGCACGTCGACGATGTCGATGCGGCTCGTGGCGGGTACCACGAATTGCGCCACATCGGTGCCGTGCCGGAGTTTCTTGCGCGGTGGAAATAAAGACGCGGATGGGGAATTCTTGACTTGTGTCAGCTCCCCCGATATGTACTGTATCCAAAAGGATTAAGGAGAAGGGGGACGTGGTAATGTGCTTCAGGCTTTGCGAGACTAAAAACGACAGATATGGTTGGATAAAATGCGGGCTGTCCGTGCCGTTCAAAGTAGGATTCTACTTCGAATGTTATGCGATAGGTGCCCGGCTTTAGTGGGTAGTTGATCGGAAGCAAGTCGGAGATTCGTCCGTCGTCATCAGTGACATTTTCGCTCAATTGCGTCCATTGTGACGCTTCTGCGAGGAAGGAAAGGATTACCCGAATACCTTCTGCAGGGCAACCCCGGGACGTATCGAGGACGTGGGTAGTGATAGGGCTTTGCATATTCAGGGACAGATAGTTGAAACCGGATGTTACCCGTCCGTGCGGGAACGATCGATCAGGATTTTGTGAAACGATCGCGTGCGAATCTCCGCCAATGAAAGGCCTGTCAGGGAGACCTCTTCCTCAGAGACTGCACCACAATTGATGGCGCGAAGGAAAAAATTAAGCAGGGCCTGACCGGTGGCCGCATCGTCAAAAACATCTCCTGCAAGAGTTGCTTGCGCTGCCTTGTCGATGAAATTTCGCAGGCGACGCGCAGCCGCATCCAATCCTTCGAGGAAGAATGAAATAACTGTCGCATATCTAATGGGGAGTTGGGCGGGATGCAAATCCCAACCCTGGTAGTACCCGTTCTTTAGCGAGTGCCGTATGTGATCAGCATTCAGGCGAAGGATTGCCTGAATTGCCAGTCGGTTTGCATTCTCCTGAGCGTTCGTGAGAGGAGAGCCATCTCGGGGCGTGGCATGTGGGGCAACCGGCATAACGTTCGTAGCACCATCGGAGAGCCAGATTCCGGTTCCGCCGAGCGCAACCTGCATGGCATGACGGGCAAAATCACATGCGGGATGGATCATGCTCTGGTGGGCGGCCGTGATATTGCAGGAGGCAGTGTAATCGTAAACCCCAAAGTGAGCGGCAACGCATCGTCCGCGAGATGCGCTGATGAGCGAAGGCAACGTGGATCCTCCATTGGGGCCGATGATGGATTGCGTGGTTTCCACCATGATTTCCATCTTAAGGGCACCCTCGGACAAGGCTGTACGTGCTTCAAGCATCTGAAACAATGTCACCAGTGCCGAAACCTGTTCGGCATGCGTCACTTTGGGAAGGGTGACAACAAAGTTATTTGGAAGTTTGCCGTCGGTCCATGCGATCAGGGTGGTGACGAATAAGTCGAGGGTCCGGGCTGACCGGGCCATGAGTTCGTCGGAGAACGGTTTGATACGTATCCCGATGAAGGGGGGTAAAGTGTCATCAAGCATGCCGCGGGCCACTTCTTCAGCCGTTCGCATGGCTTCCTTGTCTTCTACCGCATCCGGTCGTTGCCCGAAGCCATCTTCGAAGTCAATGCGGAAATCCTCAACGGCTTCGCGTTTGAGCTTTTCTACCACCCTTTGAAATACCGTATAGGCCAGCCAGGCTGCAGGATACTCGTCTCTCACCGATCGTGGCTTCATAGCCAATCGGGTCTGAAGTTGTATGAGCTGATCTCGATCCCGAGGAAGATCTTCGTTTCCAGGCAGCCCTACCGCCTGCGCGAGATCGACGAATGTTGGAGCATTAGCATCGAGAGATTTCAGTGCGAGTTGGCCAATCTTTGACGCCGTCGTCGCAGTAAATAAATGCGCGCCACCGTAAACGGTATGAATAGGCTGTCTCCGCGGCGACTCGCCGGGGTAGAAAGCCGAAAATGACTGATTGGCATCCGCCAGAGGCGAAAGGACGGATTCAAGAAGTGTGGGATTGAGTGTTTGATTCATGTGTTTGGCGTCTCGGAAAGGAGTTTCTTCAATCGAATCATCGTGATCTTTTCTTGTTCGGATACAGCGGTATTCAGTTCTACCTCACGATTATTACGTAAGCGTGACTCGAGGAGAGTTAGCAACTCGGGCGCGGTTCTGCCCGTGGCACATACAATAAATATAAATCCAAACTTCTTTTCATAGTGGCGATTCCCAATGGCGAGGGCTTCAAGGACGGCCTCGGGCGCCGATTCCATGCCTGACTGCTCATTTTGTGACCATGAGCGGGTTGAATCAAACCGCGCCCGCAAAGTATCGATTCCCCCTATGCGAGGGTGCCCCGAAAACGCGGCCAGCCACTCACTTTCATCCAGGTTCCACCAGAGCTCGGATGCCGCTTCGAGCATTTTTGCTTCGCTGATGAATGGGCGATTGTCCGAAAGGTGACGGGCCCAAACAAGAGAGGCACAACATTTATAGAACGCCTGGCAAGCAACCGGGTCCGGCATATTATTGAGCGATTCGATCATAGTACCAAAGGTACTTATACACGCTGAAAAACTTCGTACTTGCAGTGAAAATGGGAGGCACTTAGCCATCTATCTTTTCACGAACCCCGAAGACTCGTAGCCGGGCAATACCTCCGTCAGGGAAAATATTCAACCGGACATGGGTACAAATACCAGCTGGGTGGATATCATCTTCAAATACGTTCCTGAAATCCGGTGCAAGCGGGGTTTCGGGCATCAAATCTCGCCATTTTATTTTGTCGTATAGTAAGTCCGGCAGCGATGCCTCAGGAAGATTTGCGGCCTGGATTGAACACCGATCGGGATAATTACCTTTGAAATGGGTTGTGTCAACCTCGATTCGACTAATATGCCCCGATACGCCAAGCTGAATGACAACCCAGTCATTCCCAGATCCACGCTTTCGGCGCGTCTCCCATCCATCACCCATATTGACTGGAGCACCCGGGACTAACAAGTTTTGCATGTCACTAAAAAACATGTCACTGCAGACGAGGGCTTTGCCGCCATGCTCTATGGCTGCGAGATCAAGCACGGTGTCCGTTGCATATGAGTTCCAGTCAGGCACGGGCTGGCCATACACCCGAAGTCGGGCCACGCCTCCATCCGGAATAATGTTGAGCCGAACGTAGGCCCATCGCCGGGTCGACTGTACGGCAAACAGATTTTGACTGCTGGGTCGAAGAGTCGAGACCGGGATGACTTGATCCCAGGCCTCTGAATCCTCCGGACAACGCTCGCAGGCGTCGAGAGAAGCGAATGGCGGATGATTGCCGCGGAAATGATTCGTGTCGATGTCCACACCTCGAATCAAGCCCGGAATACCGAGCTTTACGACACACCAATCTTTTCCCGAATGACGATTGCGCCTGCTTTCCCATCCATCCATCCATTTACCACGGCCCGTATATTTCCCTGGAATAAAGTCGCCACGACCAGGATTGAGGATGTTTTCTTTGGGTGCAAAAAAATCGTCGCTTGCGGATATTGCCCGTCCACCGAAGCGGGCGGAGGCCAGGTCGACGAGACCAGAAAAAGTGGCAAGGGAGGATTCCGTCATAATTCGTATGTCACAAGGTTGACGAGTATTCTCTGTCTTTGAGCACGATTCGTCCCGATGGGGTGCTAATCCATTGCCCCTTATCGAAAATAGGCCTGCCACGAAGATACGTACGATCGACCCGTCCGAAGAGCCTCCGGCCTTCATAAGGGGTGAGCTTGTGTCGGTCGAAGAGGGATTCGGGCATTACCTCGAAGGAGGCATTTGGATTCCAGACGACGATGTCGGCATCGGCACCCGGCTCAAGCGAGCCTTTTCGCGGGAAGAGACCGACGGATTTAGCGGGGCCCTCACAAAGCCACTTGGCCATTTCCGTCAGGCCGAAACCCCTTTGGCGCGCCACTGTCCAGACCACGGGAAGGCGCAATTGGATGGAGGCAATACCGCCCCATGAGCCCATAAAGTCGCCTACAGATAGGCGTTTGAGATCCGGCGGGCAGGGAGAATGATCCGTCACGATAAAATCGATGGCCCCGTTGTCAAGGCCGACCCATAGCCCTTCGCGATGCGCCCGTCTGCGAATTGGAGGTGCGCATTTGAACCGGGTGTCACCGTCAGGAATTTCCTCGGCGAAGAAATAGAGATAATGTGGGCAAGTCTCAACGGAGATTGCGAGTCCCTCGGCTCGGGCTCGCTCGATAAGTGGAAGAGCCGCAGCGGTGGCTAGATGAACAATATGCACCCGGCAATGCGTCTCCCGACTAAGATGGATCATCACTGCGATAGCGTCTTCCTCCCACTGGCTGGGACGAGAAGCGAGGTAAGATTGATATGAATCCTCGCGCGCAACGTCGACTTTACCCGATTCTGACGACATCAACTCAGCATGTACAAGGAGGGGGACGCCTGTTTTGGCGATGATCGGCATACCGGAGCGGAGGTCCGATTGTGTCACATTTGGAAATTCATCGATACCCGAAGGGACGAGAAAGGCTTTTATGCCAAGGACACCGGCCTCGATAAGCGGAAAAATATCAGCTAAATTGCCCGGTATGAAACCGCCATAAAAACCGCAATCAATCCAGCATTTTCCGATGGATGCTTTGATCTTTTGTAATAACGCACCGACGTTGGTAGTCACGGGGTTACTATTCAGCGGCATGTCAACAAGCATCGTCACGCCGCCGGCGCAAGCGGCGCGCGTAGCTGTCACGAAGCCTTCCCATTCCGTCCGTCCGGGTTCATTGATGTGTACGTGCGTATCGACAAGGCCGGCCATTACGACGGCATCACCAACATCATCGACCGGCACATCTCCCGGTATCTGATGGCCCGAA
>Ga0114931_10006163_pt1 | contig 14766 bp, 11 predicted proteins | sample 2SBtaG_FD_89579 | JGI IMG/M metagenome (GOLD analysis project Ga0114931, IMG submission 89579) | Deep subsurface microbial communities from Kolumbo volcano to uncover new lineages of life (NeLLi) - 2SBTROV14_V59a metaG | ecosystem: Environmental > Aquatic > Marine > Volcanic | place: Kolumbo...
ATCATATTTTTTGCCAAAGATGAGTCCGGTCTGCAATTCAGGCGCAATTTTTATAACATATTCCACCGAGGGCTGATTGAAAGAGGTGATCATACATTCGTTTTGAAAATTTTCCGAGCGAATTAAAGCAATGACTTTATCCACAAGTTCCCGGTTAAATTCTTTTACTTTGATCTCGATGTTGAGCTTCATTTTCCCTTTCACCAGCTCAATCACTTCTTTCAGCGTCGGCAGGGGCTCATTTTTAAATTTCTCATCAAACCACGATCCTGCATCCAGAGTTTTCAAATCCGCGAGATTCCATTCCCCAACCGGTCCTTTGCCTGTTGTTGTCCTGTCAAGAGTCTCATCATGCAGCAAAACAACCTGCCCGTCTTTGGAAAGCTGCACATCCAGTTCCGAATAATCCGCACCAATTTCCATTGCTTTTTTAAAGGAAGCCAACGTATTTTCAGGCGCCAGGCCGGACGCACCGCGATGGCCGGTAATAATCAGCGTGTGTTCTGTTTTTGTCTGATTGCACGACATGAGCAAACTCCCGATTGTTAAAATCAATACCATAAAATAAAATTGCCTGGATAACTTTTTCACGACTGCGTTCCCTTTCTGTTTTTTGATTTTTATTTGAACCACGTTTTTCTTAAAATTTCGCGAATATCTTTTTCTTCCTGTTTGAATAAAACACTTCGATCTGCGCCTTCCAGAAAACCCAGTTCCTGCAGTTTCAATATAATTTTTATGGCGGCATCAGTCGGCGTTTCATCTTTGCACTCGATGATCAGTTCCGGATTTTCTGCTTCCTCGTAAGGTATATCAATGCCGGCAACATTCTTTATTTTTTTCTCTTCGGCCTTTTTAAATAATCCCTTTTTGTCTTTTTTCTTTAAAATTTCCATGGGACATTTATTATAAACCTCGACAAAGCGGCCAATCATTTTCCGACACTCTTCTCTTTGATCCCGAAATGGTGAAATTGTTACCGCGATAGCTATAATTCCATTTTCCGTCAACAGTTTGCATTCATAAGCGATGCGTTTGATATTCTTGAAAACTTCTTCGCGGGAAAAGCCGAGATTGTTATCAAAAAGACGGCGCAGTTCTCCGCCTACCAGAATTTGGGCTTTAAAGCCTAAAAGATGAAGACGATCCGCCAGGATTTTTGCCGTTTCTTTCTTGCCGGAAAACGGCAGTCCTGTAAGCCAAACCGTTACGCCTCTATCGTTATTTTCTTTTTTATTTATCGTTCCCATAACAACATAACCCGGCCAAGCCGGAATTAATAATTGGATTTAAATAACAGCCAGCCCGCAGGGTGGGATTCAGTCTCACTATTTTTATTAGCCAATTAAGGCAGCAAAGGCAGACTTGAAACATAATCAATTTCTTCGATTAATGAATTTTTTCCGTGTGTTTAGGCTCATGTTCATAGCTACAGTATGTCAGCATATTACTAACTTACTGGTTAATTGCTTCCTTGTTTAACGACGAAAGGCACGAAACACACGAAATGGTTTTTAAATGCTTTTTCGTGCAGTTCGTGGTCTACTTTATAAAACCATTCTAACAATTTCTGCCTTTGGGTAAGCGCCAAAATTGACAAGTATGCCCAGTTTAAAATTTGTTGCTTTCAGGTAATTTAACAACTGCGCTTTATGATTCGGAGAAATAGCCTTGACCGCCTTTAATTCAACAATAATTTTATCATAGCAAATCAAATCGGGTTTGTATGTTTGTTCCAGTTTTTCGCCTTTATAATTTAATTCCAAAACAGGTTGCGAAATAAAAGGAATGTGTTGCAGTTTCATCTCTTTTTCCAGGCATTCCTGGTAAACAGCTTCCAGAAAGCCGCTCCCCATCTCTTTATAGACTTTAAAAATTGCGCCCTGAATTTTGTAACTTTCCTCTTTGTAGATAATATTTGGCATTTTAAATCCCTCCATTTTTTAACCACGAAAAGCACGAACGACACGAAATGTTTTAATTGTTTTTTTCGTGCCTTTCGTGTGGTTCGTGGTTTGTTTTTCTTTTTTTAACCACGAAAGACACGAACTACACGAAGTATTTTAGTATTTTTTTTCGTGCCTTTCGTGTGGTTCGTTGTTTGTTTTTCTTTAACCACAAATGGCAAGAACAACATGAAATGCTTTAAATCATTTTAATCTCACAACACTACTATTTATTCACCGAATCCTCCTGTAATGGTTCGATTAGAATAATTTTTATCATTCTCCGGCAACATCCATATACAATGAATATGTTCCGGCAAAAGGCAAATCGCATCGCATTTTAAAGGGTGCTTTTCCTGAACCAGCGTCCAGGCCCGTCTCAATGCTTGGCGAGACAAATCTGAGGTCAGGAAAGGACGCTTATTAAAAGTAACAACAGCCATCAAAAAGGTGGGATAGAATCCCACCCTAATAATATAAAAAATCTTTTCGACAAAGAAAACCAGGAATTAAAGCAATACCTCGTTGATTGCAAACCAGGCAAAAGCAATTTAATTATAAAGATTCAAATAACAGCGTTTTCCCTTCAAGATTTATTTTGAATGACACCTTTGGATTAGTTGCATCTCTTAACGTTACATAATTAACGGCCAATAAAATTTCACAAACAATAAGAAAATGAGCAGTGAAACAAAGCTTAAAAGAAGTGCGGGTTTCAAAATATCTTTTACAGAAAAATAGCCGGAAGAAAAAGCAATAGCATTCGGAGGTGTGCCGATTGGCAGGCAAAACGCCAATCCGGCCGGGATGGTAATGGCAAGCACCAATATTTCCGGCGCAATATTCATTGTTGAAACGAAACCAAAGGAGAACGGAATAAGAACAACCACTGCTGCCGCATTGCTGATCAGTTCGGTAATTATTTTTGTCAGAACTGCAAGGAGTAAAATCAGGAGGAACGGAGAGATCGTAAAAGAATTGATGAGCTGTTTCGCAAGCCAATCTATGGCATGGGTTTCCGAAAGCGCCTTTCCCAGAGCAATGGCGCCGCCGTACATGACGATCACACCCCAGTTTACATAATCGGAAACCTACAGCCATTCGGCAATATTGAGCACAAAAACCATCACCGCTGCTGCAAGTGAGATAACCGCAAGTCCCATTTTATTTCCACCCAAAATCCAAAACAGCACCGTAATTAAAACAAGCAAACCAATCTTTAATTCATTTTTGGATATTTTGCCAATGCGAACAAGTTCCTGCTTTAGTAAGATTCTTGCGCTGCTGATGTCTTGAATTTCCGGTTTGAAAAATGATGTAATGATAAAAAAGGCCACGAAAGTTAATACAATGGAAATAGGTGCAGCAGTAATGGCCCATGATGTAAAAGATATTTCCTTTTGAAATGTCGTTTTCAAAAATTCCACTGCAAGCGGTGCACGCGCTCCGCCCAACAATGTGGCCGTCCCGCCGATAACCGAACCCCAGGCCAGTGAAACAAACATTCCTGTTGCAAAAGGACTCGCACCTTTTTTCAATTCCAGGCTTTGGGCGACTTCCAAAATCACCGGAAACATCATCGCGGCAACGGCGTGCGAAGGCATAAAAAAGGCAAGGAAAGAACTGGTGAACAAAATGCCCAAAAGCACGGTACGCGGACTTGCATCAAATTTGGAAAGGAAGAACAAAGCAAGCCGCTTCGAGAGTCCGGTGTGGATCATAGCGCCGGCGAGGATAAAAACACCGAGGAGGAAAAAAACTGCGCTGTTACCAAAAAAGGCAAATACCGTTCCGCCGTCCAAAATTTTCATAGCGGACAGCAAAACCATGGCGGTAAGACTCGTGGCGGCCAGAGGAATTGGCGAGAGCACCCACAAGGTAACACAAATGACGGCAATGCCCAGAGCATCCATGCCCGCCGGGCTGAGACCGGCAGGTGGATGCAACAAAATCGTTGCTATGCCAAAAGTCAGTCCGAGAAATAAAAGACTCGTCTTTAGTAGTCCGGTTTTATTTTGTGAAAAGCGACTTTTAAGCATTCACTAAAATTCTGATATTTTAAATTTGAGGATTTTGATATCACCCCTGGAATTTGCCATTTAACTATCCTTGCGAAGGTTGCGTTCAATTCAAAAATAAATATACTGAATAAAATTATGATTTATATAAAATATGTAGTGGCCTTTAAATCTTTCGCAAGGATAAATGGTATTCAATGGTCAATACATTTGATACATCTGGATTTCTGTTGTGGTGATTTTGTCACTGTGCGCATCCACAAATCCTTCGCCATAATAAATCAGCACATTATTTTTGATGGCGCCCACCGAGATAAGGTTAAGTCCGTCCACCCCATTTACAGTTCCTTCGGCATAGCCGTTTTTCACGACTAATTTCTGATCCGAAATAATCGGGAAGAAGGATGTCCAGAGCTGTCTGAAATTTTCCCAGGCAGGAGTGCGGTTGAGTTCCAAAAATTTCAACTTTTCACTTTCATAGTCAGCAAAAAAATGTGTTTCGCTCCCTTCCAGAGAATCCGGGGTTTCAGCTTTTGAAACATCCATAACTGCGATTCTTATTTCATCGAAATCGACATATTCGGTCCTGGTCCTAATGGAAATTTCATCCATTCGGCCGATGAAAGAATCGCTGGTTCTGATCGTATCTGCAACAGATTTTCCGAGAATCACCGGCGCATAGGACGTTGGTATCGGGCCGGAAAAACTTTTGCTCGCTTCTTCTGCGCCATTGACTTGCAAAACAAGCTGCTCCTCATTGAACGCTGCAGACACACTGTACCAGGTTTTCGGCTCAATACGCGTGCGCCCCAGCAAACGAATATCAACGCCGGCATTGAACACGCGCAGCCGCAGCCGTCCATCGAGCAAAGCCAGTGAATAGCCACCGTTGTAATCGTGCTTGTCAATCAGCACCATTTCACCAAAAGCTGTATCATCAAGAAAAATATCCAGCGAAATCTGAAAACCAAGGGTACCGGCAAGTTCCGGTTTGGAATTGACAATGGCATAAGACGCTCCTGAAAATAAAAGCGCCTGATCATTTTCCGCAGGATTTCGTTCAACATGTTTGACATTATAAAGACGGGCATGATTGCCATACCCGGAAGCATCCACAGCCAGGGAATCATTTTCACCGTCACAATGAAGGGCGAGAACCTGTGCCTCAATTATCCGGGCGCTTTTTGCCAGGCGGAACGGAGGTGCAGTGCCGGAATTCGACACCCCCGGATTCGTCCGAGAATTCAAGCTTTCATTATGAAATTTCAGTTCAATATTGATTGCAGCACCGGAACGCGGGTTTTCCAGCAATTTGGCACAGCTCAAGAAAAACGTTGAAAACACAATCAATAAATGGAAAAGCAATGTTTTTTGCCGATAATTCATTATCTCATTTTTCTAAAGATAAATTTTGAGTCCTGTCAATAATTTGATGCCAAGCAGATTAACATTCTTCAGGGTGGTGTTATAAACTCCCATGTAATACCTGAAACCGGCATCCAACTGAATTCTGTGAGAAAGCTTTAGTCCGTAACTGAAACCAAGACCACCGACGTTAGCGCCACCAAAACCATACGCATTGTTGGAATAGAACTTGCCTTCAACAACCCCACCAACACTCGTCCGTCGATTTAATGCAAGAATGACCATCCCGGTAAGTTCAAACTCATTGCCATTGCTATTTAACCGTTCGGGCGTAAGATTGTCCGTGCCGATTTTGTTTTTGCCTCTGTATCTATTGAGCATACTTGCTATAAACGTCCATACATCACCGGGGAAATATGCCATAGCCTGAACGGTAAACTTGTTGCCGGCTTTGTAAACCTTGGTGTCGTTGCTGGTATCTTCTGTGTAAATTGTGTAACTCATATCGAGCATTAGTTTATCCTGCCGATTTAGTGGGCGATCCACGCCGAAAGAGATAGAAACTTCATCACCGGGATTATATTTTAAATCGAAATCGGAAAAGGGTTTGAATTGGCCGCGCATCAGATATCCGGCGCCAAGGCCTAAAACGTAACCACCCAAAGGTCGCGCCATTACAAGACCGGCACTTGCATCCAGTCCCTGCCCGAGGAGCGGTGTTTGAAAATTAAGCGCATGAATAGAAAGTACATTCGCGACCGTTAGTTCTTCGCCGGAAAGCAGATTTTTCCCGCTTGGCAGATTCACGCCAAAGGTGAACATAAAAGCATCCTCACCAAGAACGTACGAACCACGCAGACGCGTATCGGACAAACCGTTCAATTGGGAATTTTGTGCGGCCTTGATTCCGCTGAAAGACGGGGAATTTGAAATATCCAGCCGGAGACGATCAGAGACGGGATAGATGAATGTAATTGGAACAGCAATCTGGTAAGCCTGGTCATTGCCGGCCCGCCAGTATTGTATGCCCGAGTTCAGATCGCTTGTGATTTTGTGCGCCAGACGATAAGCACCAACTTGCGCAAAAAGATTTGCGCCCATACAGGAAAAAACTATAATAAAAATCAGGATGTTATGCTTTCGCTTCATACAATTATCTTCCAAATCTGATATAAAATCAGGGAACAGTTGGCACCGGAATTCTTACTTTGATAGGGGCTGAAGTCCCAAAAGTTGACGAATTGTCATTCGTTGTTGGTTCGCGTGAATCGATACTCGGAATAAATCCGGGATTAACATGTGCTGCCGTGCGAAAAAGCCTTCCCCCTGAGTCAGGTAATTTCATTGATGCCGAAAATGGATGATAGCGGGCTTTGGCGGGAAAAACATTTTGATTTCGCTTTTCGGCCATACGCCGACGATCTGCTTTTTTGAAATCCTTGCCTTTTCCTTTTTTCACAATTTGCGCCATCGTAGCTTTTGGCGGCGCAGATTTGAACTTGGCCGAAGCTATCGCCTTGACCATACCGATGTGCGCATCAATAAAATTCGGATCAAGTTTGATCGCAGTGTTGTATTCGGTTTTTGCTTTTTGCCATTGCCCCTGGTCCTCATAATTCAAACCACGGCAGTAGGCCATGAATGCCATCATGTTCGTCGTCGGCATTTTTTCAATAGCCTTCCGCTCCTGCTTCGTCAGCTTAATTCCATACAGATCAATGATGCTGAAGGCAATATTTTTTTCGATTTTTAAAATATCCTCAAGTGATCCTGTAAGCTTACGCATTTCCCGGTGGCCACCGGTTTTAGCGTCTGAAACGTTCGCATCAACGCGAAGATATTGATCACCAAGGTCAACCAAAGTGCCGGTAACGACATGGGAAGCGCCCAATAGTTTGGCCATTCGCGGAACATTTTGTTGCCCGGTCAAACCTGTTTGAGCAAGCCCCAATTCTTCCATCAAATGCTGCAAGCGCGCTCTTTCTACAACATGGAAACTGTCCACCTGTGAGAGATCGGTGATGAGCATGTCGGTTAGTCCCTTGCTCAAAATGCTCAACTCGCCTTTGCCGCTCATATTGGCAAAATAAGTTACTGCAATAGAATTATCAGGAATTGAAATGACATCCAGTGATTTTTCCTGCAGCAGCGTTAATTGCGTATCCGTTTCAATCTTGCGATTCAATAAAACATACAGTCGCCCTTCGATTTCATTGCGCAAGGGATTGAGCGGGCTGACATCCACATATCTGCTATACATGCGGATCGCTCTGGTGAATTGACCGGTTTCTTCATAGATGAGGCCGAGATAATAAAAAATGAGTGGATCATCAGGTAAGCGCGTCTGGGCAAGACGTAAAAATCGTGTCGCGAGGGTTAGTTTTTTCTTGTAATAAATCGCAATGCCAAAATCACGGATGGCTTGAACATCGTAAATATTATCTACAATGGCATATTTTAAATTCTTGATCGCTTCTCTGTAGTGCTGTTCTTCGAGAGCGTTATGACCCTTTTCGTAATATGTTGTTGCACAACTTGAAAAGAGCAATAAATACAAAACAAAAAACGGTTTTATCCCAAAATTAAAAATCTTCAGCTTGTTCATAGGTGCACCTCAAAACGATGTCCGACAGAAAAATCAAATCGTTGCAGTTATCAATGCCAATCTAACAGGCATGTACTTAAAATTACTCGTTTTGCGGAAATATAATTATCGGGACAAAGCCTGCAGGCGCTGTTTTGCCTTGGTAAAGTTTTTATTTTTTTTCAATGCTTTAGAGTACATTTTTTTAGCGTTGTCAACGTCCCCTGCATCTTCATATTCCAACCCCTTTGCATAATAGAGCGCCGCATCAAAGGACTTGTTTTCAATTTGGGAAAGACGCAGAACATCAGCCTTTGAAACTCTGACATCAAGATTTTTTATGATTTTCACAACCAGTTTTGAAACCAGTTTATATAGATCTTTTGCCTTTCCGGTTGCTTCCTCCGCCTTGATCGTCAAACCTGTTTCCACTTCAACAATTCTCACATCAATGCGCATTTTGCCATCATACATATTCATATATGATCCGAAAACCAAATTTTGTGCGCCCAAAAGTTTTCCGACCTGTTGTGCTGTTTTCGAATCGAGCATCCCCGATTGCCCAAGCTGCATTTCCTGAATCAACTGTTCCAGCCGGCTTCTTTCCACCACTTTAAACTGACCGATTTTCGAAAACTCGGTGATAAACATGTCAGCCAGCCCTTTTCGCAGCGGCTCCATCTCATCCCTTTTCGCCAGACTGTTGTTTTCAAAATAAAGAACAGCAATTGTTTTTTGAGCACGTGCGAGCAATTCACCTGCAGAAAGAGATAACAAAACGAACACAAACAGCGGAAAGAAGATTTTACTTTTTTTCATTTTCGCAGCCTTTTTCTTTGGACAAAATATAAAGCGTTTTTCCTTTATTAACGAGCAAGCTGCTTTAGCCGAGCTATTTGTTCGTCATCAGCAATGGTAAGCAGTTTATCGTTTGCTTTGAGGATAGTACTGCCGGGAGGATTAATTTGCGTAGCCAGGCCTGGCTCTTCAATGGCAAGAATGAGAGCCCCACCGGTGTCGCGCTTGATGTGTGATTCATCCAGCCGCTTGCCAACCAAATCACTTGATGGAAGCAATTCGACCTTTTCCAGGCGCAATCCCAGGCTTGCTCCAGGAGAAAAAGCGTCGATAAAATCGATGATGTCGGGTTGAACCATGAGGGCAGCCATTCTTCGTGCACCGATTTCAAAAGGAGAAACAACCCGGTCAGCCCCGGCACGGATCATTTTTTTCAAAGAAGCTTCATCGGTTCCACGCGCAATGATCCTTAAATTGGCATTTAGCGCTCTCGCCGTAAGAACAAGATATACATTTGCCGAATCATCGGAAATTGCGCTGATTAACCCGCGGGCATGTTTGATGCCCGCACGTTCTAAAATCTCATCATCCGTTGCCTCGCCCACTGCCGCGAGATAATCCCTTGCCAGCGCCTCACTGATTTTATCCTCGTCTTTATCGATGACGATGAACTTTTCCCCCATGTTATGCAGCCGGCAACAGACCTCGATGCCAATTTTTCCGCACCCGGCAACAATAATATGATATTTTAGGCTTGTTATTTCTTTTTCCATTTTTCTCCCTCGCAGCAAATCGAGCATTTGCCCTTCAACAAAAAAAGCGGCAATATTACCAATCGCATATCCGCCAACTCCAATCCCCAAGAAAATCAAAACCATTGTAAAAATTCGTCCCGTTGCTGTCAGGTCTCCCACTTCATGAAATCCGACCGTTGCGACGGTAATGACCGTCATGTACACAGCATCCAGCAAATTCCACCCTTGCAACATCATATAGCCTGCCGTCCCCATAATCAGAACGCCGACAATGAGCGATCCGGCTACGGCCAGTTTCCGGTAAAGTGGATTTGGTGCTCTGTATTGATCAGGAAATTTCATGAGAATAAAATGTTGGAATTATTCATACTCATTCCAGCTTTTGATGTGCAAATCCTTAATGGTTTTTCGGGAAACCGCCTCGACGAAACGACGCGCAAGCTGTACATTAGTAAAAAGCGGAATGGCAAAATCAACGGCTTTACGGCGAATAATGTAATCATTCGTCAATTCTTCTTCCTGAAAATTTTTTGGGATATTAATAACCAGATCAATTTTACCGCTAGTAAGATAATCGAGAACGTTCGGCTGTTTTTCGGAAAGAGGCCAGTGCAGCTTTTTTACATGAATGCCGTTCTCTTCCATAAATCCCGCTGTTCCGCCGGTAGCGAAAAAATTCATTCCCATCTTTTGCATCGTTCGCGTAGCAGAAAGAAATTCTGCTTTCGTTTCAATCGGGCCGGTGGAAAGAAGAATGTTTTTCACTGGAATTTTATATCCTACAGATAGCAGAGATTTTAAAAATGCCTCTTCAAAATCATCACCGATGCACGCTACTTCTCCGGTGGAGGCCATTTCCACACCGAGTGTCGGATCGGCACCGTCCAGACGTGTGAAGGAAAATTGCGGCGCTTTGATGCCGACGTATTCCAAATCGAACGCCGAGCGATCGGTTTTCGGGACATGATGCCCCATGATCACGCGCGTGGCGTAATCAATAAAATTCATTTTGAAAATTTTAGAAACAAACGGAAAGCTTCGTGACGCCCGTAGGTTACATTCGATTACTTTGACGTCATTTTCTTTGGCGACAAATTGTATGTTAAACGGCCCGTTGATTTTGAGAGCCTGAGCGATTTCCCGGGCAATTTTTTTCACCCGACGTGTGGTTTCCAGGAAGGTTCTTTGCGGCGGCAGCACCATTGTTGCATCGCCGGAATGAACGCCGGCATTCTCCACATGCTCGGTAATGGCGTAAACCCGTAATTCCCCCTCCTGGGCCACGGCGTCAATTTCTATTTCCTTGGCATTTTCAATAAACTTTGTGATAACAACCGGATAATCGGTAGAAATTTGCGCTGCTTTGTTTAAAAATTTTTCCAGTTCATGGTCGTTTGAAGCAACACTCATCGCCGCACCACTCAGAACATAAGAAGGACGAATAAGAACAGGATAACCCACTTTGGCGGCAAATACTTTAGCCTCAGCGATCGACGTTGATTCCTTCCATTCCGGCTGATCAATATGGAGATCATCCAAAAGTTTTGAAAATTTATGCCGGTCCTCAGCATTATCAATGCTGTAAGCAGACGTTCCAAGGATTTTCACACCATGCTGCGACAGTTTCAGTGCCAGATTGTTGGGAATTTGTCCGCCCATAGAAATAATAATTCCCACAGGTTTTTCTTTTTCATAAATATCGACAACCGTTTCAAAACTGAGTTCATCAAAATAGAGCTTGTCGCATTCGTCGTAATCCGTACTCACCGTCTCGGGGTTATAATTGACCATAATTGTCTGATAATTCAGGCTTTTTAATGTTTTTACCGAATTGACACAGCACCAGTCAAACTCGACTGAACTGCCGATTCGGTAGGCGCCGCTTCCCAAAACCATAACGGAATTTCGTTCGAGAAATGAAGCATCATCTTCCATGCCGTTGTAGGTGAGATAAAGATAATTCGTCTGCGCCGGGTATTCGGCGGCCAGCGTATCAACACGCTTCACGCTGGGCGTGAGGCCATAAGCCTTGCGCAATTCGCGAATTTCCTTTTCGCTTTTCTCAAGCACCAAGCCGATCTGCATATCGGAAAACCCGGCCTGTTTTGCTTCCAGAAGCAAATCCCTGGGGCAGCGTTGCTCCCCAACATTGGCCAGTTGTTTTTCAAGATCAACGACATTTTGAATTTTATAGAGGAACCATTTGTCTATATGCGTCAAGTCGTGAATTTCATCGATGGATATACCGGCTTTGATCGCTTCAGGAATGGCGTAAACGCGAAGGTCTGTGGGTTCGGCAAGCTCCTGCCGCAAATCTCCAAATTCCATGTCTTTATTTTGCACGAGACCGATCACGCCGACTTCGAGCATGCGTAAGCCTTTTTGCAGGGCCTCTTCAAATTTGCGTCCGATGGCCATCACTTCGCCGACGGATTTCATACCCGACCCGAGTTTATTGGAAACGAGGCGAAATTTTTTCAAATCCCAGCGGGGAATTTTTACGACAATATAATCCAGCGCCGGTTCAAAACTCGCTTTGGTAATTTTTGTAATCGAATTCGGCAGATCAATCAGGCTGAAACCGAGGGCAAGTTTCGCGGCCACGGCTGCGAGCGGGTAGCCTGTTGCTTTGGAAGCGAGAGCGGAAGATCGGGATAACCGCGCATTAATTTCGATGACACGATAGTCCTCGGAATTGGGATCGAGAGCATACTGGATATTGCATTCGCCAATGACGCCCAGGTGGCGCACGGTTCGGATGGCGATTTCGCGCAGCTTGTGATATTCGCGATTGGTCAGCGTCTGGCTGGGCGCGACGACAATGCTTTCGCCGGTATGAATGCCCATGGGATCAAAATTTTCCATATTACAAACGGAAAGGCAGTTGTCATATTGGTCGCGGACAATTTCATATTCCACCTCTTTCCAGCCCAGGAGGTATTCTTCAATTAAAATCTGTTTTGTATACGAAAAAGCTCTTTGTGCCAGGGAACGCACGTTTTCTTCATCGCGGCAAATTCCCGAACCAAGGCCACCCAATGCATAAGCAATTCGGATCATTACCGGATAGCCGATTTCAGCAGCAACCTGAACGGCCTCGTCCACAGAGGAAACAGCTTTGCTCCGGGGAACTTGCACATCGATTTGCTTCAGCTTGGCGGTAAAGAGTTCCCGGTCTTCGGTGTTCATAATGGTTTCCACGGACGTTCCCAGGACGTTAACGCCATACCGGCGCAACACGCCGCTGCGATCTAACTCTACGCCACAGTTAAGAGCGGTTTGACCGCCGAAACCCAAAAGAATCCCATCCGGCTTTTCTTTTTTGATGACCTGCTCGACAAAATACGGCGTGACAGGCAAAAAGTAAACCTGGTCGGCAAGATGGTCGGAAGTCTGGATTGTGGCAATATTCGGATTCACCAGGATTATTTCGACGCCCTCTTCCTTCAGGGCTTTGATGGCCTGGCTGCCGGAATAATCAAACTCGCCGGCCTCACCGATTTTTAATGCGGAACTGCCGAGTATGATCACTTTGTTTGGTTTATTCATCATTGGAGCATCCTTTTAAAATCATCGAATAGAATTTCCGTGTCCACCGGCCCCGGGGCGGCTTCAGGATGGAACTGCACGCTCATGAAAGGTTTGGAAACATGACGAATGCCTTCATTGGTGCCGTCGTTGGCGTTGACGAACCAGGGCTCCCACCCTTCCTGTAAAGTCCGTCCGTCAACAGCATAGCCGTGGTTTTGGGATGTGATGTAGCAGCGTTTTGTGCCCACTTCAATGCACGGCTGGTTCTGGCTGCGGTGCCCGAATTTTAGTTTGTACGTATCCGCACCGGCAGCCAGTGAAAGAATCTGGTTTCCCATACAAATTCCGAAAATAGGAGCCTCTTGCTGCATCGTCTTGCGTACAATCTCTATGGTTTCGGTACACATTTTGGGATCACCGGGGCCGTTGGAAATCATCACGCCGTCATACTCTTCTTCTGTAAAATCATAATTCCACGGCACACGCTTCACTTGTATGCCGCGCCTGTTTAGACTGCGAATGATATTATCTTTCGCACCGCAATCGAGCAATATGACTTTTTTATCACCCTGCCCATACTCGACGGGTTTATCCACGCTCACTTTTTCCACCAGATTTATTTTATTCGGATCGTAAAAATTAATCTCATCGGTGAAAAAAACCATGCGCCCCAGCATCGTCCCTTCGTCGCGCAGGCGTTTCGTCAACATGCGCGTATCAATGCCGTACAATCCGGGCACATTGTGTTCAATCAACCATTCGGACAAGCTTTTCTTTGCGCTCCAGTGGCTGTAATGCTGTGAGTATTCCGAAACGATCAAACCGGATATCTGTATACGGCTCGACTCGAACCACTCGCTCAGGCCATCAACAAGTTTTTCTTCCGGTACGCCGTAATTCCCGATAAGCGGAAAAGTGAGCACAAGAATCTGACCAAAATAAGAAGGATCGGTCAGACTCTCCGGATAGCCGACCATACTGGTATTAAAGACAACTTCACCGGCAACCGATTTTTGCGCGCCAAAAGAAAAGCCGTGAAACACAGAGCCGTCTTCAAGTTCCAACCGTGCTTTAATTTTCTTTTTTTCCATATTCAGCATTTCGTTTTTTTTCAAGTAAAAGTTTTTCTAGTGGAATGCAGGTGTTAAAAACCCCAAAGCACTGTAAAAAATTGTCAGTGGATTGGGGCTATTTTGTGCATTATGAATAGATTCCCGCTTTAAACATGTGGGAATGATGTGTTTCTTTTTTCCCAGTCGAGTTTTAGTGGGAAAAGATGGTAAAATTGAGACTAAAAATAGCACAATTATTCCTGAATATCAAGCTGTAATTTCTCATCGAATCTCAATCAAACTCTGATCGCCAACCATGAAACGGTGTGTGCGCGGCCGTCCCTTCGCATTTATGACCCTCGCTCCCGTTCCCAGCAAACTGCCCTCGATACGAACGCCGACGTCGAGAATTTCGCATTCATGCAGCACAATGCTAAATTCGACTTCGCTATTGCGAATGACACAATCATGGCCGATCGAAGTAAAAGGACCGATGAAACAATTTTCGATAACGGCATTTTTGCCAATGACAACCGGGCCGCGAACTGTACTATGGCTGATGCGGGCACCTTCTTCGAGCACGACATTTCCCGTAACAATCGAATCATTATTAACAAGTCCGCTGATATTGCTTTCCGTATGTTCCAGTATCAGCCTGTTGGCTTCGAGTATATCCTCGGGTTTGCCGGTGTCTTTCCACCAGCCGGTAATTTCGGA
>Ga0114931_10006164_pt1 | contig 14766 bp, 14 predicted proteins | sample 2SBtaG_FD_89579 | JGI IMG/M metagenome (GOLD analysis project Ga0114931, IMG submission 89579) | Deep subsurface microbial communities from Kolumbo volcano to uncover new lineages of life (NeLLi) - 2SBTROV14_V59a metaG | ecosystem: Environmental > Aquatic > Marine > Volcanic | place: Kolumbo...
TCGGTCATGAATCTGTCCTGTTATGATACACTCGCAGCTAGGCTATACTGTATATCGAAAATACGCAACCCTATCGTCAAAAAGCGGTATTTTTTCAAAAAATTATAATGGAAAAAACTCTATATAAAACATATAGTAACGATCGAATTGGGGACATTTCCGCTGAGCGGAAATACGCGGTGAATTTTGACACAAAACCGCCCTATTTTGCGGTAGTAGGCGCCGATTACGGCGATACAACATTAGCCGACGCCCTGTCACACGCGGCTCTGGCGGCTCTGACTGAACGTGATCGCGATTTGCTTACGGCAATGTATGATTTGTGCAGCCCGCCACCCCACGCGGCAGTCAGCGTTGAAATGGTCGCGGACCGGATAGGCACTGTGGTCAACGGGGGGCGCGGTGTATCGGCGAAGGGTGTCACACACCAGGCTCGTCGCCTGGAGGCGATGGGTGTGCTGACGAGCACAACTTTGCAACCACCGAAGAAACGACGTGGCCGCCCTCCCCTGTTATACGTATTCGATTTGCAGCGCGAACCTGCCCCGCCGCATGACATCACCCAAGCTGATGCCCAGATTCCCGCGAATCAACTCGATCTTTTTGACAAAGCTTCAATGCTTGAGGAGCTATGGGATCACCGCTTGCGCATTGACGATTTCTGGTGCGGTCTGATCGCCTCCGCATTACCCATTTCCAATCGGGCACGGCTTTCGTTGATTGAAACATCAATCCATTATAAAGGGCACGAATTACCGCTGCAGATTGCAACACGTCAGGGAAACCGAATTCCATCAATACGTACGATGAAGACCGTTATCGCCCTGCTCTCCCTGGTTGAGAAAATCATCCAGAACCAGCGTACGTCCTCGACCGATGACGTCGTGGGCAGCCAGTTCGTCATCGATCTGCGGCATGTCCTTGAGCTGCTGGGTCTACCAAACAAAGGTGGGAACCGTCGAACCGTCGTGCAATATCTCAAACAGTGGGAGGACACGGTTTTCAGGTTCCAGGAACTACATCCGACCGCGTTGAATGCGCTTCAGGAACGTTACGGCGTCGAGGCATTCGGATTCCACCACCACCAGTTAATCAGCCAATTGTGCGGGGTAGGTGAACTCAGGGACAAACAGAAAATACCGACTCTGATCGGATTACAATTGCCAGCGGAGTTGGTAAAGCGCATCGCAGATGAGGGCACCTACAACTTGTTCAGCGTCACACCGGCGATCATGCAGGAAGAAGACCCGTTAGCGATCGCCATGCACTTGTATTGTCGCAAGTCCATCGGACACAAACGTAATGTATTGGACATTCGGCTGCGTACGTTATGGCAACGTATCGGCCGATCGATGACCTACCGTGAATTCAAACGTGCATTTCATGCAATGCTGGATACCAAACGTCAACAAATGGCCAGCGACCCAGCCTATCAATCCGCATTGGAAGATCTGCAGACGGGGGATGATCAAGCGCCTATCCCTGGTGCGGTGGTACTCGGTTACTGGGTGATCGCAATGACACCCGAGACGCTGACTTTGACAGTTGATCTTGATGATCCGTATGTCGGCCAATATTCCCGTCATGCCCAACTAAAACACAAACAGCAAGGTGCGGGGTTACGACTGCAACTGGCCAGAAAACTCGGAGGCAAGAGGCAAGACTAATCGCAAGCCTGTATATGTTTTCATCTCCCTATGTGTATGAAAAAATCACTGCCCACTCGTTTCATGCTCAAAAATCCATTAACGAATCACGGTTTCAACGAGAATTTAACCCTGTGTACAGCGTGCGCCTGGTGATGGCATTTGCCTTGTCGGCACACGCAATCTTGGGCGAGACAGGCGCTCACGGCGTCTTGCAGGGGCTATACAATGCATCGCTGTTTCATGTTATGCACAGTATGCACAGGGAGCGGGGGAATTAAATAGGGAGTCGAAAAATACATCCGGGGGAGTGGGAAAAACCTATAGGGAGTGGGAAAACCAGACAGGGAGCGGGAAAATACCAAGCACATAACAAGTTACTGAATAGACAAGAAAAATTAACGTGCATCGCAGCGCTATTATTTAATTTCTTGATTCTCTTTGTAAATTACATAACTGTCGCTCACGACGGTGATTGCATCAAGTAACACACAAAAACAAGTCCTTAAATCCATTCGTGCACAATGCTAACATGTACGTCAACGTATATCATGGCGTTGTATGAATAAAAGGGGCTTGTAAAACAAGGAAAAACGTTGATAATAACGGCATGGAATACGGTGACGTACAAAAGATTGCGCTAAATCGCTGTCTCATGATTGACGCGCCACGTACTACCATTCCACCCAGCTTATGGCTGTCTGCAGAAGAGGACAATTTACCGCCACTCTATGCACAACAGGCCGGTGGAGAATGCCATATTATCGCCGGTCATGAGGTCTGGTATGCCGCTCAGTTAGCGGGAAAATCCAACGTGCCTGCGGTGATCAACATCGGAGATACTGGACGTTTGAGCTACGAACAGGACCCTGTGACTGAAGCCAAGGCACTGGAGATCCTGAAGGAAACGCATGGGCTGACAGATGAGGCACTAGCGGAATCTCTTCGATGGTCACGCAAACGGGTTGCTGATTTTCGACGGTTACTTCGACTTCACCCCGAGGTCCAGGCTCATGTTCAAAAAGGACGCCTGGGCTATGCGGTTGCACTCGAACTCGTATCGATACCGGAAAACCGGCAGTGCGCGATTGCTCGGCATGCGGTGGAATTGGATTGGTCACTGGCTGATGTGCGAGAACGAGCACGTCGCTGGAAGACTCGACGGAATGTGTCAGCAGCAAACGAGCCCCTGCTGCCTTCCACGGTTGAGGTTCCCATGCCGGCTGAATCCAGAGACCCGAACGTACGGCAGATTGAACGGACGCTATCAGATACCTTCGGATGTCAGGTGCGACTGGGTACGGAGCAGGGTGTGTTGGTGATTGCCTATAAGGATCTCGAAGTCCTAGATGGCCTGCTTGAGCGATGGAGCGTGTTGACGATTTAGTGAAATTTGTGTAGCTTTGAGCTAGGCGTAGCTCGCGTCTTCATAACTACGAGCAAGGCAGCCGGTTTCCCGGCACCTTCTACATTCACCCTGGGTGAACCACAAGACTCTTGCGTCCATGTGATTTGTCACGTCTCGTCGGGGAGGAATTGCGTTGTGTTCGCAGCACATATCGCAATTCCCCTCCCTTGGGAATGTCGTGGCAGCTGGTCACGTAAACAAACCAGCATGGCCCCCGGTTCTGGGGTGGTTCAAACGGGCCGATACACTCGGCCCAACACGCAGGAGGACATCATGCGTGGTGTAAACAAGGTAATCCTGGTCGGCACCCTTGGCGCTGACCCGGAAGTGAAGTACATGCCAAACGGCAACGCGGTGGCGAATGTCTCCGTTGCCACAAGTGAAGCCTGGAAGGACAAACAGTCCGGAGAGGCGAAGGAAAAAACGGAATGGCACCGGGCGGTATTTTTCCGTCGCTTGGCGGAGATCGCCGGCGAGTACCTGAAGAAGGGCTCACAGGTGTACATCGAAGGCAAGCTGCAGACCCGCAAGTGGCAGGACAAAAACGGTGTGGACCGTTACACGACGGAAATTGTCGCCAATGAAATGCAGATGCTAGGTGGCCGTAGCAACGCCAACCGTTCTCAGCGGTCGGCACAACCAACGGTGGCGCAGTCAGCTGCGCCTCGTACAGCTGCAGCGCGTGCCCCTGCACCGGCGGGTGATTTCGAGGACTTCGACGACGATATACCGTTCTAGATTCCACTAAAGTAAAAAGTGTAGATTCACTTAGTAAACAATAGCCCGGAAGGGGTGGCGTAACGCTCCCTTCTGGGGGGAGCGTGCGTCATCGCCCTCCGGGAAGGAGGTGTAATGACAAGTCAATCCTTGGCTCCAGTGGCGGACGTGCAGCTGGAGAAATTGACACAAGCTGAACGGGAGGCATTGTTGGCTGCCCAGTCGCATTTTCGGGTGGTGGCCTCGCGGTTCAGTCTCGATTGGAAGAGTGAAATGCTCTTCGCGGCACAGGCACTGCTGGAAAACGACTACCTGAGCAGGTACGCGAAGGGAAATCCGGTATCACTGACAATGGCGATGATGAACGTCGCCAGTATCGGCCTTACGCTGAACCCTGCACGTGGTCAGGCTTACCTCGTGGGCCGCGATGGAAAGGTGATATTGGACGTATCCTATCGCGGATTGATTCAGCTGGCGGTGGATGACGGTGCGATTGTCTGGGCACAGGCAGAGCTCGTTCGAGAGAACGATCTACCGAAGTTCCGTTGGAAAGGTCCGGCGGCCATGCCCGACCACGATTTCAACCCGTTCGATACGGATCGAGGGGAAATCGTTGGCGGCTATTGCGTAGTTGAAACCCCGACAGGGCACATTCTGGCGGAAGCTATGTCGGTCAGCGACATTTACCAGGCGCGTAATAAGTCGAAGATGTGGCAGGTGGAAAAGGAAAAGGGGCCGTGGGTCGAGTTTGAGGAGCGCATGATGAAGAAGACGCTCATCAAGCGCGGCTCGCAGACATGGCCCCGTCCGAGTGCCCGGATGGCACAGGCCGTTCAATATCTCAATCGAGACCTGGGTGAAGGACTCGCCACGTTGGCTGTACCGGAAGAGAAGGTCATACCAACCGACGATCAGGTGCCGCCGAAGGTGCTCAGCTGGACCAAACGCGTGATTGATCGCGCGCGTGAGACCGGCGCTTGGCTGACGGCGGAGGATCTCGTCGCCGAACGCCTGTCCGATGTCTGGCTGCTGTGGGCCAGACAGAAGTTGCAGCAGGCGCGGGAAGATACGGCTATCCTGGAAGTGGAAGGTTCAGCATGAAGATTGTTGACCTTTCACAGCGGAGTGAGGCCTGGTTTGCCTGGCGGCGTCAGGGTGTTACGGCATCAGTTGTCGCCGCAGTTCTGGGCTATGATGAACATAAAACACCCTGGCAGGCGTGGGCCGAGTACATTGGCCGTGCAGGCCTCGAGGAATACTACGCCTACGCTGAGTTCTGGCGTGGTGTAGAACCGGCGGATCTGTCCCGAAACCCGCATGTCATTCGTGGCCAGCGGCGAGAGGACTGGGTGCGTCAGCGTTTTGAGGCGCGTCATGACGAAGTGCTTTTACCCTTCTGTGTTGAGTCGACGGACAACCCGATTTTTCGGGTATCCCTGGATGGTCTGACGACTCCAGGGATTCCTGCCGAGCTGAAGGCACCGGCCTTATCCACGTTTCTCGATATCCTTAAGTACGGCCGTGTGTCGGAAGCCTATCTTCGGTATTGGCCACAGGTTCAGATGCAAATCTATGCGACTGATGCTGACCATGGCTACCTGTGTTTCCTTTGTGTCGAGGCAGGTGCCGGCCGTGATTACATCGAGTTCCGCATTGAGCGCGATGAGACGTTCATTCGGGAAGAGATGATTCCAGAAGTCGAGGCATTCTGGTCGTTGGTTCAGAAGCGCAAGGAACCGCCAAAGGATCCGTGTAGGGATGTGTTCATCCCTGCGGTGGATGATCTGGGTGAGTGGCGTCAGGCCGTTGATGCCATTCGGCTTATCGAAGCAGAGCGTGAACGTTACAAAGCGCTGTTGGAGCAGACGGATAGTACCCTGAAGGATAAGAAACAGGTGCTCCGGTCGCTCATGTCAGATTACCGAATGGCGTTCGCGTTCGATCTGCAGGTGACGCGGTTTACGCGTGCCGGAAGCATAGACTACAAGCAGATCGTCGAGGAGCGTTTGCAGCTTTCCGACTCTGAGCTGGAGGCCTATCGTCGGCTACCTGGCAATGAGCAGTTGAAGCTTACTAACAAGAAACCGCCCAAGGAGGTGCGCGAGGAAGAAGCGCGTCGCCGGGCAACATGGGAACAGCTCATCAGAAACGCCACGAATGAACGTGTTGCCGTGGGTTTCGAAAGCTGGTGACCGTACTTTTAGCCCCCTCTCCAGGGGGCTCTTTTCCCGATGGCCTGGTTCAGGCTATCGAGCAAAGAGCAGAGGTTTTTTCAACCACCTGAAACAGGTGGTGTGCGCTAGCTCGGCGCGTTACAAGATGAGTATGTACCCCGCCGTCCCGGGAATGTTATTCAATAACACCTCCCGGACGGGGGAGGTGTGGAGGATCGTCATGAGCAAGATGATTCATGAGGTATTTGGGTTTCGGACGCCGAAACCTGTCCCGGTTGAGGCGGTCTGCCCGCTGGGAGAAGGATCAAATGTCTGTTTGGATCCTAACTACGTGTTCGATGAGATCGCGGTCAAGCGGTCGCTCGGCAATATCGCACTGCAACAACCCATTTGGGCCTGGGGCCCGTCGGGTTGTGGAAAGACAGAGTTCTTCCTACAGATCGGCGCAAGGCTGAATCGTCCTGTTTTTGTTCTTTCGATTGGCGAGGAAACCTCGCTGCGGGAGTTGCTGGGCACGTTTCAACTGCGCCAGGGCGAGGGTGGGACAGAGACTCACTTTACTGATGGTGCGCTGACACGAGCGATTCGTACGAAGTCAGCACTGGTCTTACTCGATGAGTTCAATATGGCGCCCCCGGGTGTTGCCGCACAGTTGAACCGGTTGCTGGAAGCTCGCGAGATCACCATTCCGGAAACGGGTGAGTTGGTCAAGATGGCTCCGCAATCAGTGTTGGTGGCAACAGCAAACACATCCGGTGGAATGGATGCATCGGGGAATTACGCCGGCTCGCAGATTCAAAATGCGGCTACGCGTAACCGGTTCGTAGGTTTGAAGCTGTCTTATCCGGAACCTGAACGGGAAATGGAGATTATCCGTAAACGGTTCAGCGGGCTGGATGCGCAGATTCTGTTCGATGATCCGGTGGGCACCATGGTGCGGGTGGCTAATGCTGTACGTGCGCTTGTTGACTCCGGATCTGTTGGGTTGGCATTTTCTCTGCGCACCCAATTCCAGTGGGCGATCAAGTCGATATCGTTAAAGAGTTTCTGGCTCGGGTTTCTCGATGCGTACTATGATCTCCTCGATCCGGCGGAAGCGGTACCAGTGAATGAGGTTTTCCACCGGATTACCGGACTGGACGCTGAGACGGGACAGCCACGTACCGAGGCGTCATGAGTATTGAGGCGTTTTACCTGGAGAATCGTTCGGGCAGCAGCGAGAAGTTTTACCGCTGTTTCCTGGACGGACGTCTTGTCATTGCTGAGTGGGGCCGGATTGGTACCACGGGGCAGAGCAAGGTCTGGAAAATGGCAAGCTCGGCTCTTGCTCGAGAACGTTTCGAGAGCACGCGCGAAGCGAAGCGTAACAAGGGGTATATCGATCAAAAGGATTCGATCTCGCCAACGACATACCCCGAGCGAATCGCAATGGCCCATGAGGCGGTGCCGTACGAGCTGTACTGGTTTGCCTCCTCGCCGGTCACTCATTCATCGATGCAACAAGCAGCTGCGGAAGCGGATCGTTTGCTCGATAGCATGGGGCGTTTCGCTAATGCCAGCGTTGTGTGTCAGGAAGATCCTGATAGTTCGCTGCCCTCCGGTTATGTGGTGATGTCGGCGGGTGGCCGGGAGGCCTTTTTCGGTTTTCCGTCGGCGGATTATCGTCAGAAGTTAAAAGGAGCAGGACGTTCACTCGGTGAGCATTTTGATTCTTTTGACGGTTGGCTAGGCTCCGATGGCAAGGGCATGGGCACTATCGAAGTAGGACATAGCAGTCTGGATTTGCCGGTGCGGGTGTTCCTGTGTCGGTTGATTGCGGCGATGGGTGGATGCTTTAGGGCCGAGGACCTGTATGGTGAGTTGTTGCAACCCTGGGTTCCAAAACCAACCGAGTCAGTCGGCAATCGGTTCGCCTGGGTTCAACGTTACTCATATCTGTACCAGGCCATGGCGTCTGAAGGTTTGTTGCCTGGGTCGATAAAATCCAGTGCTCGTCTTGCAGCTGAAGTCGGAGGGGAAGCAGTGACTATTGCGCCCCTCTGGTAATCGTGTACGCCCGCTGCCCACTTTGTTGGTGGCGGGCGAAGGAGGTAAAGATGGAAGAAAGTGGCAAGGTTTACCTGGTCCACGTTGATATTGGACTGGTCAGCCCAACCCGGCTGGCCGGTGAAGACAGGATCAAGGAAATCCTGGGCGTGCAGGAAATGCCTAAAACCATGCGGGCCTTACTGGCACAGGAGGTGATTGATCGTAAGTTGATCAATCCGCTCGAAGCTATCAAGGGACGGGTGCGAAACCTGCTCTTGAAACATGGTACACGCACGTCGTTGCTGGGCTGGATTGTTGATCCGGATCAGGTCGACGTGGTGTTCGCCGGGATTCAGAAAGAGTCGCACAGGTTCGAAACTGAGAAGGCTTTGTTATTATCCCGCTACGAGGCTTCGTGTCAGGCACACCTCTCTGCGCTAAGAAAGCGGCTTGAGCAGGAGAATGTACCCGGGATAGATACGGAGGCATTCCTGGCAGTAATACAGAACGCACAGCCAACCAAACGCTACATCGAGGCACGACTGAATTTCGCGTATCTTAAGCCGCGAGCGGTCGAGCTGTACGACGATGAGTATCGGGCCATTGTGCTGTCTGTATTTGACCAATCCCTGGTTGACATTGCAGCGAAGGCGAGGGCGTGTTTGCGATTACGCAAACCCAACAATCGTGTTGAAGGTCTCAAGGAGATCTGTGGCAAGTTGAACGGTTTGAGTTATCTGGATGCCAGGTTACGTCGTGTCTCGGAAGACATTCGTGCAACGCTTGTCCGGATGCCCACCGGCATAAAGGACGTAGACTGGCCGACGCCTGACCAGGTTGTACTCGATGGCGTGCTTTCGTTGTTGAAGAGTCCCGCACTGATTCATGATCGGATCGACGTTATGGGCAATGAAGTGATGTTCGAAGATCTTTGGATACAATCGACAGTACTGGATCTTGAATCGAACGACGACGCAGAGACCCTGGATTTGGTAGGACCCTCGCGTGATGAGGCGATGATCCCCGTGGTAGCTAATGAATTCTCTGAGCAACCGTTGGTTCCACCAACGGATGAATCGGCTTCCTTAGCTACTGCAGTTGGGTTTTCGACCTGGTAGTACCTTTTACCCCCTCTCACGAGGGGGTTTCTTTAAGGGCATGCGTGCGTGTCCTCAAAGAAACGAGTTTTCAGGTGCTGGTTTTCCAGCATGTGCGCCGATCGCAGCGCATTACAAAAAGCGAATAGACCTGCCGACCCAGGATGTTGATTTAGTACACGCATCCCGGTCGGGGGGTGCGTGCGCGGAGGAATTATGGACCGAAGCGCTGTGTTGCGGTTAACGCTGCCGGGAGTATGCCGGGCGTTGACCGAAGAAAAGGGTATCAAGCTTGTTTTCCAGGGGCCACCGCGAACGGATGGTCGGGTGATTTATTCGAACCCGATGCCCGTCGATGCGTCGGATGAGGAAATTATGATGATACTGGGGGATATTGATCACGAGTGTGGTCATATCCTTTTTTCAGATTTCGAGTTTCTGCGTTCCGAAATCCGGCAGCTGCCCAGTGAGCGCCAAGGCCTCATCAAGGCGCTGTCTAATGCCATAGAGGATACGATGGAGGAGCGGCGCTTGATGGCACGTTTCCCAGGTTGTCAGCAGACCCTGGGGGAATCCGTTGTATTACTTGAGGCAGAAAAGGGTTCTCAGGCTATCAGCTCGGGATCACCGGGTGATGTGCTCGCTCATTTCATCGATGCCTGGGGACGCGTCAATGTCCTTTGTCAGGGTATTACAGATAGCCTTGCATGTGTGAGAGATTCGCTATGTGAGTTGCTTGGCGAGCGTGCGGTGCGACGTATCGAAGCGTTATTGGCGACGCATCTTTTTGCTGTGGATAACACACGTGACAGTTTCCAGTTGGCCTATCGTGTCGAGCGTTTCCTCGAAGAACTCGAGGAAGACGACCCGGATGACATTGATGAGTCTGCAGGGGACGAAGGCGATCAGGATACAGGTGATGGTTCAGTAAGGGATAAGCAAGCTTCAGGAAACGGTAACTCCAATGGAGGTGACCCGTCAGTCACGGGGGAAGGTTTATGCAAAAATCCAAACCCGGGCGCCAAGCGTATCCTGGATGACCAGACGGTTTGTGAAACACCGTATTTTGATCGACGCCAGGAGGCTGAAGAGTCGCGTGAAGCTGCGGCATCACGTCATTTTGTTCCGACGGATAAGGATACGGTTTTCGGTCAAGGTGCCGGTGATGTCGGAGAACTCTCGTTCAATGAGAGCGGTGCTGCGCGATACGCGGCATTGCGAGCCAATCTTGATGGACCGATTCAGCAGCTGACCCGTTCAATTGTACAGCTGTATCAGACGGCAACACATCGACGTTGGCGTTCGTCGGAAGAAGGGCGTATCGATGGCCGGCGCCTGGCGTTGGCGGTTACAGGTGAGATGCGTGTATTCCGTCAGAGGGATGTGCGTACGTTGCCATTTCCTGCAGTCGGTTTGATTATCGATGCGTCGGGATCCATGAACGGTGCGAAAATGACACTGACCCAACAGGCGGTGATTGCATTGACTGAAACAAACAGCCGGTTGTCGATTCCGACGGCGATTCATGCATTTGCTGGAGACGATGTGCAACAGATCAAGGGTTTTGATCAGTCGCTGGGTGCTGTGCGGGCGCGAATAGGTGCGTTATCAGCATCCGGCGGGACACCGATGGATCAGGCGATATGGAAAGCTGGTATGTCAATTGCACGTCGCAAAGAGACGCGCAAGCTGTTGTTTCTGGTTACCGACGGTATGCCGGATGATGCATTAATGACGCGTGACGTGTCGCAGTCTATCCGACGTATGGGAATAGAACTTTTTGGTCTCGGCATCGGAACAGACGCGGTCTCTGAGTATTGTCCGGCGTATGCGCTGATTGATGACCCCACTGTGATTGGCACAGCTATTCTGACAGCGATGCGTGATGCAGTACTTCGTGTTGCGTAGGAGGTGACATATGGAGCAGATGTCATTAATCAGCCAGCCAATGGAAGCTAAGGTTATTCAACGCAAGAAGCGGAGATCGTCGGTTCGGAAGGACTGGCGTATTGAGGTCGTTGCAGTGCAGCCCCAGCTACCGATGACATGCGAGGGGTTTGAATCACTTTTCCGATGGTCCGAAAGTGAGATATCGAGAGCACGGTGTGAGTTGTTGACGGATTCCATTCGTGAGTTATCGGATAATCGGACGAATGATGAGACGTGTAACGAAATATGGGATTGGGTGCACTGTGATGCCATCCACCCGTTTTCGTTTCGAGTCTGTGTTAGAGAGTTTGCCGCAGAACTCGGTGTGAACGTTGATGTGGAAACGCTACGGGAAGGTATTCAATGGCATGCCAGACGGATGAGGCATGGTGTTGATGAAAAGGAAGTGACCGCAACGGGTCTGCTCGAAATTATGATGCGTACCTGATGTTAAACCCTATAACCGTTCTTCGGTTATAGGGTTTTTTTTTGGGCGTTGTGAAGAGAAAATCCAGTGTTTTGTATACGAGCGACGGGGGTGTCGGATGGCAAGAGGATCAATCCGTCACAGGTGGGCTCGCAGTTCGCCTCGGGGTAGACGGCCCTGACACGGGCGACGGCATCGATGAATTTTCGTCGGAACTTACGCGCATCCTTGTAATCCGATCCGAACTGGTTAGCCAGTTGCGCCCAGCTTGGGAATGCGCGTTCGGTCAGAGTAAAAAAACGCGAGGCGAGCCATTGGTAGATATCCGTAGCAAGTGGACTACGTTTCAGTGCATCGATGGCGCTACGTCGCAGGGGTATCGCATAGTTGATGAGTTCCTTAAGAAATTCGTCCGATAGAATGAGGGTATAACGATTGCAAGTCCAATCATTGTTCTCAGATCGACGCCAGAGGGATTCAGTGTGCGAGGCTAGCGTGAGATTTTCCGTTTGTTCAAAAATAGCTTTTTCTGGATTGCTGATATCAGCGGGAAGATTGATTGGTGTCGTGATTTTCTCGCGTATGATTCGGCACTGGAGTAATCGCTCGATCTGGACCTGCAAAGTCCTTGCCGTTCCACGTTTGCCGGCAATGTAGGGTACGCCAAGTGCCCGGCAATGTTCCCTAAAGCTTCGACCAAGTGAGATTACTGGATGTTTTGTGCGAACAGCTTGTGTGGTTAACCATATCAGGAACAGGCGCGGGTAGACACCATATGGGATTCCGTGCAATCCGCCCTGCAGGTAAATGGTTTGCATCCCGTTGCTTCGCACCCAGAATCCATTGATAAGGGATTCCGGAGACGGTGCGCGATAGGGGAAACACCCATAAACAAATGTTCGACAACCAAAGCACAGGTCTTTGGGTTGTCTATCTCGAGTAGGCATTTTTAATTTCTATGCACTTTTATTTAGCCAGTAGGCCTTTCGTTTGACGGCACGACGACATTCAGGTGATTGGCAGTATTCACGCGGCCTGCCTGCACCAGCAGTGAAAATTGGAGTGTGACAAATGCCGCAGTTGCGACGCTGCCAAGGTTGGCAGTGTGGACACGGTGCATGCTGTAATATAGCCCAGTACGTGTTATTGCAGAGTTCGCAGTGCAATCGATATGTCGCCTGATGCCTATGCATTTGCAGGATGAGGTAAGCGGTATCAATGTCAAGCAGATGATCCTGGAAATGGACCAGATAGTGATCGAGTGTGTGAGTGATTAGAGCACGATCCTCAGCCATAGGTGGAAGTGATGGGTTCGAGGGTAGGCAGGCCAGGCGGTCGTAGATTCGAATGAGACAGTTGATGTGCCCGGTGGCATGCAACATGGCACTATCATCCTCAAGCAGTGTCCGTGAAATTTTGCGTCGCCTTGGGCGAGGTTCGCAGCCATGGCGTTTCAGGACAGTTCTTAGTTGTGCAGCGGTAATCGGGTTATATAACTCCTGCATCAGTTCGATGGGTGCGCACCACGCCGTGAGGGTGTGTAATAGCTCGATATCGAGATTCCGGGTTGACATATTGGGTAACTGCTAGGCCAGGTGTGTATACGGCGCGCACTGAACGGTATCGTTATATAGATGCAAAAGTATGGTGGGGTCACCTACCACGTCGTCGTCACAGTACATCAACATGTTGTACCACCAGGTACTGTTACGGCTATTACATAGGCGGATGTCGTCCACTCCTGCAGCCCAGTCAGCAATCTGTTCGTACCGACATAATTCAATCCGCTCGAGATCTTCGAAGGCTAGTCCGGTATAAATCTGGGCGAGTGTTGAATCGCGGGGGATGATAGCTTGGAGTGTTCGGGCTAATTCGATAAGCAATTGTGTGAGGACCGTAGGGCGACTGGGTATCGGTTTCAGGGGGTTGGGCATTATGAGGTTTCGCCAGCTTTGTTTGCCGATGAGGAGTAATGGCATGGAGGTACATCCGAGAATGTTTCTGTAACGTCGATCACTGTGTTCCAGCGTGGTAACTACAGAGTCGACTGCCTGGATATGGTTCGCTTCGATGACGCCCTGCGATAGATGGGTCAGGAACTGTCGATTCCAGTCGGAAACTACTGTGCGGCAAATTCTCGCTTGGCGAAGACGTTTTTGCTCTAATGACATATTCTGTATCCTCCCGGTTTATCAGCTAACAATGCAATTAAAACAACATGTTATCCGTATATTTCGTTTCGTTAGGCATCATTGGATACCGGTTATCTATAGGATATTGCTACGAATAAAGCAAAATATAACCTTTAGTCTATTAAAAATACAACCATCACCGCAGTATTTTTGTCAAAAATAGGCAGAATATCTCGCGCGCGCAGGTCAAGTTTTAGACGTCGTGCCTTATTTTTCGGTATCCTGATACCAATACCCGTCGAGGTGAATTAATAAATGCGATCAGTCGAAAGAGCAGCCGTGTTAGATAACAGTTCGGAAGATAAAACCGCCAGTCGCGCGAAGGGCAACATCATGTTGGTAGACGACCATGCGATAGTCCGTGCAGGACTGCGTGGTTTATTGATGTCGAGTGGGTATGAGGTTGTCTCGGAAGCTGAAGATCTGGGTGTGATTCTGGATGTGGAAGGGCTGAATGAACGCGTGGATGTCATCATTCTCGATCTGAATCTCCAGAGCACCAGTGGTCTGCACACGCTAGAACAGGCAAGAGCGATGTTTCCGGATACGTCAATAATCGTCTACAGCGCAATTGATGAATTGGAACAGATTGCATCGGCCTATCATATGGGAGTGAACGGTTATATCCCCAAGGCTGGTTGCGGGGAGACAGAGGTTCTGGATGCGCTAGAGCAGGTCATCAAAGGTCAGACATATACAGTGCCTGAGATTAGTGGTGACCTGGTGAAATATCTCGCTCAGGCTCGGTCGGGCCAAAATCTGAAGGATCGGCTTACTCCCCCTGAGTACCGCATCTTTCTGCAGCTAAGGGAAGGGCGGACGTACGAAGAGATTGCCGAAAATCTTGGATTAGGCGTTGATACTGTACGTTCACGCGGATCCCGTATCCGCCGCAAACTGGGATTGGCAGGAACAGACTTTTGGCGAAGAGTCCCGATAGATTGGGTGAAGCTTTCTTAGGGTTACTTGAAATAACTTGTCCACAAGCGCTATTAGTTATAGTTGTTACTTGTATTAACTGATATATATGGGCAACCTAAAATAGCAGTAATAATAATGGGTTAAAGTATTTTTCGGCACCAGAACATCCCAACAGAGGCACCAAAACATCCCAAAGCCGGCACCAGAACATCCCAAAGCCGGCACCA
>Ga0114931_10006165_pt1 | contig 14763 bp, 9 predicted proteins | sample 2SBtaG_FD_89579 | JGI IMG/M metagenome (GOLD analysis project Ga0114931, IMG submission 89579) | Deep subsurface microbial communities from Kolumbo volcano to uncover new lineages of life (NeLLi) - 2SBTROV14_V59a metaG | ecosystem: Environmental > Aquatic > Marine > Volcanic | place: Kolumbo...
CGTGGTAGCGCGACACGACGACGAAGAAGATCGGCCCCTCGAAGTCGACCACGGCACGTGCGATCTCGGCGCCGTACTCGAGTTGCAGCTTGCGCAGGCTCTCGGGCGAGCCGTCGAAGCCGGACAGATTGGCCAGGAACACGCAGGGCCGCCGTCCGCTCGCCGTGTTCAGTGCCCGCGCAATCTTCTTCGAGGAGTTCGGAAAGAGTGTGCCGCCGCTCCAGCTCTCCGGACCGTCGAGCGGGCGATAGCCGTGGCGCGGGAGGCTGTGGCTCTCGACGCCGATCAACGAGATCGGGATGCCGCCGAGGTGTGTGTCCCAGACGATGGCGGTCTCGCCGCCTGCGAGGTGGCGCCAGCGTTCGAGGCGCCCCGCGTCACGATCGACGAGCGCGCTCATCACGGCACGCATCGGAAAAGGCCGCTTGCGGCCCGGGTTGGTCGAGTCGTCGAAGATCTCGCCGACGCGCGAGAAGCCGAGCGATTCGCGCTCCTCGATGACGGCGTCGCAGATGGAGCGCGTCGGCGGGTCGGCGCTCGCGAATCGACGCGGCGCGGACTCGCCCGGTACCACGTAGCTCACGTCGTAGTAGTCGTAGAGGATGCGATAGGCATCGGCGATGCTGCGCGCCTGGTACTGCGCCTGACCATTCGGCCCCATTACGCGCTCGTAGCCGCCTATCGCCACCTCGTCTTCTGCACTGACGGCGCCACTGGCCTCGAGGGCTGCGCGCCCGGTCAACACCATCGACGCACCGCGCGTCATGATCAGCACGCCGCGCGTATGCATGAGCATCGTCGATAGCGCATCGAAGTAGCTCTGTGCTCCAACGTTGACGCCGGACACGATGACGTGGATCTCGCCGCCTGCCCGCGTGAACTCGACGATGAGACGCACGACGCGCGCGGTCGCATCGAGGTTCTCCGTACCACTGTCCATCGCAATCTTTGCGCCCGACGAGACCGGAAGCCATTCGACCGGGAGCCCGAGCCCTTCGGCGAGATCGATCGCGGCGACGATGCGGGCACATTCCGGCGCCGACAGCGAGCCCATCCCCATCGTCGGGTCGGAGAGCACGATGACGCGGCGCAGACCCTCCGGCTCCTTCGCACTCGGCGTCGAGATCACGCCGAACACGATGCCTGCCGTGTTGCGACCGTACTCGCGCCCGCGTACCGAGAGCGCGCTGCGGCCGTCGGGGGCGAGATCGTACTCCTCGAAGTCTCCTCCGAGCGTGTTCTCCGGCAGCGCGTGCACCCCGCCGGCGCCTCCGGGCGCGTCGACGTCGCCACGGGTGAGCATGCGCAGGATTTCGTAGGGGTAGACGAGCCTCCGGCTGCGCGCGGCGACGACGCGACGCACGTACTGCTGTGCCGGTTCGAGCGGTGCGTGATGGGGCGCACGCCAGGCGATCTCCATGTGCTGGCCGGTCGGGTCGGTGAAGACGAGCTCGATCGGCCTGGGAGTCTGGTCCTGGTCGCCGAGGACGTTCAGCGTTACGAGCAGCTTTTCGAGGCCGAGGTGGCGGGTTGCCGGCGCGAGACGCTGCGCCAGTGCCGCCGCCGATTCGCGGTCCAGACGCACCTCGGCACCGACGTGCATCGCGATCCGGTTCCAGTGCAGGCGCCGACGCGGATCGCGCTCCTGCAAGACCCTGCGCAGACAGGCCGTCGCGCGGTGGAAGGCGCGCTCGAAGTTGGCGAGATGCGGTTCGAGTTCGTGACCGGCCTGGGGAAAGCGCCCGGGCACGTCGGCGAGCACGAAGATGCGCTCGTCGCCAGCGACCCGCTCGGCGCGCCCGTGGAAGGCGTACAGGCCTTCCTCTGCCGGAAGCCGCTCGAGGACGAAGGCGCTGTAGCGCGACAGCCCGATGCGTCGCGCGACCTCGGGATGGATGTCGTGGAACTGGTCGTCGATCGAGGCTCCTGCGGCGCCCGGCCGTCCGGGGACGAAGGTGCGACACACGGCTGCGCGGTCGCCGCGCTGGATCTCCAGCGTCAACCGGATCGGAAGCACGACCGCCGAGAGACATTCGTGCACCGCGTCGGTGACGGCGTCGACCTCCTCGGGCGTGGTCGCTGCGACGAGCACTTCGAGCGCGACGAGCGGGCCGCCCTCCCAGTTCTGCGCAGCGTCGAGCAACCCGCCGATCGCGTGTGCGACTTCCTTCGGCGCGCACGTGCTCGCAAGCACGCAGCCCCGCTCCGGCACCCGCACCCATTGCACCGTCGAGCCGTCTGCCAGGATCGCACCGCGCTCGAGCGGGCTCGGTCCCGCATAGCGACGCTGCAGGTGCGCAGCCAGCGCAATCTCCCGGCGACTGCGTTCCCCGGACTCCAGCCAACGCTCGACGCGAGCGAACAACGTGCGCGGCGCAACCGCCAGTTCGTAGAGCACCGCGTCGTGAGGCAGGGTCGGGCGTGCCTCGGCGCCGGCAAGCCAGGCCTCGAGCTCCTTGCTGCTCGGCTCGATGCGCTGCTCCATGCGCGGCCCCTCGAAGATGGTATGCCGTGCATCGATGGCGGCGTCGGCGAGCCCGTCCGGAACCAGACCGCGCATCGCGGCAAGGTCCTCGAGCGCGCTCTCGAGCTTCGAGTCGCTCGAGAGGTCGACCCGTTCGGCCAGTCTTCCGAGCAGCCTGACCAGCGCCAGCACGATCCGGCGCCTCAGCTCGGGCGCGAGCTGCGACGCCAGCAACCTCAACAGCGCCCGTTCGAGCGCATCGTTGGGCGCTAGATCGTGAACGCCGTAGTGCGAGAGAGCGCGCTGCAGTAGCGCCAGGAACTCCGGCGCGATGCCCGCGCCGCTCGCGCGCCAGCGACGCAGGTAGATGCGCAGACGCGCGTCGTTCGAGGGTCCGAGCTCACCCGAGGCCGATGCGCGCGGCGACGACACGAACAGCCGCTCGATGTCCGCGAAGACCGCGACCTCACGACGCAGCGCCGTCAGGTTCAGCCACATCTCGCCGGGCAGCTCCGCCGGCAGCTCCGACTCGAGCAGCTCGACGAGACGCTCGCCCCGTTCCGCATTGAGGTCGTAACCGAGCAATACGCGTCGCACCTCGTCGCGCGCCGTCTGCAACGCGCGCCGCCGATCGCGACTGGCGGCGGCCACGAGCGCCGACAGGTCGGGGCTATCGTCGCGCTCCGATCTCGCGAAGAGCGCATCGAGCGGGTCCACCTGTTCAGGCAGCGAGATGCGGCCCGAGCCCGTACGGCCGCTGGGCTCGGCGTCCGCATCCGGCTCGATCACGAGCAGCACTTCGCCCGCGGCCACCTTCTGGCCTCGCCGAACGTGCACCTCGCTGACGCGCCCGGCGACGGGAGCGTCGAAGGCGATCTCCATCTTCATGGCCTCGACCAGCCCGAGCGCTTGTCCGGCCACGACTTCGTCGCCCACCTCGACCTGCAGCGACACGACCATCGCAGGCGTGGCGCTGCGCACCTGGCCCTGGCGTTGCCAGCCGAAGCGGTGCGGTCGTCCGTCGAGTTCGATGCGCAACCCGCTCTCGGTGGCGTCGTGGAGCAGCCGGTGGACTTGCCCCTCGATCACCAGGTGGGCCATGTGCGACCCTTCCTCGCGAAGCGTCGCAGTCAACACGCGACCGTCGAGATGCACGCGGTAGCGCCACGAACCGATCGCGTAGACCTCCAGCCTGTAGCTCTCGTCTCCGTGAACGAGGTCGATCTGCTGGCCCTTCGACGGCGGCACCCGCTCTGCCGAAAGGCTGGTCGGATCGGCAAAGAAGTGCGCTCGTGCGGCCGCGCGGTCGCGCTGGTACGCGAGGACCGCTGCCGCGACCAGCCCTACGTCGGCGCCGTCGCTCGACGGCGGCCGCGTCGACGACCAGCGGTCGAGCCAGCCGGTATCGACGCCGCCGCGCCGGAAGTCCTCGCTCGCGAGCAGATCGACGAGGTAGCCCTTGTTGGTCGCGCCGCCTTCGACGAGCAGTTCGAAATCGCGCAATGCGCACACGAGACGTGCGATCGCCTCTTCGCGATCCGAGCCGACGGCGATCACCTTCGCCAGCAGCGAATCGAAGTCCGAGGACACCGTCGTTCCGGCCGACACCCCCGCATCGACGCGTACCCCTGCGGCGAGTGCCGGGTCGTAGCGCGCGATGCGACCGGGCGAAGGCAGGAAGCCGCGGTCCGGGTCCTCGGCGCAGACGCGCGCCTCGATGGCGACGCCCCGATGTTGCGGCGAGAGCCCCGCGATGGACTCGCCGCGCGCGATCCGGATCTGCCATTCGACGAGGTCGACGCCACTGCGCTCCTCGCTGATGCCATGTTCGACCTGTAGCCGCGGGTTCACCTCGAGAAACACGAAGTCTTCTGGAGAGACGAGAAACTCGACCGTGCCCACGCCGACGTAAGCGACCTCGCGTGCGATCGCGACCGCGGCTTCTTCGATGGCGGCGAGGCGCCCGGCCTCGAGGCCAGGCGGTGGCGACTCTTCGATCACCTTCTGGTGTCGCCGTTGCACGGAACAATCGCGCGACCCGAGCGCGTGCACGTGACCGTGTCGGTCCGCGACGATCTGCACTTCGATGTGACGCCCAGCGATCACCCGCGCCTCGCAGAAGAGCCGTCCGTCGCCGAAAGCAGTCTCGGCCTCGGAGCGCGCAGAAGCGAAGGCGGCGGCCACATCGTCGAGCGCGTCGACCATGCGGATACCCCGTCCGCCGCCGCCGGCAGCCGCCTTGATGACGAGCGGAAGGCCAATCCGTGCGGCCGCGCGCTCGGCGTCATGCGCATCGTCGAGCGCGCGGCCGCTCCACGGCGCGACCGGGACGCCTGCGCGCTCGGCCAGCACCTTGGCCGCAATCTTGTCGCCGACGCTGCGCATGGCGTCGGCGTCGGGACCCAGAAAGGCGATGTCCTCGGCGGCGAGCCGGGCGACGAAGTCCGCGTCCTCGGAGACGAAGCCCCAGCCCGGCCAGACCGCATCCGCGCCGGTTTCGCGGAGCGCGTCGATGAGCCCCTGGTGATCGAGATAGGCAGCGACGGCCCCGCGCGTCGAATCGAGTTCGAAGGCGTGGTCGGCGTGACGCACGAACGGCGCGTCGCGGTCGACGTCGGTGAAGAGCGCGATCGCGACCAGGTCGCTGCCCTCGCGCTCGCGCAGCGCCTTGACCGCACGGATGCAGCGCGTCGCAGCCTCGCCGCGGTTCACGATCGCGAGTCGCCGGATCGGACGCAGGGCGTTCACTCCGGTGCCCCGGTGCCGGACTCGAAGGCGCGGTCCTCGATCTCGCAGGCGAAGGCGAGCCACGCACCGTGGTGCGACAAGGAGACGTCTACGGGGGCGCGCGCCCCGCGGAGCCACAGCTGTGGAACCCGGCCGTGGCGTCGCACCTCGAGTTCGTCGACGGGGACACCGAGCCGGGGCGCGACGCACTCGCACAACAACGAACGCGCCGCACGCCCGGGCGCGTCCGGGTCGCCGGGGCCGATTTCGCCGGCATCCAGCCGACGCCAACCCTGGACGAGTGCGCGCGGCGCTTCGCCTGCGCGTGTCGCGACCGCGTGCAGCGCGCCTTCGTTCTCCGTCAGGACGACCCGGTGCGACTGGCCCTCGTGGCGCACGCGCAGCTCGCCCGGTCCCTCGCGGGCGACCGCGAAGTCGGGCGGCGAGAACACCGTCGTGGGCCGGGCTTTCTTCACGAGTTTGTAGACCGCCTCCTTGGCTGCCCAGAAGCGCCAACGCTCTCGCGCGGGTTCAGCACTCGCCGCGATCGCTTCGCGCTCGCTGGCGCTGAAGACGCGGATGTCGAAGCGCGGATGCAGCGAAGCCGGATCGGACTCCGGGTCGCGCAGGTCCACGACGTCATTGCCGATCATCGAAATACCCGGCTTCGAGTTGCGCGAGCTGTCGCAGCACCTGCTGCGAGAGATCGCGCGATCGCCGCACTCCGCGCAGGTCTGACTTGGCCTCGATGCATGCCATTCGCACCTCGAAGCGTTCTCCGGGCGCAGGGAGATCGCTCCAGCCGTGCTGAGAATCGCCGCGCAGATAGACACACAGCACGCGACAACGCGGCAGCGAAGCCAGGATGCGCCCGACGCCCCAGCCGCCCTCGGCAGGCTCGACACGCCCGCTCCGGCTGCGACCTCCCTCCGGAAACAGCAGCGCCGTCTCGCCCGCCGACAGCAGGAAGGCGACGCGGCGGAGCACGCGCGCCGTTTCTTCTCCGCCGCCTCCGCGCTCGATCGGGATGCACTTGGCCAGGTACGCGAGGACGCGTTGCCGCGGCGTCGCAGCGAAGTTCTTCACCTCTGGTGTGTTCCACGGGAACGACGCGGGATGCAGCAGGTATCGCCAGGGGCTGCGAAGCGCCCAGGCAATCAGCAGGGAATCGATCAACGTCAGGTGGTTCGCGCAGATCAGCATGGGCGCACTCGCTTCGTCCAGGATCCGGTCGAACTCCGCGCGGACCCGTCGCAGATCGCGGATCCGGTAGCCCGAAACGAAGCGCAACACGGCGGCCGCGGCCGGCACCCACAACGGGGCGCAAAGCGCCACGACGCAGCGCTGGCAGGTGTGCCAGAAGGCCTCGCCGCGAGGCAGGCGCGCTGCGTCGCTGCTCGTCTGCACGCGAAGCTCCTCGCCGCAGCCCACCCGCCAGCGGCGTCGGGCCGCGGTGTACCTAACCGAGCTTTCCCTGGATCAGCTGTACCGCGTCGCCGACGCTGTTGACCGAGTCCACGTCCTCGTCGGCGATCTCGATGTCGAACTCGTCCTCGAAGGCGATCACGACGTCGACGAGGCGCGCCGAGTTGACCTTGAGATCGTCGAGGATGCTGGTCTCCATCGCTACGCTGGCGAGCGCCTGCTCGTCCTTCGCCCACGGGGTCAGGATCTTCACGACCCGTTCCATTACTTCAGCCTGGTCCATCACTCTCTCCCTGGTTGTCTTCCCACTTGCGGAAGACGAGGCAACAGTTGACATCTCCGAATCCGAAACCGGCCTTGATCACGGTGCGCAGCTCCGGCAACTCGCGCATCTGGTGCGGGATCGCCGGGTCGTAGGCGGCGATCTCCGGGTGCACGTCCTCGCAATTGATGGACGGGTGCGCAAAACCGCCCTCGAGCATCAGCAACGACGCCACGCTCTCCAGCGCTCCGGCGGCTCCGAGCCCGTGCCCGATCAGGCTCTTCGTCGACAGCACCACCGGGAACTCCGCGGGCTCGCGTCCGAGCGCCTTGGTCCAGGCGGCGATCTCCCTCGGATCGGCCGCGGTGGCGGTCAGGTGACCGTTGATCAGGTCGATCTCGCGCGCGTCGATACCGGCCGCGTGGATGGCGGCCTGCACGCAGCGTGTCACGCCGTCCGGGTTCGGCGCGGTCATGCTCCCGCCCGAGCGATGACCGCCACAGTTGACTGCGCTGCCTAGCAGCTCGCCGCGAATGCGTGCACCGCGTTCGCGCGCCGACTCGAGACTCTCGAGCAGGACGACACCGGCGCCGGCACCCGGGATGAAGCCGCCCGCCGACGCGCTCATCGGCCGCGACGCCCGCTCGGGTTCGTCGTTGAAATCGCGACAGAGCACGCGCATCGCGTCGAAGCCGGCCCAGATGTAGTGGCTCGCCGCCTCGGCGCCGCCGCACAGCATGCGGCGCGCCTGCCCCGCGCGGATGCGCTCGGCGCCCATCGCAATCGCCTCGCTTCCGGTGCTGCAGGCACTCGAGTTCGTCGTGACCTGGTTGCCGAGGGCGAGCTGTCCCGAAACGCGAGCGGAGATCCCACTCGCCATCACCTGCTCGACCGCGGTCGATCCGAGCCTTCTCGGGCGCCCGGCATCGGTCAGCGGAACGACACGCTCGCCCGTCGTATCCATCCCGCCGATTCCCGTGCCGAGGATCGCCCCGCTGTCCCAGTCGACGCGATCGTCGCCGCGCTCCGGGCGCGAGAGCCCGGCGTCCTGCCATGCCTCGAGGCTCGCCAGGCTCGCATAGCGATGGCTCATGTTCATCGCGAGCAACTCGTCGGCCTCGAAGCTTGCTTCCGCGAGTTCGTCAACGCCTTCTGGAGTCGCGGCCACGTGGCACGCGAACTTGTGCTCGCGCATGACCGGCTGGAAGCGCAGGCCGGAACGCCCGGCGCGAAGCGCCTCGGCAAAGGCAGCCGTGCCATTTGCGTTCGGAGCGATCACTCCGAGGCCGGTGACGACGACGCGGGTGGCGTCGGAGTCTGCATGCCTCATGCTGCGCCCCCCGTCATCGCGGTACGCCCATTCCGGCGAGAGTTCCCGAAACGACGAGGGTGCCGTCGTCGAGACGCGTCTCGAAATCAGAGCGGAGCTTGCGGCGCCGGAAGAAGCGCTTGCGCCCGGTGGTCGTCACGCGCTGACCCGGCCGCACGCTTCCGCTGAACTCTACGTCGGCGTCCGTGAAGATCGTCAGCAGTTTCTCGAGCGCGTCGCGACCGCCTGTCTCGAGCGAGACGAGGTAGATACCGAGCGCGACCACCGAGGCCTGCGCCGCGGCCTCCGTCAACAGCACGCCGGGCGTGATCGGATTGCCCGGAAAATGACCGCGATAGAAGTCCGCGTCCGCCACGAACGTGTGCGTCGCCACGATGTGCTCGGCGTCGACCTCGAGGATCTCGTCGATGAAACGGAAGGGCGGCTGCTGCGGAACATGCGCCAGCACTTCTTCCTTCGAGAAGGGCTCAGCCACCGTACATACCGCCATTGACGTGGAGCACCGTACCGTTGACGTAGCTGGCGCGCGTTGCGAGAAAGGCGACCGCATCGGCGACCTCCTCGGGAGTCCCCATGCGCCCCTGTGGAATCCGGGCGAGCACCGCCGCGCGCACTTCGTCGGGAAGTTCGTGGGTCATGTCGGTGTCGATGAACCCCGGCGCGACCGAGTTCACGAGGATGTCGCGCCCGGCGAGTTCCTGGGCGAGTGACTTCGTGAAGGCGTCGAGCCCTGCCTTGGCCATGGTGTAGGGCACCTGTCCGGCATTGCCGGTGTGACCGACGACGCTCGAAACGTTGATCACGCGCCCCGCGCCCTTGCGCAGCATGAAACGCCGCAGGACGAGCTTCGTCAGGTACCAGGTGCCGCGCGCGAGTGCAGCCACCGCGTCGTACTGGCCGAGGTTCATTGCGAGAATGGGCGCATTCACGTTGTAGCCCGCGTTGTTGACGAGCACCTCGACGTGCCCCGCTTCGGACTTGATCGCGGGGACGAGGGCGTCGACCTGCTCGGCGTCCGCGAGATCGGCGCACAGCGTGAAGGCGCCATCGAGCCCCGCCGCGACCTTGCGCGCCTCTTCCTCGCTGCTGCGGTAGTGCACGCCGACGCGGAAGCCCTCGCTCGCGAGCCGGCGGCAGCAGGCGGCGCCGATGCCCGTGCCGCCTCCGGTCACGATCGCAACGGGGCGTCCGTCCGGTGCGCTCATCGCTCCATTCTCCCGCCGCGTGCCCTCTCGCTCGGCCACGGATAGTCGGGGTAGCGGAGATTCCGGAAGAGCCCGACGCGCGCACCGTCGACCGCGTAGATCTCTTCGCCGTCGATGAGCACCCGCGCGCTCCCGAGCACGATCGACGCGCCCTTCTCGGGCATGTCGCTGAAGCGGCGAACGTCGATCTCGTAGGTCACGAGCGTGTCGTGCGGGCGGATCTGCCCGAAGAAATCGACCTCGCCGCAACCGAGCGCGCGGCCGGAACCGAGCCCGCCCCGCCAGATGCAGTAGAAGCCGAGCATCTGCCAGACGGCGTCGACGCCGAGGCAGCCGGGCTGGACGGGGTCGCCGTCGAAATGGCACTGGAAGTACCAGGCGTCGAGCGCCACGTCCTGCTCCGCAACCAGGCGGCCGCGATTGCCACGCGCGCTGATCTCCGTGACCCGATCGACCATCATCATCGGCGGCGTCGGCAAGCGCGCCAGAAAACCCTCGGGCGGGTCCTTCACGCAGCGGCCATAGGCGAAGGCCAACAGCTCCTGCTTCGTGAAATGGTCGCGACCCCTGAACTCCTCGTAGGTCATCATCGCGCGGCGGCTCCGGGAGAGTGCTCGAAGCGAAGCCAGTAGCCCGACCACGTCAGACCCGACCCGACGCCGACGACGGCGACGTCGTCGAGCTCGTTCCACTTGTCCCAGTTCATCGACACGACGGAAGCGGCGCTCGCCGCGCCGGTGTTGCCATACCAATCGACGTTGTAGTGGTGGCGCTCCTCGGGAACCTCGCAGCGACGACAGACATTCTCGAGCATGCGCAGGTTCGCCTGGTGCCCGACGAAGTTGAAGCGGCGGTCGCCATCCTCGTGTTCGGCGCGCAGTGCCTGGAGCGTCTCGCAGGTCTGGCGGATCGCGAACATCTGCACGCGGCGTCCTTCCTGCGCGAAGTGGCCCAGGCGCGGAACGATCACGAACCCTGCACCGGCCGGGCTGGAAGCGAAGCTGTTGCCCTCGATGCGGGCGACGCCCGGTCTGCGGGTCGAGAGCACGGCCGCTGCGGCCGCGTCGCCCCACAGCACCGCAGCCGTCCGATCGCGATAGTCGACTGTCCGGGAGAGCGCTTCGGGTGCGACCACCAGCACGTAGGGCGGCATCGCGTCCTCGCGCATCAGCGACAACAGGTAGAGCTGTGCGAACAGGCTCGTACAGGCCGAGTTGACGTCGAAGACGGGCACCTCGAGTTCGAGTTCGCGCGCGATGTAGGCGGCTTCGCACGGCGAGGCGCTATCGGGGGCGGAGCAGCCCGAGACGACCATCCCGATGTCCTTGGCCGCGATGCCGGCCCGCTCGATCGCCATGCGCGCCGCGGCGGCCCCCATCTCGGGGTTCGATACGTCGGCTGCCTCGAGCGCTGCGCGCGGATCGCGGTTCCGGGTCTCGCGGATGTAGTCGAGCGGCATCGTCGTGCGACGCGCGCGGATGCCGACGCGCTCGAGGATCCACTCGTCGGTCGTCCCGATGTCGAGTTCTTCGAGGAAGCGGTTCGTGATCTCGGTCTGCGGGTGGTAGTGGCCGAGGCCGTGCAGGTGCAGCGTCACCGGGTCGCCCCCGAGATGTGTTCGCCGCCGTCGACGCGGATCACGTCGCCGTTGATCCAGCCCGCTTCGGGCAGCGACAGCAGGTGGATCACGGAAGCGACGTCGCGGGGCGTCGTGAGCCGGCCGAGAGGGTTGCGAAGACGCGCCTGCGCTTTCAGGTGGTCGCTGCCAGGAATCGCAGCAAGCGCCGGCGTCTCGGTCACGCCGGCCTGGATGACGTTGCAGCGCACGCCGTAGGGACCGAGCTCGACGGCGATCGAACGCGCCAGCGCCTCGAGCGACACCTTGGCGGCAGAGACAGCGGCGTACCCCTTCCAGGCGACCTCGTTGCCCTCGCTCGTCAACCCGAACACACGCGCGTCGTCGGCGAACAGGCCGCGTGCGAAGACTCCCTGCGTCCAGCCGAGCAGGCTGGTGCCCATCGACAGGATCGTGCGGGCGAAGTCGTCCTCGTCGAGGAAGGACTTGTCGGGGTAGGAAGGGGCCCGCGTCAGCGTGTGAAGCCCGTCCTCGCCATCGGCCAGCAGCTCTTGCGCGGCTTCGACCACGCTCTCTTCCTCGACGCCCAGGCGGCGCGCGACTGCTGCTGCCGCCGTGCGCGGCGGCGTCTTCTCGGGAACGAGCAGCTTCAGGTTCCCGAACGCGATGGAGTGCAGCAGCACGCGCACCCGCTCGCTCTCGCCGAGCAGCGCGGTCAGCTCGTCGAGTACCGCGTCGCGGCGCTCGGGGTCGATCGCATCGACGTTCCAGGTGCGAACGCGGGCACCCTGGCCCGCCGCCAGCGCCTCGAGCTTCTCGAACTCGGGGGCGATCCGCTTCATGGCGCCGCGCCGGTCGCGGTGCACGATCGCCACACTCATGCCCGCTTCGGCGAGCTTCTGCACCGTCGCCAGGCCGAAACCGCTCGAACCGCCCAGGATCAGCGCCCAGACGCCGCCGGGAAAGTCAGTCGCCACCCTCGTTCCCTCCCGGGCGACTCGTGCGCCCGCATCGCGGCCGTTCCCGGCTGGACCGGGATGGCCGCCTGCCACCCATCGTCGCTGGCTGCGGTGTCGGCGCGGAAGCTAGCCCGCCCCCGTCACGCGGATTGCGAAGGATCTGCAAAATCTCGCTGTCCGGACACCCAGGTCCGGTCACGGGGGTCTGGCGGGTGTAGCAAAGGAATGACTTCGGGTCACTGCAACCGGACGCTGCCTCTGCCTCCGCTGGGATGGCCAACGCGACAGTCGGCCCTGTCCCCCTGAGGGAATTCGCGCTAGAGCCCGATCTCCTCGAGCAGGCCGACCAGGGCGCTGCGCTCCACGGCGCGCGCCTCGACGCCCTCGGGCAGCGCATTCGACAGATGCCGGAAGTAGCGCTTGTCGGTCTTGCCCTCCACGATCACCACGAGGCCGCGGTCCTGCTCGCTGCGGATCAGCCGCCCGACCATCTGCTTCAGGTGCAGCAGCATCTTGCCCAGCGCGAAGCGCGAGAAGGGGTCGCCGCCCTGTTCGCGGATGCGCTGCTCGCGGCGGCGCACGAGTTCGGTGGGCCGCACGAAGGGAAGCTTGTCGATCACGACCGCCTGCAGGTCCTCGCCCGGAATGTCGATGCCCTGCCAGAAGGTGCGCGACCCCAGCAGGACGGCGCCGCCGTGTGCGCGCTTGAAGCGTTCGACGAGCGCGGCCGGGTCGTCGGCGGCGCGCCTGGGCGCCAGCACCTCGACGCCCTCGCCGCGCAGTTCGCGGTCGAGCAGCTCGGCAACCTGGTTCATCCGCTGCAAGCTCGTGAACAGGCCCAGCGTGCGACCGCCGAGCCGACGCGCCAGGTCGGCCAGCACCGCTGCCGTCTCGGGCACGACGCGATCCGGCGGCGTCGACAGGGCCGCCACCCGCATGTGCTCCGAGTAGGGGAAGGGACTCTCGACCGTGACGCGGCCGACCGGAAGCAGGCTGCGCTCCTCGATCTCGAGCTCGCCGAGCGCCGCGAAGGCATCGCCGCTCACGAAGAGGCTCGCCGACACGACGCAAAAGGACTCGAGCCGCTGCAGGAAGGCCTCGTGGAAGGCCGCCGCAGGAGAGACCGCACGGATCGACAGGCGCCAGCGGTCGAAGGGCGGGCGCAGGAGCTCGAAGGCGGAGACGCTGTCGCCCGATTCGTCGGCGAAGGCGACGCGCAGTGCGTGCGCTGCTTCGCGCAGCTCGGCGACCTGTCGTGCGACCGCGCTACCTCCTTCGCCCCCGCCTTCGTCGTGCGAATCGTCGAGCGACTCCGCGTGCTTCGCGACCCGCTCGATGCGCTGCGCCGCGCTCTGCGCCAGGCCCGCCGCCTCGGGCAGCGCACGCTCGGGGTGCGGCGGCAGCTGCATCTCTCCGTACGCGCTCGCGCGGTCTGCCAGCAGGCGCCCGAGCGACGTGAAGTCGAGCGCCAGGCTGCGCCGCCACGCGCGCGCGTCGCTCTGCGCAGCGCGCACCCGCGCGCGCGGCAACAGCGGCGGCGTGCGCCGGTCGCCGGGGCGCCCGTAGAGTTCGTCGATCGCGTCGAGTACCTCTTCCGGCTGCACGGTCAGCGCATAGACCTCGTCCGCGACGCCCGCGAGCTCATGCCCCTCGTCGACGACGGCATGCGTGAAAGCGGGGTAGTCGGGAGGCCAACGCAGCAGCAGGTCGTGGTTTGCAACCACGAGGTGCGCGCGCGCCAGCGCGCCGCGGCGGCGGCCGAAGGGACACTCGGGGTGGCGCGCGCACTCTTCACGCGAGCACTGCTGGGCTCGCGCCGCGACCGATCGCCGACGCAGTTCGCGAAGCGGCGGGTAGCGCCGCAGCAACGCCGGCGGCAGCGCGCCGACCTCGCCGTGGGGCCGTGTCCGCGCGCACGCCATCAGGACCGCATACGCCATGCGGTCCTCCTCGAAGATGCTCGGCTCGCTACCCTCTGCGAGCACCGCCTGAAGTCGACGCTCGCAGACGTAGTTCGCGCGCCCCTTGATCGAGAGGGCGCGCAGGTCGGGGTAGCCGAGCAAACGCGCCGCCGCCGCGATGTCCTTCTCGAGCAACTGGTCCTGCAGCAGCTTGGTGCGCGTCGACAGCAGGACGGGCTCGTGGATGCCACCCGCCGCGCGCTCCATCGCAAACGGGATCGCCGCTGCCAGGTACGCGAGCGACTTTCCGACGCCCGTTCCGCCCTCGACGAGCAGAGCACCGCCCTCGCGCAGCGTGCCGACGAAGTGGCGCGCGAGTTCGATCTGTTCATCGCGCGCCCGGTAGCCGGGGAGGTAGCGGCGTCCCCGCTCCTCATCGGCCAGCACGCGCGCGATCCGTTCTTCGTCGAAGGGCACCGGCGCTTCCGGTGAAGCGCCGATGTGCACGAAGGCGGCGGGCGCGTGCTGCTCGACGACGAGATCCTTTCCGAGCAGCGCCAGCCATGGAGAGCCCGGCGAATAGTGGATCAGCGCGCGGCGGGCGTTCAGGTAGCGCGGCTCGCCGGCGCGCGCGCCGGTCCCGATGCGAGAGAGCACGCGCGCCGTGTCGAGCGCATCGTCGAGCGCACGGTGCTGCTCCTCGGTACCGAGCAGCATGCGCGTGAATGATTCGAGGCGCAGATCCGGTGCATCCGGATGTGTCAGGGCCAGCAGGTTCTGCGTGTCGAGGTAGGACGCGTCGCCGAGCGCCGGAGCGACCTCACGAGACAGGAAGCTCTGCTCGAACTCGGCGTTGTGCGCAACGATCGTCCGCCCCTCGAGCGCGCCACACACCACGGGAATGACGTCGGCGA
>Ga0114931_10006166_pt1 | contig 14762 bp, 14 predicted proteins | sample 2SBtaG_FD_89579 | JGI IMG/M metagenome (GOLD analysis project Ga0114931, IMG submission 89579) | Deep subsurface microbial communities from Kolumbo volcano to uncover new lineages of life (NeLLi) - 2SBTROV14_V59a metaG | ecosystem: Environmental > Aquatic > Marine > Volcanic | place: Kolumbo...
CAAGATCGCTCCCGGCGATCTTGTCGTTGCGTAGTCCCACTATGCGCCTCGAAATCGTGAATATTTTGCCTCCTTCTCCCACCTTGCTCGCTACGATCGCCTAAATCCGACACACTCCTAGGAGCCTGTCGGACTTAGGGTCGAGCCGGCCGGTGCCCGCCCCCGGTCTCCAGGGCTGCGCGAAGAGCGGAGGCGGGGCCTGAAACGGGGTTCAGCCTCGCTGCTGCCGGAGCTGTTCGACCCGTTTCTGGATTTCTGCCTCGGAGGGCCGGGGCTGTTTGAGGTACCATTCCACGATATGGGGCCCGTGACCGTCGTCCCTGACGACGTAATCGATCCCGGGAAAGGCGTCTGGGTACATCTGGCGCAGTACGATGCAGTAGTCCCCGCAGGCACTCTGTTCCTTGATGTATTCCTGTTGCGCGGCATAGCGGCGTAGCTTCGCCTCCATGCGCCGGTGCGAAGAGAAGATGATGTAGCCGAGCAGCGCGACGACGGCGAGGCTGACCAGGATGGCCGAGATGGTGAATGAATCGATATACATGAGCGGGATCCTTTTTGAGTTGATTCTGATGGCTACCTAGTAATGCCTGCAGGTGTTTTAGTCAAGCGGCGGGGGGCGGTCACAGACCGCGGTCTCGTCGGTCCACGAGGGCTCGACAGTGATGCAGGGCGCGCAGCCAGAGCCGCGAGATAGGCTCTCGCCCGGTACGGGCATGGTGGGGCGCATCCCCATCCTGGTGGCCCTGCTCGTCATGGGGGCCTATGCGTAGATCGTCCAGGCATGGCTCATCCGGGAGAGCCTGGTGGTCTTCTACGGCAACGAGATCAGCCTCGGTGCCTTTTTCGGGAGCTGGCTGTTGTGGATCGCCGCCGGGGCGATTGCGGTGACCCTGCTGCGCCGCAGGGGATGGTTGGCCAGGCCCTTGCTGCCGCTCAGGATCCTGATCCTGGCGCTGCCTCTGTTGCTCGGGACCGAGGTCCTTGCGCTACGGGTGGTGCGCTGGCTCCTGGATGTCTCGGCCATTCAGCTCATCCCCCTCGGGGAGCTGTTCTGGTCCCTGTTGCTGATCAATCTGCCGGTGGGCGTCGCCCTCGGTGCCGCCTTCCCGCTGGCCTGCGAACTCCTCAACGGCCAACACACTGCAGGTGGCGGCCATCGCGACGGTCTCGTGGTGCGCGACGTCTCTCTATTGTACTCGCTGGATGCCGTGGGTGCATTGCTCGGCGGGATATTGTTCACCTTCGTGGTGGTCGAGTGGCTGGGGGTGTGGCGTGGGCTGGGTGGCCTGACCGCCGCCCTCGGGATCGTCGCATTCGCGCTTCGAGCTCGGGAGCTGGAACGGTGGCTGTCCCTGACCGCCGGTGCCGAGGTGGCAATCGGCCTGGTGGTGGCGCTGACGCCGGTGGCCACCGTGCTCAAGGATCGGATGGAGGCGCTGCGCTTCGAGACCCTGCAGCCCGGGCTGGAGCTGGTCGCGGCCGTGGAGACCCGCTACGGGCATGTCGCCCTGGCGCGACTCGGGGCACAATATTCGGTGGTCAGGGACGGTCGGGTGGCCGCGAGCTTCCCACAGCCGCGGGCGATCGCCCAGGAGGCGGCCTATCTGTACGCCCAGAGCAACGGCGCCAAGCGCATCCTGAGCCTGGGCGGGGTGGCCAGTGGTCTGGTCGCCGAGCTGCTGCGCTATCCCGTCGAACGCCTGGATGTGGTGGTCCCCGACCGGCGGGCCTTCGCCCTCATCCGTCCCTACCTGCCCGCCGAGAGCCGCCAGGCCCTGGAGGACCCCCGTCTGCACCTCCATCTCATGGACGGGCGCCGGTTCGTCAACGGACTCCCCGAACAGGCCCGCTTCGATCTGGTCCTGATCATGGAGTCGGCGCCGACCAGTGCCTACGCCAACCGCTATTTTACCCTCGAGTTTTATCAGCGACTGCGGGCCGCGATGGCCCCGAACGGCGTCCTGTGTACTCAGGTCAGCAGCGCCTCGAACTATCTCGGCGGGGTGGTGAAGAGCTACAGCGGCTCGATCTATCGCACCCTGCGCGCGGTCTTCGCCGGGGTCGCGGTCGCCCCGGGGGACGTCCAGGTCTTTTGCGCCTCTCCCGCCAAAGACCAGGTCAGCGACGATCCCTTCGTCCTGGAGAGGCGCTATCTGGACACCCCCCTGGCCGAACGGCGCTTCCCGAGCCTGGGCTTCTACAGCCTGTTGCCGCGGGAGCGCGTGACCTTCGTCCAGCGCCAGCTCGAGCAGGCCGGGGCGGAGCTGAATACCGATATGCACCCGGTGACCTATTACCTGAACATGGTCCTGTGGGGGAAGTTCAGCGTCTCGGAGTTCGTGGACTGGATGGACGGGCTCCAGCGACTGGGTATGTGGCCCTACCTCATCCCGCCCTGGGTCCTGGTCGCCCTGTTCATGCTTCGCGGCGCCATGGAGGGCGTGCCCCGTCCGCGCCTGCAACGGGACGCCGCCGCCCTGGCCCTGGTGGTCCTGGGGCTGGTGGCCATGGCCGTGCAGCTGACCCTGATATTCAGTTACCAGGCCCGGGTCGGATTCATGTTCGGGCGGATCGCCCTGCTCAACGGGATATTCATGACCGGCCTGGCCCTGGGGGCGGGGGGCGTCGGTCAGGTGCTGGCCCGGCGCCGGGGCGCCGATCTCTCTCTGGCGGGCCTGCTGGTGCTCCTGGCGGTGACCCTGGCGCTGTTGCCTGCCGGCCTGGAGTGGATGAGCGGGATGCGGATCGGCATCCAGGAGGCGGTCTATCTGGGGCTGTCGGCGGCGGCCGGGCTGCTGGTGGGGGTGGGGTTTCCGTTCGGAGTGGCTCAGGCGCAGCGCGATCTGGGGCAGGTTGCGCAGTCCAGTGGACTGATCTCGGCCGCAGACAATCTGGGCGGGGCCCTGGGCGGGGTACTGACCGGCGCCATCCTGGTGCCGCTGCTGGGTATGTCGGGGACCCTCTATCTCCTGGCCGGCTATATGCTGATCGCCCTGGTGCCGGTCCTCTATGCACGCTGGATCCCGATCCCGGTGCACTTTCTGCGTGTCCGCGGCTTTCACAGCTTCCCATGGCCCAGGCTCTCCTGGGCGCTGCTGTTCGTGGTCCTGACGGTGTTCTTCGTCAGCGCACTGGTTCGCGGATCGCAGCCGCCGCCCCAGGTCCGCTTCAACGAGGCGGTGCTGAGTGCCGTGAGTGGATCGGTGCAGTTCAGCTTTCGCGATACGCCCATACCCCACTACCTGGGCAGCGATGCCGGGGATCGGGAGACACACACGGTCTCCCTGGCCTCGGCGGCCGCCAGGGCCGAGGTCCGCGGCTATGCAGGGCCTGTCCACCTGCTGGTCTCCGTCGACGAGCACGGGATACTGCGTGGGGTGAGATACCTGGACTCGCACGAGACCCCGTCCTATATCGCGGGCATACGTGACTGGCTGGCCGGGCTTACCGGCCAGGATCTGTCCCGTCACGGGCTCGACCTGAGCCGGGTGGACGGATTGTCCGGGGCCACGGTGACCAGCCGGGCGGTCCTTGAGACCATCAACCGCGCGGCCGCGGCAGGGGGGGAGGTGGCCTTCTCCAGGCACTTTGCCGCCGATCACGGCGGGCCGCCCCGGCAGGCGGCCTGGTCGGCGCCATTCTGGGTCACCCTGGCACTCCTGCTCGCCTTCTTTCCGGTCTATCTCTCCGGGCGTGAGGGGCTTCGGCTGATCTACCAGGCGGCGAGCCTCGGGGTGCTGGGCCTGTGGCTCAATACCCGGGTGACCGAGATCGACCTGGTGAACCTCAGCCTGGGCCAGTGGGCCTCCCTGAGTACCAATCCGCAGCGCTGGCTGCTCCTGGGCTTCGTGGCGGTGAGTGCGCTGGCCTTCGGGCAGGCCTACTGCGGTTATGTGTGCCCCTTCGGGGCCCTCCAGGAGTTCATCTCCAGGGCGGGCCGCTACCTCTATCTGCGCAGCTACCCGGAACGCCCGCTGGAGCGGCGGATGCGGTTCCTCAAGTTCGTCCTGCTCGCGGTGACCCTGTGCGTGGTGTGGGTCAGCGGCGAATCCCTGTGGGCCTCGTTCAACCCCATGCAGCACCTGTTCGGGGGGCATCTCACGGGCTGGATGGGGGGTATCGTGGCCCTGAGCCTGGTGGGCGCGCTGTTCTACTATCGGTTCTGGTGCCGCTATTTCTGCCCCTTCGGGGCCTTCCTGGCCCTGAGTAACAAGCTGGCATTCCTCGGCAGGCTGGCGCCGAAGCGGCGGTTCGAGCACTGCGACCTGGGGGTGCGGACGAATACGATGTGGACTGTATCCGCTGCCACCGGTGCCTGACCGGTCGTGATTTCGGGGTCCGCCCGCCCCGCCGATTGCACCGAACTCCAAGGTCGGAGGACGGTCATATTTAAGAGAGAGTGGGATCTCCCCCGCAGATGCGGGACCCCGGAGCAACGTATGCAGGTGCGCCGGGTTAGACGGGCACCGAGATCGGGTAGAGGCGGGCGAAGGTGGAGTCCTGGATCAGACATCTGCGGAGCAGGGATTTCAGATTTCTGTTCTTCTTTATGGCCAACCTGTTCCTGATCGGTGCCTATGTGGGCTCGATTCAGCAACTGGGGCCCAGTGGCGGGCATGGTTGGCGGCGGGTCGACGTCGCGGCGGTGGAGCGGCGTATCGAGGCCGGCGAACTCAGTCGGCACGAGGCGCTGTGGTATCACCGGCGGAGCGCTGAACACAGCGGTGAGTAGAACACAGCGGTGAGTAAAGGCGTCATGGTGGGGGTGGCCCATGAGTATGGAAGTCGAATGTGAGCTCTGTCCGCGGGCCTGCGTAATCCCCGAGGGCGGGGCCGGCGACTGCCGTATCCGGGTGAATCTGGGCGGACGACTGCGGGCCACGACCTACGGCCGGCCCTCGGCCATTCACATCGATCCGATCGAGAAGAAGCCCCTCTACCACTTCCACCCGGCCGAGCGGGCCCTCTCTGTCGGTACGGCCGGCTGCAATCTCCATTGCCTGAACTGCCAGAACTGGCAGCTCTCCCAGCGCGGGGGCGAGGAGATGGAGGAGATCTACCATGCGGAGCCCGGAGACCTGGTGAAGCGGGCCCGGGAGGAGGGTTGCGGCTCCATCGCCTATACCTACTCGGACCCCATCGTCTTCTACGAGTATGTCCAGGATACGGGCGAACAGGCGCGCCAGGAGGGACTGCACAATGTGTTCGTGACTGCCGGCTATATCAATCGTCGCCCACTGCGCAGGCTGTGCCGGGTGCTGGATGCCACGAACACCGATCTCAAGGCCTTCGATGAGGCCTTCTATCGGGATATCAATGCCGCGACCCTGCAGCCGGTGCTGGACGCCCTGGTGACCTTTCGTGAGGATGGGGTCTGGCTGGAGGTGACCAACCTGGTCATCCCGACCCTCAACGACGATCTGGCCATGATCCGCCGCATGGCCCAATGGATGGTGCGCGAACTGGGCGAGGACACCCCCTTGCACCTCAGTCGTTTCCAGCCCATGTACCGGCTGCGCAATCTCCCGCCCACGCCGACCGAGACTCTGGAGCGGGCCCGCGAGGAGGCGATGGACGCCGGACTCGATTATGTGTATGTGGGCAATGTCCCCGGACACCCGGCGGCCTCCACCTACTGTCCCCGTGATGGTACCCTGCTCATCAAACGGGTCGGCTTTACGGTGACCGAAAACCATCTCCTGCCAGGTGGGCGGTGCCCCACGTGCAGACACAAGATCCCTGGAGTATGGCAGTGAACGAGCGCAATAGAGACACACGAACCGGGCGGCATGGTGAGACCCCGCGGCTAAGGCGGCGAGGGTTCCTGCTGCTGCTGTCGGGCCTGGTGGCCGGGCCCCTGGTCCCCGCACGGATCAGTGCCCGCCGTGGGCCGCGGCTGTTGTCCCTGCGGGAGGCGGATTTTCAGCGTCCCCACGATCTCGCGGGGTAGCCACCGGCATGCACTGGGGGGGGATTGCTAGACGGGGGATGGCGCTGGTCCTGCTTGTGCTGATCTCGGCGGGCGCGGCGGCCGAGTCCGTGCGCCCGGCGGCGGTGGCCGGCACCTGGTATCCGGATGACCCCAGGGAGTTGTCCCGCCTGATCGACGAGATGCTGGAGCAGGCCGGGCCACCCCTGATGTCCATAGCAGGCCCGGTGCGCGCCCTGATCGTACCCCACGCAGGCTACATGTACAGCGGGCCGACTGCAGCCGCCGCCTATCGTCTGGTGGCAGGACAGTCACCGCAGCGGGTGGTGGTGCTCGGCCCCGCCCATCACGGTGGCTTCCATGGCCTGTCCATTGCGGATGTGGCGGCCTACGAGACCCCGCTGGGGCGCATCCCCCTGGACCTCGAGGCCATTGGGGGGTTGCGCCGATCCGCGCTGGTGGTGGCGAGCGCCAGGGCACACCGGCACGAACACAGCATCGAGATGCAGCTGCCCTTCCTGCAACGGGCGCTCGAGCCCGGCTGGCGACTGGTCCCCATCCTGGTGGGGGAGATGGATGCCCAGGACTATGCCCGGGCCGGGCGCCTGCTCAGACCCCTGCTGGATGGCCGGACCCTGCTGGTCGTATCGGGTGACTTCACCCACTATGGCCCGGCATTTCACTACCAGCCCTTCCCGCCGGATGCCGGGGTCCGCGCCCGGCTGCGGGCGCTGGATATGGGGGCATTCGAGGCCATCGTCCACCACGATCCCCTGGGACTGAGTGCCTATCGCGAGCGCACGGGGTGGACCGGATGCGCCTTTGGGCCACTCATGGTGCTGCTCAACCTGCTGCCCGACTCCGCCCAGGTGAGGCTGGTGCGCTACGCCACCAGCGGCGAGCTCAGTGGTGACTACCACAACTCGGTCAGCTATCTGGCGGCGGCCGTGACCGACAGCGAGCCCCTCGCCGGCCCGGGAGCGAGCGACCCGCAGACCCGGACGGCCGACCCTGATCCCCCGGCACTGACTCCGGAACAGATGGGGCTCCTGCACGGGATCGCCGCTGCCGGGGTGGCCGAGGCGGCCCTTGGCCACTCCACCGGAGAGGCGGCACTGGAGGAGATGGCCCGCAGCCTGCCCGAGGCCTTGAAGCGGCCCGGCGGGGCCTTTGTCACCCTGTGGAAGGATGGGGAGCTGCGTGGCTGTGTGGGCTATGTCCGGCCCCGGGTCCCCCTCTACCGGGCGGTCTTCGAGAACGCCATCCACGCTGCGCGCGACGACCCGCGGTTTCCGCCGTTGCGGCCGGACGAGCTCGCCGACCTGGAGATCGAGGTGAACGTGCTCACCCCACCGCAGCCCATAGACTCGGTGGGTGACTTCCAGGTGGGACACGAGGGCATCCTGCTGACAAAGGGTCGGCATCGGGCCGTGTTCCTGCCGGAGGTGGCCGCGGAACAGGGCTGGGATCGCGAACAGACCCTGCGCCACCTGGCCATGAAGGCCGGTCTCCCCGCGGACGGGTGGCGGCGAGATGCACAGTTCGAGGTCTTCACCAGCCAGGCCTATCGCGCCCCCCTTGCGAAGGCGGTGGGCCGGTTCGGCCCTGGCGGCCTGGCTCAGCTCTCCAGCAGTCGCGGCATCAGCTCCACCAGGTTACAGGGGCGGGTGCGGTAGTCCAGCTGGTGCGAGATGAGTTCGTCCCAGCCCTGGGCGCAGGCGCCCGAGGAGCCGGGCAGACAGAAGATATAGGTCCCGTTGGCGACTCCGGCCACCGCCCGGGACTGCATCGTGGAGGTGCCGATGGTCGCATAGGAGAGGCTGCGGAACAGCTCGCCGAAGCCCTCGATCTCCTTGTCGAACAGCGGGCGGACGGCCTCGGGTGTGCCATCCCTGCCGGTCAGCCCGGTACCCCCGGTGGTGATCACGGCCTGGGGGCTCGGTCCACAGATCCAGCGCGAGATCACTGCCCGGATCTCGTAGGGGTCGTCCGGCGTGATCGTCTTCGCGTACAGACGATGCCCGGCGCCCTGGAGCCGTTCCACCAGCAGTTGCCCGGATTTGTCCGTCTCCTCGGTACGGCTGTCTGAGACGGTGAGCACGGCGATGTCGAGGGGCACGAATTCGCGTCGGGTGGGGGCGTCCTGGGTCATGGTTGCGTCACAGGGTGGTATGGAAGGAGATGCAGGTTGGAAAAGCAGGGGTGTGGCTGGTATAAACAATGGTGAGTACGCCATTATCCGCTACCGCCTGCAGGAATGAAAGATGAACGTGGAGATCACCGCTACACCCTTCGATCCCTGGGATCGTGTACGCGAACATCAGAGCCACAGCCTGGGGAGGGACGGAAAGTATGGCGCGACGACCGTCTTCGTGGGGACGATGCGCGATTTCAACGAGGGGGACGAGGTCCGGAGAATGACCTTGGAGCACTATCCAGGTATGACCGAGCGCCAGCTCGAGGGCATCTGCGACGAGGCCTTGAAACGGTGGGATATCCTGGACGTGCTGGTCGTTCACCGAGTGGGTGATGTGGCACCGGACGACACCATCGTGCTGGTGGCCGTATGGGCCTCGCATCGGGCCGCTGCCTACGAGGCCAGCCGCTTTGTAATCGAATACCTCAAGTCCAGGGCGCCCTTCTGGAAGAAGGAGCGCCTCGAGGCAGGGGATCGATGGGTCGGTACCAATACCCCCGGGTGAGTCCCCCCGGGCGGGTTTCGTCGCGGCGCAGGTGGTGCTGACCGAGCTGCAACGGCGCTCTGCCGGGCGGGCGCTCAATGAGTTCCTCGAGGCCCGCACCGGGGCGTACGGCGTGCGTTGGTGGATCGAGGGCGATGAGATCACCCTGTGCCAGTGCGCCGGACCGGCGAGGGATACCGCAGTCGGCGAGGTCCCTGTCCTGCGCTTGCGCTTCGACCCCCATGAGGAGGTCTGGTGCGCCGACTACCCCGACCCGCGCGGCGGCTGGTCTCCCCACCCGGAATCCGGGCGGGCACGCAGCCTGGTTCAGCTGCTGGATCGCCTGGGACGGGATCCGGATGCCCTGCTGTGGTGAGCGGTGCGGGTCGCCCTCAGTCCTGTGTGGCACTCTGTGTGGTGTCGGCCGGCCTGGCCTGCACCGGTGCGGCGGCGCGCCGGGACACCCACCACAGGCGCCCGGCGATCAACGCCGAGACCGTACTGAGCACCGCCAGCAGCGCGACCAGTAGATACCAGGGCTCGGGCCGCGGGGTGTCCGTGGCAGCGATGGCCGCCTCCAGCCGGTGTCTCAGTTCGGTCATCTGGGTGTTCTGGAGTTCGATCAACCGTTCCTGCTTGTTCAGTACCGCATTGAGTCGATCGATGTGTCCCTTCAGCGAGGTGTTCTCCTGACGCCTCGACTTGGCCAGCTCCTGGGCCAGCTGAACCGTCTTCTCCAACTGGGCAACATATAGGGCTGAGGCCCTCTCCGCTGCCGGACTCTGTGTGGAGGCCACCTTGGGCTCATCCTTGCCGACGATCTCCAGGGCGGGCTCGGCCTTGGCCTCGGCCGGGACGGGGGCGGGAGTGGGAGTGGTAGCGGTCTCCTCCACGGCAGGGCCACCGACCTCGGCCGGCGGTGATGCACGGGCCGGGCTCATGGCAGGCACCGACGAAGGGGCAGGGAGCGACGCTGGCGGCGCGGCTGCCTTCGCCGCAGGGCTCGGGGAGACCTGGGGCGCAGGCGCCTTTGCCGGGGGGGCCGTGGTGCTCAGCGCGGCCAGCCGCGGGACGGCCTCGGGGGCCGGGATCTGCAGCAGGGCGCCGGCCTTCAGCCGATTCATGTCTGCCGAGACGAAGGCGCGTGGATTCGAATGGAAGATGGCCTGAGCCATCAGCCGCGTGGAGACCCCGGCCGCACGGGTGTAGCGCCGACCGATCCTGAACAGGCTGTCCCCGCGCTGGGCCAGGTACTCACGAGGCAGAGCCTGCTCTGCGGGGGCGGGGGTCGGCGGCTGGCGAGTCCCCCGGACCACCTTGGCAGGGGGTGGGGCGTGGCGGGCCGGGGTTGAGGCCCGCTGAGGGCCCACCCGCCGGATGAGCGCATCAGGGCCCGCCGGGGATGGCCGCAGGCTTGCCGCGGTCTGCGGAGGTGGAGGGCGGCGTCCCGTTTCGGCGGCGGGCCCTTGACCCTGCAGCACGGTGTACTCACGTACCAGGTGGCCGTTGGGTCCCGAGACCTCGACCAGAAAATGCAGAAAATCTTCACCCACGGGCCTGGGGCTGGTGATGCGGATGACCGGGCGACCCTGTGGATCGACCATGGGGCGAAACCGCAATTGATCGAGCACCGCCCGCTTCGGGACCCCAACCCATTCGAACTCCCGTTCAGAGGCCAGTGCGGCGTGGATGTCTCCGAGCTGGTCGGCGCGGGTGGCAAGCAGCTCGATATCGGCACGCAGGGGCTCGGAGGCCGTGCTGTAGACGGTGATCGGCCCCAGGCCGAAGGCCTGGGCACCCATGGAAAACCCCCACAACAGGCACGCGACAAGGAGGACGGACAGCGTGCGCAAGCGCCCCTGGAAGGGGGGTATTCGGGCGCGTCCGGGCGGGATGAATGTGCAAGTCATGGTCTTCTAATTACCTGTTTTGTAAGGCAAAGGAGAGGTCAGAAGGGCCATTTTGGCGACTGTCGCCTTCTGTCAGCGGAAACCCGGCATTTAACCATCGAGGTCCTAGCGTGCCCGGACATTGCCTTTAGAATCCTCCCGACTGCATCACTGGGACGAGGTCCGTGAGGTTGGAGATCGTGCAGCAAGATCCGCATGAACTCCGTTGGCTTTCATGGGAACAATTAGGGATGAATTATGCAAGGTGTAAGAGTAAATAAGGTTGATTTGGCACATATCTTCGGGATCGACCCGTACGCTGTCGACACCTGGCTATGCAAGGGACTGCCCTATCTTAGGAAACCGAGGCCAAAAAACGGTGAACCCGCTGACGAACGGGAATGGTTGTTCGACACAGCGGAGGTCATCGAGTGGAGGCTCTCGATCGATGGGGTTGAGTACGGCTGGTAGGGACAGGCGATCGCGCACACGGCAATAGACGAACGGGCCCGTTCCTGGAACGGGCCCTCGGCGGCTGCGCCTGTGGCACCCGGGCGTTGGTCGGACCGGGATCGCCCCGCGCGACCCAGTGTGGTGTGGCAGCCCGCGTGAAGAACGGCGGGGGCTAACCGAGCAGCCTCTCTGTAACCCCTGAGACGACCAACACGGCGTTGACCGCCAGGAGCCCAAAAGAGAGCCAGATCATCACAATCAGTCGTTTATGTGGCGTACACTTCACTGCTTCTCTCCTTTCCGCGCGTTGGCTGTAACGCTTCCGTAAAAATCTCTGACCCCCTCCGGCCGGGCTGCGCATAGCCCAGCTATTGTTCAGCTCCCATGCCCCATCCCGTCTGTGCAGGCCGGCCATCCGGGCCTGAGGCCACAGCGCCGAACCACCCCAGAGGGACGTGCCGGTTAGGAATCGGTATGTTAATGTATTCTAATGCAAGAATAAACTACAAGTATCGTGGGGTTGGGGCCTGTCTGGGCTGTCCCCTGAACGACTGCTATACTGCTCGTCGTCTAGGGTGGGCTGACAGGAGGGCTGAGTCTTGGAAGACAGGCGATCGACCTCGAGGAGAGGGACCAGGGGTCGTCCCGCTCGCTATCCTTTTCTGGATCGCAGCGGCGAGGTGGTGTTGTGGGACAGACGCAGATCACGCGGCAGACGCAGCGTCGACCCCGGCACATCGTGGGACAGGCACGACCTGCCGGGCCTGCTGATTGTGACCGGGCTGTTCGTGCTCCTCAGTCTTGGTGTGTGGGCCCTATGGCTGTACCGGGACGTCCTGGCGGCCTATGTCGGCCCCGGATGATGGGCTGCAGCCTGATATCCTGGGCCGTTGGGCGCCTGGCCCGGTGAGCTCAGGGCCTGCCAAGAGGCTGCAAGGCGGCTCTCCGAGCTGAGGACCAGGGTGCTGGTGGTCGCGATCGGACCCCTTCGCGTCACAGCTCGTCTGTAGCGACGGCTATGGGCGGCGACTCGCGCCTCGACCCGAACGATGGCGCCGCACCCTCTGCTCGACCCGGGATGGATCAGGGCTTCCTTATGGCGTAACTCACTGTAATTCATCGGTCTCAGAGGGCAGATAGTGGGCCTCTATATAGGACTCGATGATCTCGCGAAACTCTACTGCGATCCTTTCCCCCTTGAGGGTGACGGTCTTTTCCCCGTCTTCGTAGACGGGCGCCACGGGGCGCTCTCCGGATCCCGGCAGGCTGATCCCGATGTTCGCGTTCCTGCTCTCTCCCGGCCCATTGACCACGCAACCCATTACGGCCACGGACATGGATTCCACGCCGATGTAGTGTTGGCGCCAGTGCGGCATGCGTTCACGCAAAAAGTCCTGGATCTCTTCGGCCAGGCGCTGAAAATAGTCGCTGCTGGTCCGCCCGCAACCCGGACAGGCGACGACCAGGGGGGTGAAGGCCCGCAGCCCCATGGTCTGCAGCATCTCCTGTGCCACGGTGACCTCCTGGGTGCGCGAGCCACCCGGCTGGGGGGTGAGCGAGACCCGGATGGTGTCCCCGATCCCCTCCTGGAGGAGGATGGCCATGGCCGCCGTGGAGGCCACGATCCCCTTGCTGCCCATTCCGGCCTCGGTCAGGCCCAGGTGGAGCGGATAGTCGCAGCGCGCCGCCAGGTCGCGATAGACGGCGATCAGATCCTGGACATCACTGACCTTGCACGACAACACGATGCGGTCGTGGGCCAGGCCCAGCGCCTCTGCGCGGCGGGCACTGTCCAGCGCAGACTCGATCAGGCTCTCGCGGGTGATCTCGCGCAGTTCCCGGGGCCGTGCGCGCGCCGCGTTCTCGTCCAGCTTCCGCGCCAGGAGGTCCTGGTCCAGGCTTCCCCAGTTCACGCCGATACGTACGGGCTTGCCATATGTGCACGCCAGTTCGATCATCTCCCCAAACTGCAGGTCACGCCGCTTGCCGCGGCCCACGTTGCCGGGATTGATCCGGTATTTCGCGAGCTGTTCGGCGCATCCGGGGTGGGCTGCGAGGAGCTTGTGGCCGTTGAAGTGGAAGTCGCCCACCAGGGGGACGCCCACTCCCCAGCGCTGGAGGCGTTCCTGGATCTGGGGGACCGCGCGTGCCGCGCCCTCGTCATTGACGGTGATCCGTACCAGTTCAGAACCGGCCCGCGCGAGTTCGGCGCATTGGGCGGCGGTGGCCTGCACGTCCGCGGTATCGGTATTGGTCATGGACTGGACCACGATCGGATGGCCGTCACCGATCACGACCGGGCCGATATGAACCGTGGCGGTGGGGCGTCTGTGGATAGGGGAGGGTTCCATGGGGTCTTTGCCTGAATGATATACTGGACACCAATCTTAGGTGATTTCGGGGCAGGAACATACCGGCTTGCCGGTGCTGGTAGCCGTCGCCGGTGCAGTGGCAACGGCCTCACCGGTTGCCTATGGGCCTGGTGGCAGGCCCTGGAGGCAGACGCAGCTCCTGCGCAGTCTGGTCACCGCGTGTCCCTGTCCCATTGAATGATTCTTCAAGGCCAGCTCGTCATATGGAGATCTATCAGACCGTCTTTGTCCAACAGACCCGGGGACGGGGCACCTACGACATCGGTTCGGATGTGGAGCGATTCGTCGAGGAGGCCGGCGTGCGCACAGGCGTCTGTCAGGTCTTCGTGCAGCATACCAGTGCCTCGCTGATTCTGTGTGAGAATGCCGATCCCACGGTGCGCCAGGACCTGGAGCGGTTCATGGCGGCCACCGTACCGGATGGGGACCCCATGTTTCGGCACCGGGCGGAGGGGCCGGACGACATGCCGGCCCACGTGCGTTCCGTGCTCACCCAGACCGGGCTCAGCATCCCGGTCACGGGCGGTCGACTGGGGCTGGGGACGTGGCAGGGGATCTATCTCTGGGAGCACCGCACCGCCGCCCACCGGCGGCGCATCACGGTGACGGTCTGGGGGCGGTGAGCGCCTCGCGGACGGTCGTCGCCGTCGGACCCCGCTGAGGGGTGCGGGCCAGGCCCTTGAGCATCGGTTCCAGGGCCGTCCAGACATGATCCAGGATCAACGCCTGGGCGGCCACTCCGGGATGGACGCCGTCCTCCTGAAACAGATCCGGGTGTTGCTCCACGGGCTCCAGCAGGGACTCCAGCAGGGGGACGCCCTGGGTATGTGCCACCTGGGTATAGACCGCCTCGAAGGCCTTGCGGAAGCTGTGGCCATAGTTCAGGGGCAGGCGGATCCCGATCAGCAGGACCTCGGCGCCGTGCGCCGTGGCGGTTTGGACCAGTGTCTCCAGGTTTTGCCGGATCTCGCCGGCGGGGATGCCGCGCAGCCCATCGTTTGCGCCGAGCTCGATGAGGACGACTCGGGGCCGGTATCTCTCCAGCGCGGCCGGCAGGCGGGCAAGCCCGCCGCGGCTGGTGTCGCCGGTGATGCTGATGTTCACGACCCGCAGGCGAGGGTAGGACGCATTGAGACGTCCCTGCAACAGGGCGACCCATCCCTTGGCAGGGGCGATCCCGTAGGCTGCGCTCAGGCTGTCACCGAGCACCAGGAGGACGGGAGGGTCGTCCTGCCCATGGATCGGCAGGGCCAGGGCAGCCACCCACAGGGCAATCAGGAGGCTGTAGCGCGACACGGGAAGGCGTAGGCGGATCATAGGTGACTACCGGATCTGAGGGGCTGGTGAACTATGTGTGGCCCGGGGACCGCAGTCGCCGGGCTCTGCCTCGCAAGGCGTGGCGATGGTGCGGACTATGGGCGGTGGTTCGCATCTC
>Ga0114931_10006167_pt1 | contig 14758 bp, 11 predicted proteins | sample 2SBtaG_FD_89579 | JGI IMG/M metagenome (GOLD analysis project Ga0114931, IMG submission 89579) | Deep subsurface microbial communities from Kolumbo volcano to uncover new lineages of life (NeLLi) - 2SBTROV14_V59a metaG | ecosystem: Environmental > Aquatic > Marine > Volcanic | place: Kolumbo...
CGCTGATATCGGATACAATCAGATGTTGATACCCAAGACCCAAAAGCTGATCGACCAGCCTGGTACTTCCTGCACCTGCGATAAATATCCTTGCTTTATCTGGTAAAGAGACCGTCTCAAGTAATTTTAAAGTTGGGGCAGCATCCGCTTCATACCACCCAAGTGTTTCCTCCTGATTACTTGCATATATGTGGTTCCAGTGAGTTTTAGAGTTATTCTTACTCATATTCCAGCCATCCACTGATTCATCATTCTATTCCTCATGCGGACTGATAAAGGTAGTCGTTCAATCTAACAGCATTAAATCCCTTTGATATGAGAAAATGTACGGCCTCATCTGCCAGGGTACAGAGCTCACCCCGGCAATATACCACTACAAGTTTTGAAGTATCGAGTCGAGAAAGCCTCTGGCCTATATGTTTCAACGGGATCGAGATCGCTTGAGGATGATGATCCCATTCGTATTCATCAATAGGCCGTACGTCGATAAGCTGGCTTTCTGTAGTGGGTGATCCTACATCTTGGCCAGCCGAGTCTGTTGTTCCATAATCTTTTCTGAATGTTTCCAGCAGGTCATCCAACTCATGAACCTGCTCATGCGCCAGGGCGTGCAGTGCAAGGATCAGATCGGTCAGCCGGGGATTTGTCAGGGAATAAAATATGGTTGTTTGCTGCTTTCTCGTTTTCACCAGGTTTACACGCTTCAGACGCTGGAGATGCTGCGATGCATTGGCCGTTGTGATGCGGCATTCTTTGGCAATAGTATCTACATTCTTAGGGGCATTTGCCAGCAGCTCGAGTATTTCAAGTCGTCGGGGATTTCCCATGGCATTGGCAATAGAGGATACCAGTGTAAACGCTCTATCTTTAAAATGACGCTTTAGCATAAGATAAAGGTAAAGGATTTTAATTATTCAAGTATTCAATTGAATACTAAACTACAATTTAAATAACATTTAAATCTTGTCCTCGTACTATTATAAATTAATCCTCTATTTTTGCAGCCTTGAAGAAATTGGCAACTATATTATCCTTGTACATTTTTGTACTTATCCTCATGCCTTGTTTTGATGATACCAATCATCAGAATGAAGTCACATCCAATATTGAGCATGTGTTCGATGGTTCTCATTCCGAACTATGTTCTCCATTTTGTAGTGACCATAATTGTCATACTCATATCACTATTACGTTTATAAACGCTACATCGCTCCCAAAACAATTTTGCGAAATCAGGAGTATTAAGGTAAAAACCAACATTCCAAGACCATTCTTTGCCATCTGGCAACCGCCTAAAATTAGTTAGGTAATAGCTCAAGCTACCTATTTTCCGTAACTCCTTAATCCTGCCAACCGGGATATAAGGCTCTGTTACCTATCATCCATTTTAATTAATCTTTTATAACATGATTAATCAAATAATATCATTTTCAATAAAAAATAAACTCATTATCGGCCTGATGGTAGTAGCCCTTATCGGCATCGGCATCCATGCCATGATGACCATTAACCTGGGTTCGGTACCCGATATTACCAATAACCAGGTACAGGTAATTACCGTTGCCCCTAACCTGGGTACTGAAGACATCGAACAGTTTGTTACCTATCCTGTTGAACTGGCCATGGCTAACTTACCCGATGTAGTAGAATTACGTTCCATTTCCCGTTTCGGCCTGTCGGTGGTCACCATTGTTTTTGAAGACCGCATGGGTACCTATTTGCCCCGACAACTGGTGCAGGAAAAACTCATTGATGTTCAGGAATCTATTCCGGCAGGATTTGGCAAACCATTCATGGCGCCAATTACTACAGGCCTGGGGGAGATATTCCAATATACGTTAAAGCCAGAGCCTGGTTACGATTCAGTTTACACCGCTACGGACTTACGTACTATCCAGGACTGGATTGTCAAACGCCAAATGGCCCTTGTACCGGGTGTTGTGGAGGTAAACGCCTTCGGTGGTAACCTTAAACAATACGAGATATCCCTCGATCCCAACAAAATGAATAGCATGGGCATTACCATGTCGGAAATTTTTGAAACCCTGGAGAAAAATAATGCCAATACGGGTGGTGCTTATATTGAAAAAAACCACCAGGCCAATTTTATTCGTGGTGAAGGTTTGGCCAGATCTCTGGCAGACCTGGAGATGATTGTGGTGAAAACCATCAATGGCGCTCCGGTATTAATCAAGGATGTGGCCGATGAAGTACGCTATGGTTCTGCTGTTCGTTTTGGTGCCCTCACCCAGGATGGTCGGGAAACCGTGGGTGGTCAGATACTAATGCTAAAGGGTGAAAACCCAAATAATGTTATTAAAAATGTAGAAAAACGGATCGCTAAAATCCAAAAATCACTCCCGGAAGGACTAAGAATAGAACCATTTTTAAGCAGAAGCGCCCTGATAAAACGCACTACCAGTACCGTAACTAAAAACCTCGTAGAAGGTGCGCTGATAGTAATTTTTGTGTTGGTTATCCTATTAGGAAGCTTGCGAGGTGGTCTCATAACCGCTTCGCTTATTCCGTTGTCACTACTTTTTGCTTTTATCCTTATGAAGCAATTTGGGGTTTGGGCGAATCTGATGTCTCTTGGTGCCATCGACTTTGGAATTATAGTAGATGGGACAGTTATTGTAGTTGAGGGGGTGGTACACAACATTGAGCAGCGTATTAAAAAAGGAAGGACAGGATTCTTATCTGGTGATATGGACCAAATTGTCTATGAATCAGCGAGCAGCGTGATGGGTTCTGCATTTTTTGGTCAACTGATTATTCTGATCGTCTTTACCCCCATTTTATTCCTGGCCGGTATAGAAGGTAAGATGTTCCAACCTATGGCTTACACCTTCGGCTTTGCTGTTTTAGGAGCAATGATATTGAGTTTAACTTACGTTCCTATGATTTCCGCTGTTTTCCTGAAACCTGCAAAAGAAGGTAGTAAAAATTTGTTTGTCCGTTTTGAAAGCACTTTCCAAAAGTTGAGTAATAAGATTGTTGGTCTTATTCATGCAGGATACAAACCAACAATTAAATGGGCTTTGGAATATCGTAAAACCGTTATTGTTATGGCACTGGGTCTACTTATACTATCCGGTTATGTTTTTTCGAGGATGGGCGGGGAATTTATCCCCAAACTTGACGAAGGCGACATAGCCATGCAAGCGTTGATAAAACCGGGAAGCGCCCTATCAGAATCAATTGATATTTCGAAAAAGCTTGAGAAACTTGTCTTGGAGAATTTCCCCGAAGTAAAGACTGTGGTAGCACGAATTGGTGTAGCGGAAATCCCAACCGATCCAATGCCTATGGATATTGCGGACACCTTTATTATACTGGAAAAAGACATGGATAAATGGGTGTCTGCCACTTCAAAACCAGAGTTAATTGATAAAATAAAGGAAAAGATATCAGTGATACCGGGCATCAACTATGTTTTTACCCAACCTGTTGAATTACGTTTCAACGAACTTCTAACTGGAATCAGGGAAGATGTATCCATTAAACTGTATGGTGAAGACCTGGATATTCTTGCTACTAAAGCTCAGGAAATGGCCAAAATTATCGCTTCTGTACAGGGTGCTGCCGATGTACGTGTTGAAGCTACCAGCGGCCTACCACAAATAACAGTTACCTATAACCGGGCCAAATTGGCCCAGTATGGCCTGAATATTGATAAACTAAACCAATATGTAAGCTCAGCCTTTGCAGGTGCATCTGCCGGAGTGATTTTTGAAGGTGAAAAACGCTTTGATGTGGTCATAAGGCTAGCAGAAAACTACCGCCAGAATATCAGCAACCTGATGGATTTATTTGTTGATCTGCCCAATGGCAGCCAGGTACCACTGAAAGAGCTGGCTGAAATAAGCTACAAACCTGGGCCAATGCAGATATCGCGCGATAATACCTACCGCAGGATTTATGTAGGGGTAAACGTGCGGGGCCGGGATGTAGAAACCATGATTGAAGAGATTCAAGCTAAAATGGATGAACAACTGGATATCCCGTCAGGGTATTACATTACTTATGGAGGCTCCTTTGAAAATTTAAAACGAGCTAAAGAACGATTAAGTATTGTAGCACCAATTGCTCTGGCCTTGATCTTTATGTTATTGTTTTTTGCTTTCAAATCAATCAAACAGGCCTTGTTAATATTTACTGCCGTACCGTTTTCCGTAATTGGAGCAGTATTCCTGCTTAACCTGAGAGGCATGAATTTTAACATTTCGGCTGGAGTTGGATTCATAGCTCTATTTGGGGTAGCAGTACTATTTGGAATTATCCTGATTAATAATTTTAACAAATTAAAGGAAAAAGGTGTGACGGATTTAAAGGAAAGAATCTTGCAAGGAACCGATATAATTTTCAGACCATTGATTATTGCCGCCGTTTTAGCAATGCTGGGTTTTCTGCCCATGGCTATTTCTGAATCGGCTGGGGCTGAAGTCCAACGTCCACTGGCAACGGTGGTGATTGGCGGGCTTATTTCTGCTACCCTGCTTACCCTGCTTGTGGTACCGGTGCTGTATCATATGATTGAGTCACCAACCAAAAAACAACTATCCAAGGGAAGCACTCAGGGAGGTAACGGCTTTGTTGCCGGAATGGTACTTCTTCTTTTAATAGCCTTTACACCCAACGTGTCAGGCCAGAACCCTGCCGTTAAGCAATTAACTATGGAAGAAGCTGTAGAAATTGCCCTTGCTAATAATCCACAAATAACCGCAGCTAAACTGGGTGTTACCCGTGAAGAAAAGCTGAAAAAATCGGTCGTTGACCTCGGCAAGACTTCATTTGGTTATACGCAGGGGGAGCTTAATCAAATTGGATTTAATGATAATAGCTTTGAGGTCTCACAGAGTTTTAAATTCCCTTCCGTTTATGGCACGCGGTCTAAGGTACAGGAATCGAAAATAGAGCTTAGACAGCAATTAGTGGCAGTTAGCAAGAATGATCTCATTCGCAAGGTAAAAAGGGAATATACGCAACTGGCATGGGCTTACAGTCAACTGGAGTTATATAATCAACTTGACAGTATTTACAGCCGTTTTGTTCAAGCAGCCGAATTACGTTACAGTACCGGTGAAACCAATCGTCTGGCCAAAATTGCCGCGGAAGGCAAGCACCAGGAAGTGCTGCTGTTGAAACAACAAACTGAAGCCGATGTGGAGATTTATAAATTACGCCTACAGAATGTAATGAACTACGATACGGCTGTACAGATAGTGCAGAAAGACCTGCGAGAGATAAGCATCCGGCTTGCTATAGATACGGCTGGTACCAGGCAAAACCCGCTGTTGAACTTTTTCCGGCAGCATGTCAATGTAGCCCAACAACAGTATAAATTGCAGAAATCGGAGTTTGTGCCGGAATTCTCAGCCGGCTTCTTTAGCCAAAAAATAGAAGGAGTTTCAGGAGCAACAGGATTTTCGGTAGGTATTGGCATTCCGCTTGCCTTTTGGGCCAACAGTGGGCGTACTCAAGCGGCAGAAGTTGACATTGCCATTGCCGATGCTGAATATGACAACTATAACCTGCAATTGCACACTCGCTTTGATAACCTGATTCAGGAGTTTACCAAGTACCAGGCCCAGCTTGATTACTATCAATCGAAAGGACTTGAACTGGCCGATGAACTGGTAAATTTTGCCGGTAGAGGATATGCCGAAGGAGAAATCGAATACGTAGAATATATCCGTAACCTCGACCAGGCCAATGGCATCCGTAATCAATACCTGGAAACCTTACGGTTATACAAGCAAGCAAAAATTGAAATTAACTATTTAATGGGAACACTATAATGGAGATAAAATATATAATATACAGACAAATGAAAGATCTATCTTTTTGGGTAGTAATACTAGCTATCGGATTATGTATCGGCGGTTGTAGTTCCTCCGGCACTACTGCTGAAGGAGCTGGATCTACGGAAGAGCAAGGAGAACATGAAGAAGGCCCTCTCACCGAGGTATCAATTACCCCTGAACAAGCTAAAGTACTAGGGTTAACTACGGGTAAAGTAATGCAAAAAAGCCTGGGTAACAATATTAAGGTAAATGGTTTCCTCGACCTCTACCCCCAGGACCAGGCCAAAGTTAGCGCCTTTATTGGTGGTAATTTAAGTGCCATCTATGTAGTAGAGGGTGACCGCATAAAAAAAGGGCAAACCCTGGCGCGGCTAGAACACCCAGACTATATTCAGATGCAGCAAGAACTACAGCAAAGTGTAAATGATCTTGCCTATCTTAAAACCGAATTTGAAAGGAAAGAGAAACTTTACCACGAAGATATTTCTTCAGGTAGGGAATATCAAAAAGCAAGATCGGAATATTACTCAAGCCTGGCGAAAATCAATGGCTTAAAAGCCAAATTAAAACTGCTTAACCTAAATGTAAATAAGGTGGTAGCCGGAGAATTATTTCCTACGGTACCGGTTGTTTCACCTGTCAATGGCTTTGTGGGTGAAGTTTACGTAAGTATCGGTGATTATGCCGATCCAGGCCTATCCATGTTTTACCTGACTAACAATGCTAAAACTCATGTCGATTTTAGGGTGTATGAGAAGGATATATATAAAATAAACATTGGCCAAAAGGCTTATTTTACCATTGCCAACAAACCGGGTGAACTTATCGAAGCCCATATCCAAACCATTGGCAGAACCTTCGAAGATGATCCGAAAGCGATTCATGTACATGCACTTATCGATAGCAAGGTTACTACTAACCTGTTGCCGGGATTATATGTAGAAGGTAGAATTGTTGAAAAGGAGAAAATGATGGATGTCCTTCCTGAAGAAGCCATTATCACCGAAGGCAGCCGGTCGTTTGTCTTTGTAAAAGTTGCACATAATAACGAGGGTGGTGGAGACCATTTAACCTTTGAGGTGAAGGATGTAACCATCGGTATTAAAGATGCCGGTTTTGTAGAAGTAACCTTTGCCAAGCCACTGGCTGAAGGAGCCGAAATAGTTTTTAATGGTGCCTATATGCTTTCTTCGGAATTGATTAAGGGACAGTTAGAAGATGACGATTAAACACGAATATTATGAAAGAAATAAAAGCATTTATAAAACCCAGCCGCGCCACACAAGTGGTTAAGGCTCTTAGGGAACATGGTTTTGATTGTATTACCCTCTCAAAAGCAGAAGGTACCGGGTCGTTTAAACGACCCGATGCCTTCCCTTCGTTGAAGTTTAAAATTACCGACAGCCCGGTAGTAAAGCTGGAGATGGTTTGCAATGATGAAAAAGCGGATCAGATAGTTGGCATAATCAGCAAAAACGGTCGTTCTCCTGAAAGAGGTGATGGCCTGATATATGTATCGCAGGTTGATGTAGCATATAGGGTAAAGACAGGAGAGATTATTACAGATTTTTAAGTTGAACTAAGAAACAGTACTAAACCGGGCCATGCTTTATGCCTTCGTTTGATTTCTTAAAAGATAAGTAAATAGTTGATGAAAAAATGCGTTAACAGAGTTCACAATTGAAATAAAACAATTCACAAATCTTCAAAAATTAGTTTTATCCGACAACCTGATAGAAGAGATCCCTGATTGGATAGTCCAATTATGAGCGCTGCAATACATTTATTTAGATAACAACCGGTTTGAGGAATTTCCAAAACTTTTAACCGAAATAAATAGTTTGATTTTGATCGACCTATCGTGCAATCTTATTTGGTTAGGTACATTAGGTATGAAAATGGGTGCAAATTTGAAAGTGCTGAACCTGCAGGACACGAAAATAAATTACAAAGAAATGCAACGTCTGGAAAGAAGACTGGGTGATATTATTATTAAATGATCCATTGTATCAACTATTAATTTTTTTAAAAAATTGAACTAACAGATATCAAAGAAAAGACATAAAGAGGGCAAATCATGAAAAAATATAAATTAAAAAACCTAGACTGTGCTTCATGTGCGGCAAAGGTTGAAGAAGGCGTCAGCAAACTGGAGGAAGTAAAATTTGTGAGCGTCAATTTCGCCACTGCTTCAATGACGATAGATACTGATGACCTTGAAAAGGTAAAAAGCAAAATAAAAGAGATTGAACCAGAAGTTGAAATTGAAGATGATAATGATAAAAAAACAATTGTTTCGACAAGTGAACTTGCTGAAAACAAATGGACAATTATAAAAGCAATTTCAGGTATCCTCCTCTTAGTGGCAGGGCTGATTTTTGAAGAGGAGCTCCACAATACACCTTTTCACATTGCAGAATATGCAGTATTCGTAACGGCTTACCTCATTGTGGGTTGGAAAGTGATTTCCTCGGCGGGGAAAAATATCATCCGTGGAAAGGTTTTCGATGAACAGTTTTTAATGACGATTGCCACCCTGGGCGCTTTTGCTATAGACGAAATGCCCGAAGCCGTTGCTGTTATGTTGTTTTATGTTGTTGGAGAACTGTTCCAGGATATTGCTGTTGGCCGTTCCCGTAAATCCATCAAAGCATTGCTGGAAATCAAACCCGATTATTCCAACCTAATAGACGGTGAGGATATAATAAAAGTTTCACCGGAAGATGTGAATCTTGGAGACAAAATAGTAGTAAGAGCAGGCGAAAAAGTTCCGTTGGATGGATTGGTAATTGAGGGGAGTTCCTTTGTTGATACCTCAGCGCTTACCGGAGAAAGTGTCCCGCGAAAAATAAGTCCAAATGATGAAGTATTAGCGGGCATGATAAATCAATCCGGTTTAATTACTGTTAAAGTTTCTAAGCTTTTTGAGGATTCTTCTATTTCCAAAATTCTTGAGATGGTTGAAAATGCCACATCCAAAAAAGCGGAAACCGAAAAGTTCATTACCACATTTGCTAAATATTATACGCCCGTAGTGGTTTTTGGAGCTCTTTTGATTGCTGTAGTACCCCCGCTTTTACTAAGCGATGCAACTTTTAGCGATTGGATTTACCGTGCACTGGTGGTGCTGGTTATTTCCTGTCCCTGCGCACTGGTAATCAGTATTCCGCTCGGATATTTCGGTGGTATAGGCGGCGCCTCGCGCAGGGGGATTTTAGTGAAAGGTTCCAACTTTCTGGATGCTCTTACCCAGGTTAAGATTGTTGTGTTTGATAAAACAGGTACGCTGACTAAAGGCGAATTCAAAGTTTCAGGGATATTTCCATCAAATGGTTTTGATGAAAAATCAATCCTTGAATATACCGCCTATGCGGAATATAATTCCAACCATCCGATAGCAAAATCCATTCTTGAATCATTTGAGGGTGAATTTGATAATTCCAGAATAGGAGAAGTGGAAGAAATATCCGGGTATGGTGTCAGTGCCATCATTGATAAGAAAGTTGTATTTGCTGGGAACGACAAGCTCCTTCATAAAGAAAATATAGCGCATGACACATGTGAAATTGAAGGTACGGTTGTGCATGTTGTGGTTGACAGGAAGTACGCTGGCTACATTGTTATATCAGATAGTTTGAAAGAAGGTTCCATTGAAGCCATCGGACGTTTAAACAAAAAAAATATTAAAACGGTAATGCTCACGGGTGACAGCAAGTATGCCGCGGGTATTTTTGCCCGAAAGCTGGGCATCAAAGAATATTATGCCGACTTATTACCTGAAAACAAGGTTGAACATATTGAAAAAATGCTGAACAAGAACAGCAAAGTAGCTTTTGTGGGCGATGGCATAAACGATGCCCCCGTGCTTGCCCGTGCCGACGTGGGAATTGCCATGGGTGCGCTTGGTTCCGATGCAGCAATCGAGACCGCCGATGTGGTATTGATGACCGATTCTCCTTCAAAAGTCTCCGTTGCCATGGATGTTGCCAGAAAAACCAGAAATATCGTGTGGCAAAATATCATTTTTGCCCTTGGGGTTAAAGCAGCCTTTATAGCCTTGGGTATTTTTGGGATTGCCTCCATGTGGGAAGCGGTCTTTGGGGATATGGGCGTTGCATTAATTGCGGTTTTTAATGCTATGAGGGTAATGAGGAGTTAAATGTTGTACTAATTGGTTTAGATTCATATAATTTTATTATGGAAAATCAGGAAATTGAAAAGAAACTCGCATTTAAAAACGTGAAGCCAACTGCCATGCGAACCTTGGTTTACAAAGTGCTTGCTGATTCGGGGAAAGCACTGAGTCTGGCTGATTTAGAACAACAATTTGAAAAAGTGGAGCGTTCAACTATTTTCCGGGCGCTTAAATCATTCGAGGAAAATTTCATTGTACATACAGTTGATGATGGTTCAGGCTCGGTGAAGTATGCCGTTTGCGATGAAGATTGTACCTGTAATATAAATGACCTGCATGTTCATTTTTATTGTACACGTTGCGGCAGGACAAGTTGCATGAAAGAACTTCCCATCCCTGAAATGAAACTTCCTGACGGCTACACCTTCGATAAGGCTCAATTCATTATAAGTGGGGTGTGTCCGCGTTGTGATTAAACTTTGCAATAGTGTTGCACTAACTTATGGCTAATTTTGATGTTGAAATTATTGGAGTGTTTAACATTAAAAATTATTAGTTATGAAATACTATTTTGAAAAAACTATAGATTATGCTTTTGATAAAGCAATAGAAAGAGTTACAGAAGAACTGAAAAAAGAGGGTTTTGGGGTGCTTACAGAAATTGATATTAAAGCTACCCTAAAGAAAAAACTGGATGTAGACTTTTACAACTACAAGATATTGGGGGCTTGTAATCCACCATTTGCCTACAAGGCCCTGAAGGCAGAAGATAAGATTGGCTCAATGCTACCCTGTAATGTGATCGTCCAGGAAAGGGAATCAGGTAAAACAGAAGTATCTGCCGTGGACCCTGTAGCTTCCATGCAGGCAATTGAAAATCCGGATCTTAAAGACATTGCTGAGGAAGTGAGAAAAAAGTTGAGGAAGGTAATAGACCAACTTAACTGACCTTTTTATGATGCAACTTTTGATCGGTAGTTTCGCTTTGAGCGTAGTTCACGCCATCATTCCCAACCATTGGGGACCAATGGTGCTTGTAGGCAAAACTGAAGTGTGGTCGGATAGAGATACGCTATGGGTAACGGCCATCGCTGGTTTTGCCCATGTGTTTAGCACCATAGCATTAGGAATACTCATCGGAACTACCGGTCTCAATTTATCTAACCTTTATCAAAACCTTACTGTTTCTATAGCTCCCCTGATCCTGATATTTGTGGGGGTCGTCTATTTCGGTATTGATTTCAGGAAGGAAGCCATAACCATCTGCCTGAAGAAGCCGATCTGGTGGTAATGGGGGTTTGCTCATAATGTAAAAAAATTAAAAAAATGAGATATCATTCTTTACTTATACTCACAGTATCTCTATGTCTGGTGAATTTGATGGGTTTTTCGCAGAGTGAAAATAAAAACTTCCAGAACACCATTCATTTGCTAGACTATATTTCAAGAGACTATACCGCAGCAGTGCAAAATGGGAAAGTAATAAATGAAGGGGAGTTTGCTGAAATGCAAGAATTCAGTGATAAAGTGTATGCACTCATTGAAGAAAGTAGTTTACCGCAGGATAATAAGCTCGCTATCCTCTCACAGTTAAATGAATTAGGTAGCCAAATTGAAATAAAAGCTCCGCATAAAAGTATTTATGACATAGCCCAAAAAACCAGACGAGCCATCATTAACACTACCGGTCTTAAAACGGCTCCTCTTGTTTGGCCGAACCTTGAAAATGGGAAGAGTTTGTATGTACAACATTGCACTTCGTGCCACGGAATGACTGGAGCCGGAAACGGTAAACTGGCGGCAGGCTTAAAACCTGGTCCTACCAATTTTCTCAACGATACCCTGATGCAGGAAATCTCTCCCTTTCAGGCATATACCACGGTAAAACTGGGTGTGGAAGGCACTGCCATGCAGAGTTTTGACACCTTATCCGATAAAGAAATTTGGGATTTGGCATTTTATATAAAAGCTCTCCGTTTTAAACCTCAAACTGACGAAAAAAGCGACCTGCAGCAGAAGTTTGATCAGGCCAACAATACAGTGAATTTAGAGGAGGTAGCCACCCTCTCTGATGTGGAATTGGTCAAACGTCTGAGCAATGATGATAGTGCTGACCCAGAGTTGTTGCTAACCGCACTGAGAACACAATCTCCCGAAGATAATGCACAAAAATATTCGCTTGACAAAGCAAGGAATTATTTAAAAAGTGCCTTGCAAAATTATACTTCCGGCAGGTACTCCTCTGCACGTGAAGATGCCCTGGCAGCTTACCTGGAGGGTATCGAGCCTTCGGAGGCAACACTTAAGGCCAATGCCCCTGGTTTTACAGCCCGCCTAGAGCAGCAAATGTTCAAGATTCGCGAGGTAATCGAGCAGAAAGCCAACGAATCTCAGATGGAGGCAGAAATCAATCACGGTCTGACCTTGATAGATCAGGCAGAGGAACTCATGCAGGACAAAAAGCTTAATTATTGGCTGTCTTTTGCATTGTCAGCTTCTATTATGCTGCGGGAGGGGCTAGAAGCATTTTTGATCCTGGCCCTTATCCTGGCGCTCATTCGCTCATCAGGATTAAAAAAGGCTTTACCCTGGGTACACGGAGGATGGATTACCGCCATCCTGTTAGGAGTGGCCGGATGGTTTTTCTCCGATTGGGTGATTGGTATAAGCGGTAAAAACCGGGAAATCATGGAAGGAATGATCTCGCTGGTGGCAGTGATCGTCCTGGCCTTCGTTGGGTTCTGGCTGCATGACCACTCACATGCTAAAAAATGGAAAAAGTTTATCGAAGAAAAAATAGGCAAGCACCTAAAACAAGACAAGATGTTTGGTATTGCTTTTTTCTCCTTTATGGTTGTGTTTCGCGAGGCCTTTGAATCCATCTTGTTTTTACAGGCTATCAGCCTGGAAACGCAACCGGCTCATCAATCATCGATTGGTTTGGGTGTTTTGGCTGCTTTTGTACTAATCGCCCTGATTTCTGTCCTGTTTGTAAGATATTCAAAGAAGATTCCTGTTCGGCAGTTGTTTCGCTATTCGGCTTGGGCAATTACCCTATTGGCATTGATTCTGATAGGTAAGGGCGTTCATTCCATCCAGGAGGCCGGCTGGCTATCCGTTACCGGTTTTCCTGTATCGGTGAGTGTAGATTGGCTGGGAATATATCCCACTTTTGAAACGATATCGGCACAAGTAGTCCTTCTGATATTTATGCTGTTGCTCTATTATTTAAGTTATCGAAGGGTTCAAGTGAATTTTAGTTCAAAAATTTAAACAAAGTGAAACATGAGCATTATCCTTATGTCATTAGGAATATTCATACCGGCCGGGCTATGCGAAATAGGCTCTGAATACATGATCTGGTTCACCCTGAAGGAAGGTAAGGCCTGGTGGGTAGGTGCTTTGGGCGGCATCAACCTGGACGGCCTCTACCCGTGCGGAGTTAAGGACTGGGCCAAGTGGTATCCATTCGAGGCCAAAGGGCGTTTCCGCTTTCTTTTGTTTGTATTCCTGAAAAGATTGGACCAGTGGGGAAGGAGGCTGATGTTGTGCGAACAGCCGGTAACTATGGCCTGTTGCTATTAAGAGTAATAAGATGGAACAAGACCATTTCACCAATAAGGTCCGCTGGAAATTATTAATAGGTTTGGGATGGTTGGCCATGATACAGCATAATATGTGTCATGGTAAAGCTAGAGAATAATTGTGATTGGGTCACCGGATAAAGTATTCAAGGTTTATTTGTTGAACTCAAGAGTTTAAGACAACTTTTGAATATTTACACACTTTACCGGATAGTCCCAATTCAGGGTTACTATTAGAATTACCTTACCCCTCGTTACCTATCCATCCATTTCCTGAATGCCACCAAATGGCTCCTGCTCACCAATACCTCCCGGATGGCGGGTGGTTCAAGCGTCAGCAGCATTCTGTTATTGAAGTAGGGTTCCATTTTTACAATGCTACTACTGCCTATTATAAAATTTCTGTTAATCTTACAATACTCATCCGGATCAAGCATATCCATCAATGTATCCAGTGTATAATCAATGACAAAACGCTTCCCATCATCTCCCATCAAATAGGTGAGCTTGTGCTCAGATTGAAAATAGGCAACCCTGGAAACATCAATAGAGACAAACCCCTTTCCTTTGCGTACCAGAAATCTTTTTTTAAAACTCTTTCTCTCTGCGTTTAACAATCGGATGAGGTCCTGCAGCCCATCCTCTGCCCTCCTTCTATTAGCAATCAAACGATTGTATTGATCAATACTGACAGATAGTTCTTCTTTATCGATTGGTTTTAAAAGGTAATCAATACTATTTACCTTGAAGGCCTTCTGCATGTATTCATCATAGGCAGTTATAAAGATCACCGGAGTGTCCACTGTAACTTGTTCAAAGACTTCAAAACAAATTCCATCGGATAATTGGATATCCATAAATATGAGATCAATTCTTGATTGCTCAAGAAAATTAACAACCTCAAGTACAGAACCAATTGTGTTCTCAATTATTATCTCTCTATCAATTTCATGCAGTAAACGGGTCAGTCGCTTAGCTGCAATTTTTTCATCTTCAACAATCAGGACTTTCATTTCTCCGGTTTATTCAATAGTGGAATGGTTACGACAAACTCGTCTTTCTCATCTTTCACAAGCATTGGCTGCTCTGTAAGATAAGAATAGCGCTGTTTAATGTTTTCTATTCCAAGCATGGTGTGCTCTTCACTTATATTTTTGCCTTGTTTGTTATTCCTAATGATGAGGGAAGCTTCTCCTTTTGACTGAATTTCTATTGTCAGCGGTTGTTGTTCA
>Ga0114931_10006168_pt1 | contig 14758 bp, 5 predicted proteins | sample 2SBtaG_FD_89579 | JGI IMG/M metagenome (GOLD analysis project Ga0114931, IMG submission 89579) | Deep subsurface microbial communities from Kolumbo volcano to uncover new lineages of life (NeLLi) - 2SBTROV14_V59a metaG | ecosystem: Environmental > Aquatic > Marine > Volcanic | place: Kolumbo...
GGGCATCGCCCAAAGCAACACGCAGCTTTTGCTCCAGCGCACCGATAGGAAGAAGATTCTGCGGTGAGCGCGGGTCTCTTGCGCGTTTCGGCGCAATACGCGGCAGCCAAGTGGTCGCGGTATTGGCCAACTCGCAAGCCCGATCAACACCCACATTCGCGGCAACCTCCAGGCGCACGATACCATGCATTTCAATCGCACCGAGCCCGGGCTCGGCTAGCCGCTGAAACCACGCGTAACGATCGAATCCCGACTTGGCCGTTTTAATGCGAAACAGCGGCGTTCGACTGCCGGCCGACATCGTCGCCAGCAGTGGGATAAACTTGCCGGGCAAATAAAGCTCGTGAATGCGCTTGATATAACCCAAGGCCACGCCCCGCCGCTGGGGCTCAAAACTCAAAGGACCGTCAACAATGGTCAGGGTATCCTCGCGGCACAAATCCCGGGCTAATGTGGCCTCAGCCAGACGCATGGATTTTTGGATGTGGCGAAGCGGGGCATCCACTTCCGTGATCGGTGTGCTCTCCGGGTGATAGACGAGATTCGGTCGCACGTGGATAGGAGTGGGTAGTATCTTGCCGGCACCGAGTATGGCCGTGCGCAAGACACGGTCTTCCGCAAATGAAGCGGTGGCGTTTTCAAGCTTAACCGCACCAACCGCATAGCTGCCGAATCCGCCGTAGATGAGTTGTTCATCCTGGCGAACGAGAATGCGCGCTTCCAGGCGGCGTACGCCGTCAATTAGAACGACACGTTGTTGGGGCGCTAAATCAGAGGGTGGTGTGATTGCCTGCCATTGGTCGTCTGTGACTTCGATTTCGTGGTCGACTTGTTCGACTGGTTTATCGTTAGCTTGGGTAAGAGGGGTTTGATCACCGTAGTCGACCTCCCATGGGTCGATGCGGACATGGAAATCGCCGAATAGTGAAGTCATTTGGTTATGTTGCAATTGTCATGACAACTGGATTCATATATAGTTAGAAACAGATTTTATCGCCCCATGTAGCTGAAATGTTATATCCTAGACCTTCAGGGAATTCAAATGGTTTGTCAACTACAATGACTTTTCGCATCGTAAATTAGTGGCCACCGGCAAGATGCAAACGGCCTTGTCGAGGCATCTGCCTTCCCTCCTATCGGTAACCCATGAAAAGCAGTGTAGCCTCTTTTTCCAGATCGGTTCATTATTTTATCAGCGTCCCCTGTTGTTTCGTAAGATTCTGCCTCGCGCGAACACCTGAATTTCACGCTATAACCGCCGTTCAAGCGGGATCAACATACAGGGATTTCCTCGCCCACGTATGATCTCATTAATTGTCTATGAATTCAGCAGAAACATTAAGGCCCATCTCCTGGTACTTGTTTAATATATTTTCTAAAGGTTTTGTGCTCAACTCAATTAGTCTTACCCTGTTTTGCTCAACAGCATAGCTATTAACTGTCATCGCAGCAGCTACGTGATTTGCAATCTCATAGCTTTGATTAATATTTGCAATTATGATTTGATCCATTTCCGCTTCTGTTTTTCGTATTAGAGCTTCATTTTTCGCTTGTTCTAGGCGCATTTTCTTGTGTTCCAAAATTTGAGAGCCAATTGCATTTACTATTTTGCTTAACGTGAATAACAAACCCGCAGCCGCAGTTAGTTCTATTATTATACTACCTTCATGTATTTTTTGGATCTTAAGTGAATCTCGCGCACCAACACCTTGATAATATGGCTCAATGCTTCGAATGATTTCTTCCAGGCTCTCACTTTTAGTTTCTGATAAAAACAGAATATTATTATAAATACCCTCTAAAGCAAGCAATAAGTATGATAAGTTGAAGGGTGTAATAGATTTTCCATCTATTTTAACTATTAATGTGCATTTTTCTTCCGTAGCGCTAGCCTTCTCGTATACTCGCTCATCTAGAAATATTATTCCGGAAAGTTGATCATCAGCCATATAATGAGCGAGACTTATAAGTTGGCTTCTCGAACTCATAACTGAGCCCGTCATCTTCGCATATTGAAAGTCACATTCCGTAATAACGCTGTTGAGAAAGCTAACTCCGTCTACGTTGGATTTTATAAATTCACTGCCGTTTAAATTCGAATCAGTGAAACTGGCTGAATACATATCAGCTTCATTAAAAGTGCAATATTGTGCATTTGTGTTTCTTATTTTTGTCCAGCACAAATTAGCGCGAGCAAACAACGCTCCATTTAATTCGCAGTTACGAAATGTGGAGCTCGACAAATTAGAATCTTGAAAATCTACAGATTTTAAATCCGCGTTTGTAAAATCTATATTGCGCAAATCCATGCTGGCAAAGTCTATTCGTTTGCCACGATAGTCTTGTTTAAATGTATTCCAGCTATCTACGTCATGCTGTAATTGGTGTAACCATTCCTTTACGGTATTCATGTGCCCAGCCAATTTATACGTAAAAGTACATCTATCTTATCGGTTACTATTACCTAATACCTAATTTATACTGCGACAATCCTTCAGCGTCAAAAAACGGAGGACAAGTTTAAATTAAATGTGACCGGTCACTTATTGGGTCGTGGTAACAAATAAATCTTATTAAAACCACAACCACAACGAATAGTTTGGTAATTTGCAGGCTGTAAAACCATCAGGCCATGGCCTGTCGCCTGACATGGGCTTGGCCCACCATGTCGCCGAGGTATTGGGATAGCCGTTGCAGGTAACGCTCGGTTTTACCCCGGTAGAGCCAAACGATGGCTTGCAGGTTTTGCTGTTGTTCGGGGGGGAAATCGTTGATCTTGCGCGTGACCTTGCGGTATACATTGCGCGCGTCGATCATCCGCACTTTGTTTTTATGCGCTTTGAGTTTGTTACGGTTAAAAAACCACAGTTCGCTGGGCACGGTGCGAGTATAGAAAAAATTGGAGCGGATGGCGATCCATGAGGTCGACATCGCCGGTTTCCACCAGCTATTGCCGCAGCTTGGCTTCGCCGCCGCCGGTATTGGAGGCCTGGGAGGACATGACAAAACCGGCACGGCCATTTTCGTTTAAATAACTGTAAAAATAGCTGATCCAGATATAGTTAGCTAGTTTACCTGCACGTTGAAAGGTAATTACAGGTTACTTACATAGATATCGTCCTAACTCTGAATTGATTTACGTCCATTTGTTACATGCTCGTTGAAAACGGCTTATAGGTGACTTTGTTGTGTGCAATGCGAAATTAAGGAAGTCCTTGTTGGTTAAGTCAAGACTACCGTTCGGGTAGATAAATAATTCACATTTTTTATTTACAAAATTTCATTGATGCACACAATTATGCTTCTATACTCTTTGGCAAGTGATATGAATTGACGGATCGTTGGTGTCGACGGAGTTAAATATGCGAACTAGGCAAAGATTGGATCGTATTAAAAATAATCTATTTGAAAGCTATCGAAAAACGGCATGTTTGGGTTTGGGCGGTCGTCGTTTGCCGAGCATGGATGAGGTTAGCCGTCTTTTGCAGAAGATGTTCGCATTGCTGTATCCCGATTATTATTATGGGCCGGGCGAAAACGATGTCGAGAAATTCACTTCACTAGTTGTTAGTGATCTATATGACCAGCTTTCAAGACTGATACAGATTTGCATTAGTAGCCGGCCCAATACAGATTTTCAAAGCATGCCAAGTACTCGCGGACAGGCCTGCTGCTTGGAGTTTTTGGAAAAAATACCAGAGTTGCGCGAAACACTGCAATGCGATGTGCAGGCTGCAATGGATGGTGACCCCGCGGCGAATGCCTGCGAAGAAATCATTCTGGGTTATCCCGGATTTTACGCGGTAACCGTGTATCGCGTCGCCCACGCGCTTTGTCGAATGACTATTCCTTTGTTGCCGCGGATGATGACAGAAATTGCACACCGCCATACCGGTATTGATATTCATCCGGGTGCTCAAATAGGCCGTTATTTTTTTATCGATCACGGTACGGGTGTGGTTATAGGAGAAACCGCTGTCATTGGTGATTATGTCAAGCTTTATCAAGGTGTTACCCTTGGGGCGCTATCATTTCCAAAAGACGAAGCCGGTTATCTCATACGCCGTGCAGTTCGCCACCCACAAATCGGCAAAGGTGCCACCATTTATGCCAACGCGACCATTTTAGGCGGCGATACCAGTGTTGGCGATGAGTGCGTCATCGGTGGATCGGCTTTTATAACAAAAAGCGTGGATGCCTCCCACACCGTTAAGATCGCAGCACCAGAGCTTATGTTAAAGCAGCATGGGATTAAGAAACAAAGTCAACGAAAACTGCATTCAAAACCAAAGTCATCAATAAGTTAATGAAGCCAATCTTGGCAGGGATTCAATATGAAAAAATCATACGCTGACGCTCAAGAACTCAGTCCCGTTGCGGCGCTTCTCTATCAGGCTGAGTATAAACACGACAGTTGCGTCTTCAGTTATATGCCCGATGGTGAAGTCATAAGTAATTATTATACTTTTGGGCAATTGGATAGGGAGGCGCGGCGTATCGCTTCCATGTTGCAGGACTTACCAGTTGCTTCAAGAATTTTGTTGCTATTTCCACAGGGTCTGGAGTTTGTTGCAGCCTTTTATGGCTGTCTCTATGCGGGCATGACGGCGGTACCGGCTTATCCTCCAAGAGCGAATCAGAAATTACACCGTTTATCGGCTATCGTTCGCGATTCAGGTGCAACCTTGGCGTTATCCACGGTCTCCTGGTTGGAGCGGTTTCAAAATCAATTCGAGGGAAGACAGTTTGCAGGCCTGCGATGGATGGCCAGCGATAACAAACACGGTGACGCCGAGCAGTGGCATGGGTTGGAAAGGGATGGAAACGATATCGCATTCTTACAATACACATCGGGGTCTACCGGTGAACCCAAGGGTGTGAGAGTCAGTTACGACAATATTTTTCATAATCAAAAGCTTATTACCCGCAGTTTTCAACACCCCGAAAATGCCAACTCTGTTTGCTGGTTACCGCTTTATCATGACATGGGGTTAATCGGTAATGTTATTCAAACCGTGTATTTGGGTGTGCATAACATACTTATGTCGCCGGTTTCCTTTCTGCAGAAACCCTATCGCTGGCTAAAAGCCATAGATGAATATCAGGCAGCCACAAGCGGTGGACCCAATTTTGCCTATGATCTGTGTGTCGACAAAGTAACGCCGGACCAAAGGGATTCTCTCGATCTAAGTTGTTGGCAGCTTGCCTATAACGGCGCCGAGCCCGTGCGTGCGGATACACTGCGACGGTTTAGTGAGCATTTCAAAACCTGCGGGTTTAGTGACAGCGCGTTCTTTCCCTGTTATGGCATGGCGGAAACGACGATTTTTATTAGTGGTGGAGACCGACAAGGGGGATTTGAAACCGTAACCGCGGACAAAAATGCCCTGTCCGACAATCGAGTTATCGCCGTGGAATCTGGAAATCATAACGGTGTTCAGTTGGTCAGCAGCGGTCATCTTTGGGATGGTATGGATGTGGCGATTGTTCATCCTGGAACCAACTGTAGCTGCGCTGAACTGGAAATCGGTGAAATATGGGTTAAGGGTGACAGTGTTGCCCGCGGTTATGAAAACAAAACAAAAGAATCCGATCGCAGTTTTAACGCTCATATAGTAGATCTCGACAATGGGCCGTATCTGCGTACAGGTGATCTGGGTTTTCTGCAGGCAAATAGCCTATTTGTTACAGGTCGCCTTAAGGACCTTATTATCGTGCGCGGGAAGAATCACTATCCAGGCGATATCGAAATAACAGCTGCGGCGAGCCACAGGGCGTTACGCAAGTACGCCGGAGCGGCTTTCCAGGTGGAAACCCGGAGTAAGATCCAATTGGTCATTATTCAGGAACTGGAAAGAAAATATCTACGCGAATTCGACAGCAGTGAAATTGCCACATCCGTACGCCAGGCTGTCAGTGCTAAGCACGAAATTACCGTCGATTGTCTGGTGTTAATTAAAACCAACAGCTTGCCAAAGGCATCCAGCGGCAAGGTGCAACGGCGTTTGTGTCGGTCACGGTATCTTGCTGATGATTTACCGGTACTGGCGCTGGACCGGTTGGATGAAATTAACCCGCAGACATCCGAACAAGACGGAGCCTTTGTCGCACAATTACTTACCCTTGATCCGGTTTCAAGAAAACAGTCTCTTGCGCTGTATTTGAACAATACCATACAAAACAGCATTGGTTACCGACTGCCGGATAATGTCACCGCCGATGACAATGTTTTCGATTACGGTGTCGATTCGGTTGCTACCGTGGATATCAAGTCGCGCCTGGAAGACGACCTTCAATTGGAACTCCCCATTTCGTTGTTGTGGAATTATAAAACTTTGAATGCATTGGTGGAATACCTGGACAGTCAGTTGGTTGAGAAAAAAGGCAAAGCCGGTGACGACGATAAACTTGCCGAATTTCTCCGGCAGTTCGAAGGGGTATAAGGATGAAGGATGCAGTGTTGGCAGGATTTCAAAAGTTACCGGCTGAGAAAAAGCAACAGCTGAGGAATCTGTTAAATGAAGCGCATAACGAACCGGTTGCCATAATAGGCATGGCTTGTCGGTTTCCAGGTAACGTTGTGGATACGCGCTCGTTCTGGCAAATGCTTGAAAAAGGCCGGAGTAGCGATACCGATATTCCGGCTGACCGTTGGCCGGTTGCGCGTTATTTTGACGCCGACCCTAAAGCCTCGGCCAAAATGTACACCAAACGCGGCAGTTATTTAAAGGACATTACTTCATTCGATTCGGAATTTTTTGGGCTCTCTCCGCGGGAATCTCATCGTCTGGATCCGCAGCAACGGCTGTTGATGCATACGAGCTGGGAATTGTTTGAAAACGCGGGTTTGAATGTTCAAACACTGGCAGGTAGTGATGTTGGTGTATATGTCGGTATCGTCGACAATCAATTTGCCATGCGCCAGTCGCAAGGTCATTGGGAAACCGCGATCGATGATCCCTATTACGGTATCGGCAGCGCCAGCAGCGTCGCCGCCGGCCGGCTTGCACATTTTTACAATTTCCAAGGTCCGGCCATGGCTGTGGATACCGCTTGTTCCTCTTCGCTGGTAGCCTTGCACCTGGCTTGTCAAAGTTTAAGGTCCAACGATTGTTCTTTGGCATTGGTAGCCGGTGTAAACGTGATTACCCTGCCGGGATCCATTATACAATTGTGCAAAATGAACATGCTGGCCAAGGATGGACGCTGTAAAACCTTTGACGCGTCGGCGGATGGTTTCGCTGTCGGTGAGGGGTGCGGCATGGTATTGATTAAACCTCTGTCTCGCGCGATCGCCGATCAAGACCTCATTTATGCGCTCATTCATGCCACCGCTGTCAATGAAGACGGCCGAAGCGGCAACTTAACAGCACCGAATGGATTGGCACAGCAAAATGTCATGCGCCAGACATTAAATCAGTGCAACCTGGATCCCGGTTTGGTCGGCTATGTGGAGGCGCACGGCTCCGGAACTGCGCTGGGGGATCCCATCGAGATGGATTCCATAAATCAGGTATATGCCCGCAACCGCAACCCCGAAACGCCGCTGTTCGTCGGTACAGTGAAAACCAATATCGGCCACCTGGCGGCCGGTGCGGGTCTTGCCGGTTTGATAAAAACAGAGTTGGCCCTGCAGCATAAAAAGATTCCCGCCCATCTCCATCTAAAGGATCTTAATCCGCATATTCGGCTTGGCGGCGTGGAAGTACCCAGGTCCACTAGGGATTGGCGGGCGATAGACGGCAGGTTTCTTGCGGGAGTCAGTTCGTTTGGCTGGTCCGGAACGAATGCCCACGCTGTTTTGGAAGCCTTTCAAGGTGAGGCTGTGCAAAATGCGGATGGCTGCGAAGGTGACCCCGGTTACACAATGATACCGTACGCGGCGAAATCCGAACAGGCCATGCGAACGAAGAGCCAACAGCTTGAATCATTGTTACGGCAGCCTGATACCGAGCTGGATCGTCTCGCTTGTAGCATGGCTATGAGCGTTGGCGACTTCGACAACCGCGCCGTATTGCTTGGTAATTCAAAGGAACAATGCCTGCATAACCTGATTTCCGGCGATGTGAAAGGCCTGTTACACCAAAATGGTGTGATCGAGCGCGGCGTCACCTTTTTATTCCCCGGCTTGGGTGATCAATATCCCGGCATGGCGGCGGAACTCTATCAAACAGAGCCGGTTGTAAAAGAAATAATAGACCAAGCCATAGCCGTGCTCCATGGCATCCGGCCCATCGACTGGGGACGGATATTGTTATCGAACAAGCCGACTAATTCCGGGCAAATCGACCGCACAGAAATTGCGCAACCATGTTTGTTTATTTTCGAATATGCCTTAGCCCGTTTATGGATGTCGTGGGGGTTGGTACCCAGGGCATTGGCCGGGTACAGCTTGGGTGAATATGTGGCAGCCTGCGTGTCCGGTGTATTGAGTTTTACCGACGGGCTGCGTTTGGTAATGCGTCGTGCCGAACTCATCGCAGGACTGCCCGCCGGTGCCATGTTGGCGATACTGGCACCGGAAGCCGAGGTGCGAGAACGCATAGATAAGTTACCCGTATGGATCAGCGCCATAAACGGCCCAATGATGACCGTAATCGCGGGTGCACCCGAGGACATCGAAAATTGTAGACAAATATTTGTCGATGCAAGTATTGCCGCGCAGAGGGTGCGTGCGACTCATGCTTTTCACACGCCTTTAATGATGGAAATTGCTGATGATTTCAAGCAAGTGTTGGGCTGCGTCCGTATGCAGCAGCCGACCATCCCTTATGTATCCAATATCGATGGTGAGTGGGTTCAAAATGGTGCGGTCACCGACGCCCAATACTGGCTGGATCACTTGGTCAAGCCGGTAAATTTCAACCGTAGTCTTGATACGCTGTGGCAACGGGAAAACCAAATCCTGTTGGAAGTGGGTATAGGGCAAACTTTGACCAGCCTGGCATTTCAGCACCCGCGGCGGCGTCAAGCTAAATCTGCAAAAATTATCTACTCATTACCGTCAAAAAAAGATTTACATACACAGGATGAACGTTTGGTTAAGGCACGTGCTGAATTGTGGCTGGCCGGAGCAAGATTGGATTGGCGCGCTGTATGGGGTGATACGGGAAAGCAACGGATGCCGGTGCCTGGCTATCCTTTCGACTATAAAGATTTTCCGTTGGACGATTTACTGCCCGAAAATAATTTGAACCGGCATCAAGCGTCTACAAAAATTCCCTATCGGGATTGGTTCTACCTGCCCCAGTGGAAATCGCAACCATTGCACAAGTTTGTGCAAGGCGCCCTCGAGAGCTGGCTGATCATGCTTGATCACGCAGGTTTCGGCCAACTGCTGGCATCAATACTGCGGCGGGATGGACACCGCGTGATAACGGTTGCCGAGACACGGGCCGATGGACAGGAGGCTGACTATCAATATAAACGAGACACAGCGGCAGACGATTTTCACAGACTGTTCGGTCAGCTTCAAGGCAGTGAAACCTGGCCGCGGCATGTTGTTTATCTTGGCGGCGTTGGTGAAAGTCCCGAGATTGATCGGCAGCAGACATTCGATACAGTGGTGATGCTCGTGCAGGCTCTGGGACGCCTGTGCGACGGTAAGCAGCCTATGAATCTTTGGTTGGTGTCCAATCAAGCCTACGATGTGCTGGGAAATGAACCTGTTAATGCCATGAAATCGTTGTTACTCGGACCCAGCAAAGTTGTCGGAAAAGAATACGAATTTGTGACAAGCGCCCATGTGGATATTGATAGGATCGATGAGCGCACCGCGCAATTGCTGGCACTGGAATGTTGCCATCCCTGCGGCCATGACGTGATTGCTCTGCGCAACCACCGCCGTTGGGTCCGGTTGTTTGAAGCGGTGGATATGGCTGATCAGGGACAAACAAAACTGCGTCGTAACGGCGTGTATCTGATTACCGGTGGTTCCGGAGGTATTGGTATGTCCCTGGCGTTGGCGCTTGTGGAAAAGTACCAAGCCAAAGTGGCGCTGGTGAGCAGGCATGTTCAAAATCCCGTCACCGGTGAAGTCGAAAATGAGAACGCCCGGCAGAAACGCCGCATGCGGGAGCGGCTTAAGGCACTGGTGCGGCAGGGCGCAAGTGTGATGTATCTCGAAGCCGATGTCACCGATGCGGTCGTACTGGCACGAGTCGTTGAAAATATTGAGGTCGCGTGGGGGCGGTTGCATGGTGTTTTTCATGCCGCCGGATTGCCTGGCGAAGGATTAATTCAACAGAAAACGGCTGCGCAGGCCGCGGCCGTATTAAACCCGAAAGTAGACGGTACCCTGGCACTTGAAAAATGTCTGGCGCAAAAGCCGTTGGATTTCCTCATGCTGTTTTCTTCCAGCAACGCAGTGACTGGAGGCTTTGGCGAAGTAGATTATTGTGCCGCCAATGCATTCCTCGATGCCTTTGCCCAGGCCAATCCCTTTTCTTTCCCGGTTTATGCCGTGAACTGGGGTCCCTGGCAATGGGACGCCTGGCAGACCACACTGCTGGCACAATTCCCCGCGTTACATGAACAAGTCCAATGGATTCGTACCGAGTTCGGTATTCGCTTCGATGAGGGATTTCAAGTCATAGAAGATGTGCTTGCCCACGATCATAGGCAAGTGCTGATTCTTGCTCAGGGACTGCAGGCCGCGCTGGTGGAATGGGGTGACATGCGGTTGTCGGCCTTGTTGCAGACAGTGAAAAAGGGTATCGGCTTGGGAAAAGTGCAACCACGCCCACAATTACAACATCCCTATATTGCGCCTGCCGGTGAAATCGAAGAAAAAATTGCCGCGGTTTGGCGGCATATGCTTTGTTTGGAACAAGTGGGCGTTGAGGATCATTTTTTTGAATTGGGGGGCAATTCTTTGCTTAGCATGGCTATAGTTGCCGAATTGGAGAAAATATTCGCCCGTACTATACCCGCCGCCCTGCTTTATGAAGGTCCAACGGTTCGCGACTTGGCCAAATTGTTGAGTGAAGATGATGGCACGGAGCAGGAGCAGCAACTTATGAAACAGCGAGGAGCACGGCGCCGGACGATGCAGCAGCAACGATTGGCGCGTGCAAGGGTAGCCGCCGCCGATTCTTCCGTTTCCAAATCATCGTGATAAAGGTAGTGATATGTACGACATCATAGAAAAGGATCCGTTTTTAAATGAGACCGATATCGCCATTGTTGCCGTGGCCGGCCGGTTCCCCGGCGCCGCTGATGTGGATGGTCTATGGGACAATTTGCTGCAGGGCCACGAAAGCGTGCAAACATTCAGCCGTGAAGACATGCTGGCGGCGTGTGTAGACGAGGGATTGCTGGAGAACCCCAATTATGTAGCTGCCGGTGCGATATTGGAAGATATTGATAAATTTGATGCGGGGTTTTTCGGGTTGTCACCGAAGGAGGTGCAAATTCTCGATCCACAGCAGCGACTGTTTTTGCAGGAAAGCTGGAATGTGGTGGAATCCGCCGGATACGACACTCAACGTTACCACGGACGTGTTGGGGTATTCGCAGGTACCGGTATCAGCACGTATTTTCACAACCATATCTTGCGGCAACCCCGGTTGGTTGATGAAGTGGGTGTGATGCCACTGGGGTTGGCTAATGACAAAGATTCGCTTACCACCCGCGTCGCCTATTTGCTTGGTTTGACCGGTCCTTCTTTCGGTGTGCAAACCTATTGTTCGACCTCCCTGGTTGCCGTGCATGTGGCGTGCGAAAACTTGCTCGCCGGTGCCTGTGACATGGCCATTGCCGGCGGCGTGCATATTCAAACACCCCAGAAAGCCGGTTATTTGTATCAAGAAGGGGGTATGAGTTCTCCGGATGGGCGTTGCCGTGCATTCGACGCCGATGCCAAAGGGACGCCGATAGGAAACGGCGTGGCGGTGGTCTTGTTAAAGCGTTTGTCCGATGCGTTAGAGGAAGGTGATCAGGTCATCGCTGTCATCAAAGGTACGGCCGTTAATAATGACGGCGCCGACAGAGTCGGCTTTACCGCCCCCGGCGTTCGTGGGCAGGCAGCGGTGATCAATGAAGCCCTGGCCAATGCCGATGTGTTGCCGCAAACCATCTCCTACATTGAAGCCCATGGTACTGCCACCCGCCTTGGTGATGCTATTGAATTTCAGGCCTTGAAAAAGGCATTTGGCAAACACGAAGGTGAACCGTACTGTGCTTTGGGATCGGTTAAAACCAATATCACCCACTTGGATCGTGCGGCCGGCGCAACGGGGTTGATTAAAACCGCGCTGGCTTTAAAGCATAAGATCATACCCGCCTCCTTGAATTATCAGTCACCCAATCCGGAAATTGACTTCTCTTCGACACCTTTTTTTGTCAACAGCGAAACTCGCCCTTGGAGCCAAAAGGGCGACCAGCCGCGTAGGGCAGGGGTCAACTCATTCGGCATGGGAGGCACCAACGCCCACGTTGTCCTGCAGGAGGCTCCCGTGGTTCCATCCGGCCCGCATAAATACGGGCAGGTGATGATTGCCTTGTCCGCTCGAACGGCGGAAGAACTGGAAAGTATGGCGCAACGGCTGCGTAGCCACTTGCAAAACAATGGGCAATTATCATTGGCCGACTTGGCGTATACCCTGCAAGTCGGGCGGCAAGTGTTCCCTTATAAACAGGCTTGGGTGGTCGCCAGCGGTGAAGCCCTTGTATCCGCATTATGTGAACCCGGCGATACGGCGCCGGTACACCAGGCCGGTGGTCGGGAAACAATTTTACTGTTTGGCGGTGGCGAACCATTGGATCACGAATACGCTGGATTCCTTTACCGTCATGAGGAATGCTTCCAAGCCGCATTCGATCAATGTATGGCGATAATAAAAGAACATACCGCCAGGGATCTTGGCGGCGGTTTTTTCGCCGGCGAGGCCGCGGGCGAAAAAGAAACTTCGCTGCTCGCGTTCAGTTGTCAATGGGCTTTGCTGAAGTTGCTGAATTACTGGGGTATACCATGTGGTGAGAAAAACAGCGCCGCGCAAGGAATTGGGATCATTGTTGCCGCTTGCGCCACCGGTTTGGTATCCCTGCAACGAGCCATCGGCTGGATTCATGCCAACCACGATAGCCGGGGTAAACTGGCACTGGACAATGACCCCGGCGTTTGGCTGCTGGAGCAAGGAACCTGGTTGGGATCGGAAATTGACCCGAGCCAGGTATTCAACGGATCTTACCGCAGCTGTGACATTCCAGAAGTCTTCCAACACGCATTGATATTGGAAATGGCTGCGGGTCACATACATCACATGGATAAGCCATGGACTATGACTTCCTGGGCACCGCTGGCGCAGGCAGGCGCGCCTTGGGATGAACAATTAATGGCATTTCTTGCCGGCCTTTGGCTTGCCGGTGTAGTGATTGAGTGGGACTGTTTTTACCAGGACGAAAACCGCAAGCGTTTATCCTTGCCCACCTATCCCTTTAACCGTCGCTCTTACTGGATAGAAACCGGCCCAAGAAACGCCGAGCCCTTGAACGAAGGCAAGCTTGCGAATATAGACCGCTGGTTTTACAGCCCGTGTTTCCAGCACGTGCCGCTCCCGCCGCTCCCGCCGTTACCGGTGCAACAATCACCGCAGGTATGGCTTTTGTTCATGGGGCATGAACGTATGGCCGGTTTGCTCACTGCCGAACTGACCGGCAACAAGCACACGGTAGTTCAAGTCTTATACGGCGGCCAATGCAGGCAAATCGGGGTCAATCGCTATTGTATCGGTCACGGCGAGGGAGATTATCGGTGGTTGATGGCGCAGTTAAAGACTATTCCGTCACGCATCATACATACCGTGGCACCGGTTGATACCGGGCAAGGCAGGCGATTCGACGATTCTCAGTCTGTCGGATTCTATAGCTTGATGGCATTGATCAAATCCCTGCGGCCGGAACAGCATGACGGAGGGCTGCAGCTTTGTACACTTACCGATACCTCCATTGCCGCGTCGCACCAGGAAAACCCGCATGTCGAGCACGCAACCATTGGTGCGTTAATGCGAGTGGTTGGACAAGAAAATTCGCAATTGCAGTGCCGTCATATCGATATCGCATTGCGGGAAGGTGCAGCATGGCGAATCCAAGGTATGGTGCGGGCGCTATACAGGGAATTGATGCAGGGTGAGGATAAGCTGGTGTTGCTGCGGGACTCATACCGTTATCTTCCCCGCTACCAGGCCCTTTCATTGCCGCTGCTGGACCGTGAACCGATTAAAGAAGAGGGCGTTTACCTGATTACAGGGGGGGTGGGTGGAGTCGGCATGGCATTGGCCGAATATTTTTCACGGCAACGGTCCTGTAAATTGATTCTTACCGGCCGCACGGCGATGCCGAATCCATCCGATTGGCGTCAGTGGCTTGAACAACATCCCGAACCTACCCCGATGCATGCAAAGATTTCGCGTCTGCTGGAAATTGAACAACGTGGTAGTAAAGTATTGACAGTGTCCGCCGACAGCGGCAGCACCGAAGACATGACAACCTTGATGCAGACCATTACAAAACGATTCGGCAGGCTCGACGGTGTCGTGCATGCCGCCGGTATCGTCAAGGAAGAATATTTTCGGCCACTGAGAGAGAGTGACCGGTCGCTAGTTGAAATGCATTTTAAGGCAAAAGTTCATGCCTTGTATGTTTTGGAACGGATTCTCGATGGTTGTGATTTGGATTTTTGCATCCTGTTTTCCTCGCTGTCGTCAGTATTGGGTGGGTTGGGGTTTGCCGCTTATGCAGCAGCCAATACATTTATCGA
>Ga0114931_10006169_pt1 | contig 14757 bp, 11 predicted proteins | sample 2SBtaG_FD_89579 | JGI IMG/M metagenome (GOLD analysis project Ga0114931, IMG submission 89579) | Deep subsurface microbial communities from Kolumbo volcano to uncover new lineages of life (NeLLi) - 2SBTROV14_V59a metaG | ecosystem: Environmental > Aquatic > Marine > Volcanic | place: Kolumbo...
GCTTTGATTCTTGCCCAAAATCTCTCAAACCATAGCTATGGCTATGCTTTAAGAGATTTTGAACAAGCCTCTTTGCCATATTAGCCAGAAAATCCATTCCCTTAGTGCAATATCCAGGCTAACAACTTGCAATGAATTTAAAAGAGAAAAATCTCAGCTGGAAACCGAAATCTATTTGTTTGAAGAGTTTTTATAAGTTTCTGCCCAATCCAAATAAACTTCCCTTGGTTTATATTTCTCGCTTTCTTTTAGAGCTTCTGAGATAAGCTTGTGAGTAGTTTGAGGTTTCACCATAATTTGCAATGCACACTTTGCAAGGTCTCTAAAGTCTCCGTTTTCAACTAAATGTCCGGTTTTTCCATCCTCAATAATGTAGGGTATCCCGCCAACATTTGTAGAAATCACAGGCAAACCGCAAGAAAATGCTTCAATTATCGAAAGCGGCATATTATCTACAATTGAAGCGTTCAGATAAATATCCGCCCTTTCATATACTTGCGGCATTTCTTCTTGAGAAACTCTGCCTATGAATTCGACATTCTTTAGATCAAGTTCCTTAGTTAGGTTTTTTAATTCTTGCTCCCTGCTTCCCGTTCCGGCGACAATTAATGAAGCCTCTTTACATTCCTTCTGAATCAATTGAAACGCCCTTAGAACACACCCAACGTTGTAATGCTTCTCAAACGCTCGATTCGAAAGAAAAATAGGTTTAAGGGGTACTCTTTCACGAAAAATAAAATCCCGACTTTCAACACAATTAAAAATTGCTTTCGCTTTCAGACCAAATTTTTTAAAAACATCTACCAAAAATTGCGAAGGAACAACGATTTCATCAAATTCTTTCATCGAGGAAATTGCCAACCAACCCCATTTTTTGAGGTGATCTTCGGCTTCCCCCGTATGATAGTGAAGAATTGTTTTCTTACCAATAAACTTAGCGATAAAAAGCGGCGGAAGTGTTGAAATAACGTAGCTTGTAGTCCCCGACGAGAAAACGTGTACAATATCAACCTTAGATAACTTTGTAACCAATAACCACCAAAACTTAAATGACGTAACTATTGTCCGAACAAATTTGATCTCTTGCAGCAACGGGAAAGTTTTTAGAATCGGATCATTGGGGATAAACTGTAAGGAGATTTCTTCGTCGTCTGAAAACATGTCGAGCAGGCGTTTTGCTTGAACCGATTGACCACCCAAAACTCTCATAGAGGGAGCAACAATGCCTATTTTCAGTTTTTGCTTTTCTCGCTCAGACATTTTTTTCGTTCATATTGTTTGGCTTTTATAAATCGAAACTATTCTCTCTAATTGTTTGTCAGTTGAAAACTTTTTTTCGACAACTCTTCGTCCTCTGAGACCCATCTTTTCGGCATTCTTGGGGGTTTGAAGTAGCCTTATAAGCCGCGATCCCATAGCACTTGAGTCGCCGGATTCAACTAAATACCCGGTCTCCCCTTCTTCTATTACTTCCCGCGCTCCACCTACATCCGTTGCAATAACGGGTTTTAAAGCCGCCATATACTCAAGAATCGAATTCGAAAAACCTTCGGCTGTAGAGGTCAAAACGCAAGCATATGAGATAGATAAAAGCTCGGAAACAATATCGCATCTTCCTATAAAGTGAGTATTTTCTGAAACCCCCATCTCTTCAGCCAGTGTCTCCAAAGACCCTTTCCTATCGCCTTCTCCGGCAAAGACAAAGTGTGTATGTGGAAAATCATCTCGAATCTTCAGTGCTACATCAAGCAACATCTCTTGGTTTTTGACCTCGTGACGAAGATTAGCAACGAGCGCGATAAACCTTACATTCTTATCCGTCGGCAAACCTAATTTTTTGCAAATGGTTTCACGATTGCTTTCATTAGGCTTTAGGTTTTCCAAATCAAGCCCATTATAAGTAATTTCGATTTTCGCGGACGAAATATCCTTCTCAACCAAATAGGTTTTAACGGCTTCGCAGTTAACAGTAATCACATCGGCAATCCTTAGAACAAATTTCTCCATGAAGTTCTGCGAGACAGAGCGCATGCCTCCTGTTTCTCTTTTTGAAGCGATCTTTACCGAAACGCCTGCGTATCTTGCTGAAAGAATTCCAAAGATATTGGTGTAAAAATCGTGAGTATGTATTATTCCAATCTCTTTTTCGCGCAAGAATTTTGCACATTTTCGGATTTGTTTTACAAAATTGAGGCTGAAAAAACTAGTTAATTTGAACTCAGGAATGTCGGTAAACCCTACACTTTCAATCTCTTTTAATAAGACGCCTTCTTTGTTAAGCGTTGCGACAAACACATTAAGAGTTTCTTCTTTCAATAATAGACGCGTCAACTGAACCGCTTGATGCTCTGAACCGCCTTGATGAAAGCTGCCAATAAATTGAAGAACATTTGTTTTCATCTGAATCTGACAATATAGCTACGAAGTATTACTAAAACAAGAGCGGGATAAAAAACAGATGTAAGGAAAACTAACTGAATAGCCGGATAAAACTTATAGGTTTGCAAATCATATTCGAATTTCGACTCATAATGTAAAAAGATTCTCGGCGTTTCACTAAAATTCGTGCGTGTTTTTCACTATATAACTTTTATTCTTAGAAGTAGGAATCGAAACGCTAAAAAGATCTTTCGAGGTACGAACATGTAATTTTTTGCCAAAACGCCGCGCAATTGCAAAATCCAATTTATTCGGGTCCTTTATTACGAGGCGGTCACCGAGCGTAAAATTCTTTCCGTTGATCAATACAAACTCTTCAGGTAATTCATCGCTCTTGCTTAATCTAGCCCAGAAAAATGAAAAATCTGTATTAAAAATTTCTGTTCGAACGAGTTGTCCATTGCCATCGGCAAAAACAAATAGATCCTGATAATCTCTGTAGTTTATTACAAATGCGCGACCGTTAAGAACCGTTGTTTCAATCACTTCCGGCTTCGCAAACCCCGCCTCGCTAGGAATCATAAAGGTGAAAAATTCCTGTGGACCGACACCTTTTGAATTAAACCTTATCAGCGGAGCATTCCTGCGTCCGCCATAATTATTGGAAATCCAACCCTCTTTTCGTTGCCATTCGCCATTGTCGCCAAAGGTAAAAAGTCCCAAACCCACGCCGTTTTCATCTATTTCATAAACTCGCTTTGGATTCTTATCACCATTTTCTAAAACAGGATTAGTTTTTTCATCAAAATGAAAATTCTGCTGGTAACTATGCTTACCCGAGGTATTTACAAAATCGCGCATTATCCAATAATCATTTTTCAAGAAAAGAATACTGCGAGTATGTTCTACGGGAGAATTTTCGAGTTGTTTGTAGCCGTCGTGCGATCCTTCAAAAAAATCAAATCGATCCTGTGTGACCCAAGAATTCAACCTTGCATCAGCGCGTGTTTCCCACGAAAACTTAGACCCGAATTGCGACGAAGATTTTTCATCTACTGAAAGAGTATTGTGCGCCAAGCTCGAGCGAAAGGAATCTCTCAATTCCTTGGATTTATGATAAGTATAGGTTCCGGGATCTACTAAAAGTGTTTTTCCGCCTACAGCAAGCTGAATTGCCAATGTATCTGCGTGTCCGTGTCCACCTTTAAGCGAACCCACTTCACCTGCATCAACCATCAAAAAGTTGTCAGTTTTCGACCAACCATCCCGCATGACAAAATATCCGCCGTCTCTAAAACCACACGAATTTTTCTCCGGATAATGCGCTTCAACAATTTCAAAGAAATTTGCACCCTCGCCTCCGAATAACCAAATTATCTCTTGTGACAAACCCTATGCGACATATTTATAATCGCCGCGCCGAAATGCCACAGATCCGACAGCAAGAGTTCCCCGAAAATCATTCGGCATACTATCAGTCAAAGGTATGCACCTTCCGCCATCATCATCACCAACAATTGGGGTTGTGCCATCCGGCTGAGTGACGCACATGAGAAAATCAAGAAGTTTTTGAACCTTGGAGTTGAGTTTTTCCTGGGCACGCGAATCTAGAGAATCGCCGCTCAACTTTTGCAAAATTATAAATTGAAGATAAAAATCAGCAGTATAGCGTTGATACCATGTAGATTGTTCGAAATAGACTCCGTCCGGCAATACTTGGCGATCCAACTCGTCAAGAAGAATTTTTTCGCCAATCGATTTCCAATGCTTGGCTCGCTCGAAAAATGGAAACTGTGTTCCAAGATAAAAAAGTCCTAACGCCTCACCTGTCAAATGTGTGTTTGGACTGTAATACGTAGAAAGATATTGTTCGAGATGAGTAGCTTGTAGAAACAGGTATTTAAGAACTTTTTGGTAAAATCCGGATGTAAAACTGATTGAATCCTTAAAGAAATGAAAAGCCCAAACCCATGAAATCACGCGAAGGCTAATTTCGAGACTGCTTACCCAGTTTACTCCCATCCCGGGAGGATTTTGATCCATCCAACTGCCTAAATGCCGCACAAAAGCAGCCGCATATTTCTCATCTTTTGTAAGTAAATACGCTACGCCTAAAGTGAAAAAATGTTGATGCCGGTTTAGTTCCCAAATAATTTTGAGGTCGCCTGTTTCACTTGTGTCTTGCTCATCAAATTTTTTCCAATGTTGCAAAGGGCTTTGTTTTTCCGCAAGAGGCTCGTAGTGCCAATCGACAGCTTCACCTATTTCCAAATCGTAAAACCCCAATAAATCAATTTTTCCTTCGCAAATCTTATCGGCTTTTCGGATAAAAAAGTCTTCGGTTTCATCCCCAAACGAATCTCTAAAGACTTTGATTGTCTTATCTTTTTCCAACACAGACGGAAAAAAACTTCGGTTTCCATTTTCGTAAAACTTCTTAAGCAGCACTTCAGACGTGATTATCCCATCCGAAAATTCCGATTTAGAAAATAAACCGCGTAATTCTTCATCAGATGGAATGTTTCCGCCAAAACCCATCTGCTCAGAGTATCCGGAAATCGTCTGTTTACCGCGCGTGCGAATCTCGTCCCAGCTGCGTCCTTTTAATTTTTTGATTTTATCAAGAGGGTTTGTCATTACTTCTGATTTTATCGATACGCGCTTAATTCTTGCCCCTTGCCAAATTTCTAACCTGACCCATAATTGCCTTTAAGCGATAATCTCTAAATTTATTGGGATTTCCTGTTTTTCCATCAATTGCGGCAAAAACCATATTCGTCGCCTCCCTAGCCGATGCAAAATGCACACTATACGCATTTTCTTTTTCGCCATTTTCGACAACTTCATTAAAGAATTTCTTCGCTTCGTCTCCTATACTAGCCGATTGATCATGGGTAAAAAACCCGTGACAGTAGAGTTTAATGAAAACCCATTCAGGATTTCCCTTTACGGTTATATTTGCGTTTAACCAACGGTTCAACCTAGCGAAATCCATCTGCTGGTTATAAACCAACGCACCGTCATCAACCCTTGGTATCGGAAAACCTTTTATCCTCCTAGTCCAATTGAAAATTAATGGTCCACTAAATATAAGTGGTAATTGAGGTAGATTTCCATTTACTTTAACAGACTTTCCCTTTCGGTGGGGAATAGGATACTTCAAAGGCAGCCCGCACTCGTAAATCTTATTTGTAACCGAAACCTGTGATTGATCGGGTGCAGACGGTAAAGTCATATCCGCATAACACCCTGTATCTGCAAGTATTTGCACCTCATTATCAACTCCGCAATATCTACCGCCACAGGAATTTCCAAGTGCTAAATTGCCGTGTACAAATGCATACCTCGGAAGCTTTTCGCCGTCAAATCTCGATAAACATTTATGCTCATTTGCGAGAATATCTCTGAACTCCACCAGTGCCCGCCGAAGGTTTTCCGCAGTATCCGGTTTTTCAACCCCATGATGAAGGTGGATTTCGACCTCACCCAATCCTTCAGCCTGCATTCCAGCCATTTTGGCTACGATGTCCGAATCATATTGTTCGGCAGGAAAAAAATTCGTGTGCCGGAATTTCGTCCCATCCGAATCGAGCGTCGTCTCTCCCGTTTTTCTGGCAAGATCGTAATATTTATCAAGGTTTCGCTTTTGCGTGTCCAAATCAAGCAAACCATTTTCACTCCAAGATGGTTAAAAATGATTCGCGATTGTGAAAATAATATGCTTTTTTGTAAACGCAGTTTTGCTGAGAAAATTTGCCGTGCGCTCAAATGGATAGCGAACAAGCCAAGGCAGGTTCCATTTTAGTTTTGTTAACAATGTGTCTGGTGTTGTGCCCATTCTATTGTTTTTCTATGTAGTACGATGGAGCCTGAGCATTCGTATCAGGCAAATATTGTTTGATTTTCAGATTGTGTTTCTTTAACTCTCTTTCAAGCGAACCTCGGGTCTGAAAAACCTCTCGTCCTTTCCAAAAATCAATATCAGGATAGCTTCCGGTAATTACTTGAAATGTTCCTCCTGCCAAAGAAATAAGTGGGTAAACCAATTGCCTCGGACTAAGGGTCTTTAGTCTTTCTCTTAACATTCCAAAATAAAAAAGCGGTGAATGAGTCTTTAATAAAAACACACCTTTGGGTCGCAAAACTCGTGCAACCTCCGCAATTGCTTTCTGATTATTCATCAAAGTAATCGCAATTCTACATAAAACAACATCGAAACTATTATCAGCAAATGGCAATACTTCCCCTATCGAACGCGCAAAAACCATCTTGTCCCCACACTTTTCTTTTTTTGCTAAACCATTTCCTATAGTCCCGAGTTCTTCTCCAATATCGATTCCAATACAAAATGCGTTTTTCTTTTTAACAAATGGAAGCATTTCCTGTCCTGCACCACACCCAATATCTAAAACGACACCTACTTCTTTATCTTTGAGTGAATCAACTAAGAGGTTGATCGCTTTTTCGTCATTTTCGTAGTATGTCTCCATTACTGAGAGGGCGTAATGCTCATAAGAACCACTATTTTCTTTTTCTGGTTTTTGATCCTTCATAAATCTTAACTTTAATAGTCCTAATCTTTATACCAATCCATCTTTTACGAAATGCTAACTATCGATATACCGTCTGTGCCATAGCTCCAACATCCACAAAACCCATAGCGCATATGAATGATCGCGTCTTTTCTTTGAATGTTCTTCAAGCAATAGCTTTATGTATTTCGGCTCAAAATATCCGCGTTCTAACGTTCGTTTTTCAAGTAAAGTATCGTGAATTCTCTCTCGCAACTGAGAATTTATCCACTCACCGATGGGAACGCCGAAACCTTGTTTTTGGCGGTACAGAATTTCATTTGGAACCATTCCTTCCAGGGCTTTTTTGAAAATGTATTTTGTTTCCGCACCTCTTAACTTCAAACTTGTCGGTATTTTTTGGGTTACAAAATCAATCAAATCTTGGTCTAGCAAAGGCACTCTTGCCTCTAAAGATGCCGCCATACTCATTCGATCAACTTTAGTTAAAATATCGCTCGGCAAATAGGTTTTTCCATCCAGATATAGAAGGTTATCGACTGAATTTCCAGTAGAAACGCTTTGCGCTAGGTTTTGAAAGATAGTTTCCGCCTGCCTAAGATTGCCGCATAATTTTGCATTAAATTTATCGGAATAGAGCGCATTTTTCTTTAATTTCCCGAATTGCGAAATACTGTCGATATATCTATCAATCGAATCAAGCGATGAATTATATAGAAAGTTTTTGCCTTTCGCTCCGTGCGGGAGGGCTTCGCTAAGCGGTTGAAGTAAACCTTTTCTCAGTGAGTTCGGTAATTTTTCAAACCCGCTGCGTTTCTTGTCGGTAACATATCTAGTGTAACCCGCAAAAAGTTCATCGCCGCCATCACCGGACAAAACAACCGTTACAAAATCGCGAGCCATTTTAGAAACCATAAAGGTCGGCATCGAAGACGGATCGGAAAAAGGTTCATCAAAATGCCAAACCAATTCATCGATAGTATCAATCAATTCCGGCGTAACAATAAACTCGTGATGCTCGGTTTCAAAGTGTTTTGCCGCAATTCGCGCATACTTTAACTCGTCAAAACTATCTTCATTAAACCCTATGGAAAAGGTTTTGACGGGCTTATCGAGAATTTTCGACATCATTCCGACAATTGCTGAAGAATCAACTCCACCTGAAAGAAACGCACCTAAAGGAACTTCAGAAATCAGACGGACCTTAACCGCATCGAAGATTTTCTCGCGAAGTTCTTCGATGTATTCTTCTTCATTCTTTATCTCGATAACTTCTTCATATTTGAAATCCCAAAATTGTTCTGTTTTGATTTTTCCATTTTTGAAAATCAGAAAATGCCCCGGCAGCAGTTTTTTTACTTCTCTAAAAACACAAAACTCCTCAGGAACATAACCAAACGTAAGATAGGCATCTAGCGCAGAATAATCAATGTTCTTTGAAACTTCGCCGTGGGCGAGAAGGCATTTTAATTCCGAGCCAAACACAAAACCACCTTTTGGAAGCAATGAATAAAAAAGAGGTTTTTTCCCAACCCTGTCTCGTGCAATAAAGAGGCTTTCGTCTTTTTTGTCCCAAATTGCAAAGGCAAACATTCCGCGCAGTTTATTCAAACAATCAGCACCAAATTCTTCGAAGGCGTGAATAATCGTTTCGGTATCCGAATTGGTTCTAAACTTATATCCGAGCGATTCAAGTTCTGCTTTTAGTTCACGGTAGTTATAAATCTCTCCGTTAAAAACTATGATTTTTGAGCCATCTTCATTGTAAATCGGCTGTTGCCCGCTTTTTAGGTCTATTATTGAGAGTCGGCGCATTCCCAACGCGGCGCATCCTTCAATGGTTGTACCTTGCTCATCGGGTCCGCGATGAGTGATGACTTTACACATTTTATCGAGCAAAATCTCACGCTCCGGATTTGGAACGCTCTTTTCTTTACTGATAAATCCGGTTATTCCGCACATAGGAAACGATGGTCAGAATGCTGGCTATTTCTAGCTATCTGCCTATTATTTTCTTAATAATATTTTTGAAACCCTGAAACAATTTGAGTGCTCTGATAGACATTGGAACAAACTCAACATACATCAACTTTGGATAAAATATATAGTCTTTTGTAAATCCATCCTTAAACCGATTTATGTGGTAAATCTGATCATCTTCTCCAACGAGGTGATTATATCCGCCAAAATCAAAGTATTTTACTCCCCTGTTTTTCAAAAATTCCAATACAGAAACAATTGCTCCGTGCTGCATAGGAATTTTTCTTTGCTCCGGATCGGTCGCAGCATGATAGTAAAATGCCGTATTACCTTGAATAAGTATTATAAAACCGCCAAGCATTTTTTCTTCATCAAATGCTCCAAAAAAGAAACCATTTACTTCGTCTTTGAAAAATTCTAGTGCTTTCAAGTACGTCGAGAGATTCTTTTCCGAATCAATTTTCCGACCTCGCGCTTCATACATCTTTACGTAGATGTCATTAAAATTCGCGATTTCCGTGTCCGTATCAATCACCCGTGCCGTTACACCAAGTTTCTTTGCTTTCTTGACTGATCTGCGATGGTTTGTGGAAAAGCCTTTTATTATCGTCTCAATATCTTGCCCAAGATCAATTACACTCGTACTCCAATTCCGTTTGTCGAAAAAATATTTGATCTTATGAAATTTATTAATTCGGTATTCTGTAAACTCAGAAAATTTACTAACGGGTCCGGGCAATTGGATCGTCAAATAATAGAACTTCTCTCTTTTAAAGTGCTCTAGGATAACGTTTAACGCTTCAACGGCAACTTCTTTCGAATCGGATATTGGACCAAACGGAATGTGCGCGACCTTTGATTGGGGCGTATGCAGAATCGCATAGGAAATCAGTTTGTTTTCTTTTTTCATCAAGAAGTAACTCGATTTCTCTTTAGTGGTTGTTATGGCATCCCAATCCGGATGCTGCTCAATAGAAACAAATTCCTGTGCGCCATAAAGTTCCAGACACATTTCTCGCTCTTGTTGAGTTAATTCGGTTTTGAAAATGTAATCTGTGTTTTTCATTAAAAATACTCTATTGAGGCTTCCCACTAATACTATTGAATTGTTTTCTTTCCAAAGATTCGGCTTATCTTTGCTCCAAATCCCCAAATCAAATCTTTTTCACTCTCGGCAATTACGCCGAATGAGTTTGCAAAGAAATAGTAAACTGGAGAGAAAATTACAAGGCATATTCCCAAATAAAGACTACCACCAAATAAATTAGCAAGCCTCTCGATTCCGGCATACGAAAGAATGTCTTTGCTCACATCAATGCAATTAGGATACAGCGAATCTTTACTAAACCAATAAAACAAAAATAGAATCGCCGCCGAACAAAAAGTCGCTAGAAATGTCTTTCCGATTGTATTTAATAAAAAAAGGTGTTCCATCTTAAGATCGAGAATCTTGCGAAGCTTCATTAAGATTACGATTCTGTCAATCACGATGCTAACGACAACAATCCCAATCATTCCTCGCAGATCAAAATGCTCAAGCCCAAACCAAAGAGCCGAAATTATCCCAATTATCAAGAGAATTCTAAACTTCAACAAAAATCTTCCAACTTCCTCATAAGCCCTCGCCATCGGATCAAGCAAAAGAATATAAACCGGTAAAAGCAATAGATTTATTCGAAAAATTGAGACGCCTTCGACGTATTCCTTCGTAAATAGAGTAATAAATAAAGGTGTTGAGAGAATCATCAGGAAAGCAAAAATAGGCAAAAATGTCAGCGCGACCTTGTTCATAGCGGCAATCGTGGTTTCGATAATTTTCTGGGTTTCGTCGCGCTCCTGAAGTTCACTCATCTTAGGAATCAAGACCGAACTTATCGATTCATATAGCATTGAAATCAGCGGAAATTCGAAACACCCGTAGGCATAAATCGCGTATTTTTCTTCGCCAAAATTATAGAAAACAAAGTAATTGTGTATATCCGTTTGAAAAATCCACAAAATACCGGCAAAACCAAAGGGTAAGGCATATTTAAGCTGTTTCCTAAAAAAGCCAAAATCAAAACTTTTCCAAAACTTTCGAAAACGAGAGTTGAGATACCAAAGCAAAATTACGATTTGCAAACTTGCCTGAAGCATCGCTGCATAAAGAACCCCATCAACTGTTACAAAAATTAAGACCGCACAGGTCATAAACAAAGTCTTGGTAAACTGTGAGAGTACTATAAAAGCGGCAGCGATTCTCGGCTCACGATTTGCAACTGCAACTACATCTAAAAACATTCCAAAAATCCAAAGCCAGATAACAATACCGGCTTTCGGTGCGAGGCGTGTCATCTCTTCACTTTGCAATATATTACCGAGCAATTGGGGGTAAAAGAAAAGTACGAGAAAAGCTATTCCGCCCGAAACAAAATTAAAAAGCAGGATATTCAAAATTGTGCGAGAACGGTTCTCTTTCTTACGCGATAAAAAATAATATACGCTCATGCTTATGCCTATCGGAAGGATCCCAACCGCATTGACAATGAACTGGAAAATTAGACGGTAGCTTCCAACCTGCTCTTTCGTAAAAACCCTTACAACTATCAGCGGCAATATAAAAGCGAAAAAATACCCGACAAATTTCGCAAATAAAAGCCACGCACTTTGTGACTTGAGCGAAGGAATTTTCTTTTCGGGTTCTCTCATGCGTTGAATTCTATAAATAATGAAAATGCACGTTTTTGGGGAATTGCTATTTGTTACGACATCTTATTCGCTTACCGTGTTTGAAGTAATAAAAGAAAATTCTGCGGGGCGAATTTTCTTAAAAGCCAAGCGCGCAAATGATGGTGAAAACGCCATTAACCAGCTCATCAAAGTCAGTTTTGGTTTCCTGTAATACTTGTTTGCCTTAATCAAATACTTTTTTGCTTGCTCGTATTCACCTTGTACCAAAGAAAACTTTCCTTGTTCCAAATCAACTTCTGCGTAGCAAAATTCCAGTTGATTCTGGATCACATCGCTTTCCCCTTTTGTTAAATCGTACTTTTCCCTAACAAACTCCAAAATGGAAACATTTCGTTTTGCGCGCTGCACATTTGAACCAGAAAGGCTTGTTGATAGAAACCGATATTTGAGCAATATTTTGCGTTGATAACCTATTTTCACCCCGTTCTTCGACAACCTAAACCAAAGATCAAAGTCTTGAGCGCGAACTGCGCTCGGGTCGAAAAGTCCACTGTTAAGCAGCTTGTTTACCTTAAGAACTGTACCGGAGGTTATTACGTTACAACTTGCATCGATTAAACTAATCGGCGTCACATCTCCCTCCGAAGGGGACGTTCCCATATAGGTTTTGCCTGCGGAATATGGATCACCAAAAAAATCTGCGTCGCAGTAAACCATGTCGAAATCGGTTCTTTCGAGGAAGTTGATCTGAGATTCAAGATAATCTGGCAACCATATATCATCTCCGTCAAGAAATGCTAGCAGTTCCCCTCGTGCCAAACAAATCGCAACGTTGCGAGCTTTTGAAGCACCGGAATTCTCTTGTAAGCAATAAATTATCCTGTCAGCATAATCTTCTAGGACAATTTCGAGTTCTTTGCTATCTGTTGAACCATCATTTACTACAATCACTTCGAAATCCTTGAAGGTTTGGGCGAATACCGAATCTAATGTTTCTACAATGAACGAGGAAATATTATATGCAGGGATAATAACGCTCACTTTTGGAGTTTTGGATATAACTTTGCTTCCAATCCTTTTTGTCCGCACTCTACTCAGGACGATCTCTTTATTTGATAGTTTCTCTTCCATACCTTTGGTTTAGAATATATGTATGCAGGGTGTCCGAAAGAAGTAAAAGGGAGTTTGAAATGCAATAGTTCAAATCTTGCCCTCAGATTTCTCACGAATCGGCTCCCACGTAATATAACGTTCTCCCGACAAAAACTTATAAAAACCAACTAACGAAGCAAAATTACCTAAGACAAAATAAAAGGGTATTGCTAGCAATCCAAGCCTGTTACCTGTTTTTTCTAGCAATAGTCCCAAAAAAGCTGAGGCGTAGAACATGATCTGCAATACTAAGATTGCAACAAACACAATCTGAAAAACGGAAAGGAGTAAATTGGACATAAAGAGCAGCGAGAGAAAAAATGGGACTGAATAGCGTAAAAGTTTATGAGAAATTAATTCGATTGCGTAAAAACCGCTTCTAAAAGGATTCATCATCTCGCGGTTTCTCCATAAGTCGGTAAAAGTCTGTGTAATAACACGAACCCGCATCTTCATTTCCTTATCGGTTTTCTGATTGGTTTCTTCAGTACAGATTGCCTTTGGCTCATAGATTGTTCGTAAGCCTTGTCGATAAACCATCGTACAAATCAAGAAATCCGAACAAGCTTCCTGATACATGGGTTGATAAGCTGATTTTCTAACAGCGTACAGACATCCTGATGCGCCAATCAACGAACAAGCGCGACTTTCACTTCGTTTCAAAAAAGTCTCATAATTCCAATAACTTATCGCACCTTTACCGACATCCGAATCTGAGTTATCCACATAAATGAGTTTGCCAGCAACACAACCGATTGATTCGTCCGCAAAATTGGGCAAAACTTCATATAAAATGTTTTCCTTATACATCGTAGTTGCATCGGAAAACAGTATGATTTCACCAGTCGCTTTTTCAACTGCCTTGTTTTGAGTGTAGGTTTTTCCTTTTCTGCCAGGTTGTCTGAACAGTTTTACTCCTTCTCCAGAAAACTCTCTCACCAGTTCTTCTGTTTGATCATCCGAACCGTCAGAAGCCACTAAAATCTCAAGCTTTTCTTTCGGATACTCAATTAATAAGGTATTTTCAAGCTTCGCACGAATTGCCTGTTCCTCATTATATGCAGTAATAAGAACCGTAACTCTCGGCTCGATGTTCTTTTTTGCTATTCTCTTTGGAAACAATCGGCTGTATAGGTACACAAATAGCGGGTAGCCGCCATAAGTATAAAAAAGCATAGCTAAAGACAAGAAAAAAATAATTTGTGCAAACAATTCAATTGTCATCTATACAGAATTTCCTCGAAAGCCCAAAGCACCTACGCCCAAGGTTTTTGTTTCTCCTTCTATTTTCTCCTCAGTCTCTATGTGGTAAATCCTTCTAAAAGCTACTGCATATGCAATAAGGTAATAAATATACCAATTATACGCTACTGAAAGGAAAAAACTTGTAACCATGTAACCTACAATGCTCGCCTGCAACCCAATTGATAAATAATAGAACCAATTGATTTTGCTTTTTTCGGCAAGCTTCCGTTCAATCGCACCTAACTTGCGAAGTGGACTTACGAGAAAAATCACATAGGCTATCAGTCCCAAGACACCTATTTCGGATGAAACTTGAGTATAAGCATTATGAGTTTCTAAATTTCTGAATCCAACCACCTCAAAATTACCTATTCCGATTCCCCAAGGATTTCGGATGCTCACGAGAATCGACCGTTTTAAAAGTGCCGTGCGCTCATTCGCCGACCCCGTTTCGTCCATTCCAGGAAGGAAAATCGAAAGTATTCTCATTCCATAATTGCCCGGCGCTAGCAACAAACTGATTACCGAAACAACCACGGAAACTAATGTTACTTGAACCCGATAATTACGCCCTAACTTCCAAGCCAACACTCCGCCCAAAGCTATTAGCCCAAGAAAACCGCCTCGCGAAAAAGTAACAATATTCCCAATTACAAAAAGTGCGGTAATCAAAAAATATCCGATTCGAACGAGATTGTTCTTGGCGGCAACTCCTAAAACCAAAGAAATCGGAGTTATCACAACAAGAAACAACGCCATGTCATTTGGGTTGGCAAATATTCCCCCAAGTCCTGAACCA
>Ga0114931_10006170_pt1 | contig 14757 bp, 11 predicted proteins | sample 2SBtaG_FD_89579 | JGI IMG/M metagenome (GOLD analysis project Ga0114931, IMG submission 89579) | Deep subsurface microbial communities from Kolumbo volcano to uncover new lineages of life (NeLLi) - 2SBTROV14_V59a metaG | ecosystem: Environmental > Aquatic > Marine > Volcanic | place: Kolumbo...
CTCGATCATGCGCCGCTTCCATCCTACGAGCCGCCGCGGATTGGCGAGTTTGGTTCGGAGGACGGCACAGGATTGCCCCAGATTCACCCAATCAGCCGGCACCGCTGGGAGGCGGCGGCGCGACAGAAACAGGAGCTGAATTCGGCCTACGGGCTGGCCATCTGCTTGGTGTTGGTCGCGCTGGTCAGCGTCGCTCCGTTGCTTATGATCGTCGTGCGAACCGGTCAGCGTCTTGAGGTCATGCAGCTGGAACCGTGGGCGCTGGCGGTGATTGTTTCGGCCATCTTGCAATGTGTTTATGTTGTTTACTTGGTGCAGATTCCCGATTGGAGCACGCTGCGCGTGGTTTCCATCCTGACTTTGATGCACGCAACCGGATACGCGATGCTGGCCGGCGCGCGGATCCTAGCGCCGCCCGGAAACACTCTCATGCGTTTGGCCGGCCTCGAAGATGGCCGCTTCACCATCGGTCAACAAGCGGGGTGGTGCCTGCTGCTATTGTTGCTCTACGGAACGGTTTGCTACCTTGCCGGACATTGGGCCGGGAAATGGCACCGCCAAGCGACCGATGCCCGATTGCGTTGAGCTGCAATGGGGGGCGGCATTTGGATCGAACTCTCGTTTCGGCCGTGCTCCGGCCGTCGCTTCGAAACAGGGTAACCGTTCACGGTTACGAAACTGTTTAGTCGGCGTTCGCCCGATCGCGTGGCTTCGTAAGGAGGGCAAGCGGTTTGCGGCGTCGATTCCATGTTTCTTCACCTTTATCTTGTCTTTTGTTGCCCAACGACTTTCGCTTGTCGTTCTCTACGCCCTCCCCTATACTCTCGGAGAACGGTCATCGAACTATGGGAGTAAAATATATGCACCGCTGTTATTGCGCCATTCTGATCGCCATCTTTGTCGCCTCATGGACCGGGTCCTCGTGTGGTGCTTCACCCGACCGTACTGAATCGGCACCCGTAAAGGGTTCCAAGGTACTCGATCATCAGCGCGACGTCGAACAAGAAAAGGAATTGCTGCGGCTGTTTGCGGACACGCTCGAACAGATCAAGGCCAACTACGTTGACGACAAGATCAGTGAACGTGATCTAATCGATGCTGCCATCCGCGGCATGCTGGCAAAACTGGATCCGTATTCCAACTACATACCACCGAAGAACCTGGCGCAATTTCGCCGCGAAATAGACCAGCAGTACGGTGGCGTTGGCATTCGTGTCGAAGCGCGGGACGGCCAGATCGTCATCACGAGCCCGCTGTACGGGACACCGGCCCACCGGGCCGGTCTCTTGCCCGGCGATCGCATCCTGAAGATCGGTGCCAAAAGCACGAAAGGTATGACGCTCGACGCGGCAGTCGACTGTATGAAAGGCAAGATCGGCAGCCGTGTTCAGTTGACGGTTCGACACCCGGACGCTGCCATCCCAACGACCGTTATGCTCAAACGCGAGGTCATCCACCTCGAAACCGTGCTCGGTTACCGGCGTCAAGCGGATGACCAATGGGACTTCTTTTGTGATCCCGAAAAGAAGATCGCCTACGTCCGTCTGACCGCGTTCAGTAAGGGGGCGGCAAAACAGCTCGGTGACGTGCTGCGGACCCTGTTGGCCAAGGGCATGCGCGGGGTGATACTCGACTTGCGATTCAATCCCGGTGGTCTGTTGACGGAGGCGATTCAAGTCGCGGATCTGTTCGTTCGCGAGGGTGAGATTACCAGCACCCAGGGCCGGCATATGCCGACGCGAACCTGGCGTGCAACGGACCGTGGCACGCTGATTCCCAAGCAATTCCCGGTTGTTGTTCTGGTCAATCGGTATAGCGCGAGTGCCAGCGAAATTGTGTCGGCATGCCTGCAAGATCATCATGTCGCGTTGATTGTGGGGGAACGTACGTGGGGTAAGGCAAGCGTTCAAAACATCATCGAACTGGAACACGGCACCAGCGTCTTGAAATTGACGACGGGCGGTTACCATCGACCAAGCGGCAAGAATATTCATCGCCGGCCGGGCGCTACGCCGGATGAACAGTGGGGCGTGCAACCGGATGATGGGCACGCGTTCCGCCTGTCGAATCGCGAGCTAACGCAGTTAGTGCGCTCATTGCATCGCTGGGATGTTCTGGGCAGAAAACCTGAGACGCGTCCCAAGTCGAAATTCGTCGACCGCCAGTTGCAAGATGCACTGAAGTACATTCGCCAGCGTTTGCATGTCGATGCCAATCCACAAGACGCCCAAGACGTACCGGCAGCGAACCCAAAGAAACCGTAAGAGCACCTTGCACGCTGCCAACGGTAGGGTTGCGTACCCCCGTCCGCCGCGGACGCTTAGGAGCTGCGAAACCACTACGTACGGAAATCAGGTCCATACGACGCTTGTTTTCCGTGGTTTTGCAAGCACGATTCGGTAACTTGGTATTGTGCAGCAGCTTAGTTGGACAGCATCACTTTGTCTGTCACGCATGGCGCAAGTCACTACAGTCCAGGGAGTTACGCCCCCGCCCACCTTGTGTGGGTGGAGCGCATGATCCAGAGGGCCTGCGACCACGATGATTCAGTCACCCATCCTTGTCTTGGCCATCGAGTCGACGTGTGACGAAACGGCATGTGCCGTGGTGACCGGTGAGCTTCAAGTGCGTTCGTCCGTGGTGGCATCCCAGGACGATTTGCACCAGGCATACCATGGCGTGGTGCCCGAGATTGCGGCCCGTGCGCACGTGCAACGCATTCTTCCCGTCGTGGACGAAGCGATTCGCAGAGCGCGGATCAACCCGCGCGACCTGACCGCCATTGCGGTGGCCAATACGCCGGGTTTGGCCGGTTCGCTGCTGGTCGGGCTGGTCGCCGCCAAGACGCTCTGTGTTGCCTGGGACAAACCCCTGGTCGCCGTCAACCACTTGCATGCCCATATCTACGCCTGTCGCTTGGCCGCTGGCCACGAAGTGTTTCCGTGTGTTGGGCTGATTGTCAGTGGTGGCCACACCAGCTTGTACCGTTGTCGGAGTGCGGCGCGGTTTGAGTTGCTCGGCGGCACGATCGATGATGCGGCGGGCGAGGCATTCGACAAGGTCGCGTCGATGCTGGGTCTGCCGTATCCTGGTGGGCCGGCGATCGCGCGAGTCGCCAAACGGGGGGATCCCGCTGCCTACCCGTTCCCCCGGCCAATGCTCGCGGACACGTCACGCTTGGCCTTTAGCTTCAGTGGCTTGAAAACCGCCGTCCGGTACACGATTACCGGATCCGGGCCCTGTGATTTCTCAACCCTGAACTTGCCGGAATCAGAAATTGCCGATCTGGCGGCCAGCTTTCAGGAAGCGGTTGTCGATTGCCTGGTTGGCAAGACAGCCGCGGCTCTGCGCCAAACGGAGTTGGCGAACTTGTGCGTCGGCGGTGGCGTGGCGGCAAACACGCGTCTGCGCCAGCGGCTTGCGGAAATGGCCACGGCAAACGGTGTTCAGCTGCACATCGCGCCACATGAACTATGCACGGACAATGCGGTCATGGGCGCGATCGCCGTCGAGCGTGTCAAACGCGGCGAATTCGCGCCGCTCGATTTGGACACGCAACCCGGACTCGTGCGTCCCACTCCCTAGGCGATCATTAGAGCGGCTGGATCGTCATCTCTTTTCTGCCGCTGTCGGCGAATGCGTCGCGAAACGTGTGAGCACAATGAACAGAATCACCAAGAATCCACCGAAGAGAACCGCCGCGGTCAGATTGCCTGCGCCGAACACCGCGACGGGAGCCGCAATTTTGATGGGGAGTTGAATTGCAAAACGGCGGAACTGAAGACGTTCCGATTCGGTGTGGCGTCGCGGCTGGCCAATCTCCTTGTATAACGCCTTCGGCGTAAGGACAGGGCGCGGGACGTGAACCCAGAGTGCGTTCCGCCTCCGTAAGAACTTCGGCGGACCGACCGATGGGGCTTTTTTCGCGCGCTGCTGTAGTGCATAATCATGCGCTCCACCCACACAAGGTAGGCGGGGGCGTAACTTTCTCGATTGCGGGGACTTGCGCCATGCGTGACGGACAAAGTGTCGTTGTCCAATTAAGTAAAGTCCTTGCGACCCCGTCTGAACAGCTGCCCACATGAAATTCGAGGATCATATGAATATGGCTCACCATTTGGCGCGCATTGTGCTTATGATTCTGCTCGGAACAGTCGCTCTCACGTGCCAGGGCGCGGCGCCAGACAGCGTGCCGCACAAGATCGGTCCGATCCAGCCCGCGCGATTGGCGGATGAAGATCTCGATTCGTTCGAGTCAACTCCGTTTCGTTTCAAGACATGGCAGCGTGGCAAACTGGAGGCAGATCTGGCATTGTCGGACGAGGGCGTCAGAGCAGGGAGCCATTGCCTCCAGGTGACGATCGCGGCAACCCGTGACGTTGAGGGACGGAACTCGATCAATTTGCTGTGGAGTTTCGTGCCGCCAGCCGATTGGTCGGACTACGATGGGCTAATGCTATGGTACCGTGCACCGGATGTAGAATCACCCGGGTTCACGGTCAGCGTCGTGGAAGCCGATGGCGCACATTACTGGCAGCGGATCAACCCGCCGCCACGCAGGTCGGGCCTCTGGCAACCGATTCGTCTCGAACATTCCGCGTGGTCCTGGAGCTGGGAAGGTCCAGATGACAAGGATAATAAACTCGACGTCACGAGGATCAAGCAGCTCGCAATCGAGATTCGTGCCGCAGCCGATAAGCCAATCAAGTTCGCCATCGACGGTTTGGGACTATATAAGAAACAGCCCGCTTATGCCGGTCCGCGCGTGGCACTCTCTTGCACCAAGGACGGATTTATTTACCCACCGGGCAAAGACTATACGCTGGTCGTGCATGTCGATCGACTCAAGGCCGGCGCCACCGGCACGGTCGAACTGAACGGCGTTGATTATGAGGGCCGGTGCAGCGTCCAGCGGGTATTGAACTTTCGCGGTGAGGCCGACTCAACACGCCAGACACAATACGTCCGCTTCAAGAACCGCGGTCCGGCTTACATCGACGTCGATGCCCTGCTGAGGGTTAACGGACGGCCCGTTTATCGCGCTGCCAAGGCGGTCGCCTGCGTTCAACCGCAGAGTCCTGAAGACCGGAAACCGAACCCTGATTCCATCTTCGGGATCTGGGTCGGTGGTGGAGCGTGGAATATTGGTGCCAAATGGACGCGGACCTACCTTCGCGGTGGCGACGTGAAACGCATCGATGGCGAGTATCAGTTCCGTGACAACGCGCCGGGAGTCTACGCGCCCAAGGCAGACCCTCGACTCAACTACACGTTCTACTTTTCACAAATGCCAAAGTGGCTGTCGAGTCGCCCCGATCGGCCGGATTGGCAAAAGTGGAGTCCCACGAACTGGGGCGACTATGGCAAGTTCGTCGAGTGGGTTGTCCGGGGCGCGAAACGGGGTGGATTTACACACTATGAAGTGTGGAACGAGCCGGTACCGTATGCGTACTGGATGGGTTCGATCGAAAGCGTCGTCAAACTGCATGAAGTGACGTACAAGGCGATCAAGAAAGTGCAGCCGGATGCGGTCGTCTTGGGGCCGTGCCCCTACACATTCGTCTGGAACTACATCGACCGGTTCTTCGAATTGGGCGGGGCGCGGTGGATTGACGGCGTCGTGATCCATGCCTACAGCGGGAACCCCGATATCGATCTCGCCGCCAATCTTCGGAAACTGAAAAACATGATGCGGAAGCACGGCATCGGTGGCCGGGACATCTACATCACGGAGCTTGGGTACGCGACGCCCAAAGTTACCGAGCACGAACAGGCCCAATACCTGGTGCGCGCCTATATGCATGCCTGGTCGGAAGGTGTGCGGCTGCTCAATTGGCACATGTTGTGGGACTACTCCGGGAAGGGGGACCCGGCGTACGCGATTCTCCGTCACGATCGCACGCCGCGACCAGCCTATGTCGCGTACGCCACAATGACCCGGTTGCTGGAACGGGCCACATACGAAGGCAAAGTCACGGGAGTTGCCGCGTCCCAGCGCGGCTTTCGGTTTCGCAAGCATGGCCAGATCATCCGCGTGCCGTGGGATACGTCAGGCACTAGCACCCTGGTGCTGAACGGCATACAATCCGCCGAAATCGTGAAGCTGATGGGCACTGCCACCACGCGCCGGCGCGGCAACCACGCCATGAGGATCGCGCTGACTCCCGACCCCGTCTACGTGCTTAGTGCCAACTGAGTGGCAGTACACATGACGCGCGTGTCGGCAACAAGATAAGGCGCCGACGATTGCCAGCCTCTATTTGGCCCTGAGTCGCCGTTCACCGCTCGTAAGATAGTTAACCGCGGATGAACGCCGATAAACGCTGATATACACGGGAAAAAGTGTTTTTCAGGCGTCGAATCACACGTGACAATGATTGCTTCGGCGACTTCGCGAAAAACACCATTCGTGGCGTTCTCCGCGTTCATTTGCGTTGATCCGCGGTTTTCAGCCTTCGGGGTCGTGAACAGTTACGTCCTGGACAATGATTTGGAGCTTCTGCCGGTGATCAACAAAATCGATCTCCCGGCTGCTGATATTGATCGTGTGCGCGAGGAGATTGACACGGATTTGGGCCTGGATCCGTTCGCGGCAATCCCGATTTCGGCCACGACTGGCGTTGGTATCGACGACGTGCCAGCCGGCATCGTCGAGAAGTCGCCAAGTCTCTCAAGTCTCTCGTCTCTCTCAAACGGTCCCAGGTCACGTTCGGCACGTTGCCATCGCCGATTTGGACGGCGACGGACGGGGGGGAGATAATTATGCCTCGTGGTGATGCGTTGATGCGCATGCTGAAAGGGGTGTGATGTCGTATCGCTATTCAATACAATGAACTGCTCACGACTTCTTTCCCTACGGTCTGTGACCATGTCCTCGATCGAAACCGAATACCAATTGCGGATGGATGCCTTGACCGGCAGAGAGCGCGTTGCTCGATCGTTGGCGTTGCTGGAGTGGTCGAGTGAAATGATCGCCCGCCAGATCACGAAGGAGAAGGGGCCGCTTTCCGCGGAACGCCTCAAATGGGAAGTCGCCCTCCGGCTCTACGGGAGCGATGATGCAGTTCGCCGAATGATCGAGAGTAGACTTACCCATGTTTCACATTGACGTATTTCGTTTGACTCTTGGCAAAGCCGTCCTCGATCTTTCAGCCATTAGGGATCCGGTTTCATCTGACCGGTGGCATCGCTTCGGTTTATTACGGCGAGCCGCGAATGACCCAGGACATCGACGTTGTCATCGACAATATGGCTGAATGCACAAAAACGACCCGTAATAGCGCCTCCCCGGTACCCTCGCACGAGTGACCCGCGTGGTCAACTCAATAGATCTTGGACCATTTCTTCGGGAACGCGGGCGGCGTGAATGTGAGCTGATCCGCTGCGATTCGAGTTGAAAATAACCCATTTCAGGTCAGGCGTCAGATAGGCGTGCGGGTGCGATTCTTGACTGTGGGACGGTTGGGTCTTCGACGCGCATACGACTGCCGACTTGCCGTTGCGTATCGCGCCAATCACGATCCGGTAGGGCGGTTTCCAGTCGTCACAACAATACAACCGTCCGCAACGGCTGACTCCAACATGATTGAATCGATAGCCGTGACCGACGACGCGCGCTGGTTGCCCGGCGCGGACTCCCAGCAGGCTCCCCTTCCCCGGAGCGAAAGCTCCGCTGGCCGAAACCGAAAGCAAGATCTCCTTGGTGTTGCCAATCCGCGCTTCGTGGCCCGTGCAGGGCGTTGTGTACGGCTTGCCCACTTGCAATTCAGTCCGTTGGCCGCCGGGCACCGATAGCAGATACAAGGTGGCGCCCTGGGGCCGACCAGCCGTTCGAGTTTGCCGTCCGCCGTATATGTGCCGCCCCGGTTGTGCTGGATCATCAAGGTGCGTCCAACGCCTGGTTCGAACTGCGGATGCGAATTGAGAATGAACGGATCGCGATCCAGCATCGTCTGCGTGCCCGTCTTCAAATCCACCAAGGTCACGTCGAATGTTTTCCAGCCGGGCTCCAGCATGGTTCCCACCGCGTAATAACGGCGGTCGGTCGTCACGGTTCCCAGGCTACGAAGGTTCAACGGGTGTTGGAACCGGTAGACGTCGGTGATCGTGCCGTCGGCCAGGTCGGCACGCATCAAGGCGGCATCTCCATTGTCCATTCGCTTCAGGTAATAAAACAGACCGTCGGCTGACATGGCACAGCCGGAGAGCGTCTCGCCCACATCCAATCGGTGCTCCTCCCAAGTTCCCAATGCAACGACCATGAACTCGGTTCGGTTCACTTTCGAAGTATGTGAAGATGACATAATTGGATTACTCCTCGGTTGGGACCGGCGCCGGAGCCGGCACTTGTAACACGATGTCCTCCCGGTCTGACTCGCCGGCGCGATGCAGCGACAAATCATATCCACCGTCGTCCCTCAGGTCGGGCCCGACACTATATAGAAGATAACCGTCTTTCTTGCTTAGATAGTGGAGTGGCTTACGCGTGAACATATCATCAGGAATCGTGGCGGCGTAGTCGGGAGTCAGGGCAGACAATGCGGTGGGAAACGTTCCGTGGTCAGCATGGTAGGCGGCGAGTGAAAAACCAAGTTCCACCAACGTGATGTTCATGCTCGCTCGATCGTCCGCGTCGCCCATGTCCGACTCCGCCGGGACAAGTAGATCGACCAGGATATAGGCCATGTGATTGGATGTGGCCGAGCGTGTGGAGAGTGGCCAGCCGATCCACGACGTCAACCTTTGCTTGGCCTTCGCGTGCTTGAGGTCCTCCTTGCATTTCGCATAGGCAGCCGCGCGTTCGGCATGTGTCGGTTTGTGAGCCGCCGCGACGCACCGATCGTACCAGAGGTTCAGGGCCTTGAGGACGGTATCCCAGTTGATCACGGAAATACTCCATTTCCCGATCCGGCGTTTGATTGAGTTGGTGGTCAGCTCTCCAAACGCATCGGAGGTCGATTGGCCGCCACCGCGCGCGATAATGCATGCTGATTCAAGTCCGCAGAATCGCTCGCCCGTGTCAAGGATGTCCGCGAGGCTCGTCATGGGCGCCAGACTCCGCACGTCGGCGCGCATTCGAGTGGTCCGTGCGCGACTTAAGTGCGTGTATTGCAACAGGACGAGATCGGCCCGGCAGGCCATGCCCTCGTCGGCAACGGCCGCCAGCCTGGGGACAGCCAATGCCGGACTCTGGCTCTGCAAACGCGCCAACCGATGACACGCCATGATGTCGGACCACGCATCCTCGAGTTCTCCTTCCCCCAGACGCAGCGATGCACGAACACACAGGGCCTGGACAACGTCGCGCATCGAGAAAGACAGGGGGAATGGCGCAAGCAGGATCTGGTTGCCGACCACGGGAGTATACCAACGTGGACGCGCGCTTGCCTGAACGATCAGAGCGAGCGGTTTCTCATTGATTGCGAGCCATTTCGCCAGTTCGGGAAACGACGCTTCACGCCAGGGGTGGCAAACCGCTTGTTCGGCAACTCGCCACATATGTTCCGCGTCAACAGGCGGGCCCGCGCCACGGGCATTGGCGTCGGATGAAGAGTTGTTTTGCGCGAACCGGTCGAGTGCCACGAAGTATTCACCCTTTGTCGGCGGGACCGGGATCCCGAGCAGGCTGAAATACTCGGCGCGCCAGGTGGAATCGACCGGCGCGGGGCCCAAAGCCTGCCAGATGAGTACCACGGCGTTATTCCCGGGAGTGACGCCATCGCTTGCCGTTTGATTCAGCGCTTTGCGATAGTTGACGTAGCCGTCCGCGCACAACGGGCGCGTAATACGCGTCGTCTCCCGCGAAACCGTGATGCGCACCCGGCCGGCCGGAGTGAAAAACACGCTCTTAACCAGCCAGAGTCCCAATAGCAGGACCGACGCCCCGCACGCGAACATCAGGAGTCGCCTGCGTCCGCGATGGGAGCTTGCGTGGTTCACTCGCACCATGGCACACTCTTCCTTCGGTCACGGGCTGGACAACCGCCACTGCCCGTGTCACGTTCTTCGTGCATTATGCGCGCGTCACCAGCGGGCGTCTTGACTGAATTGCCGTGGCGTTGCTGATCGTCGCGGTCGTGATCATGAACCGCTCGTCCGGCTACGAGAAGTGCAATCCGGGCACGCCGGAAGAGACGACCGATCTGGTGAACTCGCCACATGGACGGATCAACTGGTTGGCCTTGAATATGTACGCCGAGCACATGATGCAACAGGCCGGCCATTCACAAGCCTTGTGGCTCGTAACTCTTGGATGGTAGCGTGCGTCCACGCATGAACGGCTACCGGTGGCTAACGTCATTAACTAGAATTCCAGCTGGAAGCGAAGCACTAGAGCATGTTCCACGAGAACCCCGCGAATGAAACACATTCGGAACTTCTGCATTATCGCCCATATCGATCATGGTAAATCGACTCTGGCCGATCGACTGATTCAGGCTTGTGGTGGCGTTACGCAACGCGCGTTCCACGATCAGCTGTTGGACGCGATGGATATCGAGCGTGAACGGGGCATTACGATCAAGAGCAATACGATTACGCTTACTTACCGCGCGTCGGACGGTCAAGACTATCTGCTGAACCTCATTGATACGCCGGGCCACGTTGATTTCTCGCATGAAGTACGGCGCTCGCTGATGGCTTGTGAAGGTGCGTTGATCGTCGTGGACGCGTCCCAGGGCGTCGAGGCGCAGACGGTTGCCAACCTCTATCTGGCCCTGGACAATGATCTGGAGCTTCTGCCGGTGATCAATAAAATCGATCTCCCGGCCGCCGACGTCGAGCGTGTGCGCGAGGAGATTGATGCGGATTTGGGGCTGGATCCGTTCGCGGCAATTCCTATTTCCGCCAAGACCGGGGTCGGTATTGAAGACGTGCTGGCCGGCATCGTCGAGACGTTACCAAGTCCCGAGGGCGACCCGGACGCGCCGCTTAAGGCATTGGTTTTCGACGCCCATTTCGATCCGTATCGAGGCGTGATTCTCCAGTGCCGGGTCATGGAAGGCACGCTGAAGACGCGCGATACGATCCACTTCATGCATGCGAGACGCGATTGTGTGGTGGAGGAGTTGGGATACAATCAGTTGAAGCTCAATCCAAAAGAACAGCTTAGTGCCGGGGAGGTCGGTTATATCGTCGCCGGGATCAAGAGCGTGCGGGAGATTGAGATCGGCGATACGATCACGCTTCTTGATCGCCCGGCAACGGCGCCGGTTCCCGGCTATCAGGAAGCCAAACAGGTCGTCTTTTCTTCTGTCTATCCGATGAATTCGAACGAGTACAAGGATCTGACGAAGGCGCTGGACAAACTCGCGATCAATGACGCGGCGCTCACCCATGAAAAGGACAGTTCGGCGGCGCTCGGTTTCGGTTTTCGCTGCGGGTTCCTCGGCCTGCTTCACTTGGACGTAGTTCAAGAGCGTTTACAGCGGGAATTCAATATCGGCCTGGTCATCTCCGCCCCGTCGGTAAAGTACAAGGTGGTCTTGAAAGAAGGCACGACGATCGAGGTGGACAACCCCAGCTATTGGCCCAATCCGATGCAGATCGACTCGGTCACCGAGCCCTTCATTCGAGCCTCCATCCTTACGCCGGAAAAGTACGTCGGTCCGGTCATGGAGTTGTGCAGGGAACATCGCTCGGAGAGCCAGTCGGTGAATTACCTGTCCGCGGGGCGAGTTGAAGTGATCAGCGAGATGCCGCTCGGCGAAGTGCTCTTCGATTTCCACGGCAAGCTCAAGGCAATCACGCGCGGCTACGGATCGTTTGACTACGTTCCGATCGAATATCGAGATACCGACGTCGTGAAAGTTGATATCCTGGTCAACAGGGAACCGGTCGACACGCTTTCCTACCTGGTCCATCGTGCCAAGGCGCGCGTTCGGGCGCTCCACTACTGTCAACAACTTGCCGACGCGATTCCGCGCCACCAATTCAAGATCCCGATCCAGGGCGTCATTGGCGGCACGATCATCGCGCGATCGACGATCCAGCCGTACCGCAAGGATGTCACCGCGAAGCTCTATGGCGGCGATGTGACGCGCAAGAAGAAGCTGCTCGAAAAACAGAAGAAAGGCAAGGCGAAAATGAAGCAGATCGGCCAGGTCCAGATACCACAGAAGGCCTTCGTCGCAGTCCTTCGCACCGATCGGGACTAGCGGCGCGAAGCCCGGTCAATGTCCCATACGGCCACGGCCACCGACTTGGCCTGCTCGTCAACTTTGGCCATTATCCACAAACTGAAATTGAACGAATTATCCGTTGATCAACTCCCTTTGTCTTCCGTGGTGATCACCAGAGCACGGCGGCAGAATCCTTTCTTCTGACTCATTTTCAATACTCCTTCTCTAGACAGAGGGTGAAACGGAATTGTTGTCGACTGGAAAAGGTGATCTACTCTCGCAGCGCGTCGGTTGGCGGCGTTGGTCGCGTCCGCGCACCGGCCTCGGCATCCTGCGGAATCCCGGTGTACCCCGCTTTCTTCAACGCAGCGACGATCCGATCGCTCGGGACTGGGCAGCGGATTTCCGTGCCCACGACCGCTTTGCCTGTTTGATAATCAACCTTGACAGCTTGGACGCCGGGTACGGTGCGGATTGCCTTCTCGGCAATGGAAGCGCACCCCTCACAAGTCATGCCTTCCACTTTGAACTCGGCGCGGTTCATGTTTTCCGTCACCGTCGTGCCGTCGCCCCCAAGAAAGGCTCCCACGTAGTTCGGAAAGAGGAGAAAAGCGATGGCCAGCGCGGTTACGACCCAGAGCATGGCCTTGTTCAGGGTCATCATGGTGAAGCGTCGCTTGCCGGCAGGTGAACAACAATCCTCGCCGGCGGTGGCTTGCGGGGCACAGCAGTCGTGCCCGCCAGACGCGGCCGCCTTCTTAGGCCGATACGTGAAATAGAAGGCCGCACCGAGGAATCCGAACGTGACCACCATGAACAACGGGCAATAGGCTTCGAGCGTTGAAGCGATAGCGGCTCCTGAAACCCCCACGGCCAACAGAACCAGCGGCAACCAGCAGCACGCTGAGGCCATGATTGCGGAGATAATCACTCCGATCTTGGCGATTGTCTCCCCCTTGTTGCCCGGTGGCCTGGCGGTAGTCGGTGGAGTTTGAATGTCGGTATCGTTCATCTCTAATTCCTCCTCTGCAATCTTGATTCCCTTGCCAACACTTCCCAAACAGCACGAGCCGGATGGATTCTCTGTTTCGCACCGGCAACCGGGGGCTTTCATCTTGGCCCGGATGTCTGCCAAGGCATCGGAGCGTCCTGTTGTGCGCAGTTCCTCTTTGATGCTGGCCACCGAATGCCCAAAGCAGTAGCACAACGGCCGTTCGCCCGCCTTCTCCTTGACACCAACAGGCACACGCAACTGTGAACTCGTAAACGAGCGGTCGCCGGTCTCGGAAAAGTAAACCACGTCGCAGTCCTGCGACTCGCAGAAGCGCCAGCCGGTATCACTGGAGATCGCCGAGCACCCGGTTTCGCCGTTTCCGTCGGCGCTGCAGCACGAATGGTCTCCGCCGCCAAACTCGCTGGCGAACTCGCTCTTTAGCAGAGCACCCAATGTCACTGTGCTGACTCGCTTGGCCTTTTTCCCGCACGACGGGCACTGCGTGCGCTTTTCGGTGGTGGTTTCTGTGCTCATCAAAGTCCTCATTTGCGTGGACGTCGAAGTCGGATCTAACTTGCTTGTTCATTCAATTATCGGGTCTGCACCTAAGTGTAAGGTCAAGTGCAATTTCAGGAACTTTTAACTTGTTGTTTTCAAAGTAGTTATGGAACGCTCGCGAAATTATTTTCATCCACAATCCTCCAAGATGTCAGGCACGAGGCGGATTAGCGAGTCCATGACGACGATCGTGACCGCTTCCCCGCAACTCAGAACATGATCACTGACGGAGATTTCATCGGGCCGAAGCGCATCGGCAACGCGCGGCTCGAAACCGGCCAGCCGTACAAGGTGATCGGAGTTTGCCTTCCCTTTGTAAACGCGAAGACGCACCGCGGGCGGGGTGTCGTTATCGACACGCGACCGCGGCAATTGGTCCGACTTGACCAGGCGTGCGCGAGCGTGGTGTGGGGGAAGATGAAGTTGCCTTCGATCGGAAACGACCCAAGCCCGCGGGACGTGTTGCGGATGAACCTCAACGCGTCGCTGCATTACAAGGTTTTCAATGTAGCCCCGATACGCCGTGGCCGGGATGTCGGTCACGGAGTGCCCGACCTACAAATGATCGACGACGTAGCCGCTTTGTTCCGTTCGATACCCGGACGGCCTCCTTGAATCAAGGAACGGCTTCGGTCAATGAACGGGCTTATTCAAATAACCGCTTGAGTTGGGCGATTTGCCCCTCGTGATCGGTCAGAAACAAATCTTCGCCTCGTCCTCGCCAGCGAAAATTGAGTAAGCTGCCGTCATCCCAAGTAACGAACAGCAAATCGCCGCGTGCTTGAAATGTTCCGGTTAGTATTTTCGGTGAGTTAGGCTCAGCGAGTAGATCCACGGAATCCGGAACGATACGGATGCGACCATTGCCATCTAATCGCATCCTCCCGCCGAAGGATTTCCAAGAGCCGAGAATCGTGTGCGCGGCCATCACTTGGTCCTGCACAAATTGGTCCGGCTGTGCCGGCTGACGAAGCTGCAATGAATCCCAAATGATGGGCCACGTCCGAGTGCGAAGGTCGAATTGTTGGCTGGGCGCGGAAGCATGAAGTTCGATTATCCCCCAGTCTGTACGGACGAGGATGTGGC
>Ga0114931_10006171_pt1 | contig 14757 bp, 15 predicted proteins | sample 2SBtaG_FD_89579 | JGI IMG/M metagenome (GOLD analysis project Ga0114931, IMG submission 89579) | Deep subsurface microbial communities from Kolumbo volcano to uncover new lineages of life (NeLLi) - 2SBTROV14_V59a metaG | ecosystem: Environmental > Aquatic > Marine > Volcanic | place: Kolumbo...
CTTAACTTTATCAATGAGTCGTTTCTGTTGTGTCATTGGCGAATCACCTAAACTGATTCGCTAACCCGTAGGTAGCTGAATATTCAGAGACCTACGGGTTTTTAACCATTTGCCTCAGAGCCGGCTGGCGTGGCTCTTACACTAGAGGGCATCAGGTCGAGGCGTACGACAGTGCAGACAGAAGCAGAGTAGGGCGTCGCCGTCTTCTCTGCGCGATTCATCTCGAAGCCCATTATGACTCAGGCTGCAGGTTGTGGCGGCCCCACCGCATCGCCTTGAGGAGGTCACCAACCTTGGTATGCACATCTCGTTTCTCATCAGCGAGGTAACCTTTAAGTTTCTCCCAGTCCTTCACCGGAAACCCCTGATCACGCAAGTGTTGAAGCATGGCGTCCGCATCATTCTCGAAAGCCTGAACCAGGAAGTAGAGTTGAACAGAGACTTTGATAATCAGCGTGAAGGCCTTGACCATATCCTTCAGGAGGTCGTGGAACTCTTTGAAACGGAAAGCCTTCTCTTCCTGAGTGACTTCTTTCAAGATGTAATCTCGCGTCTTCGCACCGCTCTCTTTGAACAGCTGCCTCAGATTCTCGTGGAGGTCGTGCGCGTCGTGTTCCAAATCACCTTCTTCCCGACGCACCTTGTGGTATTTCGCTCGCAGACTCCACAAGTCATCCATCGTCTCTTTCAACGAACCCATCTGGCTCGTAATCATGCGGACGTCAAAGCTGCGCCCAACAGCCTCCTGCTTAATGAGCTGGAACTGCTTCGCGAGCTCGGCAGAGTTGTGCGTCATCTGCTCGTGAAGCTCCTGTCGCATCGTCGTGAATTCGTGGATGAGCCGACCGCGCAAGTCGGGGTTGCTGAAGCGTTCGGCAGGTAACTCCTGCAAGTCTTTCGTGATGAAATCAAGCCACTCAAGAATGTGCTCGACGTCGTGCTCCGTGCGTTCCTCGGCAACGATAATTCGTCCTTCAACCTTCTCATCCTCGGTGAGCGCGTCCCCTACCTTATCGACGAAGGTTTTGAAATCGTTCACCATGTGTTCGGTCTCCCCAATCCTCTCATCTTTTACTAGCTCCTCATTCACGTGTGGGAGCTCTTGTATGGTGTGGACGACGTCGATGAGTTGTCGTTTCGAAACCCGAAAGAGGCGCGTGGTCGGACTCAGCACGTTGCTGAGGAATAGCTCGAAATGCTTCATCATTGAGTATCACCTTTGATTATGCTGCCCTTTCTTTCTTGAGGGCATCATTGATTTCTTTGAGTTCATCGATGATCTCCTCGTTGGAATAACTGGCAGTTGCAGGATGGTTTCTACCTTTATCCTCCCACTCAGCAATAACCTTCCGTACTTTGTCGTGTGCAGTCTTTATTTGTTCCAACAGCTTTTCATCTTCTCTTATGCTCTCGAACCCGTCGTTCTCGAGGAGTTGTTTGAGTACCCTGAGCACATTTTCAAAATCCTCTTTTTCTCTTGGCATGTACCATCTCAGCGTATGAGTGCCGTGCTGTTCATTTTCGTGCTCCAGACCTTCTATATCTCCGCGGAGCTCCTTCTTTGCATCCTTGAGTTTTTCATCATTGCCATCGCCGCCGAGCGTCCATATGTGCCAGTGCCATTCGAGCAGGTTCTTGTCCATGGTGAGCTGGCCGGCCTGGTACCAGGCGCCCAGTTTTTCCAACAGCCCCATCTTGGGCTCGCGGACGATGCCGTGCCAGAAGGCCTCCCAGCCGCCGCGGAGCACGAAGTCCTTGATGTGGAGCGCGGCGGAGCCGCAAGCGTAGACGCCTCTTGGGGGTAGGTTGGGCGGCCTCGCGATTGCGTTCTCGAAGTGCTGGTGCCGCACGGTGATGCCGAGCTTGAGCTCCTGGCCCTCATCTGGTTGAGGGAAGCGCTTGCCCGCCGCGACGCGGCGGTAGGTCTCCACGTCCTTGAGGAGCCACCAGGAGTAGAAGAATCCCGGGTTGAGGATGGTCGGCTTGTGCTGGCCGTAGTACGTCCGCTCCGTCGGGTCGTGCGCCAGGCCCTTGCCTTGGGCGTGCCTGCGAAGCCAGTCCCAGTTAATGTTCTCGATATTGAATTCGAACTCTCTCGACCCGAGGGTGACACGGACGCCAATCTCCCGGAAGGCCTCGATGATTCCTTCGGCGAGCAGGCCGAGACCATTCTGATGGTTGTAAGCGAAGGAGTCGTTGCCGATAAGCTTGAGCAAGGCACGCACTTGCTCCTCCTGCACTTTCTCGTCGTTCCGCTGGACTCCGCCCCAGAGCGCGACAATATGGACGTTGAGCTGCTTGATGAGATTGGTGAGCCAGTTCTCGTCCTTGGTGCGGAAGTAGGGAGCGCCGATGCGCACGATGAGATTGTTGAGCCTGTTGTTGTTGATGAGCGAGAAGTCGCGCTCGTAGAGTGCCTTGAGCAGGTTGCCGAGGTCGTGGCCTTGCTGTTTGGCGACTTCTGTGAGAAGTCGTTGCCAGTGGGGCTTGAGCACACCCATGTTGAGATCTTTCGGCACATTTGTAGTACTGTTTGAGATGTTGATGTCCTGTTCCTTCAGCTGATTCACAATCCAGCTGAGGGTCCAGTAGAGACTGACTGTTCCTTCCTTTCCAGGGTTGTAGGGCGTAGTCCAGCGGTTGCTCTCCACCAGTTGCTTGAAGACCTCCGGCTTTGTGAGAAGCCGGTTCAGCCAGACCCCGATGCCCGGGGCACGCGTGTCCCGTCTCGGCTCGAATTTCGCGCGGTCGCTATTATTAAGCAAATCCAAGAGCTTGTTTGTCGCCGCGTTCTCGATGATGAAACGTGTCTCCTGCCGGACGATAGCCTCGATATTCGTGTTGACGAGCTGCTCGGGCGACGCAGGGAACTCTTCGTGCGTCATTCAATCATCCCCCGCAATACGATATCATTTCCTTGTTGCTTGACACTCAGGTCTGTCGGGTTGTGATGCTGGTCGTCCTCGCCACGGCCGATCGGGATGATGATGTCCTGGACGCCTTGCGTCACCTGAAAGGGCGCGACGGGCGCGACGCGGTTCGCCTTGCCATGGCTGCTCTTGACTGCAATGTGGAGGAAGCCGCTGCCGATCTCGAGTGGTTGTGGATGCTCATCGCCCTGCGGTTGCGGCGGCCACCAGCCGTTCCTGTCCGTGAACTGCTTCTTGAAGAGCGGAAATTCCGGCGTGCGCCGTCCGAGTGCTCGTCGCCAGCGCGGCATGTCGACGCTCCAAATTGCGAGCTCTGCACCTCTGATAGGGTGGCCGTCGCTCGTCACGACGCGAATCCTGATGGCTGCGGGATTCCTGACGTCGAGCCCGGGGGCGCGTCGCGCGAGATCCTGCTCCTCTTGGCTCGGCGCGGTGCCGTCGCCTTTCTTTCTCTTTGTTTCATCTTCCTCGGGAGTGTGTAAGGGAGTTTTGTCATCGCGATTGTTACGGATATTTCGGTTGTTCCCGTTGCCATCACCGCGGTTATTATCGCCCTCGCCGCCTTTGAACAGGTTACCGAGCCCTTTCCCGCCGCTGAAGAGGCGGAACAGCATGTAGATGAAGACGAGCATGATGGCGACGTCGAGCCAGTCCAGCAGGACGTGGAAGATGGTGAACACGATGTCTGCAACGGCCATCTAGCGCGACCTCCGGTTCTCGCGTTGCTTGATTCTGAAAAGGCGCGTCGGGAACAAGAGCAGGAGGGGCAAGCTGGAGCTAGTAAAGCCACCGAGGAGCTGCTGGTAGACCTCGACGACGGCAAGGAGCATGAAGAGGATGACGATGGCGATGAGGCGCGTGACGAAGTTCGCGTTCTCGCTCAGGTCGAGCTTCGCGACGCAGAACCAGAGGGCGAGGCCGATCACCCCGAGCGGGATGAGGCCGGTGAAGACGACGGTGATGACGCCGCCGTTCGCCATGACGAGCTCGGCCGGCATGAGGAAGGCGCTGATCGCACTGAACGCCGCGCCGAGGATGCCTGCCACCTTGTTGTCCTTGAACAGCTTCTTGAAGACCCAGTAGCTGATGGCGAGGAAGACGAGGAAGAGCATGAAGCGGACGAAGACGAGCTGGACGAAGGGGTCTTCCAGGATGGGAATGTTGAACATCCAGGTTATGGTCTCGACGACCTTGTTCAGGGGCGAGAGTCCGGTGTAGTAGCTACGCGCCGCGACGAGAGGGAGGGCCAAGAGCAAAGCGGGTAGTGGGAAGGAGATTCGTAAGAGGCGATTACTACCCTTTGTCACGATACCACCGACGATGATGCTGCATGGATTTCGGGCGTGGAATCTTTATAAAACTTTCTAAATACTATCGTCGAGAAGTGCAAAAGCTTTTTATGCTGAATGGGCTCGGAGATGCCTGATGACGTTTTTCCTGAGCCTGGACCAGGCCTTCAAGGAACTAGGACTCGCGTTCACCCTCAAGCCCTACGTGGCTGCTCTTCCGTTTCCTGCCGGAGGCGCGTCTTGTTCACGAGGAGGAGACGCACGAAGCGATGCGGGAGATCAGTAAGGATCTCAAGCATGCGGAGAAGGCGCTCGAGAAGAGATTTTGAAGATATCGATGCCTAAAAATTATAGACCCATAAATTATAATCTATGCTTAAAAGTTATACTATATACTACAGAATATTATAGGAAGACCAATAGATAAAAGAATAGATATAGCATAACCAATAAGTTATTATTGTATCACCAATAAATAGGAAGAAAGTATTATGAAAACTATAATTAATGCTTAAATTTTTTAGATAAACAGACATCCTCATTTTTATTAAAAATATAAGAAATGCTTAAAAATTTTAGAATTACGTGGCTCTGAAGAAATGAATTTCTTACAACGCGTCCAAGGGGCTGACCACCTTCCGTTTCTCCGCAGAGGAGACGTGCGTATAGATCTCCGTCGTCTGCAGGTTCGCGTGCCCGAGCAGCTCCTGGATGACCCTGAGATCAGTTCCTGCTTCGCGGAGATGCGTGGCAAAGCTGTGGCGGAGCTTGTGCGGGCTCACCTGCTTCGTGATTCCAGCACGTTTGGCGGCCTCCGAGACAATCTTATGGGCGTTCCTGGATGTCATCGCGCCGCCGTCACGTCCGGGAAACAGGAGCCCTTTCTCGATACCGTTTCTCGCGGCGTAGCGCTTGATGTCACCCACAAGGGATTCCGAGAGGATGACCATGCGATCCTTGCCGCCCTTGCCGCCACGGACCCAAGCGATACGCTGCCCGAGCTCGAGATCCTCCAGCCTGAGCGCGAGACACTCCCCGATTCTGAGCCCGGAAGCATAGAGGAGCTCGATGAGCAGGCGGCTCTTCTCGCGCGTCGCAGCCGCGATCAATCTGCGGATCTCGTCCTTGGTGAGCACCACCGGCAGCTTCCGTCCAATCTTCGGCGTCTTGATGCCGGTGAAGCCCTTGCCGAGCACCTCGTTGTAGAAGAAGAGCAAGGCGGAGCGGGCTAGCGCCACGGAACTGTTCGCCTGGCCTCTGTCCAGCAAGCGAGCGAGATACGCCTTGAGATCGCGTTCCGTCACTGTTTCCGGAGTCTTGCTGAGGGAAATCAAGAAAGCCCGGTTGATGGCCACGTACTTCGATTGGGTGAAGGCGCTGCTGCCTCTGAGCTTGAGCTCGGTTTCCAAGTCTTGGAGCATACTTTCAGGCGTTGACATATCGGTAACCCCCTATGATTCCGATAATGTATATTACTGGAACTTCTTCCTTATATACTTTGCGGAAACGTGCACAGAACAGAGGATTTCACGGAGAAAGGGCCTAGATTCAAGCCACTTCCTGATATGCAGAGTCTTGATTGGGCTGAACGGCACGCGCCGTGGGCAAGGACGTGACATTATAGGCTGGCGGGAGCCAGCTGTAATCCGGCGGCAAGACCTTGGACGTGGCTTTCCTAACCCCGCAATCAGTGTGAGAGGGAGAGCCCCCGTGCGAGATGTGCGCAGGCCCATCATCGCGTTTCGCAGCCTTGCCGATACCGGCTGAACGGCCCCAGTCGCGGATGCTCTTGTAGAGCGGCACAATACCCAGTGTGGCGACGCTGACGAGAGCGCCCCAGGTCGCGCCGACCAGGGAGCCGAGGAGCGTGCGAAAATTACGACGGACGCTGTAGCCGCTGCCTGCGATGCTGGTCTCCGTATGGCTAGTATCGAAGCCACGGCCGGTAAGGCCTGATTCGAGGTCATGGAAGCGGAGCATCGCGGGGAGATGCGTAGCCTGGTGGTAGCCGTACTTGATACCTTGCCAGAAGCTCGATTTCTGAAGGGAGCCGCCGATACGCTCGCCTTTGACGTAGTCGTGGACATAGCGGCCGAGGGCGCGCGCTGCGCCGTAGATGCCAAGCATGCCAGGAATGGCGGTTGCGCCGACCCAGACAGGCGCGCCGGTGAGCGCCGCGGTTGCGACGCCTGCGCCATAGAGTCCGGCCGCTGCACCGAAACCGCCGATGAGTTTGCCGCCGAAACGGGGCACATAGGCACTCCAGAAGGAGAGGGCTTCTTCAGATTCAAGAAAGAACTGCTGATACGCGGCTGCCGAGACTGTCGAGATCGCCCGTTCCCTGTCGGACGGACCTGCTCCCGAAATCCAACGATCTGTGTGATTGATGACGGCGCCAATAGGGTCAGCCACATTGACTGCACCAACCCCTGCACCGCGTACCAGTTGTTCCAATACCCCCATGCGTGAAGTGAGGAATCAATCATTTATAAATGTTTTTCTTTTGTCACTACTCAACAATAATTAAATTTGAACGTCTTTTATAATTTTATAAAATGGTACCGGTCAACGCCGCTTTGCTCGAGGCGTTCGTTTCCGAGTTCCACGACGGGATTTCACCTTTGCTGATGATCTGGACCGAGCACGAACAGCTCGCTTCCGAGCAGTAGTACTCTTCTTTCTCACTTTCGGGATTTTCTCGCGCAAGCCTTTGAAGTAACGGCCGAACTCCTTGTAGAGGCCTGCCAGTTCCTTCTTTCCCGTCGCTGAGAGACTGTAGACTTTCTTCCTACCGTCCCGGCTGTACGTCACGAGCTTGCACTCCCTGAGACGTTTCAGCGCCGGATAGATGGTGCCGGGTGTGAGCGTGTCACCCTTGCGCGCGCCGACGCGCGCCGCCAGTTGCTCGCCGTACAGCGCCTCTGTGCGCAGCTCGTGCAGGATGAGGAAGCTGAGTAGTCCCTTAAATTCGATGCGTTCCGCCATGATGCTTCAGTTCCGAGCGCACACCTTTATATATTTATTGGTGAAGCTATAGTTGGATAAAATAAATATGAGTATAATATAATTTTTAGCTTCTGCTTAAAATTTATAGATATTATGTATTATATAATATTCAATCTTTGATTAGAAGTTTTAGATATATATCTATCATATATTTTGTTTCATATACATTTATAGATATTTATTTTCAAGTATTATTTCAAAAATATAGGATTAAAAATATTGCATATACAATTATTGGACAGACGATAATGTTCGCTTTCTCAAATCGCGTCGTCGGTGAGAAGCTGAGCACGCACCGTCTCGCTGATCTGCAGAACGTTCCGACGCGCCTGCAAATCCTTAAACTTCAGGTCGAGAGCGTGGTAGACCTTGCCATTCATCAAGGTCTTCAGTATGGGCACACCTCGCGCGCTGATGTTCGTCACGTACTGGTCGACCATCTCGACCGTGAGGCCGAGCCGGCGCGCGATGTCCGCAGAGGTGATGGGATCCTCGACCATGTACAGCACGAGGAAGACCTCCTGCTCCCGGGGCGTCAGGCTGACTTCGCAGAGCCCCTCATATGCAGTCTCGGGCTCGAGCCGAAACTGCAGGTCGTCGAGGCGCTCCGTCATCCGGTCAAGCTTGGCGTCGAGCTCGGCAAGGTATTCGTAGCAGTTCTGGATCTCGTTCGTGTTCTGATTGATGCTGTCGAGGTGCTGATCCATCTCCTCCTTTACCCTGGAGAAGCCTACCTTGATGCCCGCGTTCATGCGCCGCAAAGAATCCACCGTCACCGTCTCAGCTATGACTCTTCACCCCAATGGCTCTCAGTGCAAGCAGCTCGTTTTTAAAGATTCTTCTGCTCAAGATAGAGAAAAGAAAGAGGACTCGGAAACGCCCAGAAAGCGACACTGAGGGAAAAGCCTTAAAGCAGAGCGGCCCCTACAAGCACGCATGGCAAGCAAACAGGGCATGGCAGTCGCGCTGAGCGAGCTCCAAGGCTTCACCGACGCGGACGAGCGTCTCGAGCAGTACGCGACAGACAGCGACATCGCCGCCGAGCTGCTCTGGCACGCGCACATGAACGGAGCGCTCGACGGGAAGAAAGTACTCGACCTCGGTGCAGGCACCGGCATCCTGGCCGTCGGCGCCGCGGTCATGGGCGCACGAGAGGTCGTCGCCGTCGAGAAGGATGAAGCCGCGATCGAGATCCTCAAAAAGAATCTCCTCCTCTTCGAGAACACCGAAAGCGTCAGAGTCGCAGAAGGCGACGTGAAAGGTTTCTTTGAGGAAGGTGAGGTCGTCGTCATGAATCCGCCCTTCGGCACGAAGGAGCGGCACGCCGACCGGGTCTTCCTCGAGAAGGCGACGAGTCTCGCGCCCATCATCTACACCATCCACAAGGCGACGACCAAGCGCTTCGTGCACAGCTTCTGCACGGATGCCAAGCTACGCATCACCTGGGAGCAGAACCGAAGCTTCCCGCTCAAAGCCTCGATGAGACACCACAAGCAGGAACGGAAAGATATCGAGGTGACTCTGTTCCGGCTGGAAAAAGTAGTGTCGTTCTAGAACACTGCACCATAGACGCGAGCGACGGTGAAGTTCATAGCGACGTTCATCAAGATGAAGAGAAAGTACTTCGTGTCGAAGTGCTGGATGAACCAGTTCACCGTGCCGCCGATGAGGTGATAGAGAATGACCAGGACGTAGATGTTCGGGATGAGGTAGGAAAGGTAGGCGACCATGATGGTGAGGGGCAAGGTGAGCCACAAGTAACGCATGTCATAGACGCTCGTGACCGAATAGCCGACGCTCAGGAACAAGCTGCTCAGGATGGGCCCGCTCCCGTTCCAGACCGCGATTGCCACCGCCGCAGGAGCGATGTCGAAGCCCGAGAAGCGGATGATGTGTCGGCCGATGAAGCCCATGCCCATGTTGATGAGCGTCAGGAAGAGGAGCAACCACACGGTATGGGAAGGACGACGAAGGCGGTTTTAAAGTTTCTGCCTGACACTTATATCGAAATCTTATATCGAAATCAGAGATTCCCTCCTGAGAGGCGCTGTTCGAGACGTTTCCTGGCCAGCAACGAGATCTCGAGCTCCGATGCTTCAGTATCGACCTTCTCTGCCTTGACACGCGCCTCCTCGTCCGCGACCATGGCAGCATAGCGACGCATGACGTCGGCGAAACCAGACTCGTCGAGAGGCGTGACACGTTCCCGAAGCATGCCGCGGATGGCATCAGCTGAGTGCCCCCTCTCCTGTTCGAGCAAGGACGTCCTGCCATCGTAGAAGCCCTTGTCCACCTCGTGCAGCACCATGAATGCGAGATTCTTCATGTCACGACCGGACGCGTCGTCGAGCATCTCGCCCGCTACTGCACCGAGGGCAGTCCAGTCAGCAACAGCAATTACCCCGCTCTCGATGGTCGCGCCGAGCTCGTTCCGCAACACGCGCCCAAGCTCCTCGGACGTGGTCGGGCCATTGGCTGAAAAGACGGCCTCGCTGATGCGTCCGATAATGGCAGTGTCCATGCCGCTGCGATAGTTTGTGATATGTGCGATGTGGATGTTTCCCTGCGCCTTCAAGGGTTCGAGCCGGCTGAGTCCGAGCATATACTCGGTGACGAACATGTACTCCTCCTGATGGTTGGAGATGGCGCTCCGTTTGAAGGATGCACCGTCGAACTCGTCCGCCAGACCGAGATGAAGCGCAGGGACGGTCATCATCTCGGTGAAGACCTTGCGCAGGTTGTTCTGACTGTCGTGCATCAGGCTCGTCTTCAGCTCATTACCGATGCTGTGGCGCCGCACCGGGACCGAGCCGTACAAAGAAGCGGCCTCTTCGGCTTCCGCATAGAGCTGCGTCAGGGCCAAGGTCTTGCCACTCCCAGTGGGCCCGGAGATCAAGCTGGTCTGCGGCACGAGCAGGCCCGCCTCCACGCACGGATTCGTCCCCTCTCTGGGATCAGCATGAAGGACGCGATAGAGGATCCGTCGCATCCCGTACATCAGCTCGTCGTTCCCCACGACCTCTTTGTGCACGAAGGGCGCTACAGGAGCAAGCACCATCCCTACGCGCTCGATGCCTTGATAGGTCGTCTCGCCAACGATGACCGGAGCGCGGGACGCAGCCGCCTTTATCTCAGAGGGAAGCTCGTCCACGACCCGCAACGACTCGACATAGAGCGCCTTGACGAGTTGCTCTGCGCTCGCCCGCGCAGCCCCTGGCTTACTCCGCGCAATCCTCACATGCTGCTCGAGCGGCTCGCTCAGGAGCAGGGTTTCACGCTGGCGCGCGTCGCCACGCGCGTGGAACTCGACACGATAACCGTTGACCGGCACCTGCTCGAGCCGTTCCCCCAGGGCCTCGCGCGCCGCGATGCCTGATGCGTAGGCATCGGCGGCGATGACGCTCTCGAGCGGTCGCTCCGCGTCGCGCAAGGACTCCTGGTAGAGTGGGTGGAGCAGGCTGCGCAGGCCGTAGAAGCAGGTGAGGAGCTCGTCGGCGCTGCCCCGACCGAGCTGGACGCCGTAGCGCGCCCGGAGCTGGCCGTACGCGCGCTCCGTCGCGTCCTCGATCCTGCTCGCCGGTATGTGTCGTGCGCCGAGTGCCATGGTTCACCTTCAATGCTTCTTGCTTTCACCTTGTATCGTGCCCGTCTCGGTTCCGAAACGGTCTTCCTTCCGGTCTAGACTGGTGTCGGCTGGTAGGCCTGGCGGTACTTCTGCGTCGTCAGGTGCGCGCGGTTGCACACCTTCGCCAAGCTATCCTGCTGGCTGGTTCGGAACGCTTCCAGGCCTTCGTGGCCACCGCCGTGCACGTTCGGTGACGGCGCGTACTGGGGTAGTTCATCCAAGAGCTGGGTGAGATCCTCACCTGCCTCTTGGCCCTGGCGGTTCACGTACTGGACACGGCCGAGCGTGCCGAGGTCGTGCTCCATCTCGCCAGCGGAAATGCCGCCAACCGGTTCGCGCGCGGTCGCGCGATGCATGGTGCGTTGCGCCCCATAAAATTCGTGCATGATGAAGCCGACCAGTTTCTTCTGTGCCTCGAGGATGCGCGCATCCTCCAGGTAGTCCGTGATGCGCTCGTCGTGCTCGTCCACCTTGGTCGCGAGTCGGTCGATGCTCGCCTCGTACACGCTGATGTCGCGCACGAGTTTCGTCTCGCGTGCGGTGAGCCGTTGCATCTCGTCGCGGTTCCCGACCTGCTGCGCTGCAGCGTACTCTTTGCGCACGCCTGCGAGGCGTTCGAGCGCTTTGGCCCGGGAAGTCTCGAACCGGGTGAGCTCGTCGTCGGTGTTGAAGAGCGCGACGGTTTCCTCAGTCATCTTCGCCCGTGTGGCGCAGTAGGCGTCTGTCACGCGCTCGAATTCTCGCTGATACGCTTCCCTGCGCTGGGGAACATTCGCGACGAGCTCTTCCTTGTTCTGCTCGGCTGCGCGCGCGTTGAGCCTGTCCGTGTAACTCCTCGTCGCGCTGGTGCTCACCTTCTTGAGCAGCCTGACGACGAAGGTCTCGAGCCCGGTGTAGAAGGTCTCGGGATGCTCGGGCATCCATGATGCCTGCTGGCGCTGCATGTTCTGGCGCAGCTTGCCGATGAGCGTGCGCGCCGCCTCATAGGCCATGTCCTGGTCGAACTCTTCGAGCTGGTCAGCGAGACTATCCATCTCCTGTTCAGTGAACTGCTCACCAAGAATTTCCCGACCTTCCTCGCTCAGGGAGAGGCTCGCATACTTCACACGCGCGGCGCTCGCGCGCCGTTCCGTCTCGTCGAGGCTGCGTTCCTGTCCGATAGATTCCTGGACCGTCACTTCCAGATTCTCCGCTTCCATCATATCACCCTTGCCGTTCTTTCCTTGCATCTTCGTTGAATCTTCACATCCGTCGTTTTTTCACATCGTGTTCAGGTTTCACATCGCGTTCAGGTCACGAGCCGCGCGAGATAGCGCACGGAATGGTAGGGAACCGTGACGATACTCCGCGGCCCGGGCACGAGGAGATCGGCCGTGGCGAGCTTCCGCTCCAGGGTCGCGTCGTGCCACACGCTCATGCCATACTGTCGCGCCCGTTCCAACGCCGGCGCCGTGAGCCGAGGCTGCACCACGAGCAGGCCGCGCTTGGAGGGGATACCACACAGCCAGAGCCGGTAGGCGAACCCGTCGACGAGTCCGCTGCTGACTGGTGTTTCGTAGCGTTTGCATTCCACATATCTCCTGCGGCGCGTCAGCGGATGGCGCGCGATAATGTCGAGGCGGGGCGTGATGTACTTCCTTCCCGGCCATGCCTTGCGCCCTTGCTGCCGCGTCCTGACCGGTTCGATACCGACCTGCGTGCCCTCGATGACATAGCGATACGCCCTGAGCAGCGCCTCAACCTGATCCTCGAAGCGACGCCATCGCTTGCGCCCGGCCATCGGGGCTCACTTCGCCGGGGCGGCAGGTGTCGCCTGCTCCCTGGAGAAGAAGGTCTTGATCGCCTGATACGCCCGTACGAGCCTGCTCGTGCCGTAGGTGGCCGCCGCGCGACCGGTGTTGATGACCGTCACGGTTCCGTCAACCACCTGTCCGCCCATACCGTCCCGCGCTGCGAGGATGTCCGGCAGCTCGGCCGGCACGGTCCATTCCCGGGCGCGCCCACCGTTCTCAACGATGACGAGTGCGCGGCCGTCGTCACAGACGCGCTGCTCGACATACCAGGGGATGCCGTCGTGCGCCTCGTACAGCGCCGCATCGAGACTGCCCGGAGCCGGGTGCCGACGCAAGGCTCGGTCAGGACTCGTGGCATGCTGATAACCTAGTGTGCCGCTGACGCCCACCATGGCGCCGAGGGCGAGCGTCGCGACCATCCGTCTCACTCCCATGTGATCACCTGTCTTGTTGATGGGTGATGCATCGAGAATCGGCTTAAAGTGCCTTTCCAAAGATTTATTGGACATGCTACAGAAAAGAGGATGGTATTCCTAGAATCTCAGAAGAAGACTGGAAGGAACACAAATATTTCCGGGTCAAGGTATTAGGCATCCGGAGTGAGCAGGATGGCATACTGTCGCGCACGATGGATGGTGAGCGAGTCGTCCTCGTCGAGGGTGCCGTCGAACCGGAAGTTATCGACGGCGAGGTCTACCGGCCCACGCAGGATTTTGACAGTGATTGTTGCATTCTCGTCGACGAGCAGGTTCGGCTGCTCAGCGGCGAGATTGTTAAACGCGATGCCGAGGCCGCGAGCGAAGGAGCGTTTCGTGATGCTACTGTAATAGGCCGAACTGCCGAACGGCGTCGCGACGACGAAGCCATCCCCGATGAGCTGGTCGCTGATACGTTCCTTGTCGATCGTCAGGGAGAAACGGACGGCGCGCTCCAGATGCGTGTTGCGCACGATGACATCGTTCAGGGCGATGAACGTCTCCGGCTCCTTTCCTTTCCGAGCGACGACGCATTCGAGCTTCAAACGTTGCTCTTCCTTGACAGCTCCTTTCTTCAGGGTGACGAACGCCTTCTCGAAGGAGTAGTCGTGGCTCATCTTGCTCGTTGGACTGTTGCGCAGCGCAAACTTTGGCACGCCAGGATAGAGGCGTTCTGCATGGAGCAAGGTGCCGTCGCCCCCATAAGTGATGACCACGTCGGGCGCCTTCTCGTCGTAGATGAATCCTTGCCTCTTCGCCTCGGCCCTGCATCGCTTGCAGGCGTCCTGGTCCTTCGACACGAACGCAATCCGCTCCATGATTACCAAGGAAGAACACAGAGGTTAAAAAAACTTGGCTTCGACGAACTTTGTCTACTCAGCTGCTTAGACTCTTATTCGTTCAATGAGTTCTTCGGCAGAAGAACAAAGATGCGTGTTACGTTGATAGAACGCACGCATATCCTCGACATCTAGGACTGAGGAGGGAAAAAGCAAGTCGTACGCAGTCCAGACATCGTAGGAGTGTGATGAATCAGCAACCGTCTCGTACACGCAGGCGTCGGCCCGAAAGCCGACAACCACCAAAGAGGAGACTCCCTGACTGTTCAGAAAAGGCATTATATCTCTGTTCGTAAAAGCGCTGTTCCGTAAGTATCGCTTGACGAACGAGCGAGCCTCTCCTTCACGATGCAACAATCGCACAATGGCCGACGGCGGCTGCGTGCCATAAGAATTGATTGCTGTTTTTGTCCATCCCGCCCTGTTCGCGTGCTCAATGAGCGCATAGACCCCTTGTAGTTGACCCTCATCCGGCATTTCAGACCAAGACTTGGGCACGGTCAAGTCAACAAGGAGGAGCCCTATTCCGGAAGCAGATGGTTCCACCTCGCAACGAGTAGCGAGAGCAAGCGCAGCGAGACTGCTCACCCTACAAAACCTTCTTCTCGTCCACGAACCCATAATGAGGGATGGAACCATTCCCTTCTTAATCCTTATGCCCAATATCGGGAAGAAATAGACGCCAGCGCCCGGCAGGGTCGAGCAGAGCTCTCTCGGCCGGGCGCTGACCCGGAAGGAGGCATAAAGCCTCCTGACGACGCCAGCGCCCGGATTTGAACCGGGAATTCCGTGAGGAACC
>Ga0114931_10006172_pt1 | contig 14756 bp, 8 predicted proteins | sample 2SBtaG_FD_89579 | JGI IMG/M metagenome (GOLD analysis project Ga0114931, IMG submission 89579) | Deep subsurface microbial communities from Kolumbo volcano to uncover new lineages of life (NeLLi) - 2SBTROV14_V59a metaG | ecosystem: Environmental > Aquatic > Marine > Volcanic | place: Kolumbo...
ATCCTCGGCAATGCGGGACAGGGCTGATGAGTCTTTCCAGTCAATCTGCCGTCTCATCGCTTCCAGAGTGATAGCGCGGTACATGGCCCCAGTGTCTAGAAAGCGGAATCCTAGCCTTTTTGCCAAGCTGCGGGCGGCACTACTTTTTCCTGCTCCAGCAGGCCCATCTATGGTCACAATCATCAGGTCTAGAAACTACCTCACTGAAAAAAATGGGCTCGCTGGAAAAAAGGGGCTCACTGAAAAAAAGGGGGACTCGCAGAAAAAATGCAGGATTTCCTCTGTTATCAAGGCAAACCGCCGGGAATGCAACCTACGAGGCCGACCAGCCAGAACGCAAAAAGTCTCGTCTTTGGTCTCCCCGCACAAAGTCCAATGGCCTTACGACTGGTGATTTCCAGGGTTTTCCCAGGGTTTTCGTCTTCACTATTGGTCATTTGGGCATTGGTCATTGGGCTTTCCTTGCCCGAGATGACGGCTTTACAGCAGCTCTGGTCTCGCTATCCCAAGCTGCTCTGGGCCGTAGATCGGGGGAAAACCTATACAAATGGCAGTTCTAGGCTAGAATGGAACTGGCGTGAGAAGGCCAAAAAGTCTTGTCGGAACAGAGGAATTCTTGGTATGGCAAAGAGCAATGCCGTTTGGGGGATTGATATTGGACAGTGCGCTCTCAAAGCGCTCCGCTGTCGTGCGCACGAAAAAGATGATCAGCGCATTGTCGTCGAGTCGTTCGACTACGTCGAGTATCCCAAAATTCTATCCCAGCCGGAAGCAGAGCCTGAAGAGCTGATTCGCGAAGCGCTCGAGCAGTTTCTCTCGCGCAATGATCTCGCAGGCGATCTTGTTGCCATCTCAGTTGCAGGGCAAAGCGGCTTGGCTCGCTTTATCAAATTGCCACCTGTCGAATCAAAGAAGATTCCCGACATTGTCAAATATGAAGCCCGACAACAAATTCCGTTCGCATTGGAAGATGTGGTCTGGGATTACCAGCAACTTACCGGCGGCAGCGAAGCAGATGGTTTTGCACTAGAGCCTGAAGTCGGACTCTTTGCTATGAAGCGAGATCAGGTAGCCCGTGCGCTAGAGCCCCTAGAGGCTGCCGGCATTGAAGTCGACCTGATCCAACTTACCCCCTTGGCCGTCTACAACTACGTTTGCTTCGATCGCCTTGGATACCTGCGAGCACAACCTTACGACCCAGAGAACCCGCCCGAATCGACAGTCGTTATCTCGCTCGGCACCGAAACTACCGATTTGGTCGTCACCAACGGTTATCGAGTTTGGCAGCGAAATATCCCCATCGGTGGTAGCCATTTCACCAAGGCGCTGAGCAAGGAACTCAAACTTACATTTGCCAAGGCAGAGCACCTCAAACGAAATGCCACCCAGGCAGACGATCCGAAGGCTGTTTTCCAAGCGATGCGGCCCGTCTTTAGCGATCTGCTGGCCGAGATCCAGCGATCGCTCGGTTATTTCAGCAGCATCGAAAAGACGGCGAAAATCGGTGGCATCATTGCCCTTGGCAATGCAATGAAACTACCTGGCTTGCAGCGATATTTAGCACAAAACTTAGAGCAAGAGGTCAAGCCGATCGAAGAGTTCGATCGTCTCTCGGCCGGCAGTGCGTCGTCTCGCTCTCAGTTCAATGAGAACATTCTCAGTTTTGCCGTCACGTACGGGCTCTGTGTCCAGGGTCTTGGAAAATCAGAACTGCATACTAATCTTCTGCCCGAAGAAATCGTCCGCTCGCGGCTTATTCGAGCCAAGAAGCCTTGGGCGATGGCCGGCATCGCGGCGATTATGTTGGGCTTAACCTTCAATTATCTCTCCCACGTCTCCGCTTGGAGTGCGACCGATACCGAAGCTATGAAAACCGCGGAAATTAAAGCGAAATCGCTCAAAACTACGGCTGCGAACTTCAAATCGAAAAGCTCCGAGCTGCGAACTGCATTTGAGGCGATTCAACAGACGGGACACGATCTCGTTAGTAATGTTGAAGGAAGAATGCGTTGGTTGGAGTTGATGAAGGCCGTCGACGCAGCGCTGCCCCGAGACGAACGTTTGCCCGAGGAGCGAAAAGAGACCCGCGAAGATATTAGCAATCGCAACGAGCTGCATATTACAGCAATCGATGTGCAGCGCTTTGAAGACCTGCAAGGCGAGTATCTTTCTCTCGTTCAAGAGAAATATGATGAAGCCCAAGGCCTGCAACCAGGGGCTGACTCAGGTGGCGAGGAGGATGGTGGGTTTGCTGAAGACGATTCCTTGGGTGGCGAGCCTGCAGGGGACGGTGCTGCCGATATGTCTGGCGTAGGTTGGGTCATTGAATTGACCGGCTATCATTACCACAACCTGGATCGGCGAAACCAATCATCACGATTTGTCAAAAACACATTGATTAAAAACTTGGAAGAAGGATTCGTCGAGCTACCTATTGGCAACAACGGAGAAATGAAAAAAGTTTCGTTTGCCGATTTTGGCATTAGCCACCCCTGGCTAGTCTACGGGGGACAGCTTTGGGACGAGGAAATTGATCCCGAAGCGCAGCTAGCCGAACCGAGTTTAAGATCCCGTCGAATCCCTGAGGCAAGACCTGGAGAGACCGAAGATGATGTTGCCGAGGAGCCGAAGATTATCGAACTGAAACGATTCGATTTCATCGCCCAGTTCTGCTGGCAACCTCGTACCAGACTCGAACGTCAGGAAATCGAAGAGCAAAGACGTCTAGCGCAAGAACAAGAAGCAGCGGCCGCAGAGGCCGAGGTAGCGGAAGATTCTCTGCAGTAGCGACCCGATAAAGGACCAAAGACATGGATCAAGTGCGTGCCATTGCAAGAGTGATCTGGCAACAACGATTTTGGGTATTGAGCGTGCTCGCCACGAGCATCGCGATTGTCTGTTGGTATCTTGCCGCGGGCAACATCCAGACGCAATTCTCAAAAAGGCTCAGCGAAATTAAGAGCGAGTTTAGCTCGATAGATTCTCTTAATCGAGAACAGTACCACCCCAACGATGAAGTTATCAAAGGCGATCTCGAACAAGCGGTCAAACAAAGCGAGAGTGTCTATCAAGTTTGGAGCGATCTTTACGAACGCCAACACACCGAAGTTCTCAACTGGCCTGAGTCGTTAGGAAAAGAATTTCTCGAAAATATGCAGGGCCGAAAGTTTCGCGACTACATTAGCCCTGACATGCGAGACCGGTATTGGAATTACATCAAATTACGATTCGATGGTTTACTGAAAATCGTTCAAGCCAGGAAAATCGAAGGACAAAATGGCCGATCCCGAGGGGGGGGACGCACTTTTGGGGGAGAATTTGGTGGCATGGGAGAGGAACTCGGCAGAGGGCCTATGGCCTCCCGGGGTCTCTCCGACGAACAAGACGAAGATTACCTTGTCGAGTGGTTTGATCAAGGAGACCTTGAGGCACGCCTTTCATTTAAGAAAATACCGTCCGAGACTCAGATATGGGTCACACAGGAAGACCTCTGGGTGTACGAAACTCTGCTGCATGTAATTGCCAAAACGAACCAGCAGCGTCATGCCACTCGCCCAGACAACACGGCCGTTCGTGAAATATTGAAATTGCAAGTCGGCAGGCCTGCTATTGCTACGAGTAATCCGCCGGGAAGAATCTATCTGCCCAAAGCAGATAGCGGTGGGGAAATGATGCGCGGCGAGGAAAGCATGGGCATGGGCATGGAATCAGGCATGGGCATGGAATCAGGCATGGGCCGAGAGCGAGGGATGGGCATGGGCCCAGAAATGGGTGCGGGAATGGGCGGAGGTCGTGATGGATTAGCACTGCTTGCCGATCGGTATCTCGATCCCGAGGGAAAACCTATTGCAGAAGAAAGCATCAGCGATGAATATCGGCTGCTTCCCGTACACATGGAGTTGACCATGGACCAACGCTGGATTTCACCACTATTGATCGAGTGTGCTAATGCACCCTTACCGGTTGAAGTAAAATGGATCCGCGTGAATGCAGACAAAGCTCGCTCCGCACTTGGCCGTACCAATGTTTCGAGCCGAGGGAGAATGCCGAGCAGCCGTAATCGATCGGCAAACAGTAGTAACTCGCCCCCAGACCCAAATTTAGCAACTGTCGAAATCCAAGGCGTCGTTCTCATTTATGGAGAGCCCGACAAGGAAATCCTCACGGTGCCAGGTGCCGAGAATGACGAGGACAATCAGCTGGCCGAAGCTTCGGATGCCCTTTCTAATACGCAATAAGTCTTTAGGACAATGATTCACCCAGGCAGTTTTAGCAAACGCTGCTAGGGAAATGACGAGTACCGAAATACCCAATGGCGAAAGAAAACAAAATGAGGATAAACGACTTTTCTGCGAAGATCGCCGCACTTTTTTTGGGATTTCGTGCTTCGGAATCTTACTTCGTCATTGGGCCATTTTTCGATGTGTTGGGCGTCATTCGTGCCTTGCCTTACTAGGAGTTCCTATCATGAAGTCGAATCTTAAAGGTGGAAACGTCGCAGTGCGATTTCTGCTCGCCCATGGCGAGAAGATTGGCATGGGGGCAATTGTGGTATGTGCAGGAATGCTTGTCTGGTCGGCCATTGGCCGTGAACGCCTTGGCGAAGAACAGCAACCAGACAACCTTGTTCAGCTCGTCTCTCAGACGGATACGAAAATCAAAGGATTTCGTTGGGACGCCGAGCAAGTTGATAACGTCATTCTCGCAGAGCCTGTCAGCATCGAAGCGATGCAAGAAATCCCTCGCGAAGACTTTCCGCCCGGAAAATATCCCTATGATCGGCCCGTGTTAGATCCGGTCGGAAAACGCCTCGATCCGACTCTATTAACGGTAGAAGATTTGGAGGTTCATGGCGACGCGGGACTCTGGGCTTCTGCCGACCCGAAACTCATCGCCAAGTGGCAAGTTCGTGCGCTGGCAGAAGCAGAACGCAAAAAAAGGGAACTCGCCGATCGGCAAAAAAGAGGGGCTGAAGAAACTGGCAGGAATGGCCGGGAGGGGGGCTTGTCGCGGGGCGAGGAGGGGCTCTACGGAGATCAAATGGGAGCTGCTGGACGCGATAAGAGTACCAAATCGACTCGCGGCGGGACAATCATCGTTTCACCGCGAACGGGCGCTCAGCTCCAAGGGGGCGAGCAGATAAAGACCGACTCTTGGGTGACCGTGTTGGCGAAAATCCCCGTCGAACAGCAGTATCAACTTTACGACGATGCTTTGCAAAACGCACGCGGTTACGACTCGTCGCGTGATATTCCAGAATACCGTGGTTATCAAGTCCAACGTGCCGAGATTACTGACGCAGGACAAGGCGAGTGGAAATTGATTGCGACAGTCACCGGTAAAATAATTGCAAAACGGCTCGATACCTATCCAGTCGAAGTGCCCGATCCTATCGATCCTCGCTTCAACCATCCAGTCCTTACCCACCCGTTGCCGCCATTGATTTTGCGTGAATGGGACGAACGGGTAAGCCACTCGTCGATGCCTTTGCTCGCGGAACGAGAAGATGAATTACTTGAGGAAGAGGAGGAAAAAACTGAAGAGCCGGGTGTGGAGGGTGAAGAGGAAGACCCCTTTGCTGGGCCTGCGGACTCAGATCAGGACAACTTTAGCAGAGGTGGGAGAGGCATCCCCAGAGAGCGTAGCAACCGACGTGCAGGTCGGGGTCGCTCTCCCATGAGGTCGCCGATGGGTAGAGGACGCTCGGGCAGTGGTTTCGATGGAGGTGGATACGGCGCAGAAATGGCTGGAGGAATGGAAGGCATGTATGGAATGGGTGGAGGTGAATTTGGCGGAGGAAAAGGGGCCGAAATGGGCGGGTATGGTGGCCGAATTAGTCAGCGCCCTGTTGGCACTGCACTGGCAACATACACCTGGGATCAGACGACATCGAATCTACTATTCCGATTTTTTGATAACACGGCAGAACCGGGGCTGAAGTACCGTTACCGTGTGCGATTGGTTCTAGGAGATGTAAATAACATCTCTTCTGAGCAATACTTGGATAAGACCGTCACAGACCGGCGGGCAAAACTCAGCAAGAACAAATTGAAATATCGCTTTACCGACTGGAGCAAGCCGAGCCCCATTGCCAGCGTACCTCTGCCTGCACGTATCTATTTGGTCAGCGCAAAACCCGTCAAAGAGACCAATTACAATGCTGAGCCAGAAGCAGAACTACTGATCAAGGCACTCAATAGTCAGTACGCGGCCGAAATTGCCCTCGAAGATGGCTTTTCTCGTGGGAGCGTTTTGAATCTCCACAAGAAAGCAACCGTCATTTGGTCAAATTATAAATTCAAGAAGAACGAGCAGGATTCTGAGTTCGACTTCCGCACCGGTATCACGCTCCTCGACTTCTCTGGCGGCGAAAAGCTGAGCACCCGAAATAAAGATCTGACTGCGCCAACTCGAGCAGTATTGATGGACGCTTCCGGTCGCCTGTTCCTGCAAGCCGAACTTGATGATCGTTCGACAGTAGCTGCCTATCAAGAAACGATCAGCACTGACAAGGGCCCCTCACGTAGCCCTGGAGGTATGGAAGGTATTTATGAATCGTTTTAGCAGATAAGTCCCTCTGAATTTCACAGCGATATTCTTAGTGCTTTGCTGCAAGCACGGCTACATGAGTTGACGACCAGTTGACCTAGACCAGTATCCTGTTCTGAATTGCTATCACGACTCCAGCTAGTACTACAGCGCAGGGTCAAGATAACCACGACGACACAACGGCCAGCTGAGGCAAAACATATTTCGTTGTGTCGTCGTGGTTCAACTCTGCGCTGCAGTAAGGGAAAAGACGAGTACCGAAATACCTAATTACGAAAGCAAGCCAAAATTCCGGATAAACTATTTTTCTGCAAAGATCACTCCATTATTTTGGGATTTCGTGCTTCGTAATTCCTTCGTCATGGGGCCATTTCTCAGCAAAGTGAGCGTCATTCGTAACTTGCCTAAGCCATAGGACGTTTGTTCAGACTGCAGGCCCGTTTTGTGCTCGAAGGCCGGTATTTCTAGGGCTTGGCCATGTCTGAGCAGTGAAATCAAACGGGACTTCCGCTTTTGCTTGCTTCTCTCTGCAAGTAGCTACTTGCAACAGATGCTAGCATTTCTTCCGCAGGGTTCTTGCGCTGCTTTGAATGCTTATTTCAAGCATCGATCTCTGGCGGTCTCTGGCGACCCCGTCACGACTGCACTTGACGCTGCTCGACACGGATCGTATTTAACCCCCTCTCGCTGCCCGATCTGATCGGGTCGGAACGCTAATCAGTTATAAGAAACTCATTCATTTTTGGGTGGCTAAGCCGCACATGCGTAACGCCGTTACTCCTGAAACTAATGAGGCTACTTGGCGAGAGATGCTGAATCTGACTGTGGACAATGGTTTGCGAGACGTTGCCGTATTTTTTTGGCAAATCTCGAAAAGGAGATTCGTGTTGAATAGGTCAACAAAAAAATCTGGTCGCTGCCTCTCGCTAACCGTCTTGGCGATTCTAACTGCCACAACGGTGGTGTTCGCAGAAGACGATGGCAAGCGGCAGCCCTCTGCGCCGGCAAGTTCGACTCGTGCTGAGGTAGACAGCCTGCTGGCCCAAGTAAGGTCAAAGATGGCCTCAGGTCAGTTGACCGATGCTGACGCGATCCTGCGTCGCGCTGAATCTGCTGAGGTCCGCTATCCTGTACTCCACTTCGGCGACACTCCAACAAAAGTACGGCACGACTTGGAAGCATTGTCAAGAAAGCAAGGCACTGAACTCGGCGGATTGCCATTAAGAAACCCTCTTGCGGTCTTGTTGCCTAAATCTAAGCCAGCGACCGTCGACCCTTTTGCAGCCACTGCAAAGCCAGTCACCAACTTGGCACCAGCTCCTCAGCCCCGATCTCCTATGCATTTGGCCTTGCCACAGTCAAACACAAGGCCGGGTACAAAGTCATCGCCGCGCGAGTTAAGCGATAGCGCCCTGCTAGCTGCCCGCCAGGCACTTGCAGTAGGTGATGCCGACCGTGCCCTCCTTCTTGTGGAAAAAGCCAAACAGCAGCACGTCGCTTATTTGCCAACAGAGGATTCGCCGGAACGGATATCGCGGGCCATAGCTGATATCGAGCAACTTACAGCCACCGAAGATGGCAGCCCAAGCTGGCGACAAGGTTACGCCAAATTCTTGGTGGCACAAGCTAGTGCGCTGGTCCGCTGGGGCGACATCGAGACGGCAGAACGCACCGCGAATGAAGCGATGACGCTGAGGGTCGAACTGGGGCCCGAGGATATTACACCAGCCGATGTACTCGGCCGGATCAAGCGCCTACGAGCAGGAGCTGTGCAGCTACCAGTGGCGGAAGCCAATCCAAAAATGATCACAGACGCAAACGTACAACCTGCCCAACTTCAAACCGATAAGGGATACGAATCGCCACAAGAGTATCGTTTACCATCCGAAATGCTCCCGGAAGTGACAGAGCAGAACGGCCCCGCCCTAGATGCTCAACTTCCAACACGGGAGCGAAGCCCGGTCCTTCAGGCTGCTTTGAAAGAAGACCTAGTTTCGCCGGAAGAAGCGATACCGGTTGATCTGACACTCCCTGCCGCCAGCACTGGCAGACAACTTTCACCTCGTCTTGCCCAGGCAGACGACTCCCAGCCATCCCAACTACCTGTCCCCACAGAATTGCTACCCGAGTCGAACGACCCCTACGGGCTCCTGGAGCAAGGAGAGAGAGCGTTGCGTGCAGGCGACCGCAATCGTGCGCTACGATTATTCCGTCTTGCTTACCAAGGTCGCGATCAACTCGACGTGGGAAGCCAGGAACAACTGCAAGGCCATCTGCAGATGCTCTCTGCTAACCGAACAGGGGCCAACCGAACAGGGACAAACCGGCCAGGAGTAAATCGAGCGAATGCAACGCCACAGCCGATGGATCAGTCTTTGCTGAATTCTGCGACGAATGGGCAGACGGTAATAGCTCGCCAACTCTCCGTGGAAATCGGTCGACGACAATCCGAAGCTTCGCAGCTACGCACCAAAAACCCGAAAGCCGCACTTGAGCTGCTAAAAGAAGCTACCGAGCTGGTTGCAAAATCGGAACTCGACGAAAGTATGAAAAGTCAATTGTCGCGACGAGTCAAACTAAGCATCGACGAAGTCGAACAATACATCAGCGAGCACAAGGCCGAGTTGGAGCTAGACGATGCCAATCGCGCCGTACTGGATGACATCGATCATCAACGAGCGGTCAAAGGACAGGTGCGGGAAAAAATGGCCGAACTTGTCGACCAGTTCAATACCTTGAGAGACGAGCAGCGATATGCCGAAATGGAAGTGGTTGCCAAACGCTTATACGACATGGCCCCCACTGAGCCCGTGGCTCAACAAATTTGGGCCAACGCGAAATTCATTCGTCGCACGATGCTCAATCAAGAAATTGCCGATATGTCCGAGGCAGGTGTCGATGGCATCCTTCGCGATATCAGCCGAACTGCTGCCGATGGATTGCTGCAAGGAGATGCACACATAAACTACGGTTCGTGGCCCGATCTTATCAAAGGTCGCCAGGGCTCGAGCGACTCGAGATCTCGCTTGTCTCCTCGCGAGCTAGAAATTGAGCGCAAACTACGCACACTCGTGTTACCTCGTTACGACGAGATGCCCCTTTCCCAAGTCATCGATGGGCTTTCGAATCTGACGGGAGTGAATATCCATTTAGATCCGCGTGGGTTAGGGCAGGAAGGGGTCCGGAGCGATACGCCGGTAACTTTGAACCTGGGACAAGAGATCTCGCTAAAGAGCGTGCTGAACTTGATTCTCGAACCGCTCCATTTGACTTACATGATCAAAGACGAAGTGCTCAAAGTGACTAGCGAGCAAATTCGCGACGGAGATGTCATCACGAGAACCTACAATGTGGCAGACTTGGTCATCCCGATTCCGAACTTCGTGCCCAATACCAATATGGGTCTACAAGGTCTGATCAACGATGCTTACGAAACTGTCGCCGGCTCGAGACATAATGGGGTCGGAACGCCAGGACCTGTCTCGGTCGTCGCGGGTAGCCAGAACAATTCGCAACTACAAGGCAACACATTCGCCCAACAAGTTGGGCCTCCGAACTCTGGTGGGTCGAATTCGCCGTTGACGGGCGGCCCTGGGGGGCTAGGTGGAGCAGCCTCTGCCGACTTCGATTCGCTGATTGACCTGATTGTTTCGACCGTCGAATTCGATAGCTGGATGGAAAACGGCACCGGCGAAGGCGAGATTCAACCCTTCCCAACCAACTTGAGCCTCGTGATCAGCCAGACCCAGAGCGTTCACGAGAAAATTGCCGACTTGCTGGAACAACTCCGCCGACTCCAAGACCTACAGGTCACCATCGAAGTACGGTTTATTCGCCTGAACGACAATTTCTTTGAACGGATTGGCGTCGACTTCGATTTTAATGTGCAAGGAGAAGAGGGCGGTAGTAATCTGGTCGCAACAGCCAACGCATTAGCCAACAGAGGCCCGAGTGTCACCGCGGGCCTGAGTTCCGATGGGACGACTGGCGACGGCTTGACCGGACTTGTGGGCTTACCCAACTTTACCGTCGATCTCGACATCCCCTTCCGCCAAGGCAGCTTTGGATTGTCGCGTCCTCAGTTTGGTACTCCTCAAGACATCGGTCAGTTCGGATTTGCCATTCTGAGCGACATCGAGGCGTTTTTCCTCATCAATGCTTCCCAGGGCGACTCCCGCTCGAATCAACTGAATGCACCCAAGGTAACCCTCTTCAACGGACAACAAGCGATCATTGTCGATACTGCATTCAGGCCATTTGTTATCAGCGTCATCCCGGTGGTCGGCGAGTTCGCCGCTGCTCAGCAACCCGTGATCGTGGTACTTTCTGAAGGCACCACGATGACGGTCCAGGCTGTTGTTTCCGACGATCGTCGGTATGTCCGTCTGACGATCGTGCCTTTCTTCAGCCAAATTGGTGAAGTGAATACCTTTACTTTCGAAGGTTCGGAAACCACGTCAAGTTCCAGCGATACAACCGACCAGAACGGTGACGGCAACGACGAAACTAATAATACAGCAAACAACACGACTCGAAGCGGTACGACGGTTCAGCTGCCTACTTTCCAGGTGATCTCTGTGGCTACCACGGTTAGCGTTCCTGATGGCGGGACAGTGCTCTTAGGTGGTATCAAACGATTACGAGAGGGACGCAACGAATTTGGAGTGCCACTCTTGAGTAAGGTGCCGTATATCGATCGGCTCTTCCGCAACGTCGGCATCGGCCGCGAGACCGATAGCCTCATGATTATGGTGACGCCTCACATCATCATTCAAGAGGAGGAAGAAGAACGACTCGGTATCATCCCAGAGTAGCCGTTCGGCAAAGGTAAAAAACCATGAAAGGCCGTTTCTTCCTTGTTGCCGCGGCATTGCTGGCAGCCTCAGGAGTTGCCTTGGGCGCCTACGCAGCTCACGGTCTTGCTGATCGGCTCCAGTCACTCGGCTACGTCGAAGAAGTCTCCAAGCGAATCGAGTGGTTCGAAACGGGCGTTCGATACCAGCTCTACCACGCCCTCGCACTAATGCTGGTCACCCTCTTAGCTGCGAACAAACCGTGGGCTTTTCGTTTTGCTTCGCTGGCTTTTTTGGCCGGCATACTTCTGTTTAGCGGGTCGCTCTATGCAATGACTTTTGCTCCAGATGAGTGGAGAAAGCTCGGTGCGATCGTCCCGCTAGGGGGCCTTTCGTTCATCTTGGGATGGATTTCTGTTGCCTACGCAGCTTGGCAGGCGACTGAGGATCCGTAATATATTTTCACTCTCATCACCAAAGCCCAGGGATTGCAACCCCTGGGCTTTAGTATTTCCTCTTCCGACTAAGCCGATTGCAAGCACTCAAGCTCTTTGGCCAGTCGTTTTCGTGCGACATGCAAGCGTCGTTTTATCGTACCCACCGGAGCGGCAAAGTCGTCGCTCATCTCCAACAGCGAACTGCCGTTTAAGTAAAACGCTACCAATGTGTTCCGATCCAAACTCGTCAACCGCCCCAGTCCCTCGTGCAATTGCGATTTCCGTTCTTTGGCTAACAGCGATTCAAACGGTGCCGCATGCCGGACGTCGGCTCGGTCGATCGTGTGTGGCTCGACCGCAATCGTCGGTGGCCGACGTGTGCAACGGTTGATCGACTGTCGAACGGCTATCGAACGCAACCAACCAGGAAACGCTTTCGGCTCTTGCAATTGATGTAGCTTTTCGAAGGCCTTGATCAACACTTCTTGCGCCACCTCCTGCGCCTCAGAGTAATCGCGTAGCCGTTGCCAGCAAACGAGGTAGACCATCCGCTCAAAACGGCTGGCAAGTTCGCCAAAAGCCTCGCTCTCGCCCAATTGGGCTGCTGCAACAAGCTCCTCGTTGGGGGCATCTAAGTACTCGGATAATGATAATGTAGCGGGCATGATTTTCTCGAAGGTAGGCCGAAAGGGAGACTTGCTCCAGTTCGACAGCAGGAATAGCAAGGCTAGCGAAGTGCAACTTGCGCAAACAAAAGCAGTGCAAGCTACCGGCAAAACCGTCAGAAAATGGGAGGCGTTGTAAGGGCCTAGGATTCCCGTTTTCAGGCGGAGGCGTGGCGACACACAATATCGTGTCGCCGCGTCGTCTGCTTTACCGTGGCAAAGCAAACTGCCGTGCGGACAGACGGTTTCAGTCCGTCCATAACGCTCGGCCAAGGCCGCGATGCGTCGGACAATTTGGCTATTTGCCAAGACGCATAATTTGCTAGCGCATTAAGAGAGTTCGCGCAGAAGGAGCGCAAAACTTCACCACGAACAATCAGCTGGCTGCCTTGACGGACAATCGTGCTAATAGTGGTCTGAAGATTACGCATGATACCCTCGCTGCGCTTCGCGCTGCTGCAGAGAAAACCTGATAAAAAAACGGTATTACACAAGTGCTTTGTCATTCCCAATCTAAGAGTTGTCAAAGCACCAGCCGACCCGCCACACGGACCGGGGATCCCAGAGGCAATCCTACCCCCAGCGAAGTGATCCTGTACTTCAAGTCTCCCAGCCACCCCACCCCAGGTCAAGCGAAAGATGACCTAGAAGGCGAGCCGGAAGCCGTAAGTACGCCCCCATGACTCTGAATTCGACCGATTGGTTCGCACGAATCGCGGAAAATTTCAGACTGCTTCAAATCTGCCGAGCGGCTGGACCTAAACCCCATTAACAAAACAACTTAGAGCAGAACCCAAATCGGGTCCGCCAAGGCTCAGCCTCGGAAATCTTCGTGGCAAGTGCTGCAAGATTGGGTCAATCGGCCAACCGCTGAACGGGCTGCTTCATAATTTTCTTCTTTTGCCGCCTGAACCAGGGCAGTTGACGCCTCGCCTAGCTGGCGAGCAAAACCAGAAAACTCCTCGTCATCTGCCGATTCATAGCCTTCTTCAACGATCAGCTTCGCAAGTACTGCTAGCAACTGCGACTCATGGATCACCTCGGTGCTACGGCGGCGAAAGTTTTTCTTGCTCGACAGCGCCGAGCCGAGGACCTCTTCTACAGACTGCTCCATACGCAACATCAATTGAGACCGCTCGACTTGCCCCTTTTCCTGCAAGGAATCATCGATCGTCGGCTGGCCACGTAACAAATCGGTCAGTAAACCATACTCCTGCTTCGCGGCCGAATAGCTTTCTTCGCTGGCCTCCTCGCACATGGCGGCCGCTTGCTTGAGATGTCGCCGCACGACACCCGCGTTTCTTTGCCATCGCACTTGCTCGTCAAACTCTTCGATTACCCCAAACAATACCGCAAGCAAACTAAAATCACGTTGACATTGCTGATGTCCCTCGCCATTGAATTTTCCTGACGTAGCGATCGCCCCAGCAACGTTGTTGATTGTCTGCTTGACTTCCGACTGAAGCGTCTCCGCGTCGATCAAATCAGACCAAGAAGAGTCCACATTTTGTAAACTGCCCTCCGACTCGACCACTTCCGCTTGCGTCTTTGCAGCCCGCAGCACGGGTCGATTTCCAACCAACTCTTTCCTCGCATCATCAAAAAACACATCGCGAACCTCCTGCGACCACTGCGGAGGTTTCGCCCGCCGCCGAGGGCTCTCCTCTCCGCCGGCATGAACCATACCGGCTAGGGCTAGGAATGCCGTAAGCCCCACAATTTTCAGACCTCGCATGGCAGGCCTTTCTTGCACAAACTGCTTGGTGTAGGTTGTTGTTTTGAACTACCGATAGCTTAAGTCTACCACCGCGAGCACATATCGACGATGTCCAACGCCAATCTCATAACTCAGACCGAGCAAGCAGCCACCGACGGTAAAATCACTCCCGGTGCCCTGAAAAACATCAAATCGTGGCTCACCGAGCCCAAATACGCCGAGTATGTGCCCCAGTTAGCCGAGCACATTGAAGCCGAAAAGTGGCAAGACCTCGACGACGCTTTCTGGACAATCATCCCCTTCGGCACAGGCGGTCGCCGCGGCCGAATGTATCCCATCGGCAGCAATACGATCAATGATCGGACTATTGGCGAAAGCGCGCAGGGCTTGGCTGAGTATGTAAAATCGCAAGTAGGAAATGGCGGAAATCTCTCTTGTGCTATCGCCTACGATACGCGACATCGCTCCGAGCATTTTGCCCGCCTCTGTGCCGAGGTCATGGTTGCTGCCGGCCTGAAAGTGTTCTTCTTGCAAGGACACCGCAGTACGCCCGAGCTTTCCTTTACCGTGCGTTTCAAAAACTGTGCCTGCGGCA
>Ga0114931_10006173_pt1 | contig 14755 bp, 11 predicted proteins | sample 2SBtaG_FD_89579 | JGI IMG/M metagenome (GOLD analysis project Ga0114931, IMG submission 89579) | Deep subsurface microbial communities from Kolumbo volcano to uncover new lineages of life (NeLLi) - 2SBTROV14_V59a metaG | ecosystem: Environmental > Aquatic > Marine > Volcanic | place: Kolumbo...
TATCCGCTCCAATTCGTCGCCTAGAGTTCTGCCGCTCTTGTCAGTGCGGCTACGTCCATATGAAATATCAAACTCACCGCACCACACGCCCGAACCAATCATTGCGGGGGAAAAGCGCGCCCCTTCTTCGTTTGTCCACACGCAAACCGCGATTGGCGCCTCAGTTTCAAATTGAAGGTTATTTAACCGGCGAACAACTTCCAGCCCGGCGAGCACTCCAAACACGCCGTCGAATTTTCCGCCTGTCGGTTGGGTGTCCAAATGCGAACCTGTCATCACCACAGGTGAACTGTTGTTGCGCCCCGGACGGATCGCAAAAATGTTTCCCATTTTGTCAATTTGAATACGACAGCCGGCCGCGACGCACCAGCCACAGAACAAATCGCGGCCCTGTTTGTCCTGATCGGTTAACGCCTGACGATTGCACCCACCGGCTTCAGTAGCGCCAATATTTGCCATCTCCATCAATGAGGACCAGAGGCGTTCTCCGTTAACCTCTATACTGTGCGTCATGATTCTATGAGCCTTCCACGCGATTAAACATTCTGCACGCAATAATCATTGCACCTCATGCGGGCAAACGACGCAACGGCTGACACATACAATGCAGACTGCCTCCTCCGTTAGCAATCATTGAAATATCAACCTCGAATATTTGCAGCCCCTCCGCTTTGCAGGCATCTTTCAAGCGAGACTCTTGTTTGGGCAACACGACTCTCTCACGCCCAAGCGACACGACATTGCAGCCCATTTCATGCATAGCGTCCTTGAAAGGAATATCTATCGTCCGAATTTGATGCGATTGCAGCCAATCAAGAAAGTCCGGCTCCACCGCATCTTTACACACGGCCGCCAATCCCGGCGCTAGCATCGTGAAAAATACATCTGTATGAAGAAAAAATGGATCAAACTCATAGGCAAAAAGCTCCCATCCCTCTTTTTCAACCCAGCCCTTAACCTGATCTACCGCCTCCTTCTGGGTCCGGTCTCCTGAATAGCCGCACATCATCAGACCGGGCTTAACGACAACAAAGTCACCTCCCTCCAGTGTGCCCGCAGTGACGATATCGTATATCGGAATTCCCTTACTTTCGTAGAAACGAAGAACTGGGCCATGTTCGCCGCGACGCCATCTATTAGACATTGCAGTTACAATAGGGCCCCATGGTGTCATAACTGAAGAGTCTCTGGCGTATACCTGATACGGAAAATATGCCTCAGGCTCCAGACTATGCACTTTTGCGCCCGCCGCAACATAGACCGCACACATGTCGGCATGTTGTTTGAGTATAGTATCCTTATTGAATTCGAACCCTTTGCGCATAGCACGAGAAGCGACCGCATTGCTTGGGAGCCATTGGTAGTTGTGTGGCGGCCCAAGCAGAACGTCGGTCAGCTCCCCATACTCCGAATCTACGCCCCAACCTTCGAGCGGTTTTGTTCCTCCTGATTCCAACCGGCGTTTAAGTTTAAACTCAGTTACCTGACTATTCCTTATAAGAGCCCACTCAAGCAGTTCGCAAAGTTCCCAGTATTTTAATTAGATTTCGATCGCGCCAATCTTCGATATCATCGTGATCAAATGTAGCCATTGTGCTTTCTGTCTCAGAGATGAGTTTTTCTTTCAAGACTTCGTTCATGTTCGGCGCCGCCAATCGCGTCCAATTGTCTTCATTTGAATTAGTGAACTTTGTTAGGAATCCCTTCATGCCATTAGCTCCACCGGTGAGTGAATAAGTTGAAAACGGACCCATAAGCGCCCAGCGCGGTCCGAGCGCATGGGTGAAGGCCAACTCTATCTGCTCAACTGTGGCCTCGCCGGAATTGAGCATGTGAAGAGCTTCATGCCATACCGCCTGCTGCAAGCGGTTTCCTATGAAACCCTCAACTTCTTTATTCAACACAACTGGTCGCATTCCCATTGTGGAATAAAATTCAGATAACCAATTTGCTGCAGAGGCTGGCGTGAGGGGGCCAGGAACGATTTCAACAAAAGGAATAATATAAGGCGGATTATACGGATGCCCGACAAGAAACCGATGCGGATTTTTCGTACTTTGACCTATTTCACTAATACTGAAACCTGACGTAGATGACGCGACAAGCACACCATCCCCGAGCTTAGAATCAATCGACTTTAAGAGGTTGCGCTTTAATTCAACATTCTCGGGCGCACTCTCCTGAACAAAATCGACGTCTAGCAAGGCTTCTTCCAGCGCCGTACAAAAGACGACTTGCTCCTTCAGGATTTCCGAATCCGGATCGGCACTATGCTGTAAACTCCAAGCCTTCAATATCATTTCCGTTGCACTCTGACGAGCCAGCGGATCAGGATCCCATATCTTGACAGTTATCCCATTCGAGACATATCGGCCTGCCCATGCGGCCCCAATCATGCCTGCCGAAATGATTGAGACCTTTTTCACTTGGGATGCCGCGCATCTAGGTTCAAAGACACTTGTTGTCATTTTATTTTTATCTCAACCTTCTCAAGTTCACCGATTACGTCTCCACAAACGCCCACTCGCGCTAAAGTAATTTCCGCTTATTGAGCCAGAGGGAATGAAACTGAGCGCTAAATCGATACAATTCATCCTAAACGTAATTCCTTATCACATGATTTCGGGCAAGAATTGGGCGTCCTTATCGAGGGGATAAATGGGACGACGCAGTTTGCGAAAAGCCATGTCTTCATAGTTTGACGAGCACACGCCTTCGCCTGCGCATTCAACGATCGGCCCAGCTATAGACGCAAGCCCTGCTCTCCAGTGCACCCGGCTCTTCAAACCTACAAATGACCTTTTTATTGGATCAGCACCCAGTGCTTCAAAAGCTGCAATATCAATAGGTTCAATTTGCTTCGAGCAAATGATGATCTCAGCACCGCCCACACCTATTAATGCAGAAGCGCCCATATCCATTTGCACGCCCCGTTCCACAGGTCCTCTACTCACAAACCTGCCGTCAGAAACCGACAATACCGTTGCATGTATCTTCATTGATCGCGAGCGCGCCGAAGGAACCGCCCGCCCACCGATTTCAAGTTCGAGAGTGGCATGTACACCAGCACTGATTGCAAGAGCCGCGGCTGCGGGGTCGCAGATTCCAAGAAACAATAGATCTGTTAATCCAAGCGCTAGTGCTCGCTCAAGTACTGCCACCGTGTCCATCGTCCCACCTGACGCAGCATTATCGTAGTGGTCGAGCAAAATGACGGGCCTACCCGTCCGATTTTCGGCAGACAGATGATGAGCTCGTTCTAAAGAATAATCGAGAGGCTCAACACAATATATGAAATCCGTACGCTTTTGCCAAACCATTGCTAATAGATCGAGACAGACTTTCCTTCCGGATTCTGCCTCGCCTTCGGTAACTACCGCGACACTAACGCCTGGTTTTTCGATATCGCAGTGCGGAAATCCCATAAATAAACTTGCATCTAAGCACTTCTGCCCACTAAGTGCAGCGCAATGTTCTTGCAGAGCGAGATTAGGGTCTTCCAAAGTGCTCTGCCGCATAATATGCGGCATCATTGGCGCCTGCCCCCAAGACAACCTTAACGAACCTGGTGCAGCAATTTCCCTCATAAGTAATTCTGCCGCACGGCGTCCTGTCTCGCGATGGTCGATATGGGGATAGCTGCGATAGCCAGTGATTATCGTCGAAAACGAGGCCATCTCTCGCGTCATGTTAGCATGCATATCGAGCGCAAGAGCAATCGGAACGTCACGATCAATCGCCCGCATACGGGTTAGGAGTTCGCCTTCGCCATCGTCAATTTCAGTTGTAACCATCGCGCCATGCAAATCTAACAACACTCCGTCGAAGTCACCATCCGAAAGACACTTGATTATTTTATCCGTCATATTCTCATACGCTGCGTGATCGACCGGTCCACTAGGCCAAGCGTCCGCAGCAAGAGGAATGACGATCTTAGCATTGAATTCTCTGGCAATATCGATGAAACCGGCAATCGCCGTTTCAGTTTGCTCATAATGTTCAAGGGCAGCTCTTCCAGTCAGCAATACATCATCGATCTGAAATCGTGAGATATCCGATGGAACAGGAGAGAACGAATTTGTCTCATGCTTCATCATTGCAACAAGCAAACGCATTTTTATTCCTTAGATAAATGATCTTGCTGCATTCATCCGATAGGGATCCCGGCGTGCTCCAAGATAGATTGCAAGCCTGCCAACTGTTTCTCATAGCGCCGCCACCTCCCGACAGATTTTTGATGAACCGGCTGCCTGATCTGACTGGCGCTTGCCGTCGTCGACGCCTCCTTGTTCTTATGAAATTCGACAGCTTGCGGTTCCCAGTCGAGGTCGCAGTGAGCGAAAACACGCCGCAATTCAGTTTCCGGGTCGGCGACAAGATCTTCATACGCGACGTCTAGGATTTTCCCGGGTAACGATGAATGCCAATGCGCCATTAACCGGTAGTAAGCCACATAATATTTCGCCAATTCATCAAGATCGTAAGAAAACGGATAGGCGCGCTGAAATAAAGTTTTGTAGATCGCAAAACAAGAATCCATCGGATATCGAGTCATATGTAATATTTTTGCATCCGGCAGCGCCGCAGCTATCAATCCAATATTCAAATAATTGAAAGGCAACTTATCGACAAAGCGCTGAGACGTTCCAGTCACGTCACGAGTACTTTCCAAATATGAAGCACCAAGTGACGACATATCGAGTTTTAGAGAATATCTGACTTGTTCGATTGCAGACAGGTTTTTTCTATGACAGTCGGCGCTAATCAGACGCATCATCTGACGCGAAAAATTTGGCAACTCACCCGCCGCAATCACATTTGGATGCGACGAAAGCATACGCTCCAACAATGTCGTACCAGTACGCGGCAAGCCAACAAGGAAAATTGGTTCAGAGTTCTTGAATCCCGGCGAGGCCTTTGCAATTGAATCGAATGTGAACTGCCTAATGATCTCCTCAATTATCGCCTCGTCAACTGACACGTTATAATTCAATTGTCGTCGGCGTAAATCAGAACCCCGCTTTAGGTAATGAAAAGAATTTTCATACTCTTCTATATCCTCGTACTCCTTAGCCAATGCAAAGGATACGAATATCTCGCCCTTTGCACTCTCCAAGCCAGAATTTAGAATACTCTCCATCTCGGCTATATGATTGCGGCTCAGTGTCTGTGTCCGCAAACCTGATCGAATATAGTATGCTTCAAACTCCTTCGGATTTAATACAAGCGCTCTATCAAACATTGCTTCGGCTTGATCAAGCTCACCCAGAAACCGTTTGATCGCAGCTAAACTAAAGCATAACGATGAATTCTTGGGTTCCAACCTAATGGCCTTCTCATAGCATTTCGCGGCCTGCTCGTAGTCCCTTAGGTGGAAATGGACACTGGCAAGCCCGGATAGCATCTTTGGCTCTCTGATAGTATCAACGGAAACATCTTCGATTACGCGGCGCGCAATGGCGTTCTTGGAAGCCCCCAAAAGATTCAAAGAGTAATTTATTAGATATCTGGGATTGTCGGGTTCAGATTTTGCCGCCCTCTCCGCATAATTCGTGGCTTTTGCGCGATGCCCCGCAACTGCAAATGCTTCGCCAATTGACTGCTGAATCGCCGCCGTGCCGATGAAGTGATCAGCCAGCTCATCGGCAATAAGCAATAAGCGCTGGACCTCTTTTGCGCGAGCCAGCTCGCCAATAAAACGTGCAAGATGTTCCGGTTTGCTTCGGCCCAGCTGGATTAGTCGCTGCAAGTCATTATTTTTGCCAACATTTGCTTGTGACATCTATCTTGCCTTCCACCCGGGCGAGGATATGATTGCCGTCCGAAAGCGGCGATCAACGAGCAAGACTGAGCGACTCGCTAGAGGGACAGAACCTCACTCTCCAGATTCATAGCGCCAAGTAAATTGCAAACCAATAGTTCTCGGGCGAGTGATGTTGAAGTAGCCAGAGGATGCTTGAGGAAAGGAAACACCTGATTTTCCGGAACTATCAGTCAAATTGTGCCCGAAAACACGGAAGCTAAAATTATTATAGTTCAAGGATATGCTGGAATTAACAATCCCAAATCCGTCAAGCATATGGTCGTCCGTGCTCCCTACAATTCCATTGTTGAATTTCGAACGATATGATCCATCCACATGGAAGACAGCTTCGAGTTGAGAAAAGAGCTGATGCGAATAATCCACCGACCCTGCGAAGGAGTGGCGCGAGTTGTTGGGCAGGTGGTCTCCGTCCGATACCGGTGTAATATAAACAAATCCGTCTTCAGAAAACTTAGCGTCAGTATACGCATAACTCAGATTATAGCTCAGGTCTCCTGACAAATTGCCTGATAGCTCGACTTCAACGCCAGACGAAACTGCATTGGCTGTCGAATTAATCACGCCATCAACGAATGAGTTAAAACCGGTAAAGCGAAGTTGCGGGTGCTTCCAGTCGATGTAAAAGCCAGCTAGGCTGTAGCGCAAGCGCCCATCCATGACATCGCCTTTAACGCCGGCTTCAAAATTGTTGACTTTGTCAGCGTCGAATGAATTAATTCCTGGAAAAAGGAAATCAGGAGTTCCATCAAAATTTAAGTCAACGCTGGTTTCATCGAAAAAAGAGCCGCTCGTGTCAAATGCGTTTACGCCACCGTTTCGAAATCCTTGCGACCACGTAAAGTAAACGTTAGTTGACTCTGCCAATTTGTAAGACGTGTTGACTTTGAAGATGCTGTCGCCCAACTTCCGATCAGATGATTCCGCCACCGGCACACCGAACAAAGGAAAGAAATTCATTCGATCAAAGGTAATTTTCTGCCAGAATACTCTCGCACCACCGGTTATCTGCCATTTTTGCGTCGGCCTGACAGTCACCTCGCCGAAAATCGCAGCATCCCGGAATGTATTCCGGCGTGAGTCGGTAAAAATTGTCTCTTCTGCATCCAGCGGCGCTACGCCGCCGAAAAAGTAAAATGCGATGGAGCTTGGCGGCGCAGCTACGACAAAGTCGTTAAAACCAGGCATTGTTTGTTGCTGCCGAAAGTCAATATCTTGCTTCGTATAGAAGACACCCAACAACCAGTCAAACAACTCACCTTTATTTGATGCAAGCCGAACTTCTTGACTTACGGTTTTCTCATTAGAACCAAAGTCCGAGTTCGTTGAGATTCGTGGAAACCCGGCATAGTAATAAGCCAGCAACTCCTGAAACAGGTCTGACTGATCGGTCCGCGAGTTCACATTAATATCGTAGTATGTTGTGGCAGATGTGAGCGTTGCGAAGCCCAAATTCCAATTCATTTCAAGCGACCCAAGGTTCAGCTCTGAATCGAAACCATTTAGGTCGTTAAAGGTCAGAGTTCTGTTTAAACCGTTGTCTATGTCTGTTCCCTGAAAATTGTTGGACTGAACATTCTGATACTGGTAGGTCAGGAGAAATTCGAAATTTTCACTCGGCGTCCAGCGCGCTGCTGCGCGCAGATGCGCAATCTCCCCGTCGTTGCTGTCTTTTTTAATGCCGTTGAGCAAAGGCGGGCTTCCAAAAACGTCACCAGGATTTGCAAGCGCGAAGGAGCCGTCAGGGTTTCTCTCCGCAAGACCAATAGCATCCACGAATCCGCCGATTCGTTCCCGCCCGCCTGATGCGCGAAATGCAAATTGGTCACCTAATGGAATGTTAATCATCGCGTCGACATGGTGACTCGGCTCGTCAGAGTCCTTGGTAAAACCGACGCCTCCAGTGATTTTTCCGTCAAAGGCGCTTGGATCTGGTTTGTTAGGGATGAATCGAATTGTCCCACCAAGCGAGCCAGCACCATAAAGCGTACCCTGCGGACCGCGCAGCACTTCAACTCTATCCAAATCTGTCAGTTTCACATTAAAATAGACTGGGGACTCACCCACGTAAGTTGAGACCGTTGCGCGAGCAATGCTTGGCACTTCGAATGCGCCAGACCCAGCTTCAGCCGTTAGCCCTCGAATGACCAGCGTATTGTTATTGCCTGCTTGCCGCGGGCCGGTATCATTATACGTTACTCCGGGCACCATCCTGATAAGCTCGCTGATGTCGTCAATGCCGGATTTATCAAGTTGCTCGCCGGAAACCGCTGTAATATTATACGGCACCTCTAGAGTTGAAGTCGCGCGCCGGGTTGCGGTAACAACAATTTCGTCGGCCGCTTTCACGCCGACTGGCAAGGTCGCGGTAGTCGTCATTAAAATTGCCATCAATGACTTTTTTGTTGCGTTTGCGCGCATTTTTAATCCCCTCTTTTTACCCCTTCTGAGGCCGAGCACAACTCTATTCGACCGAAGTCAGCGATTTATCTACATCTCGGTTTGGCACTTCAACGAAATAACCAAGCCAATGTTAGTCCAACGAATCCTTGCTTCGACCTCGCAAAAATTATGTCACAATGCCCATGTTGACAAACGTGAATTTCTGTAAGACCATGGTAAGAAAGACTTACCGGAGTCACGGAATTTTGCGTTTCGCAGAGATTGTATGCATATCGAGAAGCGAAACTTACCGCTAAATGCCTTGCGCGCCTTCGACGCCGTAGGCCGTCACCTCCACATGCGGAAAGCCGCAGATGAATTATGCGTCAGTCACAGCGCAATTAGCCAGCAGATCCGCAAACTGGAGGCAGTACTTGGCGCCGATCTCTTAGAACGCACAAATAAGGGACTGCAGTTGACGCCTGCTGGCTGGCACTTACACAATCAGATAAGCGAAGCATTCGACCAACTAACCGCGGCAACACTGAACGCGACGCCGGACGGTTTGAGAGCAACATTACGTGTAGGTTGTCCTCATGGCCTTTTCAGCAATTGGCTCATTCCGCGTATACACTCATATTTGGACAATTTTCCGGAATTCGAAATTAAAATCGATGCCATCCCAATTTTGCCTACGGAGATGAATTCCGAATTCGATATTATCATCTCATACGGCAAACCCCAAGTAAGCAACGAAAGAGCCGCCCGATTATCACCTTCTCCGCTTGCTCCGATAGCTACTCTTGCATTTATTCAAGGGATGAAACCACCCCTTGAACCAATTGAGATAGCGTCAAAGACACTTCTGCATACAGATGATGGCGCAGAATGGAGGACGTGGTTTTCTCACGTGGACGCCGCTAACCTTACAAGCAAAAAGAACCTTTACTTTACCGGCTACGGCCTTGTGCTTGATGCAGTGCGTAAGAACATTGGTGTCGGGCTCATGGAAAGCCGATTACTTAGGAATGATATAGAAGTTGGAAGTCTCGTCGTGCTATCCGAAAAAACGATTCATCTCCCGGAATACTATTACATTGTTCGCCCAAAGGAACGGCACCGGAAGAAGATTGGGCGCCAATTCGAGCTCTGGCTTCAAGAGCAATGGGAAGAGTCAGAGCCCGTGATCTGACACACTCCGGTAAGAAAGCAAAATTGGTGAGGAACCGAAAACTCTTTTTTTGGTGTGGCAGAATGTTAAGCTAATGACAGGCCGAGATATTCGCGAGCTTCTCGCGGCTCCATGATTTGTCCGCCGAGCGATTTCACAATTCCGGCGGCGCATTCAACTAGCTGGCCATTTGTCGCCAGGACGCCTCGGCTGAGATAGAGATTATCTTCAAGACCAACTCGTATATGCCCGCCGAGCAGGTAAGCCTGCGCGACCATTGGCATTTGTCCCTTTCCGACTCCGAAACCAGCCCAATTCGCGTTGACCGGCAGCGCATTTCGCATAGCGATCATTGCTTCGGGAGTCGCCTGTGCGCCATGTTTAACGCCAAGGCAGATCTGAAATAAAGGCGGCTGATCGATCAAACCTTCATCAATCAGCATCTTCGCAATTTCAATGTGCCCGAGTTCGAAAACTTCCAGCTCCGGCAACACACCAAACTTTGAATACAACCGACATATACGCCTTAAAATATTGGGCGTCGTCACGTAGACGAGCTCTCCAAAATTCAGCGAGCCGCAATCAAGCGAACCTATCTCGGGCACTAGCCCCATGATATGCGCAACACGAGCATCCGGCCCAACAAAGTCCGTCGGCGGAATTAACTCTATGGTGTCGAAATCACCAAACGCAAGATCCCCCCCCAAACCGCCGGTGAGGTTAATTATCAAATCTGCGTTACTTGCCCGAATTAGCTCAACGACTTGTCTATAGAGCTCGATATCGCGCGATGGTTTACCGTTTTTTGGGTTGCGCACATGAATGTGAGCAATAGCCGCTCCCGCCTCCGCTGCCTCCAAGGCATCATTGGCGATCTGTTCCGGTTCAACAGGCACATGAGGACTAACAGACGTCGTATCACCCGACCCTGTAATCGCGCAGGTTATGAAGACCGATCTACTCATTTTGAAGAAGCAAATCCATTCCTACTATCTGACTTAAGGCGCTTTCAAGGGATACAAGCGGCCTCCCCTGTTCGCTCACTATAACGAAAGCTAAAATACCTTCGTGAGAATATGAAGCAAGCATTTCTAACCATCACGTCCAGATAATCTTGCCGGCGACTATGCGACGAGAGCTGGCATAGCAACTTTATCAAGTGCTATACGCGCGAGAATTAGATGCAAGTTCACGCTTCATTGATGACTAGCGTGACAAGCATCTACGTCGCTCACTAACTTCGCTGCGAGTAGCTCTAGCGTTAACAAAAAAGGGAATTCTTGATGCCGAGTATTAACTGTTGGGATAATAGAAAATATGAATTCACCGTGGAACAAACGGCCCTGCTTGTCATTGATATGCAATTCGACTTCTTGTCTCCATATGGCCGAATTGCGATGACACGTGGCGGCCAAAGCCCGCTTTCACATATCGAGTCAGATGTCTTGATCGTTTTAAATACTGCTCGTAAATGCGGAATGACGGTCATCCACACGCGTGAAGGTTACGCTCCTGACCGTTCTGATGTAAACAATCTCAAACGATCAATGGGTTATGTCGGTTTGGAGGGTGCAAACGGACCGATGCTGATTCGCGGGACAAAAGGGCACAATTTTCTGGACGCTTTTACGCCGTTAGAAGGCGAATATGTCATCGACAAACCTGGATTCAGTGCATTTTACGGCACTACTCTCGATACATTGCTCCGAGACAAGGGCGTCACACATCTTATAATCATGGGTATTACGACCCAGTGTTGTGTGCACTCTACTCTGCGCAGCGCAACCGATCGAGGGTATTTCTGCCTAACACTGGAAGATTGCTGCGCAGCGATTGAGCAGGAAGTGCACGATTGTACTATGCGCATCATTCAAGCGGAACAGCATCTCTTCGGGTGGATTTCTGGTGCTTCGGAGTTCGTCAAAGCGGTAAGCGACTGACGCCCTTTAAAGCTTGAAGAGAAACTTACCGGTCTATCTTAAGAAAAGTATATTGTCTCGCTCCTGCCTTCGAATTACTTTTGGCAATTTCGAAGGTCCTGTCGGAGGCTGGAGAATGGCATTTTTGCCAGCGTCAAACCTTCAAATTTCGGGTTCCCTAGGCCCGATTTATATCAACCAGCACGATTTAGACACGGATCCAATGTCGAACTCCGATATGCAAAACTTGAACGTCTCTGGGAAGCCAAGAACCGAGATCGGGACATTTCGCATCATTTGGCTTCTCTTTGTTCTATTTTTGATTCCTTTGGTTGGGTTTGTTCATCGGCTTGTAATCAATATGCTGATCGATCCGATAGCTATCGAATTCGAGCTTTCCGACACTGCTGCAAGCATTCTGCAAGGGCCGCCATTTGCAGTCGTGTACGGCCTCATGGTTATTCCCATGGGCCTGCTAGCAGACAGAGGAAATCGCATCCTTCTGCTAACTTGCGGCGCGCTTATTTGGAGTTGCGGAACATTAATCTGTGGCCTCGCATCCACATTCGAGCTTCTTTTCGCGGCTCGGGTGGCTGTGGGTCTGGGTGAAGCTGTCCTTATTCCTTGCGTCGTGTCGCTAGTCGGCGATAGCTTCTCTAAGCACCAACGCGGCCTTGCTATGAGCGTGTTTTTTGTCGGTATTAACGCCGGCTTTAGTTCTGCATATGCAATCGGCGGCTTTCTTTTGGACCTTGCAACTGCCGACCAATTCGATTGGATTATTTTCATCTCAGAACTATCTCCGTGGCGGCAAGTTTTTGTGCTCTTAGCTATTCCGGGCTTTTTGCTACCGCTTCTTCTTCTGAGTATTTCTGAACCCAAGAGACACCAAGTAGCGAATAAAGAAGGATTTGCCGGACCGGTTCGCGAGTTATTCGCCTCAAGACAACTTACGATCATACTTTTTTTGTTGATGGCTCAGGCCGGGATACTCGCAATTGCCGACAATGGTATCTATGCGTGGCTGCCAAGGCTTTTGACGCGCGCGCATGAGATGGGCGCTACCCAAACCGGGGTTACTCTAGGCGTAATTGCAGCCATCGCCGGCGCAGCTGGCGGCCCGTTTGCTGGCGCCGTCAGCGATAATTTTGCGAAACGCATAGGCATATCTGGGCCAATCGTTGCGATACTTGGCGGGATTTCTATAGCTCTGGTGGCAACCCCACTGTTCGCACAACAATCGCTTCTGTCCGTCTATATGGCAACGGCGCTTTGGGTCACCGCATTGGTTGGCGCGACGACTGCGACATTTACTTTTGTTTCAGTTGCCGCGCCCAGCCACTTAAGAGGAGTAGCCGCATCTTTGGTGAGTTGCACTATTGCGCTCGTCGGTTTGGGCCTTGGCCCCACGACGATAGCAGTCGTGATGGATGGGTTTGGACTAGCGCGCAATCATGTTGGCGGAGCAATCCTTGCGTCAGTGATGCCGCTTTGCATCATAGCGCTTTCACTTGTGACGCTTCTCCTTAGAGCGACGAATCAATTTCGGAGAAATACAGAGCAAGCATCCAGGTGAGCTCAGCTTCTATTGAATGGAGAACATTTATGACTGAATGGAGAACATTTATGACGCGTGCGACCGAGCCGGCGGGCGGCACATATCGAAAGCATAGCAGCCATTGGCGCAACTGTTCTTTAACGTCGCCTTTTTGCTCCACGCCCAACAAGCATATCATTTCTCTTATCCTGACATTCGTCTGGGTCGCGTTAATTGACTGCGCGCCCATGAGCTCATGGGCGTCAGAAACGAGAAACACCAGCTTCGCGTCCGATCTCAAGCCTCATCAAGCTTTAGCGCGCGACATATTTGAAGAATTGGTCGAAATTGACACCACGGATCGGTCGGGCGATAACACTGCCGCGGCGAATGCCATGGCCAAAAGACTGATCGCCGTGGGCTTCCCGAAAAAGGATGTTCAGGTGCTGGCACCAGCGCCACGTAAAGGAAACCTTGTGGCAAGGTTGCGCGGAACCCAGGCGGAACTGAAGCCACTCGTGCTACTAGCGCATCTCGATGTCGTTGACGCGGACCAAACCTTATGGACACGGAGCCCATTCACGTTTGTTGAGGAGGACGGCTATTATTATGGTCGCGGAACGAGTGACGACAAGGACGAGGCCGCGATAGATCTTGCCAATATCATTCGACTGAAGCGTGAGGGATTTCAGCCAAAACGCGATATTGTCGTGGTGCTAACAGCCGATGAAGAAGGCGGGGAGCATAACGGCGTAAAGTGGTTACTTGAAACGCATCCAGACCTTCTTGATGCTGAATATGTGATCAGCGAAGGCGGCGGCGGCGTGTTGATAGGCGGAGAACAATTTTCAAACGAATTTCAGGTAACGGAAAAGCGATATCAGACCTTCCTCCTGGAAGCAAAAAGCCCTGGCGGCCATTCCTCAATGCCAACAGACGATAACGCGATTTTTCACGCCTCAGCGGCGTTACAACGTATCCGAGAATACCGCTTTCCGTTGCATCTCAGTCGGGTGACAACCCTGATGTTTTCGCGCTACTCTACGATCACCACCGGCGCTTTGAGTGAGGCTATGAAAGGGGTTTTGCAGTCTCCCCCAAGCGAAAAGGCTATCAATTACCTGTCCAAAGATCCCTTTTACAACGCCATGATGCGAACAACCTGCGTTCCCACCATGATAGAAGGCGGACACGCAGAGAACGCACTCCCGCAGCACGTCATGGTGACCGTAAATTGCCGGATTTTGCCAACCGACTCCAATGAATTTGTCCGCAAGACTTTGGAGACGGTGGTTGCGGGTGAAGGCGTCTCACTTCGTCCAGCTCGTGGAAGCGAACTTGGAACGGAAGTCGAAACACAATCTGAAATTGAACTGCGCCCAGATGTGATGAGCGCTATTGAAACCGCATCAAAGTCCATGTGGCCTGACGTTGCTGTCGTGCCGATTATGACCCCGGGCGGCACTGATAACAAATATCTGCGCCAGAGAGGCATTTCAGTATATGGCGTAAATGGAATCTTCATCGATGTCGAAGATGACCGCGGACATGCAAAGGACGAGCGCCTCAGAGTCAGCTCGTTCTTTGATGGCCAAGAATTCCTTTATCGATTGACTAGGGAGCTTTCTCAGTCGAAGTGACATTTGGAAAACGATCGGCTGACAGTGGGCTTAATCGTTTATCTTGTCGACTGTGAACAACTCGTAACGTCTTGATAAGCTGGTAATTTTTCTCCATCAACCGACATCAGGATTTGCAAGAAAGTGGTGGTTTAGAGATCATATTCTTGCGATTTGGGATTCAATTTTGGGTGTATTTGTGATTCTCTTGAGGTCTTGATTTGGAGGATCAGATGCGACCAAAGAAGCCCAAAACGGCGGACCATGATGATCTTTTTCTTGTCCGCCTGGATCGGTTGGTCAATA
>Ga0114931_10006174_pt1 | contig 14755 bp, 10 predicted proteins | sample 2SBtaG_FD_89579 | JGI IMG/M metagenome (GOLD analysis project Ga0114931, IMG submission 89579) | Deep subsurface microbial communities from Kolumbo volcano to uncover new lineages of life (NeLLi) - 2SBTROV14_V59a metaG | ecosystem: Environmental > Aquatic > Marine > Volcanic | place: Kolumbo...
CACGCTCGTCCAGCGCGTCCCTCAAAGCCAAATACTTCTCGCGTATCACCGCAACGCCTGGCATAATACCAACATCGTCGCAGCAGTATTGATTACTTTACCTTATTTACTGACAATCTCTTAGAAACCGTTGCCACATTCGCGACCTACTTGAACAGCTTCAGCTTCTCGAACTTGCCGCCCAGCACTTTTTTTGCATCCGCCTTGAGCCAATCTTTCAAGACGGACGTATAGATCGATCGGAAATCGGTCCGCCACTTCAAGTCGCCGTGGTCGAGTTCGTCCGGCTCCAGGCTGGGATGCTCGCCGTGGACGCCGGGTCGAATTGCGTTGCCGACCACGAACAGCGGGGCGGCCACCCCGTGGTCGGTCCCCTGGGAACCGTTTTCGGCCACGCGCCGACCGAACTCCGAGAAAGTCATCAGCACCACCTTATTCAGAAGGTGGTCCCTCTTCAACTCGCCGATGAAGCGGGCCAGGGCGTCGCCGAGTTGTTTCATCAGTTGTCGTTGTCGGCCGACCTGGCCGGCATGGGTGTCGAACCCGCCCATCGAGACGTAATAGACCTTGGTGTCCAGTCCGGCGGCGATCATCCGCCGGACCATGGTCAGTTGGTTGCCGAGGTTTCCGCCGCCGCCCCGCCGCGGTGGGGCCCGATGCCCCGCACCGCGCCGGCCGCGCGAAGACTTGCCGCCCAACGCCGACTGAATCTCCTGGGCCGTGCTGCGGGCGTCCATCGCCGTCCGCTCGAGAAAGGCCAACGCACCCGATGCGCTGTGCGGATCCGCTGCGGCCATCCGCTCCGACGGCCGCAACGTGTTCAGCCGTTTGAACGCCTTGAAACCGGCCCCCTTGGCCCCCGGCCCCCGCCAGGCCAGATCCTGGACTCGGCCAAAACTCACCGGGCTGAAGCAATCGCCCATTAGCGCCAGCGGCGACTCGGGCGTCAGGGCGATGCCCGACTTGGGGTCCGGCCGAGCCGCCCCCGAACAGGTGCAGTCGAAATAGCGGCCGATCCAGCCGTTGTGCGTTCGATGCGTCGGGTCGGCCGTGGCCCAGATGTCCGTCGCGATGAAGTGCGAGCGATTGGGGTTCGGATAGCCCACGCCCTGAACCACCGCTAGTAGCCCTGCGTCGTAGAGCTGCTTGAGGCCCGTCGCCTGCGGATGGAAACCCAACTCATCATTGATCCTCAACACCTCTTTGCCGGGAATGCCGATTCGCGGCCGGGCCTTGTGGTACAGGTCGTTCGCGTAAGGGATGATCGTGTTCAGGCCGTCGTTGCCACCGGCCAGTTGCAGCACCACCAAGACCCGCTCATCGTTGGCACCGGGCCTGTGCCGCACGCGGGCCACGTCCAGCGGATCGGCAATCGCCCACGCCGTGCGATCGAGAAAGCAGGGGACCGTCGCCGCGGTGGAGATCAGGGTCAATCCCTTCTGCATAAACGCTCTTCGCGTATGAATGGTTTGATCGCTCATTGTTCGATCCTCCGCGCGTTGGTCAGGACATTTGGTATTCCGGCATGCTCATGATCAGGTGGATCATGCCGCGAATGCCGGCAGCGTTGGATGGGGATTGGAAGTTTCGCCAGTTGACGTGCGGCATGAGGGCGTCGATCAGTGCCCGGCGCCGCTCCGGCGCGATCGGTCGTTGCAGTAGACGGTTGACGAAGTAATCGACCACCGCCCCGCCGGACCGCAGCTTTTGGGATTTGATCAGGGGCATCGGGTCGTAGGCCGTTTGCAATGGCGGGAAGTCATCGTCGGCGAGCTTGGCTTGATCGCCCAGCGATTCCAAAACGCGTTTCCTCCGGCGATCGCGACGCCGCCGCTCCAGCGGGTTGTCGTTGCCCTCCAGAAGCCGTCCCATGAAGTTATAGCGGTCCAGCAACGTGCTGGTGTTGATCCAGCGCAGGCCGCCGTCCCACCCCGCCACGTTCGGCGGCTGCATGAGTTGTTGTCCGAGCGCCCGCAGCCCCTCGGCCATCAGATGCGTGTCGGCGGGCTTGATTTCCAACATGCGGAGGGTTCCCACCAGCAATTCGACCGGACTCTTGACGTGCGTGAACATGGCCCGATCGCTGTAAAAGGCGTCGCAGGAAAACATCGCCTTGAGAAGCGGCTTCAGTTCGTAGTTGTTGTCGCGCAGGACCTTGGCCAGGGCCTTAACGATCTGCTCGTTCGGATCCTCATAGGCGAAGAACGTCCACAGCTTGCGTGCCAGAAACTCCGGGGCGGCGGTTTGTTGCAGGATGATGTCGATGATGTCGTTCGCATCGAAGTTTCCGGTCCGGCCGAGGAACATCTTGGACAAGTAGTCGTGCTGCTTGCCGCGAAAGACGGTCTGCCCGGTGGCGCGGTCGATGCCGATCCCCGTCAGGGCCCGCGCCGCTTCCTTGACGTCCCGCTCGGTGTAGTGGCCCGGCCCCAAGGTGAACAGTTCCATGACCTCCCGGGCGTAGTTTTCGTTGGGCCGTCCCTTGCGATTCTGATCGGTGTTGAGGTAGTGGACCATGGCCGGGTCTTTGGTGACATCGAGCAGAAGGTCGCGGAAATTGCCCGCCGCCCGCCGGCGGAAGAGTTGATTCTGAAAATACATCGCCCGGCTGGATCGCACCTCGCGATACCCGCTGGTGAAGTGGCCGTGCCAAAACAAGACGAGCTTTTCCTGGAGCGGGCGCGGCGAGGCCACCATCGTCTTGATCCACCAGCCGACGATGCGTCCGAATTGACGTCGATCGGCCTGCCGCCGTTGTTGTCGGAGCTTCTGAAGCTCCTGTGGACTCAAATCCGGATGCGTCCAGCGCAGGGGCTTCGGATGAGGATCGATCCGCACCGATAACGGCTTGTCCGCGACCTGTGCGTAATCAACCAGATAGTCGACCGCACCCTCGCGACCGAGCCCAGCCAGAAAGTCAATTTGTTCGGGCGTGCCGCCGAAGCCTGCGCGGCGCAGCAAATGGGCCGCTTGTGGCCGTGTCCAGGTCTCCGATGTGTGCAGTGGGTCTTCGGCTGCAGGCGCGGTGCCCAGTCCGATAGCCACAGCCAAAGCCATCATCGCATTCATGCGTCTAACCCACAAATAAGGGAGCCCACGAGACAAGAGGGCATTCTACCGCGATAAACGACAACCGGGCATTTCTATTGTCAGGCAAACAAGTCACGGAGAATCCTCGGACCCGGCACAAATCCCGCGAAAGCCCTTGAATTGGGGCGCCTGTTTCTGATATCTTACAAGCAAGCGAGCCGCTAGGTCCTATACAGGTTGTGGTGGTGCGCATGAGGGAATAGGCACCTCACCGGAAGAACGATCGTCCCCCGGTTCTTCGACCGGCCCGGTCCATCTTGGACACGGGCCGTCCGCACACCCGCCGATTGGAGAATCAATCATGCGCATTTTTCATCGTCCAGGCAACGGCTCGGCATTCCGAAACTCCCAAACAAGAGTCTCTCCAGCACTCTTGGCTTCTTGCCATTGGCTTCAGACCGGACGGTGGATTCCGGTCGCGGCGGCGTGCTTGCTGAGTTGTGCAACTGCAACTCTCCGCGCTCAGAGCATCGCAACCGATTCGACCGATTCCCTTCGGTTCAAAACGCCCCCCGATCACTTCGTGTGCGGTTATCAATCGCCCGAGCAGGTCCGGGCGGCCATTCGCGCCGGCGTCGCCGCAGGTGAAATCCCCGACCCCGCGACGAGCCCGTTGCCCCACGTACGCCCTGCGGCAACGGGCCGCGGTGGCCCCGTGCTGGCCGTCAACGTGCCTACCGTGACCACCGCCGATATTTTTCCATTCGAGGACACCGCCTCGATCCTGCTGACCAACTTCTCGAACTGTCAGCTTTTCAACTTGATGACCCAAGCCACCAATGCCTTGCTTGCCGCCGAGGGTGACAACTTCGACCTCGTCGGCTTCTTCGTCAATTTCACGCCCAATCACCAAATCGGCAGCGCGTTCTACCTGGGACTGGAAAACAGCATCACCGGCCTCGGCCAGGGCAGCTTCAATTTTCGGCCAAGCCTCGGCGTGGCCGGCAACAACCTTCAGGGCTGGGTGATGATGTGGAACCAGGCAAGCTGGGGACCCAACGACACCGCCATGCTGGTCATGGGCCAGGAGTTTGAGCACCGCTTCGCCATGTTCCTCAGCCCGTTGCTGGACGGCCGCCCCCTCCAGGGCGACGACGCCGCTTGCGGCCGCAGCTCGCACTGGAACTGGAAGGTCGACGGCCAGGGCAGCGGCATGGAGATTCGCGAGTGGATTGGGACCAATCCCGCCGTTTTGGGAGGAGACTGTGCACCGGGCTTTTTCGATTTCATTTGTAGCAACACCGACATCGGCCGATCTCCCGCTGGCTTGCCCGCCGTCTGGAGCTTTACCGATCTCTATCTGATGGGCTACGTCTCCCCGGCGGAGATGGATGCCGGCAACTCCGAGCTGCGCTACATGGACAACAGCGACTGCAATTCAAACTACAACGGCACGATCTCCACCTTCAGTTCAGCGGACGTCGTCGCCGCCAATGGGGCTCGCATCCCCGATTCCGTCGCATCCCAGCACGACTTCCACACCGGCTGGATCATGATCCACCTGCCCGGGTCCCCCCCGACCAACTCCCAACTGAACAATGTCGTCAGCATCCTCAACATGTGGAGCGACACTTGGAACTGGAGCAGCCTTCAACGCGGCACCATGAATAACGCGCTCCAAGCCGTGGTGCCATGCCCCGGCCACGATGGAAACCTCAACGGCGACGCCGCCACCGACGGGCTGGACATTCAGCCGTTCGTCGACGGCGTTGTCAGCGGCTCGGCAGGGGCGGCGGCCACCTGTTCCGGGGACTTCAACGACAGCGGCGCCCTGGATGTCGGCGACGTGTCGGGGATGGTGACGATCCTCTTGGCTCAGTAAGGGAGTGATCGAATCGCGTCAGCTACATAGAATGAACCGTTTGGGGTTCCCCGCCCCTTCCAGGGCTGAGGGATCACCCTTTCATACGTTGGGCCGCACGATCTCAAGCCCCTGTCGACACGAAGCGCCGATCAAGCCCTATTCTTGATGACCCGAAGTGCGCAACCAGCCTGGTACCGCCCGTAAGCAGCGGAGAATGACCGGCTTTTACCAGAAATTATCACTTTATTTTTTCCCTAAACAGGTGAAAAAATGGCCCACAAGACCACGATTCTCGCAGAACCGGAAACCCGATCACCAATGCTCCACAAGACCGACACCTTTTGGGATACAATCCCAACACCATGAACATCGCCGCCCTGCGCATCCTCGACGCCAATCTGAACCGCGCACGCGAGGCCATGCGCGTGCTGGAAGAGCATGTTCGCCTGGTTCGCGAAGATGCCGCGCTTTGCCAAAAACTGAAACAGATGCGCCATCGCCTGGCCAAGATCGCCGAATGCTTCGGCTCGCAGGCCTTGCTGTCGGTCCGCGACATCCGGGCAGATGTCGGAACCGACATCAGCACCGAGACTGAGCGGCAAAGAAACGACTCCGCCCATGTGGCCCGCGCCGCCGCAAAACGATTGACCGAATCGCTCCGCTGCGTCGAGGAATACGGCAAGATCATCAACGCGGCCGCTGCGATGCAGGTCCAGCAACTCCGCTACGACGCCTATGCCCTGGAGCAGGACATCTTCACCGGCCTGCCGCGGTGCAAGGTGCTTTGGCGGGCGCGCCTCCACGTGCTCATCACCGATGCGCTGTGCAATGGGCCCTGGCAGGAAGTGTGTAAGCAGGCACTCGCCGGCGGCGCGGACGTGTTGCAATTGCGTGAGAAGACGCTCAGCGATCGAGAGCTGTTGGATCGGGCGCACCGACTGCGAGACCTTACAAGACGCTTCGAAGCCCTGCTGGTCATCAACGATCGACCGGACATCGCCCGACTGGCCGATGCCGACGGAGTGCATCTCGGCCGAGAGGATTTGCCGATCTCCGAGGCCCGGCGGATCATTGGTATCAATGGCTTGGTCGGTGTAACGGTGCACTCCGTGGTCGAGGCCCGGGCGGCGCTAGCACAGCAGCCCGACTATCTCGGCGTCGGGCCGATGTTCGCCTCGCAAACCAAGCCGCAGCTGACGCCCCCCCAGCAGCGCGATGAGCCGACCGGCCCGGCACTGCTGGTCGAGCTTCAAGAAACCGCCGTCCCGCTCGTGGCCATCGGCGGCATCACCACCAAGAACATCTCGGCCCTCATTTCGCGATTGCCTGATGCACAGAATCTTCAGGTCGCCGTCTGTCAGTCGGTGATCGCCGCCGATGACCCGGCCGCAGCCGCAGCAGACCTCAAGGAGAAGCTCGCCGCTACCAAGAATGGTGCAATGCTTTAGTGCGCCGGCCGTGTTGTGGGCTCTCTCGCCGGCTGAGTGACCGGCCGAGATTCGGAAGCGACGCGGGGAGGGTATGCGATCCGGCCGGTGAATCTGCCTTGGCCCAGGGTCTTGCCATTCCAGGTGATGGTCAGCAGGGCACCGGGCTTGAGAGGCTCGGACTGGGAAACCAGGGCCCAAGCGACAACGCCTGAGCTGTTGATCTCGATCTGCTTGCCGCGTTGGTCTTCGGTAACTTGAGCGTGAACGCGGGCGGGTGTCTTGAGGCCCTTGCCGGCCTCAGCCACCAGCCACCAGACGTGGGCGAGCCGGCCGGGAAGGATGTAGTCGATGACCCGCGGGGTAGGTGGGCGGCGCTGCTTGAGCAACCAACGCCAGAGCCGTTTGTCGGCATAGCTACGATCCCAGCAGTTGTGCTTCAGATTGGGATACTCGGTGTAGCGAGGCCTCGCGCCCAGCCGACGCAGCTCGGCGATCGGTTCGCGAGAGCCGCTGACCGGCACGTGGCGATCCAACCTACCGTGAAAGGCCCACACCGGCATGTGGAGGATGTTTGAGACGAACTTTTTGTTTCCGACGCCGCTGATGGGAACCGCTGCGGCGAAGACGTCCGGCCGAGCCATGGCCATCTCCCACGTGGCGAAAGCTCCCATGGACAGGCCGGTGATGTACACCCGGTCGCGGTCGGCTCTGTACTCCTTCAGCACTGTGTCGAGTGTGATCCAGACCGCTTCGGCATCCTTGCCTCGAAACCACAGGGAATGCGCCTGGGGCATGACGGTGATGAAGGGGAACTGGTTGGCATGGCGGGCGATGTATTTGGGCAGGCCCACTCGGGTTTGTTTGATGCCGTCGCTGCCGCACTCCGCGCTGCCGTGGAGGAACAAGATGACCGGCCAACGATGGGCGGGATCATCGTTGTATTGTGGGGGGATGAAGAGGGCGTATTCCCGCTGCGAGCCGTCGGGCATCCTGATCGTCTTGGCCAGGAAGACCGCGGACAGCCCGCGAGGATGCTTCGGCTTGCTGGACGCGGGGCGCTGAGCCGATGCTGCGGAGGGAAGCCAAGCCCCCAGAACGAGAGCGAGACCGACACCCGCCGGGCGTCGGTGGGCCAAGAGCCCTTGCTGATCGGAGCCCGGTGCGCAAGAAGATGGGATTGTGTGGTGCATGACGACGGCTTGTCCCCCGTGCTGATGCTGGAGGTTCGGATTCGCGCCACGGAAAGGGCGGCGCGTGAGCCGCTTCTAACATGATTGGTGCGGTGATGCCAGTTGGAAGCCGAAGAGGAGAGGGTATCGACAGGGTGGTCCTCGAAGGGGAGCCGACTCACGCTTTCCAGACGCCTGGGGGCCTTCCTTTATGGTGACCTGACCCCATTGACCGGGGTTGTAGGAATGGGTGTGGATTCTCGGCGCGAGGTGGGCTTAGAATACTCCGGTGGGAGAGCCAGGTTGCGTCAGATTCTGGGGGATGGCGCGGGCCTGTGGCTGATTTGGAGGGACCGACGAATCGCGAGTCATCAGGGAGAACCGATCATGTCTGCTCGAAACTCAAGCACGGTCCGATGGCGCTGGGGCAAGCTGCTGGTCGCGGTTTCGGCATGGGTGCTGTTAGCCGGCCTAGCGCCAGCCGCTGCACAATCGGGCCGTGGCGGCGGCGGTCATGGAGGCCACAAACCGCCCCCGAGGCGGAGTCCAAAGAAGGACAGGCCATCGGGTTCCGAGAAGGGGTGGCTGGTAAAGTTCAAGCCTGCCAAGGAGGGCAGCGAAGACGAGGACCTCTTGGGCGTTCTGATGGTCAAGGGGTTCGAGAAGCACAGCAGGGTGGTGAAGATGATCGTCCACCGCACGGAATCCCTCAATGTCAAGGTCCGCGACCACACGTTCGCCCTTGATGAGCTTGGCGATGTTTTGTGGAAGGGGCTCTATTGCACTGCATCGTGGAAACTCAAGGAGACCGACTCGCATCGGAAGCCAAAAGAATTGGAGTCGCTGTCTTTCGACACCATCGACTTGGAAGGCAAGATCTACGAAATCGGAGACGGGATGGTCGTCCTCAAGGCCGTTCCAAAGAATGGCCGTCAGTGGCCGGACGTCGAGGCCAAGGAGAAGAGTTCGCCAAACCGCCGACGTGAGACCAAGGCCAAACGCATCGCTCGCCGAAAAGTGAAGTTGAAGGTCATCGAAGACTTGAGCAAGTTTCAGGATGCCTCAGACGAAGAGATGAGCCTGGACGATTTCGAGGTCGGGCAGGAAGTTGAAGCAACCATTGTCTATGGCCGGCCCTACGGGATGCTGGTCGCCATGCGCATTCCTTCGGATGGGAGCGGGGCGGACAACCCGAACGGCCGGCGCCCCCCCCCTGGAAACGATGGTCCGGGCCCGCGGGGTGGCGGCGGCACTGGCCCGTCGGGCGGTGGACGCGGTGGACGCGGTGGACGTGGGGGTCGTGGCGGCTGATTCCACGTTGCGCCCGGACTCTGAAGGACCGCGCCTGGAATAAGAAGGCTTCGTTGGGCGGTTCTATCGGGGTGGGTGAGCATGGCGACGGCTCGGGATGCGGCCAGACAACTTCAGACGAATCCTCACAAGCGGACCATCGTGTTCACCCGACGACGGCCGCCAAGAGGGGGCGGCGGCAACGTTCCCCCCACCGAGCATGTCGACAACATTACGGCACATCCCTGATGATCAACACGGGAAAATATCTTGCAGTCCAGCCATGATGCGGCTACGACGAGGGGCGATCCGGATAGGCTCATGGGGTCGCTCGAGCCTCACTGAAAACAGAACAGATGGTCAAAACGCTACGCCAACCCGAGGGCTATTGCCCGCACTGTGAGTACCCGATCGACCCGGGGACCTGCCCGGAATGTGGCGCAGACGTTCCTTCCGATGTGCTGGCAAAAAGCCCGACCTCGCTTCGTCGCCGCCGCTTGGTGAAGCAATCGATCCTCCTCGGGGGCTCACTATGATCATGGGGGTCGGGGTCTATCTGTACCAGGACCTGGACTGGATCAAGTGGTTGCCGTCGGCTGTGCTACTTCCTTTCGAGGGAGACTTCAATAGCCAGGTCAGCATGGAGTTGAGGCAGCGCTTTCGAGCGAACCGCATGAGCGACCGCCAAGTGCAAGAAATCCTCAGCCACCGCATCGCCGACCCCGTGTTGCATTCCAAGCTCAAATACCCTCCAGGCGTTCCCATCGTGACGTCCTTCCAATATCATTATCGTGATGTTTTTCATTTCGTTGGTCCGGCGACGGCGTCTCTGGGAGATTACAAGTTATACGTTGACGACGATGAGGTGACTTCCGCCTCGTCGCGCGATCTCGGGGTTGATCCCACCTACTTCCTTCGAGTACTTCAGCGAGACCACAAGATTTGGTTCCCACCGTTGGAGCAAGGCAAACATCAGATCACGCTGGACGCCGATTTTTATTTCCGATGGTCTCAGAGGAAGTCCAGGGAGATTCTATACACACGTCATTGCCGCCTGTCGCGAGACATCGAGGTGCAAGGCGATGTCTTGGATGACGTCTCCATGATCGGCACCGTCGCGGAGGCAGAACTGGTAAAGATAACATGCAAAGCGAATATACTTTCTTCGACGGCCGGCAGATATTACCTCACCCTTAGGACCGACAGATCGTCTCCACTGCCCTGGCCGGTCGCAGGGCAAATCCTCGTTCGGCGAGCACAGGATGCCGGGTTCGTTCCCCTGGGATACATATTTCTGAATGGAACAAAAGTGAGATATGCAGGGAAGCGCATCAGCGGGTTGCCCGGAATCGAGCAAGCACCCTGGCTCGAGGTCCGCGTCGTCCCCGATCCCATAGTCGCCTTCCTGCATCATGCCGACGCATGTTTCGACGGCGTTCTGATCTGGGAGCGTGTCCCCGTATCGGCCGATGGTCCCTCTATTCCACAAGTTCCTCTCTGGCGCATCCCGCGAATCCCCCTCTCGCAGGTCGTCCTCAATCAGACCGTCGGCCCAAACCACTGAGCCACGCCGGGCCAAATGGCAAGAGGCCGTCCATCCTGGACGACCTCTTGCGTGAGCCGTGGGTATTGGGTGTCAGTGGAAAGGCAGCCGCCTGAGCGGCCCGAGTCCGATTCAGCCGTCCGATTGCTCTTCGAGCATTTTGCGAAGGTAGCCGTTCTCGCGCCGGGTGGCTTCCAGATCAAAAAGCAAATATTTGATCGAGAGCCGCAAATAGTCGAGCGACTCCTGAAGGCTGTCGACGGTCTGTTTGAGCTTCGAGTGGCGCTGGGCCGTCTGTGCCACCAAGGATTCGAGCTTGGTCCGATCCTCTTTCGGCAGGTTGCCGATCTCCTTGGCCAACTCGGCCAGCTTCCGCTGGAACGTCTTCTCGTCCATTGTCCTGTTCCCCCCAGTCTGGTTCGGCGTCGCCCTCTACAGCATGAACGGACCCGAGCGGATCACGGTCCGGTCGGCTGCGATGCCGACGCCCCACGGAGAGGGCAACTGCCGTACCGCCGGGCGCGCCCTTGGTCCGCGGCGGCCATGCCAAGGGTCACGGTCCGACGCCACCGGCCCCTCCGCGGGCCATCAAAGGCCACCGGATCACACAGACAGACCAGCAACCGGCCGGTGGGTCTGTGCGGGCAGGTTGCTTTGGGGCTACAGGATTCGAGCATCACCGGCATCGTTCCCATAACCGTCGGCCGGTCCTTTGCCTGCTACGCGGACCCGCCTACGATCCTCGGAGGTTCCGCCAATCCGGCGGTCGCGACGAGGTTCCACGGTGTCACGCGACGTTCCACGCAGTCACAACGCAGGGCCGGCAAGCCGCCGCATGTCATTCGTGTGGATCAGGTTTTTATTGGGCCTGGCGTTACTCCTCACGACACTGTGGGCCTTCGCGCCGAGCCTGCACAATCAGTTTCTCAATTGGGACGATGACCGCAACTTTCTGGAGAACCCGGCCTTTCAGGGCCTCGGCGTAGAACAGATCGCCTGGGCCTGGCGGACCTACCACATGGGCGTCTGGCAGCCGCTGGCGTGGGTCCTGCTCAGTGTGCAATCCGCGTTCGGTGGGCTGGACCCAGAGCCATATCACCTGGTCAGCCTCGGTTTGCATGCCTTCAATGCCGTTGTCTTCTATCTCGTCGCGGCGCAGGTCTTGCGCGCCGCCGGAGACGGAACCACCGTTCGATCGAGCAGCGCGACCTACTTCGGCGCGTGGGCCGCGGCCCTGTTGTTCGCCGTCCATCCGCTCCGCGTCGAGGCGGAAACGTGGATCTCCGGCCAACCCTATCTGCCTGCCGCGTTGTTTTTCATGCTCGGCATTGCCGCATACGTCCACGGCTGGCGGAATGCAAAGCCTTCGCAGACGCCGTGGCGATGGTTGGTGGTCAGTTTCGCGTGTTACCTGCTGGCGGTGGGCTTCAAGGCCGTGGCCGTCACGCTGCCGGCCGTGCTGCTGATCCTCGACGCATATCCGCTGCGGCGATGGAATAATGCAAGCGGCCGGTTAGGGCGTCAGCTTTGTCGCGTCGTTCTGGAAAAAACGCCTTTCTTCGTCGTCGCGGCATTCATCTCGCTCTGGGCGGCACAGGCCAAGGATTTCAACGAGACCCGCGTGCCGTTTCGCGAGTTTCAGCCGGATGCCCGCTGCGCCCAGTTGGCGTACGGTCTGATGTTCTATCCGCTCAAAACCCTCGCACCGGTCGACTTGATCCCCTACTACAGGTTGCCGCACGATCTGGGCCTGCGCCGCTGGCCGTATGGAGTCGCGGCCGTGTGCGTGGGCGTGATCACCATCGGGCTGGTACTGAAGCGGCGGCGATGGCCGGGGGTCCTGGCCGCATGGCTGTGCTACGTGGTCATCCTGTTTCCCAACGTCGGCCTGGTCCAAATCTCCCAGCAAATCGCCGCGGACCGATACAGCTACTTGGCGATGATGCCGCTGATGATCCTCCTCGGCGGGGGCGTGTCGGTCTTGTGGGCTTCGGGCTCGGCAGGACGCCGATACCGCCGCGCGGGGGTCCTCCTCGCTGTCTCCTCCGCTGCGGTCGCCTTGGGCATCGCTACAAACCGCCAGGTCCGCCTGTGGCACGATTCGCGGACCCTTTGGTCCGGCGCGCTGCGCATCGACCCGCGATGCGCCGTGGCCGAGTGCATGCTTGGCACAGCGATCGTCATGCCGAACCAGGGCACCACCGCTGCTGCTTCCACCAAGGGAAGTGTCGCACCGCCGTCTCTGCGGCTGGGTGAAGGCGCCGCGCACTTCCAGGCCGCTATCCGCATCGAACCCGGCTTCAGCTTCGCACACACCAACCTCGGGGCCATTCGCCTGGCCCAAAATCGACCCCACGCCGCGATCCAGGAATACCTCATCGCCCTGCGCCGTCCGGCGGGCTTGGGAACCCTGGACCGGGCCAAGACCCATGCCGGGCTCGGCGCTGCCTACGCCGCGATGGGCCAATACGACCTAGCCTGGCAGCAGACCCGACTGGCCCAACGATGGGGCTTTCCCAAAGAGAAGCTGCAAAGAATGATCGACGCCCTGGAGAACGTGTCCCCGGAGCCGAAGAAGACGAGCCCTAACCCATGAAACGAATCGGACCGGCTTGATCGTCCTCGTTGTCATCAGGTGCATCCGGCCCTTCCGGTTCGCCGGCTTCGTCGAACGTTGCGCGGTCGTCCAGCAGATCGGAGCCGATTCCAGCCACCAACGGTTCGACCGGTTGTGAACGCCCCAGCACCTTGTAGACGCCTGCGAGGAGGGGCCCACTGAGGGCATAGGCCGCGGTGGCCAGGGCGACGGTCAAGTGAAACTCCACGACCAGCCCCACCAGCACAACGATGCCGATCGAGACCACCTGCCAAAACGGGCGCCGGCCGCGAAGCATGGCGTTGATCAGGTGGGCATAGCGAAAGCGGCTGACCATCAGCAGGCCGAGCACCAGGGCAAATGGCGGCATCAACGCCGCGAGGAAACTCACCGTTTTGGGGTGGGCCAGTTCGGGCAGCAATCCCTGATGAAAAATGACCAGCCCGATGATCGCCCCGGCGGCACCCGGCGTGGGCAGCCCGCGGAATCCCATGTGGGCCGACTCGTCCTCCTCGTTTTCGACATTGAACCGGGCCAGCCGCAGAGCCGCGCAGCACACAAAGATCGCGGCCATGACCCACTCGGCCCGCCAGTAGGCGCGCTCGACCAGCGACAGCGAGGATATCTTTGCGACGGTGGTCGGTTGGGCGACGCACAGCACGAGCAGTGCGGGAGCCACGCCGAAGCTCACCACGTCGGCGAGCGAGTCCAATTGTCCGCCGAACTCGCTGGTCTTTCGCGTCAATCTCGCCAAACGCCCGTCCATCGCGTCGAACAACATCGCGGCGATGAGCAGATAGGCGCCCGCCGATAGGAACGTCGGAAAAACGTTTTGGAGCTTGGGAGCGATGAGGAAGGCCCCGCCGGGATTGGCGGCGGCCGCCTGAACACTGAGCAGGGACAGATAGATGGCCCCCAGTCCGCAGGTGAGGTTGCCCAACGTGGCCAGGGAAGGCAGCACGCCGATGGTTTTCAGAACGCGACGGCGCCGCCGGACCCGCCGCCGAACGGACTTTTTCTGGTTGCCGGTCTTCGCCATGGCTTGCTCCGAAGTAGATCAGACGATGGGCGAAAAGAAGCTATGCGCCGGGCGCAGCCGCCAGGCGATCGAGCCGATGATGATCCTCGGCGACGCCCCTTCCACCGGCGACGCTCTTCGAGCGGATCAAAACCACCGATCCGCCCTTGACCCGATCACCGACGCGCACCGCCGGCTCCAATCCAGAGGTCGCCGGCACGATCAGCTCCGTCCGCGAGCCGAACTTGATCATCCCGATCCGTTGCCCGCGACGCAGAATGTACTGCGACTTGACGTTGCACACGATGCGCCGAGCGACCATGCCCGCCACCTGCCGCAGGATCACCGGGCCGGGTAGACCGCCGTCGGGATCGACGACGATCGTGTTGCTCTCGTTGCGAATGCCCGACTCGGGGTGCCGGGCGTCGAGAAACTCGCCGGCGCGGTAATCGGTCTTTTCCACCCGCCCTGCGCACGGAGCGCGGTTGACGTGGACGTTGAAGATGGAGAGGAAGATGCTGATCTTCAAGGCCGGGCCGTCGATGCCCTGGTATTCCGCGAGCCGGCTCACCTCCGTCACGCGCCCGTCGGCCGGCGACACCAGCAAGCCGGGCTCGGTGGGGATGGTCCGCTGCGGATCACGAAAAAAGGCAAGGCAGAATAGCCACATCGCCAGCAACGGAATCGCCGGCGCCAAAAACCAGGCCGACACGCCGATCGCCGCCCACAGCGCCAGCCCACCACCGACGCCGAGGAAGGCAGTCGCCAACAGCAACTCACGCCATCCGTCTTTTGCCAGGGGAAAGGACATCACC
>Ga0114931_10006175_pt1 | contig 14754 bp, 10 predicted proteins | sample 2SBtaG_FD_89579 | JGI IMG/M metagenome (GOLD analysis project Ga0114931, IMG submission 89579) | Deep subsurface microbial communities from Kolumbo volcano to uncover new lineages of life (NeLLi) - 2SBTROV14_V59a metaG | ecosystem: Environmental > Aquatic > Marine > Volcanic | place: Kolumbo...
CCCGGGGCGGGCACGTCCACGGCGTAGTCACGATAATCCGGTAATTTCAGGTCGCGCAACAGCAGGCCGCCGTTGGCGTGCGGGTTGCTGCCCATGCGTCGTTCGCCTTGCGGGGCGAGGGCAGCGACGGCCGGCTGCAGCCGGCCGTCTGCATCGAACAGGGCGTCAGGTTGGTAACTTTTCATCCACTGTTCCAGGATGCGGATGTGTTCCGGTTTTTCCGCCAGTTGGGCGAACGGGACCTGATGGGCGCGCCAGTAGTCTTCCAGCTTGAGGCCATCCACTTCCTTCGGACAGGTCCAGCCTTTGGGCGTGCGCAGAATGATCATCGGCCAGCGTGGGCGAGTACAGCTGCCGTTCTGACGTGCGCTTTTCTGAAGGGCGTGAATATCCTCCATGGCCTGGTCCAGCGTCGCGGCCATGGCCTGGTGGACTTGAGACGGATCGGACCCTTCAATCAGGTACGGGGTGTAGCCATAGCCGCGGAACAGGGCAAGCAGTTCCTCCGGGCTGATGCGCGCCAGTACGGTCGGGTTGGCAATTTTGTAACCGTTCAGGTGCAGGATCGGCAGCACTGCACCGTCGCGTTGCGGATCCAGGAACTTGTTGGAATGCCAGGCTGTGGCGGCGGGACCGGTTTCCGCCTCGCCATCACCGACCACACAGGTGACGATGAGGTCCGGGTTATCGAAGGCAGCGCCATAGGCATGGCTGAGCGAGTAACCCAGTTCGCCACCCTCGTGAATGGATCCGGGGGTTTCCGGCGCGGTATGGCTGGGAATGCCGCCGGGGAATGAAAACTGGCGAAACAGCTTGCGCATGCCTTCTGCATCCCGGGTGATATCGGGATATAAGTCGGTATAGCTGCCCTCCAGCCAGGTATTGGCGACGATGCCCGGCGCTCCGTGGCCGGGTCCGGTGACATAGATGATGCTCAGGTCGCGCGCCCGGATCACCCGGTTCAGGTGGGCATAGATCATATTCAGGCCCGGCGTCGTACCCCAGTGGCCAAGCAGCCGCGGCTTGATATGTTCGAGCGCCAGCGGTTGTTTGAGCAAGGGGTTGTCGAGCAGATAGATCTGGCCGATCGACAGGTAATTCGCCGCCCGCCACCAGGCGTCGATGTGCTGCAGTTCGTCTGCTGACAGAGGGGATTCGGTGATGGAGAAGTGTGCTGTAATCATGGTGTACTCCCTGGACGTATTTACCCGTCGGGTCCTGGACGCAAATGATTGACCGGTGCCCGGGTGGCTATCACGGACCGACGGCCAACCGACCTCTGGTTTGGCGACAAGGGAGGTTGCGTCATCCCGACATGGTGGTGACGCACGGTTCCCGTCTACCGGCCTGCTTTTTCGCTTCTGCTGTTACGGGATTTATCGGGCAGCCTGTTCGCACTGGTTTTTGCCGCATCAAACAGTCCTTCGGTCTTGCATTTGCCGCTGATCGCATGTTGCAGCCTGTGCTCCTTCGTGAATCATTAATGGCTTCCGTCCCTGAGGCCAGGTACTCGCAACAGCCCTCTTGACGGGCTAAGAAAGATAATAAGTGTCGGAAACAGCGGCGTCTGTCACTCAAGTGACATGTGCCGATAGCTGCCCGGATCAATGGGATACATTCGGGAAACCGAGTTGACAAAACATGATATGTGGCAAAATTAGGTGTTCACGTTCATTCGGGATCAGTGTTAATCTTCGCCATACGATACACGGGTTCGGAGCATCGCGGCAATCGCGAAGAGTGCCCGGCCGATGTGAATCAGGCATCTGTTGTTCGGTAAGTCTCGGTACAACCCTTTGTGACCGGCTCGGGCTTGCCCGGCCGCGATTCGGACTAATTTTCAGGAGTTTGGTGAAATTGAATTCTTCCAGTGATTGGAGACTAATTGTTTCTCCTCCGCAAACTGCACTATGGCCGGGCGTAGGCCACACCAACTGGCACCCTTATAATCCTGCCAGGAGGCGAGGCCCATGCGCCGGCGGCATAATCTAAAGGACGCAGTCAAACAGGCGAGATCGGTATCGGTCTGGCGTACGCGGCTGGTCTTCTGGGGCGGCGCAGCCCTGGTCGGCCTTAGTGCCACGCTGCTGGCGCTGGCCAGCAGTTGGGCGGATGACCACTTCCATCATTGGGTTGAGCGCTGGACCTGGCTGCCATTTCTGCTCACTCCAGCCGGACTGATTGCTATCACCTGGGCCACCCGGCGGCTGTTTCCCGGCGGAGAGGGCAGCGGCATTCCACAAGCTATCGCGGCCCTGCAACTGAGGGAACATGCCGACCGGCGTTCCGTGCTGTCACTGCGGATTGCGGCTGGCAAAGGGTTGGCCATCGTGCTGGGCCTGTTGTGTGGGGCATCCATCGGGCGCGAAGGTCCGACCGTACACATTGCCGCGTCCATCATGTATTCGTTGCATCGACTGACCACTTTCCCGATTCACCACGTGCGTAAAGGGCTGATTCTGGCCGGTGGCGCGGCCGGTCTTGCGGCGGCCTTCAACACCCCGCTGGCCGGCGTCATGTTTGCCATCGAAGAGATGAGCCGCAGCTTCGAGGAACGCATCACCGGCAGCATGATGGTGGCAGTGGTCCTGGCAGGTATGACATCCCTCGTCATCCAGGGAAACTATACATATTTTGGCACTTATTCCACACAACTCAACCCGCTGCACGCGCTCGGTGCCATCCTGGTGTGCGGTGTGATCGGCGGCGCCGCCGGTGGCTTGTTTTCGGCCACACTCATCGTTGGTGGTCGCCGCCTCAAGCCCGTGCGGCTGTCACACCCGTATCTGCTGGCGGCCGGTTGCGGTCTGGCCGTGGCTCTAATCGGCGTATTATCGGGCGGCACGACCTGGGGAACGGGTTACGAGGCTGCGCGGGGGGTGTTGCAAGGTACGGAAACGGCAGCGCCAATGTATGCGCCGTTAAAATTCCTCGCGACGATGTTTTCCTACCTGAGCGGGATCCCCGGCGGGATATTCGCACCGAGTCTGTCCGTGGGCGCCGGTTTGGGTTACAACCTGAGTGGCCTGTTTCCGGGGGCTCCCATGCTGGCCATCGGCCTGCTGGGCATGGTTGGCTATTTCAGTGGCGTGGTTCAGACACCTATCACAGCCGTTATTATTGTCATGGAGATGACCGACGATCACCGCCTGCTGCTCCCCCTGATGGCAACCTCGCTGCTGGCAGCCGGTGTTTCCAAGATGGTCTGCCAGCGTCCAATCTATCAGGCGATGGCAGATGATTTCCTGACTGGCATCCGCTCGACGAAAGCCGGTAGCGACTGATGCAGCAGCTCTAACCGTTACGCTTTACCGGACGATTCAGGGCCGTTGGGTAGCGCCGGATTCTGTTCATACTAATCTCGGAACTTCATCAGCTCGGGTCCTCCTTGCCCGGGTAGCTCAGCTGCGGTCAATCTTTTGAGATATTTTGTGCCGGCCTGGTGCTCTCGGCAGGGTTTACTGATTTTTTCAGGTTCAAGGAAGCCTTCCCGCTCAACCAATGTCAATGTTGCGGTATTACGCAGATGCAACAGGGTCTCGATGGGTCTGTAAGCATAAATTAACGGGGGAAAGGGCATATGACCGGGATCCATTCAGGTCAGCGCGGCGTGTCAGGCAAGATTTCGGTATGATCAGGCCGGGAACCAGTGGCAGCGATTGCCCAATGGACATGAGTTCCAGGGGAACGGGCATTAATCCGCCCTATACTCAGGACAGGCCCATAGTGAGGTCATTGATCCATTGGGCGTGGTTAACGGTTTAGAGTCCCCGATAGGGCAATGGCACTGACTTAAACCCGAACCGCGTAAAATCAGTCCCTTCTCCCCTTTGGGGAGAAGGTCAGGAAGGGGGGAAAGACGCAACGTGTCTTTTATAGTTACTCACCCTCACCCCGACCCTCCCTGCAAGGGAGAGGGAGAAAACAAAGAGTGAACGGCTAAAGCCAATGAATGGGAAAGCAAGGCATCGCTTAAACCGATGGAAGATCCCGTGCAGACTGAAAACCGGGCTGGCTCGAATACTCTTTGTCGTATTGGTATGCAAAGGGAGTTCTAACTGCCCCGGATGAATTAGAAAAAGAATCCAGGCTAACTTTGAAAGCTATGGTCAGAATTACTCGACCACTATACTTGGTGTAATAAGGATTATGATATGTCAAGCAGAGGGTACAACGATTGGCTATTGCGTCTATTTCCAGTTCTTACATGGAAAGAGCGCATCACCAGGGACACAATACGCGCAGATCTCCTGTCTGGCATAACCGTTGCCATCGTGGTGATACCCCAGGCAGTTGCTTTTGCATCCATCGCCGGCATGCCACCTCAATACGGGCTGTACGCAGGCATGATCCCGCCTATTATCGCAGCTTTTTTTGGTTCTTCCTGGCATCTTATGTCGGGTCCGACCACGGCGGCATCCATTGTATTGCTCACCTCGCTAAGTGCCTTCGCAGAGCCACTTAGCCCGGAATATGTCGGTTTGGCATTGACATTGACCTTTATGGTTGGTGTCATTGAACTAACCATGGGGCTGGCGCGCATGGGCACCATCGTTAACTTTATTTCCCATTCCGTGGTCGTGGGCTTCACTACTGGAGCCGCCATACTCATCGCGAGCAAGCAGCTTAAAAACTTCTTTGGCGTGCCGATCCCGCGCGGTGGTCACCTGATCGACACTCTGGGGAGTTTCTGGCACCATATCCCTGATATCAATGGTTTTGTATTAGCTACCGCCCTGGCTACTCTGGTCTCGGGCCTGTTATCCAGGCGCCTCTGGCCCAGGATTCCGCACCTCATCGTGGCACTTCTGGGGGGCTCTTTCACCAGTCTGGCACTGAATTACTTCTATGGCGCGGGCGTCACTCAAATCGCCATGGTCGGGGCAATTCCGCAAACTTTACCACCTTTGTCGATGCCGGAGTTTTCCCTGGATACGATCAAACAACTTGCTCCTGCTGCCCTGGCAATGACCCTGTTTGCTCTGACCGAGGCGGTCTCTATTGGCCGGGCAATTGGTATACGCAGCGGTCAGATAATCGATGGCAACCAGGAGTTCATCGGTCAGGGGCTGTCCAATATCACCGGTAGTTTCTTCTCTGCGTACGTGGCCACCGGTTCCTTCAACCGCAGCAGTCTCAACTACATGGCAGGTGCAAAAACGCCCATGAGTGCCATGCTGGCGGGTTTTATCGAGATATTCATCGTACTGGCGATCGCGCCCCTGGTGGCCTATCTACCCAATGCCGCCATGGCAGGTATCCTGTTCATCGTGGCCTGGGGTCTGATCGATTTCCCAAACATCAAACATATCCTGAGCTCCAACCATTCGGAGCGTGCGATCTTCACGCTCACCTTCCTGGGTGCCCTTTTCCTCGATCTGGAGTTTGCCATTCTGGCAGGTATCCTGTTCTCTCTGATTCTCTATCTGATGCGCGTTTCTCATCCGAGGATGCTTACGCGCGTGCCGGATCCCAGCCTGCCGAACCGGAAATTCTCGGACAGGAGTGATCGTATCAAGGAATGTCCGCAACTGCATATCCTTCGAATTGATGGTGCGCTCTTTTTTGGTTCAGTCTCTTTCTTGCGCGAAGAACTGGCAAGAATAGAAAAGCGCCATCCAGAACAAATACACCTTGCCATTGTGGCCAATGGCATTAGTTTTGTTGATCTGGCCGCCGCAGACGTACTCGCGCAGGAAGCGGAAAAACGCCGAGCTATAGGTGGTGGCCTATACCTTGTCAACGTAAAGAAAGGTCTGTGGGATTCGCTGGAGCAATGCAATGCTATGCACAGGATCGATCCCAGGCATATCTTTCAGGGTAAGTCGGCCGCGTTACATGCAATTTACCAATTGCTTGATAAATCTATCTGCCAAACTTGCACTGCGCGAATATTCCTTGAATGTAACAGCATACCGGCGACTGGTGATGGCAAGCCCGACGGTTAGATGGCAGATCCAGTCGATCGACAGGTGGTTCGTGGTCCACCACCAGGCGTCGATGCGCTGCAGTTCGTTTGCTGACAGGGGGGCAGTGACGGATAAGTGCGATGCAGGTCACGGTGTACTCCCAGGGCGTATTTGACCGTCGGGTCCTCGACGCAAATGATTTCCCGGCGTAAGGGCGGCAATTGCAAGCAGGCAGCCAGCGGATATCCGGTTTGACGGCAGGAGGGAGATGCGTCACCGCGGTCTGGCAGTAGCGCGCCTCCCCGACTCTATTTTTTGCTGCTTGCGCCTCTGAACTTGTCGAGCAGTCGGGTTACACTGTCCCGGGCCTCGTCAAACAGTTTTTCCGTTTTGCTTTTGCCTTCGATCGCATGCCGTATCGTCATTAGTAACTATTAATGGTTTTCGTTTACTCGTCCGTGCATTCGCAACGGCATTTCAAACGAGGCAGGGAGATAATAAGCGTCGTGAACAGCACTGGCTGTCACCCAAGTGACATACGCTGAATTACAGCTCGGTAGGCAATGTGCCGTATATGCCGACAGGAGTGCTCTGGCGCCGGGAGGTATTGCGGCATGGTATGCAATCAGGTGGCCGTTGCTGCAAGCACGTGCAAGCTGTGTTCGGCAATCATGGATTCTTCGTCGGTGGCGATCACCCGGACCTGTACGCGGCTGTCATCCCGGCTGATGCAGGCTCGGCCGAGCCGGTTGGCCTCACTGTCCAGGCGCAGGCCGAGCCATTTGCAGCGTGCGCCGACGGCGGCACGGATCGGGGCGGCGTGCTCACCGATACCGGCGGTGAAGATCAGGGCATCCACGCCACCCAGAGCAGCTGCCAGCGAACCGATGGCGCGTACCGTGTGGTGGACAAACTGTTCAATGGCCTGCTGTGCCGGTGCAGTGGAGAGTTCAAGCAGGCGGGACATGTCATCTGTCTCGCCGGAGACGCCCAGCAGTCCGGACTGGAAATACAACAGTTCGGAAATCCCGGTTGGTGTCATTCCCTGTTGCAGCAGGTACAGTACCACGGCCGGGTCGATGGACCCGCAACGTGTACCCATGGGGATACCATCCAGCGGTGTAAAGGTCATGGTAGTGGCGATGCTGCGGCGCCGGTGCAGGGCGCACAGGCTGGCGCCGTGTCCCAGGTGGGCGACGATGACCTTGCCATCGGCCTGTTCTCCCAGGTATTCCGGCAGGACTTTGGCGATGTATTCGTAGGAAAGACCGTGAAACCCGTAGCGGCGCACTTCGTCGAGTTCCGGTCGGGATGGTAGTGCGAAAGTTTGTTCCACCGCCGGCCGGTCATGGTGAAACGCGGTATCGAAGCAGGCGACCTGGGGCAGTCGGGGTTGCAGCTGCTGCAGTGTGGTGATGCCCAGCAGGCAGGGGGGCTGGTGATTGGGGGCCAGCGGTACCAACGATTGTAAATAGCCAAGGGCAGTATCCGTCACCCGGACGGGCGCATGGAAACGGCGTCCCCCGTGTACGACACGGTGTCCTGCACCGATCAGTTCCAGCGCTGCCGATTCCTGTGCCAACCAGTCCAGCAAAATACGCAGGGCGTGTTCGTGACTGGATATTGCCGTGTTATCCGTATGCAGCGGGTGTCCGTCGGCAGCATGGACATGAAACTCGCTTGCGCCGCCGATCGCTGTGAACTCACCCTGGTTCAGGCGTTGCGGTGCATGCGGCCCGTCGATCACATAGACGGCAAATTTGAGGCTGGACGAACCACTGTTGATTGTCAACAGAGAGCGGGTAGGGGTACCGGACATGGTGCTTCAGATAACGAAATGCGGGTGTCCGGGCCCTATCTGCAGCCAGTACACGGCATCGAACAGGAACCACTGCAGGAAAACAAAGCCGGCAATGGCCAGCAGGGCCATGATGACCGCCGCCAGCAATGCATCGCCAAACCCGTCGACTTCAAATCCGGGTACCATGGCGGCAGTGAATCTCACCATCAGCGCATTGATCAGCAGTGCAAACAGCCCGAACGTGACTACGGTCAGGGGGAGTGTCAGCACCCATAACAGGGGCCGGATGACGGCATTGATGGCGCCGAGTACCAGTGCCGCCAGCAACAAATCACCTGCTGACCGGGTATGCACACCGGGTACCAGCAGCGTGACCAGCCAGAGTCCCATGGCAGTGACCAGCCAGATAATGAGTAATCCGATCAGCATGATAGGTCTCCGGGATTCATTTTCTCATTATGCGCATTCCATTTTGACGCAGATGCAACCTGGATGACAGCAGGAGGCAGGTGGTCTGGCATAGGGTCAGGCAAACCGTTATTGTGCCTTGTCACAGCCAGTCCCGGATTCTACGCTTCATCCGGGTTGCAGGCATGCGCAGACTGTGTACAAGTCCAGTAGTTCAGGAGAAAGGTCACACCGTGAAAAAAAAATACACAAGACCCGAAGTGCCGGCGCCCGCGCACCCGCACCAGCGCAGGGAACCACTGCCCTGGCAAACCCCGAAACCGTCGGGGGATGATCCGGAATGTCCCGGCAAACTGGAGGCCATCCTCAGCAACCCGTCCTATGTGCCTGCCATCGAGGATGTGAATTTCCTTGACGGTGACGATGCCCGCGGCGTGCGCCTGCAACTGGACTATCTCAAACCGGAGCGGCAGCTCAGGGAACACGGGGTGCAGCAGACCATTGTCGTCTTCGGCAGCACGCGGATTGTCGAGCCGGCAGCCGCGGAGCGGAAGGTCGGGCAATTGCGCGAGGCGCTGGCAGCCAGTCCCGCAGACAGTGAATTGCAGCGCAGGTTGTTCGTCGCCGAACGAATTCTTGCCAAGTGCCGCTACTATGAAGTCGCACGGGAGTTTTCCCGGCTGGTGGCCAATGCCGGCGGTGGCCCGCAAGACTCGCGGCTGGTGGTCATGACCGGCGGCGGCCCCGGCATGATGGAGGCCGCCAACCGCGGGGCACACGATGCCGGGGCCAAGACGGTCGGTCTGAATATCACGCTGCCGCATGAACAGTACCCCAATCCCTATGTCACACCCGGTCTGTGTTTCCAGTTCCATTATTTTGCACTACGCAAGATGCACTTCGTGATGCGTGCCAGGGCGCTGGTGGCCTTTCCCGGCGGGTTCGGGACCCTGGATGAACTGTTTGAAACGCTGACCCTGATCCAGACCCGCAAGATCAGGCCGCTGCCAGTGGTGCTGGTGGGTGAAGACTACTGGCGCAAGGCACTGGATATTGATTTTCTGGTAGACGAAGGCGTGATTGATATCGAAGACCGTGACCTGTTCTGGTATGCCGAGACTGCGGAGGCGATCTGGGAAGGCCTGCAGTGCTGGTACGAACACATTGGTGAAACACTGATCGAGGAGAACCCATGAAACTGTCATTTCACGGTGCCGACAAGGGGGTAACCGGTTCCTGTCACCTGGTCGAGTGTGCCGGGGAAAAGGTCCTGATTGATTGCGGTCTGTATCAGGGTAGCCGCGAGATCGTCGAGGAAAATTCGGAGCCTTTCGGATTTGAGCCGGAAGCAATTGATTACCTGTTGTTGACCCATGCACACCTGGATCATTGCGGGCGTATCCCGTTGCTGGCCAAACGGGGTTTTAGTGGTGAAATTATTACCACGGCCGCGACGGTCGAACTGGCGCGGTTGGTGATGCTGGACTCGGCCGGTCTCCAGGAAGAGGAGGCCCGCTACCAGAAGCGCAAGCAACGGCGTCATGGGGGTAATCACGAGCGCAGTACCGAGCCACTGTATACCACCCTGGATGCGCTCAATAGCCTGGAATTTATCGGCCGCCGGGTCAGCTACGACAAGGCGATTACAGTGGCGCCGGGTATCCGGGCCACCTTTCTCGACGCCGGGCATATCCTCGGCTCGGCCAGTATCTTGCTGGAACTGGAGGAGGCCGGCCGGCACCACCGGTTGCTGTTCTCCGGCGATCTCGGTTACAGCGGACGCGCCATACTGCGCGATCCCGCCACCCCGCCATCGGTGGATAGCGTGGTGATGGAGACGACTTACGGTGACCGCCTGCACAAGCAATTGCAACCATCCATCGATGAACTCTATAGCGCAGTCAACGAGACCATCGGGCGGGGCGGCAACGTCATCATTCCGACCTTCGCACTGGAACGAGCCCAGGAGATTCTCTTTTATCTGCGCCAGGGGGTTGAGGGCGGGCGTATCGAGCATTTCACCAATGTATTCCTGGATTCGCCCATGGCGATTTCAGCCACCCGGATCTTTGAACGTCACCCGGAATGCTTTAATACCGAGACCCTGAAGGCAGCGCACGCAAGCGGCGATCCGTTTGCATTGCCGGGATTGCACTTTACGCGGGAAACGGCGGAATCCATGGCGATCAACCAGATCGGTGGCGGTGCGGTCATTATGGCGGGTTCCGGTATGTGTACCGGCGGGCGGGTACGTCACCATCTTAAGCACAATCTGTGGAGCAAGCGCAACAGCATCGTCTTCGTCGGTTACGCGGCGTACGGTACACTGGCCCGGCGCATTGTTGACGGTGCGGACCGGGTACGGATATTCGGTGAGGATATCCCCGTGCGTGCGCAAATACATACCATCGGCGGTTTTTCCGCCCACGCCGACCAGGCGGAACTGCTGGCCTGGCAGCGGCAGACGGGGAATCCGCAAACGACCTTTCTGGTGCATGGCGAGGAAGACAGTATGCGCAGCTTTGCCAGGAAGTTGACCGGCACACAGGTCGAAATGCCGGGGCTGCATCAGGTTTATACCCTGTAAGCGGTGTCCTGTCTATCGTGCATGCTCCGTTCGCTGGTGGATACTGCATCTGTTTGCACTGCCGGCTGATCGATTACACCAATACAAGATTCTGTAAACGGGACAGTAGTGGTATGCCAATGTGGCTGAAGCGACTCCAGCGCTGGCGCAGGCAGCGGCAGCTGCGTCATAAGCGTATCCCCATTGTTCTATGGGAAAGGGTGGTCAGGGACGTGCTCGGCCACTACCGCCTTGACCATCACGAGTTGCATCGGCTGCGTGAACTGGCCAGCCTGTTTTTGCTGCGCAAGGCATTTACCGGTGCCGGTGGCCTGGAACTGAACGCCTACATGCGTACCGTCATTGCTACCGAGGCGTGCCTGCTGATCCTGAACCTGGATCTCGACTGGTATGACGGCTGGCTGGAGATTATCGTTTATCCGGACTCCTTTGTGGTCGCCCGCGACGTACAGGACGACATCGGCCTGATCCACGAGCAGCGTGCCGTGCTTGGCGGTGAGGCCTGGGGCCGGGGCCCGTTAATTCTGGCATGGGGGGATACACTGCCTGGCTCCCGGCCGCACGGCCCGGGCTCGAACGTGATCCTGCACGAGTTTGCACACAAGCTGGATATGCTCAATGGTGCCGCCAATGGTATGCCTCCGTTGCATGCCGGTATGGACCGTCATGCCTGGACGCACGTCTTTACCCGTGCCTATAGCGAGTTACAAACGCAGCTCATGCGCCATCATTACACCCGTATTGACCCGTATGGTGCGGAGAATCCGGCCGAGTTCTTTGCCGTGGTGTCAGAGGAATTCTTTGAGCTGCCGGCCCGATTGCATACCTGGTATCCGGAGTTGTATACCCAGTTGTCATTGTTCTACCGGCAGGATCCCTTGCAACGGCTGGCATCGTCAGGCCAGGACCGGAATTGAATCATTTTTGGGTTCAATTTCCCCGTCCGCTTGCGGCAGGGTAGTTCATCGGTGAAATGTCGTTGCCTGGCACTTCGGGCAAGGGGGGATTTTGCCGGCCTTGTAAAACTGCAGTTTCTCACCGCATGCATCACAGACCAGGGTGCCGGGACCGGTGATTTCACCACTGTGGTAGTCAGGCGCCGATTGTGTGTTTTCCCGCATCTTCAGCAGTTCCAGTGTGGTCGGGTCGGAGGCCCTGAACAGCAGGTCAAGGAGGCTGCTTTCCAGCAACGAGGTTTCAAAGCCAAGCCAGTCCTTGAGCTCCTGTCCGGTTTCCGACAGGTGGCCGGCCGCCTCGCCCAGGTCACGTTTAAGATAAACCGAAACTTTTTGAGCATCTTCCTCTGACAATTCTTCAAGGTCGACCGCCTTGTCCTTTGCAGCGTCGATCAGCCTGTTCAGTTCGGCGCCGGACTTGTCTTTTGCCTTGTGGAAATTTTCGGCGGCACGTTCGAACATCCTTTCATAGGCCTCACCGAGGATGTCTAGCAGGTCATGGTGTTGTGGATCTTTCATATCCCTCTCCGGTTGGTTTCGATATTTTATCTGCAAGTCGGGATAAATGTAAGTTGCACTGAAAGTATTATGCCCGGCAGGGTGCATCGAGACATGATGGTTAGTCCTGCGGCCTGCCGATCACCTGTTTGACCTCATCACCGCTGATGACTTCTTTCCGGTCCAGCAGTTCCGCCAGGGCATCCAGGGTCGGGCGCATGCCGGTGAGTATTCCGGTTGCCCGCTGATGTCCCTCTTCCACCAGGCTCCTCACCTCCTGGTCGATCAGTTGCGCGGTCGCTTCGCTGAAATTGCGTTCTTCGTGTTCCTGCACGCCGAGAAACTGCAGTGTCTCGCGCCGGCCCCAGGTCAACGGGCCCAGTTTTTCGCTCATGCCCAGTTGTGTCACCATGGCGCGGGCAATCCCGGAGGCGCGTTCGAGATCATTCTGCGCGCCACTGGAAATAGCGCCGAATACGATTTCCTCGGCCACCCGGCCGCCCAGCAGGATGGCAATCTGGTCCCGGAATTCGTTTTCCGTGGTCAGGAACTTTTCTTCCACCGGTAATTGCAGGGTGTAACCGAGCGCAGCCACGCCGCGCGGAATGATGGACACCTTGTGTACCGGTTCACCGGTGGGTACTGTTTCGGCGACCAGGGCATGGCCGGATTCGTGAAACGCCACGCGCCGCTTTTCCTCCGCATTCAGTGCGCGGTGGCGCTTTTCGGGACCGGCGATGATCCGGTCGATGGCGCCTTCGAAATCCTGCATGGTGACCGCCTCATGATTCTCGCGCACGGCGCGGATGGCCGCTTCGTTGGCGATGTTGGCAAGGTCGGCGCCGACGAAACCGGGGGTGCGCTAGGCGACGACCTGCAGATCGACATCGTCCGCCATCTTGATCTGGCGGGTATGCAGTTCGAGGATGGCATGACGGGCTATGAGGTCCGGTTTGTCGACGATGATCTGCCGGTCGAAGCGTCCGGCGCGCAGCAGTGCCTTGTCGAGAATTTCGGGCCGGTTGGTTGCCGCCATAACCACCACGCCGATGGAGGGATCAAAGCCATCCATTTCGGTCAGCAGCTGGTTGAGGGTTTGTTCGCGCTCGTCGTGGCCACCCATCACCGGTCCGGCGCCGCGCGCCCTGCCGATGGCATCGAGTTCGTCGATAAAGATAATACACGGCGCCTTCTCACGGGCCTGTTCAAACATCTCCCGCACCCGCGCGGCGCCAACGCCGACGAACATTTCGATGAATTCCGATCCGCTGATATTGAAGAAGGGCACACCGGCCTCACCGGCGACGGCGCGGGCGAGCAGTGTCTTGCCGGTCCCCGGCGCCCCCACCAGCAGCGCACCCTTGGGCATATGTCCGCCAAGTCGCTGGATTTGGGTGGGATCTTTCAAAAAATCCACGCTCTCCTTGAGTTCCAGTTTTGCCTCTTCCACGCCGGCCACATCGTCGAAGGTGACCTTGGGCAACGAATCCGGGTGGATATGGACCTTGTTGCCGATGTTGAGAAAGCCCTTGCCCATGGAGCCCATGCGTTTCGCCATCCAGCCCCACAGCAGGAACAGCAGGCCGAAGGGCAGCACCCAGTTGGAGATGAAATTACCGAGCCAGTTGCTGCTGTGGCGCACCGTGTATTTCACGCCCTGTTTCTCCAGCAACTCGGCAAGCCCGGTATCCGCCAGCGGAATCGTGATAAAGCGACGGGGTTTGTGGGTTTCGGTATCCTTGATCGTCAGGGTACCGGCAATATATTTTTCAGTGATAACGGCTTCACTGATTTCCTTTTTTTCCACGTGCTGCAGGAACTCGCTGTAGGGTATCTCCTCATTACGGCCCTGTGTGTAGCTTTGCCACAGATAGAAAGAGACAAACATGATCAACAGGTAAACCACCAGGTTGAAATCCGGGCGCTGCCAGAATTTCGGTGGGCGGCTCTTGTTGATTTCAATATCGGGCTTATTATCGCCCAGTGAAAAGTTGCTTTTTCTCATAATCAGTCACCTTGTGAGTAACACGAAGACAATGTAAGGGACTTCTGGTTTATCCGCCATCACCAATTACAACATATTAGGGGAATTCGCTGGATTGATACGTTACCCAGGTGACAGACGCTGTCCGTCTGACCGGATAGCATCCCTGGCGTGTTGAAAACAGACGTGTATAGTTATTGCAGCTTGCGGACGTCTGTACAGGTGAACAAGGATCCTCGTTATGTCTGATACCCGGACCAGACCACCAGCCGATCTCCAGCTACCTGCCGGACTGAGTTCCCGGGAGGCCGGGAAGCGGCTCCGGCAATACGGCCCCAATGCGCTGGAAGAGAAGAAGACATCCATTCTGGTGCGCTTGTTGGGATACTTCTGGGGCCCTATCCCCTGGATGATCGAGGTTGCGGCCATTCTGTCCGGGCTGGTGCAACACTGGGCCGATTTCTCGATTATCGTGGTCCTGCTGATCTTCAATGCAGGGGTCGGCTTCTGGCAGGAATTCACTGCCGGTAACGCGGTGGAGGCCCTCGGGAAGCAGCTGGCCCTGAAGGCGCGGGTGCTGCGCGATGGCACGTGGCAGGAGATCGATGCGG
>Ga0114931_10006177_pt1 | contig 14750 bp, 17 predicted proteins | sample 2SBtaG_FD_89579 | JGI IMG/M metagenome (GOLD analysis project Ga0114931, IMG submission 89579) | Deep subsurface microbial communities from Kolumbo volcano to uncover new lineages of life (NeLLi) - 2SBTROV14_V59a metaG | ecosystem: Environmental > Aquatic > Marine > Volcanic | place: Kolumbo...
ACCTTGCACATCACTGGCAGGTCCACCACATCGTCACCCACATAGGCAATCTGTGCGTGGCTCAGGCCGGTTTCCCGCAGCAGTTCCTCATAGGCGGGAAGTTTCTGCCGTTTGCCCTGGTAAACGTGTTCTATGCCCAGTTCTTTCATCCGGTATTCCACCACCTTGGAAACCCGTCCGGTGATGATGGCGATGGTCACCCCGGCCGTTTGCAACATGCGCATGCCGTGACCGTCTTTGGAATTGAAAGCCTTGTATTCCTGGCCATCGTCTCCGATGAACAGCGAGCCGTCGGTGAGTACCCCGTCGACATCGAAAATGACCAGTTTGATACGGGCGGCTCTTGCCAGAATATCCTGCATACTCAATCCTCTTACACGACACCGGCGCGCAGCAGGTCAAGCATGTTGAGCGCCCCGGTGAGTTGCTGATTGTCATCGGTGACCAGAATGGCGTTGATGCTGTGTTCTTCCATCATTTTCACCACTTCCGCTGCCAGCACATTGGGCCGGGTGGTGATGCAGGGGGTGGTCATGACTTCGTCGATGCCGGCGTTGCGAAAATCGATGTTTTTGTCCAGCGTGCGACGTAAATCACCATCGGTGAAAATCCCCAGCACCCGGTTGTGTTCATCCACGATAGCGGTCATGCCCAGGTTCATGCGGGTCATTTCCACCAACGCTGCCGACAGGCTGACGCCGCTTCTCACCCGCGGTACATCTTCTCCCTGGTGCATGATGTCACTGACGTGCAGCAACAGCCGCCGGCCCAGGCTGCCGCCGGGATGGGACAGGGCGAAATCTTCTTCGGTGAAGCCGCGGGATTCCAGCAGTGCCACCGCCAGCGCATCTCCCATCACCAGCGCTACGGTGGTGCTGGCGGTCGGGGCCAGGCCCAGTGGGCAGGCTTCTTTGTCCACCCCCACATCCAGGTTGATGTTGGCTTCCCGGGCCAGGCTGGATTCCGGTTTGCCGGTCATGCTGATCAGCGGCGCCCCCAGGCGTTTGATAATGGGAATAATGGTGAGAATCTCGTCGGTTTCGCCGGAATTGGACAGGGCCAGCACCACGTCCTTGGGAGTGATCATACCCAGGTCGCCATGGCTGGCTTCGCCGGGGTGGACGAAAAATGCCGGGGTGCCGGTGCTGGCCAGGGTGGCGGCAATTTTACCGCCGATATGGCCGGACTTGCCCATGCCGGTGACCACCACGCGGCCTTCACACTGGTACATCAGTTCACAGGCGGCAGCAAAGTCGTTGTTGATCCGTTGTCGCAGGCTGGCGATACCTTCGATTTCGGTATCGATGACCGCCAGGCCCAGGGATTTGAGTTTGTCTTTATTCAAGTGAACACCTTTTCGTTCGTCACTGACAGGTACAGAATGACCTCATAGGCCAGGAATAATACCAGTAAAATACTTCCCTCTACCCGGGTCAGGTGTCCTTTACGGGTGAAGCCATAGCCGAGAATGAACAATAGCAGGGTAAGTGTGGCCATCACCGGCAGATCGCGCTGGAGTACTTCCGGGTCCAGCGGTGCCGGCTGGATCAGGCCGGTTATTCCCAGCACACCCAGGGTATTGAATATGTTAGACCCGATAATATTGCCGATGGCGATATCCGGTTCGTTCTTTTTTACGCTAATGATGGAGGCCGCTAGTTCCGGCAGGCTGGTACCGATGGCGATGACCGTTAGGCCGATGATGAGGTCGCTGATGCCAAAATATTGGGCCAGGTTCACCGCCCCCCATACCAGCAGTTTGGAGCTGACCAGCAGGATGACCAGGCCCGAACCCAGTAACCATAGCGATTCACGCATGGCGATATCGTGGGGGATTTCCTGTTCGAATTCCAGCGCCAGCGGGTCTTTCCTGGGGCTGGTGCGGGCCTGTCGAATCAGCAGGAACAGGATCACAATCAGCATGATAATGAAGACCACGCCTTCCAGCCGCCCCAGGTGCTTGTCGTAGGCCAGCATGATACATGCCACCAGGGTCACGAACAGCAGCACCGGGTACTCTCGTTTGAGTAAGCGGGAACCCACCGCCAGCGGTGCCATAATGGCGGTGCCTCCCAGAACCAGGGCGATATTGGTGATATTGGAGCCCACGGCGTTACCCACCGCCATGCCAGGGTTGCCACCGGCAGCAGCGAAGGCTGCTACCAGCATTTCCGGTGCCGAAGTGCCGAAACCGACAATGGTTATGCCGATAATCACCGGAGCCACACCCAGGTTGCTGGCCGTTGCCGAAGTGCCGGTGATGAAACGGTCAGCGCTTTTAATGAGTAGAATAAATCCACCCAGTACTGCCACAAGATCAAGTAATATAGCCACAAAACACCTGCTGATTAAGATGCCGCAATGATACACGATTCTTCACCGGACACGGACACCCCTGACAATACCCGTGTCGGTTGTCTGGGCTGGCAGTCGAGCCAGCTACCGGATTTTTACCCCGGGGATTTACCGCCCGAGTGGCAAGCGGAATACTATGCCAATGAATTTCGGGCACTCGCCATTACCCCGGCGATGCTGGCCGGTATTGAGCCGGATGGCTGGCAGGATTGGCCAGATAATTTCACGCTGTACCTGTTACAACAGCAAGCGCTGACCGAGGTACAACAAAGCCAGTTGCAGCAATACCCACCGCCTTTGTCGGGTGTACTGACCGACGACCATGTCATAGCCGCAGCCGGTTTGCCCGTGTATCGGCTAACCGATGCGAGCCAGTCCTGCCATGTTTATACCCGCACAGACGGGCAGCAACATGTGGTGACCCTGTCAATCGATGGCAGGCCATTGCGGCAGTTACGGGATGAACTGGATAAACTGAAAAACCTGCCCGGCAACCTTGAGTCTATCCTGGTGTCTGACCCGGTTATTCCCATGAAACAGCTCAAGGAATTCCATACGCTGGTTGAAATCATGGGGTTCTAAGGGTATGTTCCCTGTGCATCGGCAGGACCCAAAACAACAACACAAGAGACTATTGCAATTAACACCCAAGCCACGTCGAATACCCTGGTACAGATTCGCAACATGAGCTTCAGCCGGGGTAGTCGAAAAATTTTCGATAACCTCAACATGGACATTGAGCGTGGCAAGGTCACTGCCATCATGGGGCCATCCGGTACCGGTAAAACCACCCTGTTGAAACTCATCGGTGGCCAGCTGAAACCGGATACCGGTAGCATCCTGGTAGATGGAGAGAATGTCCACCAGCTGGGCAAACGAGCCCTGTACGATCTGCGCCAGCGCACCATGGGTATGCTGTTCCAGAGTGGCGCGCTACTGACTGACCTGTCGGTGTACGATAATGTCGCCTTTCCGTTACGCGAACACACCAAACTAACCGAGTCGGGCATACGTCACCTGGTGCTGCTGAAACTGAATGCCGTCGGTCTGCGGGGTGCCCGCAGTCTCATGCCCAATGAACTCTCCGGCGGCATGGCCCGACGTGTAGCCCTGGCTCGAGCCATCGCCCTGGACCCGGCCATGATCATGTACGACGAGCCTTTCACCGGCCAGGACCCGATTTCCATGGGGGTGCTGGTGAAACTGATCCGGGACCTGAACCATGCCCTCGACCTCACCAGTGTGGTGGTGTCTCATGATGTGGCCGAGACCGCCTCGATTTCCGATTATATTTACCTGATTGCCGAAGGCCGAGTGGTAGAGCAGGGAACACCTGATGCGCTGGGCAAGTCCCATTCTGGCTGGGTGGACCAGTTCATGAACGGCCTGGCGGATGGTCCGGTACCGTTCCAGTATCCGGCGCCGCCACTGGTGGATGAACTGATGCAGGTGGGACCATGATTCAAAACAGCCTGCAGGCCCTTGGGCATAGCACACTGAACGCCTTTTCCCGGACCGGCCGTGCCACCCTGTTCCTGCTGGGAGTATTGCCGTCGCTGTGGGCCGCCCTGGTGCGCCTGCCGCTGCTGATCAAGCAGCTGTACAACGTCGGCGTGCAAACCCTGTCCATTATACTGGTGGCCGGGGTATTCGTGGGTATGGTGCTGGCGTTACAGTCATACATTGTACTGGTGGATTTTGGTGCCGAAGAATCCATCAGCCTGATGGTGTCCCTGAGTATTCTGCGGGAACTGGGGCCGGTGTTTACCGGACTGCTGTTTGCCGGTCGCGCGGGTTCGGCCCTGACCGCCGAAATCGGCCTGATGAAAAGTACCGAACAGTTATCCGGCATGGAAATGATGGCGGTGGACCCGATGAAATACGTGATGGCGCCGCGGTTTATGGCGGGGCTTATTTCCGTGCCGTTACTGACCATTATCTTCATGGCGATTGCCATCCTGGGCGGTTATTATGTATCGACAGAAATGCTGGGGCAGGATGGTGGTGTGTTCTGGTCACAGATGCATGCCAAGGTGGATTTTTACGAAGACGTGATGAACGGTATTATCAAAAGCCTGGTGTTTGGGTTCGTGATTGTGTGGATTGCGGTGTTTGAAGGTTATGACTGCGTACCCACATCCGAAGGCCTGGGGCAGGCGACCACCCGCACCGTGGTACACAGTTCCCTGGCGGTGCTGGGACTGGACTTTATCCTGACTGCCATCATGTTTGCCAGTTAATAACGAGGCAGCTCTGATTATTCATGGATGAATAATTTAGAGCTTTTACAAAATTTCTACAGGACTGAATATTCCATGAGTACAAGAACAATAGAAATCCTGGTTGGGCTGTTTATTGCCGGCGCTGTCGCCGCCATGTTTATGCTGTCTCTCAAGGTGAGCAATCTGTCCAGTTACACCAGCGATGAAGGTTATAAGGTCACCGCCAGCTTTGACAATATCGGCGGCCTCAAAGTCCGCTCGCCGGTGAATGCCGGCGGTGTGAAAGTCGGACAGGTCAGTAACATCAGCTACGACGACAAACGCTATGAAGCGGTGGTGACCCTGGATATCGACAGCAAATACAAATTTCCCAAGGATACCGCTGCCAGCATTATGACCGCCGGCCTGCTGGGTGAGCAGTATGTAGGCCTGGACCCAGGCGGTGACGAAGAATACCTGGCCAATGGCGATCACATTACATTGACCCAGCCGGCGCTGGTGCTGGAACAGGTCATCGGCCAGTTTCTGTATTCCAAGGCACAGGAGAAAGACAAATGAAGGCACTCAAAAGCATTGTCCTGATCAGCCTGATGCTGTTTTCCGCACTGCTACAGGCAGACGAAACCCCGGCCCCGGTAGCGCTCATCAAGGATACCTCGGAGAAAGTGCTTAACACCCTGGAACAGAACAAGGCGCTGTATAAAAAAGCCCCGGAGAAAATCTACGAGCTGGTAAATAAGATTATCCTGCCGCACCTGGATTTTCGCGCCATGAGCAAGCTGGCGCTGGGCAAGAACTGGCGTAACGCCAACGAAGTTCAGCAGCAACGCTTCGTGGCCGCGTTCAAAACCATGCTGGTACGTACCTACAGCAAATCATTGACCGAATACACCGGCCAGAAACTGGAATTCCTGCCCTATCGTCCGCCAAGGGAAGGTAGTATTACCGCCACGGTGAATTCCCGGATTCTGCAGGACAATGGCCCCGCTATCCCCATCGATTACCGCCTGCGTATCAAGGACGGCGTGTGGAAAGTGTATGACATCGCCATCGATGGCATCAGCCTGGTGACCAACTACCGCAATAGTTTTGCTTCCGATATTCGCCGCATGGGCATGGACGGCCTGATTACCGAACTCGAAGCCAAGAACGAGTCATCATGAGTGAGTCCCAGGGCGGTGTGAGTGTGAACATGAACGCGCAGCAGGTGCTGCTGACGGGTGCGCTGGATTTTGCCAGCGTCTCCCAGCTCCTCCGGCAGAGCCGCGACTGGTTCAATCAGGATCGGGTCATCGACTTCTCCGGCATCCATACCAGCAACAGCGCCGGGCTGGCCCTGTTGCTGGAGTGGATGAAAATATCCCGCCAAAAAGGCCACCAAATCAAGTATCATAACGTCCCCGCCCAGTTAATGACCATTGCCCATGCCTATGGCATTGACGATCAGATACCTGCTGAAAACGTATAACATACGCAGGTTTCAGGGCACTAGCTAGTATTCAGGTAATCCACGTGTATGAATAAACTTCTCATTCAGGACGGCACTACCCTGCGAGGCGAAATCCGTATTTCCGGGGCCAAAAATGCCGTTCTGCCGATCATGGCCGCCACCCTGCTATGTGATGGTCCGGCGACTATCGAAAATGTGCCTCATCTCCAGGATGTTACCACCACGGTTACCCTGTTGAGTAGCATGGGGGTGCAGGTGGTGATCGACGAAACCATGAGCATCGAGGTGGACAACTCCACCATCGAATCCCAGGTGGCCCCTTATGAGCTGGTGAAAACCATGCGCTCTTCCATCCTGGTGCTGGGCCCGTTACTGGCACACTACGGCAAGGCGGAAGTATCGCTGCCGGGGGGCTGTGCCATCGGCTCCCGGCCGGTGAACCTGCATATCAAGGGCCTGCAGGATATGGGGGCCGAGATCGAAGTGAAGAACGGTTATATCCTCGCCCGCGCCGGTCGCCTGCAGGGTGCCCGCATTGTCATGGATATGGTGACCGTGACCGGTACCGAAAACCTGATGATGGCGGCGGCGCTGGCAGAAGGCACCAGCGTGCTGGAAAATGCCGCGCGCGAACCGGAAGTGGTAGACCTGGCGGATTTCCTCAATGCCATGGGGGCGAAAATCAGCGGCGCCGGCACCGACACCATCACCATCGAAGGGGTGGAACGGCTGGAAGGAACCCGTTACCGAGTGCTGCCGGACCGTATCGAAACCGGGACTTTCCTGGCAGCGGCGGCCATTACCGGTGGTCGGGTGAAGCTCAAAAATACGGATCACACCTTGCTGGATTCCGTCATCCAGAAACTGCGCGAAGCCGGTGCCGAGATCGAATTTGACGATGACAATATTATCCTGGACATGCACGGTCAGCGGCCCAAAGCGGTGAGTGTACGTACCTCGCCCTATCCGGCGTTTCCTACCGATATGCAGGCCCAGTTCACCGCTCTGAATGCGGTGGCGGAAGGCACCGGCACCATCGTGGAAACCGTGTTCGAGAACCGCTTCATGCATGTACACGAAATGCAGCGCATGGGGGCAGAAATCGAAGTGGAGGGGAATACCGCCATCGTGCGCGGGGTGGAATCCCTGACCGCGGCACCGGTGATGGCCACGGATTTACGCGCTTCCGCCAGCCTGATCCTGGCCGGCCTGGTGGCGAAAGGTGAAACCGAAGTCCAACGCATTTATCATATCGACCGTGGCTACGAACTGATCGAAGAAAAACTGGCGGCCCTGGGTGCGAAAATTCGCCGGGTGCCCCACTAAACCGACCCAAGTGATGTTATGAACGACACGATTACACTGGCGCTGTCCAAAGGGCGCATTTTCAAGGAAACCCTGCCGCTGCTGGAACAGGCCGGCATTATTCCCGCCGAAGACCCGGAGAAAAGCCGTAAGCTGATCCTGCCCACCAACCAGGACAACGTCAAATTACTCATTATCCGCGCCACCGATGTACCCACCTATGTGCAGTACGGCGCCGCCGACCTGGGTGTGGCGGGCAAGGACGTGTTGATGGAACACGGCGGTGATGGCCTGTATGAGCTGGTAGACCTGAACATTGCCTGCTGTCGCCTGATGACCGCCGGCATGGTGGATTACGTTCCCCGGCCCGGACGCCTGAAAGTCGCTACCAAGTTCGTCAATGTGGCAAAACAGTATTTCGCCAGCCGTGGCCAGCAGGTGGAAGTCATCAAGCTGTATGGCTCTATGGAGCTGGGCCCGATTGTGGGACTGGCGGACATGATCGTGGACGTGGTGGATACCGGTAACACCCTCAAGGCCAACGGCCTCAAGCCCATGGATCACATCGCCGATATTTCCTCGCGCCTGGTCGTTAACAAGGCCTCGCAGAAAATGAAATCCGCATCCATCCAGAAGCTGGTGGAACAGTTACGCAAGGCAGTGGCGGCATGAACATTCTTCAACTCGACACCCGCGATGCCGATTTCTGGCCGGCGCTGGACCAGTTGCTGGCATGGGATTCCGTGTCCGACGACAAGGTATTCAGCATCGTCAATGAAATCATCGCCGCGGTACGCCAACGGGGCGATGACGCGGTGGTGGAATACACCAACCGATTCGACCGCATGAGCGTGGCCTCCATGGCCGAGCTGGAACTGGGCCAGGAACGCCTGGACCAGGCCCTGGCCAATATCGATTCAAGCCAGCGCCAGGCGCTGGACCAGGCGGCGCAACGCATTCGCAGCTATGCCGAGCGTCAGAAAATGGATTCCTGGGAATACACCGAGGCTGACGGTACCCTGCTGGGGCAACAGGTCACCCCCATGGACCGGGTCGGCCTGTACGTGCCCGGCGGTAAGGCGGCTTATCCTTCATCGGTACTGATGAACGCCATCCCTGCCAAGGTGGCCGGCGTGCCGGAACTGATCATGGTAGTGCCGACGCCGGACGGCGAAATGAATGAACTGGTGATGGCTGCCGCTGCAGTGGCCGGTGTGGATAAGGTGTTCGCCATCGGCGGCGCCCAGGCGGTCGCCGCACTGGCCTATGGCACCGAGACCATTCCCCAGGTAGACAAGATTGTCGGTCCTGGCAATATTTTCGTCGCTACCGCCAAACGCATGGTGTTCGGCGCGGTGGGCATCGACATGATCGCCGGGCCTTCAGAAATCTGTATTGTGTGCGACGGCCAGACCTCGCCAGACTGGATCGCCATGGACCTGTTTTCCCAGGCGGAACATGATGAAGATGCGCAGTCCATCCTGGTGTGCCCGGATAGGGATTTCCTGCGGCAAGTGAGGGAATCCATCGATCGGCTGATGCTGGAAATGCCGCGGGCCGAGATTATTCAACGTTCTCTCACTGATCGCGGTGCCATGATCCTCACCGAAGACCTGGAGCAGGCTATGGAAGTGGTGAATTACATCGCTCCCGAGCACCTGGAGCTGTCCCTGGAAGACGCACGAGAGTGGGCTAAAAAAGTACGTCATGCCGGCGCCATTTTCATGGGGCGTTATACCGCTGAGGCGCTGGGGGATTACTGTGCTGGACCGAACCATGTACTGCCCACATCCCGTACCGCACGCTTTTCATCGCCGCTGGGGGTGTACGATTTCCAGAAGCGTTCCAGCCTGATCGGCTGTTCCGCCGAAGGTGCCAGCCGCCTGGCGGAAATCGCCTCACCACTGGCCCGCGGTGAAGGCCTGGTAGCCCATGCGCGCTCGGCGGAATATCGCCTCAAGCACAAATAGTTTTTTTTGACGCAAAGACGCGAAGATCGCAAAGACACCAGTTTGTTGTAAAATAAAAGCTGTTATCCTATGCGGGTATATGGATACGATGCATGGATTGGCACTTGGCCTCTGCCAGAAAAACCTTTGCGTTCTTCGCGGCTTTGCGTCGAGAAGTATTATATGTAAATGCTAACCATGGCCGATATACTGCAATTTAAAAAAAAGAAACCATCGGACAAGCACCGCGGTCATACCTTATGCAAGCGCGGATTTCACAAATGGGAAGTCATTAAAGATCAGCAATTTGATGTAAAACTGGGAAAACTGGTGACAGTGTACCAATGTACACGCTGTGGCCAGTTGAAAAACGAGGCCCGATGATGTTGATCAAACGTGTATTAATTTTAGTTCCATTCCTGTTCCTGCTCATGCAGAACGTGGCTAATGCCGCAGACAGTCCTTTCTTTAATCAAACTTTCGGTGATTTTCCTGAAGAAGTTCAGAATGCCAAGGATGCCGGCAAGAAAGCTATCATGATCTTTTTCGAGATGGATGAATGTCCCTTCTGTCACCGCATGAAAACCACCATTCTCAACCAGCCGGATGTGATCGCCTATTACCGCAAAAATTTCCTGATGTTCCAGGTGGACATCGAAGGGGACGTGGAAATGGTGGACTTCGACGGCAAAACGACCACCATGAAAGATTTCGCGTTCAAGAAAAACCGCGTGCGTGCCACCCCGGTGATTGCGTTTTTCGATCTTACCGGTAAACGGGTGGTGCGATACACTGGTGCGACTTCCAGCAAGGAAGAGTTTATGCAGCTGGGAAAATTTGTCGCTGGCGGTTATTACAAAACCACCAGCTTCACCCGCTACAAACGTAACCTGAATAAAGTGGGCGGATGATTCGAGCAGGTTTGCTGTGTCTGTTGTGGCTGCCCGCGCCACTGCATGCCGAGGATTTGCCTGATCCTCTGCCACTGGATTATGCCCTTAGCCAGGCAAACAACCAGGATCAGGCTGACTGGTTGCAGGCGCTTGCACAAAGCCAGGGTGCCTTAGCCAGTAAACAGGCAGTGGCGGCAGATTCCGCCCTGACCGCCGACATTAACCTGTCCGCTTCACTGCTGGAACCCTCGCCCATCTCGCCGGCTCAGTCCGGCCAGGATTACGCCGGCATTCTTACCATCCAGAAAAAACTCTACGATTTCGGCCTGACTGACAAGGCTGAAACATCAGCAGACATCGAACACCAGGCGTATGAAAAATACCAGACCTATGTGCAGCAGCAACGGCGCCTGGATATTGCCAGAAAATTTTTCGACGTGATCCTGTCGGACCTGAAATATGCCTGGGATAATGAAGCCATGGCGATTGCCTATGTGCAGTACAACAATGCCAAGGATCGCCACGAACTGCAGCAGATTTCCGATGTGGATTTACTGAACCTGGAAGACCAGTATGAGCAGGTGCGCTATCGACGCTACCAGTCGGAAATGTTGCAGCGAAAAACCCGTAATAATCTGGCGGAAGCCATGCATCGACCGGGGGAGTTGCCATCCCAGCTGGTGCGACCGTATATAAAACCACCACAGCAGGCATTGCCGGGCTATCAGCAACTGCTGCAGCAGGCGCTGGATAACAACGGTTTATTGCAACGTTTGCAGGCCCAGGTGCGGGCCGCGGATTTGCGTCTGCAGGCTGCCCGGCAAACATTTCGTCCGCGCCTGGATGCCCAGGTTAAAGCCGGCACTTATTCCCGCGAGCTGTCATCCCATGATCGCTGGCGAGCCGGCATCAGTCTTACCATACCTTTGCTGGATTCCGAGTCGGTGATGGCAGAATCGTCCCGTCAGCGCAGCCGTTGGCTGGAACTGCGTGGTATGCTGGAACAGAGTAAAAGCCTGATTCGGCAACGAGTACTGGCTTTGCGGCAAACCATTAACCTGCAGCAAACTCGGATTAAACAGTTACAAACAACCCTGGCGGCCAAGGAACTGGCGCTGGATAAAAATCGCGCCCTGTACGAAATGGAATTCAAGACCGACCTGGGAGATGCCATGGTGGCAATATCTGAAGTGCGTTATCAACAGGGCCAGGCGGAATTTAATTACCTGCTGGCATGGATGGAGCTGGACCTGCTCACCGGTAAGCCGGTACAACCTCAACCACTGGTATCTGAACCATGAAACCTGTCAGAATCTCTGTATTCATTTTGTGTCTGGTTAGCTTGTCCACTGCCATAGCGGAAGAATTGAAGGGGCATATGGTATGGCCCGAAAGCCAGTTACTCCAGTTCGGGGTCAACGGGGTTGTTACGCAGGTGAATGTGCATACCGGTGAGCGGATTAGTAAACAGAAAACCCTCGCCAGCCTGGATGCGAAACCTTTCGATATCCAGGCGAACAAGGCCAAGGCCAGCATCGACAGTCTGCAGTCCGAAATATTTGATGCACGTCTCGATCTGGACCAGGCACAGGAACTTTATGATCGGACGGTTCTCTCCCAGGTGGACCTGCAGAAAACCCAGACGCGCCTCAAAGCCGTAGAGGCCCGGGAAAGCATCGCCAAAGCGGACCTGGAAATGGCGCAGTGGCAAAAGCAACGCGCGGTTCTGCGCGCGCCATTTGACGCTCGAGTCACCAAGCAGAGCCTCCAGCCAGGTATGGCGATTACCGAATATAATCGTGGTGAGCGCAGTGTCGAAGTGGTACCGCTGCATCGCATGGCTGTCAGTCTGCCAGTGAACCAGGAACAGGCACAGCAGTTAAAAGTCAGCAAGCAGGTCAAAATACGGGCAGCGAATAAAACCTACCCGGCGGACATAGTCCGCTATGAAGCCGACTATAATAAAACCCAGGTGTGGCTGGAATTCGATACCCAGGGGGAAATCTTTTATCCCGGCACGGAGGCCAGAGTGATTTTCTGATGGCGTGCCGGCATTACAGCGTGACAGGCCGAGTACAGGGTGTGTTTTACCGTGCCAGTACCCGGGATGAAGCGCAACGGCTGGGATTGACCGGCTGGGTCAGGAATTGCTTTGACGGTCGGGTGGAACTGCTGGCCTGCGGTGATTCTACGGCACTGTCACAACTCGAACGCTGGTTACATCAGGGACCACCGCTGGCGCAGGTGGATATGGTCGAGAGCATACCAGCAGAAGCTCCGGGACTGAACCGGTTCGAGATTAGGTACAGCAGCGATTAGGTCGCTGCCTCCATAACATCAATACAAGTGAAGCTCATGAATGCGGTAGTGGATACATCCGATAGAAAACTGGATTTGCACGAAATGCTGACCTGGCTGGAGCAGGATGGCATCGTCGGCGAAGACAATGCGCACATGTTGCGTACCCTGGCTATCGACACGGAATACACCAATAAAAATCCACTCCTCGTGATTGCCGATCGGCAGTGGGTGGACGAACGTGATCAACATACCCTGCTATCACTGGAATTTCTCAGCCTGTGGCTGGCAGAGAAGGTGAACTTACCGTATTTCCGTATCGACCCTCTCAAGATCGACGTGCGCAAGGTCACCAGCGTCATGTCCTATGCTTATGCGCACCGATTCAATATCCTGCCGGTAAAAATTGATGCAGATACGATTACCGTAGCCACCGCGGAACCCTTCGAACGGGAATGGGAATCCGAGCTCAGCCGTATCAACCGCAAACAGTTCAAACGTGTCATTACCAATCCGGAAGAGATCAGCCGTTACCTGCTGGAATTTTATACCGTCTCCAAATCTGTCATCGGTGCCGTGAACGAGGCCAACGAAGCCAGCAACATCACCAATCTCGAATCCATGATGGAACTGGGGCGTGCCGGTAAGCTGGATGCCAATGACCAGCACGTGGTGAATATCGTTGACTGGTTGCTGCAATACGCATTTGATCAACGCGCCAGTGACATCCACCTGGAGCCGCGCCGGGAGCAGGGCAATGTGCGGTTTCGTATCGACGGCGTCATGCACCAGGTGTACCAGATTCCCACCACGGTGATGGCGGCGGTTTCAAGCCGCATCAAAATTCTCGGGCGCATGGATGTGGCAGAAAAACGCCGACCCCAGGATGGCCGATTAAAAACCCGCACCCCGGAAGGCCAGGAAGTGGAACTGCGTTTATCCACCATGCCCACCGCCTTCGGCGAAAAACTGGTGATGCGAATTTTCGACCCGTAAGTGCTGGTACGAAATTATCGAGAACTGGGCTTCGGCCAGGCGGATTCGGAACGCTGGAATGCCATGATTCGCCAGCCAAACGGTATTATCCTGGTAACCGGTCCGACCGGTTCCGGTAAAACCACCACCCTGTATTCCACCCTGAAACAACTGGCCAAACCGGAAGTGAATGTGTGTACCGTGGAAGACCCCATCGAACTGGTGGAGCCCACCTTCAACCAGATGCAGGTGCAACACAACATCGGCCTGGATTTTGCCAGCGGGGTGCGCACCCTGTTGCGCCAGGACCCGGATATCATCATGATCGGTGAGATTCGCGATCACGAAACCGCCGACATCGCCATCCAGGCCGCACTCACCGGCCACCTGGTGATTTCCACCCTGCATACCAATGATGCCCCGACTGCCGTAACCCGATTACTGGATATCGGTTTACCTTCCTACCTGATCCAGTCCACCATCCTCGGTGTGATGGCGCAACGACTGGTCAGAACCCTGTGCCCCCATTGCAAGGAACCAACCGACATTGATGAGGACACCTGGGCGGAAATGGTGCGACCCTGGAAACCCAACAAGCCGGTAAAAGTCTACAAACCGGTGGGTTGCCTGGAATGTCGAAATACCGGTTACAAAGGCCGTATCGGTATTTACGAAATGTTCACTTTCTCTCCGGAAATTAAACACATGATTACCGCCAATGCCGACCTGCCAAAACTGCGCCAGCAGGCGATCAAGGAAGGTATGCGGCCATTACGCCTGAGCGGTGCGCAGAAAGTGGCCAATGGCATCACCACGGTTGAAGAAGTATTACGCGTCGCACCACCGCCAATCGATTCCTGACGCCAGTCAGATCAACCCACCTGAACGAGGACGCATCATGGAAGACATTGAATCCTTTTTCGATGACTTGAGTAACAGTGAAATTGAGGGCATTCGTTCCCTTGCCTGTGAGCTGGAATACGCCCAGGGTGAACATGTGTTCATGGAAGGCGACGAGGTCGATTATTTTTATATCGTAGATCAGGGGCGCCTGTGCATTTATTTCAATAAAAACGGTGAACGGGAAGAAGTCTACATTGTTGGGCCGGGGGAATATTTTGGCGAAATGGCTATCTTTAACCAGGATAAGCGCCTCGCTTCAGTTCAGGCCCTCGAGCCCGTTAAACTACTAGCTATAGATAAGGAAATTTTTCTCGGTATTATTCGCCTGTATCCGGTGCTGGCGGAAAAGATTAATCGTATCCTGGTTAAGCGTAACGAAGAGTTTACCCTGCGTGAGAGC
>Ga0114931_10006178_pt1 | contig 14750 bp, 9 predicted proteins | sample 2SBtaG_FD_89579 | JGI IMG/M metagenome (GOLD analysis project Ga0114931, IMG submission 89579) | Deep subsurface microbial communities from Kolumbo volcano to uncover new lineages of life (NeLLi) - 2SBTROV14_V59a metaG | ecosystem: Environmental > Aquatic > Marine > Volcanic | place: Kolumbo...
CTCGGCACCATCGTCTTGCTCGTGATGGTGATCGGCGTCGCGTACGTGCTGGCGCACAACGTCGTGGAGCGCTTGCAGCGTCGATTTCTCGTCGTGAGCGGAGCCGAGTATCTGTTGTTGGGGGTCCTGCTCGGCCCTACCTTCCCTACGATCCGCGCGTTCGACAACATCACCGGCTTGCTGCCGATCATCGCCCTCGCGGCCGGATGGGTTGGACTGCTGCGCGGCACGGACTTCGACTTCGCTGGCCTACAAAAGCTCGATCCTGCAACGTGGCGCATCGTGTTCTTGCATCACCTCGTGCCGGGTCTCGCTGTCGGTCTGAGCGCCTACTCCTTTTTCACCGAGTCCGGATGGGTCCACACCACGGCTCGGGACGCGGCACTGAGCGCGGCCGCGCTTGCCTATTTCGCAGCAGCCGACTCGGCAGAGCCGTTCGATCTTCTCGCGAGGCGCTATGAAATCACTGGGCGTCTTGCGCCGCTGTTGCGACATGGAACGCGCCTCGGCGATATCATCGTCATCCTGGCGTTTGGCCTGATTTTCTGTGTGTTTCACGAGAATGCGCCGCAAGCCCAAGACTACTCCCCGTCTCTGTGGGCCTGGGTCACGGTGTTGCTGGGCGCCGCCCTTGGCTTCTTGTTCTCGCTCTTCTTGGCGGGCGACGAGTCGGACAACTCCCGCTTCTTGGCGCTGGTGGGGATCATCGCCTTCGCATCGGGTGGCGCTTATTTTCTCGAGCTCTCTCCACTGGCGGTGAACCTCTCCATGGGGTTCGTCTTGGTGAACTTCGCCCGTGGTGGCCAGCTCCTGCACACCACGCTCGAGTCGACCGAGCGCCCGATGGCCATCGTGCTTCTGATCTTTGCCGGCGCGCTGTGGAAGCCGCCAAGTTCCATCGCCACGACGCTGGTCGCGCTCGCTGGCTTCCTCATCGTTCGCACCGCAGCCAAGTGGCTCGCCAGCGTGCTTGCAAGTTGGGGTACCAGCCTTCGAAAGGACTTGTTCCGGGGGCTCTTGGCACACGGTGACGTCACGCTCGCGATGGCGGTCTCTTTTCGCCTGGTCTATGAAGGAGAGGCTGCCCGGATCGCATACTCGGTGGTCTTGGGCTCCATCATTTTGAATGACCTGATCGCGCCACGCCTGCTCAGAGGCTTGCTGGTCGACGAAGGCGATATCCAACGGGAGCTCGGGGATTCCGGGGCTCGAACATCGATCGAGGCAACTTCAGGATGAACATCGTCATCATAGGTTTGGGCGAGGTCGGACGCCATTTGTTGAGCGTCCTCGACCAAGAAGGGCACGACATCATCGCCGTCGATTCGAGCAGCAAGGCGGTGCAGTACGCCGAGGAGCACTATGACGTCGCTTCGATTGTCGGATACGGCGCCAGCGAAACCCTGCTCAAGGTCGCGGGGGTGACACGGGCCGACCTCGTGGTCGCGGTGACGGACCACGACGAGATGAACCTCATCGCAGCCCTCTCGGCCAAGCAGCTCGGAGCCAAACACGTGGTTGCTCGCGTCCAGGGCACCGCATGGTCCGAGTGGACCGAAGGCATCCGCTACGGGCTCCTCGGGGTCGACGTCGTGATCAACCCGCGCGTGCTCGTGGCACAAGAGCTCAGCCGGATTGCCCGTTCATACGGGGCTTCGGACGTCATAGATCTGGCACAAGACAGGCTCGAGCTCGTGCAAATCGATCTCGAGGACTCGCGCGCGCTCAACAAGCCCCTCTCTTCGGTCGAGCTCCCACCGCATACCCTGGTGAGTGCCGTCGTTCGCGATGGCGAGCTGTTCGTTCCGGGCGGCGCAGACGTGTTGGTCAAAGGCGATCGCGTTTACCTCATCGGACGCCCCGAAGGAGTGCTCGCCGCGGAGCGCCTCTTCAGCAAGGAGCGGGAAGCGCGCCGGGTATGCATCGTCGGCGGCGGCGTCGTGGGCAAGGCGCTAGCGCGCGAGCTGTTGCAACAACAAGCAACCGTCATGATGATTGAAAGCGATCTCGCAACAGCCGAGGAGGTCAGTGCCGAGTTCCAAGGCGTGGAGGTCGTACATGGCGACGGCACCGACCGGAATCTACTCGAAGCGGAAGAGGTCGGGACCTACGACCTATTCGCCGCAGTCACGAGGCAAGACGAGATCAACCTCATGGCGGCCCTCCTCGCGCAACGCGCAGGTTGCAAGCGAACGGCAACGATCGTTCAGCGCGCCGACTACACCTCCATTTATCGCCAGCTCGGCATCGACATCGTGCTTTCGCCACGAACCGTGGCGTCGGATCAGATCCTGAGGTTCTCCCGGGGCGGTGGCCTCCACGGCCTGACGGTGCTCGAAGATGGTCAGGCAGAGGTCGTCGAGCTCACTGCCAGCCCAAAGTGCCGCGCCGTCAACAAGCCGCTGCACCGAATGGACCTGCCCCGCGGCTCTCTCCTCGCCGCGATCGTCCACGGAGACGACGTGATCGTTCCGCATGGCAAGGATATGGTGCAGCCGGGTGACCGAGTCATTCTGATGACGACCAAAGCGGCGCGGGCCACGGTTGCGCGGCTCTTTCGACCGAGGGGTGAGTGAGCACGCAATCGAGAGACTTTCGCGGCGTGATCCGACCGGTCGGAGCTGTCGTGCTCGGCATCGGCGTGATGATCGCCTTGTGTGCTGGGCTCGGAATGTTGTGGGACGCATTGGCGCCTGATCCAAGTCGGCCCCAGGGCGGGATCGCAGAGCTCGCACTTTCCGCCATCATCGTATCGAGCATGGGCCTTGGGGCGTTCCTCTACGGCAACCGGTTCGTGTCGGAGCGTATCTCGCGGCGTGAGGCCCTGCTAGCCGTGAGCCTGATTTGGATCGCGGCAGGCATATGCGGGGGTATTCCGTTCGTGCTCGGCGCGAACATGTCGGCGGCCGATTCGTTCTTCGAAGCCGTCAGTGGGCTCACGACCACTGGCGCGACGGTGATCGGTGACATTGAAACGCGCTTGTCCCGGCCGCTACTGCTGTGGCGGTCGTTGATTCAATGGCTCGGCGGCATGGGCATCGTCGTCCTGTTCGTGGCTGTGTTCCCGAACTTGGGCGCCGGAGGCAAGCACCTGTTCCGAGGAGAGGTGCCTGGAACGACAGCCGAAGGATTGCGGCCTCGAATCGCCGAAACCTCGTTCACCCTGTGGAAGCTCTACGCCGCCCTCACGTTTGTCGAAATCGTCCTACTCAAGATCCTCGGTCTCAGCCTCTTCGATGCCGTGTGCCATGCGTTCACGACCATGTCGACTGGCGGTTTCTCTACGCTCGACAGCTCGATCGCAGGATTCAACAGCGCGCCAGTCGAATACGTGATCGCCTGCTTCATGCTGATCGGCAGTGTGAACTATGGCCTCTACTACGGCCTCGTACGAACCGGGAGCTGGAAGGTTCTCGTGCGCAACATCGAGTTTCGGTCTTACGTCGCCATCGTGGTCCTCTCCGTAGTCGTACTGACGATCCTGAATCTCGACGTGCACGAAGGTCTCCTGACCTCTTTCCGGTATTCCTTCTTCATGATCGCGACGGTCATCTTGTCGACGGGATACAGCACTGACGACTACAGCGTTTATAGCTCGACGGCGCTAGCCGTCCTAGTGCTCCTCATGTTCGTCGGGGGGTGTTCCGGCTCGACGGCGGGCGGTATCAAGGTCGAGCGAGCTGTGTTAATGGGCAAGCAAGCCGTTGGCCAAGTTCACAAGAGCTTTCGACCTGCGACGGTGCGACTAGTTCGCATGGGCAAAATGGCGATCAGCAATGAGATCCTCTCCGACGTTGCGTCGTTCTTTTTGATCTACATGGGGTGCGTCGCGGTCGGCCTGCTATTCGTCACACTGGTCGACGGTGTTCCGGCGCCCACTGCCTTTGGAGCAATGCTTACTTGCCTCTCCAACATGGGCCCAGCACCGTTTCATTTGGGCCCGGATAATTTCGCTGCCTATTCGGCAGGGAGCAAGTTGTTCTTCTCGATCGCGATGCTGCTCGGACGACTCGAGTTCTTCACGCTCTTCGCATTGATCTTGCCCGGATTTTGGAGGCGTTGATGAGCGGCTCGTACAGCTTGCCTCCACCCGGCGAGGAAAGCCACGCGCGGCGCCAGATCACCGTCATCGTGCTGCTCCTATTCGGCATGATCGCACTCTATCACTTCGAGCAATTCGCCAAAGAAGGATTCGACCCGAGCGCAATGCTCGCCTTTGGTTTCGTCGTCTTGGCAAGCTACGCCATTGGCGGCCTGGTCGGCCAGATCAAGCTCCCACACATCACTGGATACTTGATCGCGGGTCTCGTGTTCGGCCCTTCGGTGGCCAAAGTCCTTGCGGGCCTCGATCTTCCGGCTCCTTTCAGGGCAGGGATCCTCAACGACCAAGTGCTCGAGCAGCTCAGCCTCTTCGATAGCCTCGCCGTCGCGCTGATCGCGCTCACCGCCGGTGGCGAATTGAAGCTGGACGCGCTCAAGGCAGGTCTTGGCGCGATCAGCTCTATTCTCGTGGCGCAGATCGTGTCGATCACGGCCTTCGTGATCTCGTTCTTCTGGCTGATCTCGGGTGCGGTTCCATACATCGGCTTGCCGGGAGCCCAGGGCCTGTCGACGACGGCGGCGATGGCGGTAGGCACGATGGTCGCATCGGTATCTCTGGCGACATCCCCGGCTGCCACGATCGCGGTGATCATGGAGTCGCGAGCCGCTGGTGCAATGACGAGGAATGTCCTATCGGTCGTCGTCCTCAAGGACGTGATCGTGGTCGTGCTGTTTGCGATTGCCCTGGGATTCACGGCTCAGCACTTGGGCGTGGCCGCGATGCAGGACGGGATCGGCGCTTACCTCCTTCAGCACATCGTCTTCTCGATCCTTTTTGGTGCAGTCGTCGTCGGCGGCCTGATGGCGCTCTACATTCGCTACGTCAATCAGGAGCTCCTGATCTTCGTCGTCGGCGTGGTCTACCTCGTCTCATTCATTGCTGAACGGCTTGGTTGGGACCCGGTGCTGGTCTTCTTGGCGGCCGGCTTTGGCGTATCGAATTTCTCGAAGACCGGGCACCGCCTCATCGAAACCGTCGAACGCCTGTCGCTGCCGGTGTACGTCGTGTTCTTTACCCTGGCTGGCGCCAAGCTGCATCTGGACCAGCTGCAACAGGTCGCTTTGTTCGCGCTGGCGCTCGTGGGTGTTCGCGTGCTCGCGATCTACTCTGGAACCAAGGCCGGGGCCCGGTTCGGCAAAGCCGACGCAGCGACACAGGCCTTTGGATGGATGGGCTTCGTCTCACAAGCCGGTGTTTCGATCATACTTGCCGCTATCATAGGAAACACGTTCGGAGAGCTCGGCAGGTCGCTTGAAACGCTCATCATAGGCGGCGTCGCGATCAACGAGCTGATCGGTCCTGTGATGTTCAAGATGGGGTTGGGTCTTGCAGCGGAAACCAGCGCCGGCCGTTCATCGCTCGCTGCAGCAAAGCACCTGTCGATCAAGCCGCCTTCGATGCGGCCCGAAGGCGAGGAGGGAGGGCCCACCCAACTCGAGCCTTGGCCCGAGCACGTCGGTGAAAGAGACCTTTGGGGTCCCGCGCTTCAGACGAAGAGCGTTGCGCTCAACAACCGGGTGCAGGATCTTGGGGTGGATCTGCAAAGCATCGTGCGGGAGGTGTCTACCGGACCGCTTCGGGACTTCCAGATGGATGCGGGCAACTACTTGCGCGATTTGCGGCGCGAGTTCCTGCGTCACCACCGGCGACTGACCGTCCAGGCTCGTGCAGAGGAGGGATCGGAACGCGACGAGCTGGTGACGATGGTGCGCGCCGCGCAATCGGACCTGGCAGCGCACTGGCGTGGGATCGTGCTCGGACGCTCGGTGACCCTCTCCAAGCCTACGTGGAGTCCGCAGACTACGCTACACAGCATCGACGCGGCGGTCGATGAGCTGCCCGAGGTCTTCGTGGCTCCGTACGAAGACGTATCCTACGAGCCCAGGGATGGCGATTCGCTTTGGAAGCGGCTCCGGCGCCAAGTCCTTCGTTTGAAGCGAAGATGGCGTAGAGCCGTGGGACAGAGTCCTCCCACTCGCGATGTTCGGCTCCGAGCTCTGGGCCGGTTCCACCTCTCATACGACGCACCAGGGCGGCTCGAGGGATTGGCAGCGCTTTTCGTCGAAGCGGATCGCCACCTCGCAGCCCGCACACGAAGTATCTTCGACGCTGTGATTGCGGGCTACGACGACATCGCAGACATCTGCGCCGAGCCGGATGCAGACCTCGAAGGTCAGCTCGTTCGGCTGCGCCACGACGTGGAAGAAGAGCTTGCTCTCGCGCTCGACGAAATCGTTCGCATCACGGGGGATGGCACCCACCGCGCCGCAAGCGCGCTCGCCAGCGGCTTCGTCCAAATGAAAGAAGACCTCCCGACGTTTGCGACCCTCGACCTCGGGGTAGGCGAGCGGCGTACGAGCCGCCGCTTCGCAACCCGCATGCGGGCGATGGAGACACTCACCAAGGACGTGGCCAACCTTCGAAAGGCAAGCTCTGCGGGGTACGCCGCCTTGGCGATGGAGCTAGAGCTGCTCGGCCTCGAGGCCCGCATCAAGGACACTATCGCCGAATACGTCTTGCGACTCACCAACACCGTGAAACGGCGGGGATCCTCCCAGCTCGAGCGTGTGAGCGATACGCTTCACGTAGCGCTCGCGGAGCTCGACGCCGAGCTCCAGAAGGACTACTCGGGTGAAGAGCTCGCCGCGGCACTGCGCCACGCAACAGAGGCAACGAGCAAGGCCACGGGCGAAGCGGCGCGTGTGACCACCGAACTCTATCAGGACCTCAACGATGACACGAAAATTGCGCCGCTGCTCGATACCTTGGTCGACGCCTGCCGCGGCCTCACGCCGCGCTATCGTGTGACGATGGGTCAGCGCCAGACCGGCGAATGGCGCTTGCCGGCGGCGCTGCCCGAAGTCGAGGTGCCTTTTCGAGAAGTGGTCCTCACCTACATCGACAGCCGCGTGGCACCGAAGCTCCTGGCAAGCCGCCGGGAGCTCGCGGAGCGCGTACAGCCCTTGGCAAACCTGCTCCAAGAGCTCGAACGCGTCGTCGCGTTCAACGTAGAGCTGGCAACCGCGGAGCTCGAGATCGTACACGACGAGGCGATCCCCGAAGAAATGCACACCCTGCTCCGCGACATGGTCTACGGGCATCTCGAAAGAAGCTACAATTCACTCGAAGAAATCCGAGCCGCGGCCAAGAGCTGGCCAGCCATGATCGAAACCGAGATGCGTGACGCGGCCCTGGGCACGCTCGAAACGCTTCGCGGCGAGCTCGCCGAGGGCTCGTTCAGTAGGTCCCGCCTCGAAGCCATGCGACGAGCCGCGAGCGGTCTCCGAATGATCGAAAAGACGGAGCGCCAACCTTATGTCAAGCAACTGAAGTCGCAGCTTCGCGGCGGGCTTCGCGCGTTGTTCGGGGAAGACCGTTTGGAGCGTTGGAGCGAGCGTTTCGGCCTGACGGGACCGTCGCCGACCAAAGAGCTCTCCGCAGGGGCATTTGCCGCCCCATCGGTCGCAGCCGATCTTCCACTGGTGTATCGGCGCTTGTTCGCGGCCGATACGATGGAAGCCGGAGACGTGCTGACTGGCCGCGACGAAGAGATTCGCCGCGCCGAGTCGGTGCTCTCGAGCGAGCTAAAGGGGCGCCTGCGATCGGTCGCGCTCGTCGGTGTCGATGGCGTCGGTAAGGCGGCTGTGTCGAGCGCCATCGCGCGAAGCCGCCGATGGAAGAATGTAAAGCGAGTCGCGTTCACAGCTCCGGTTAGCGTCGAGGACGTCAACGCGATCTTTCAAGATGCGCCCGAAGGCCAGCTCGTCATCGTCGACGGGCTTCATTGGATGCTCTCGATGGCGCCTGGCGGATTCGATCCACTCCGCCGCTTCGTCAAAGGCATCATCGAGGAAGGCGGACGCCGCCGTTGGTTGACCCATGCCGCGGTTCTCTTCTGGAACTTTGCGTCGACGGTTGCTCCGCTACGTGACGCGTTCCCAGAGGTGATTCGGCTAGAGCCACTGAACGAGCAAGAGCTGCAAGCCGCCGTCATTGCCAGACACCGGTTGAGTGGTTTCGAGCACTCATTCGATCGCGGAGATGGGTCGCCGATCGAAGACTTGTTCGCACGCGGTGCGACTCGCATTCGCCGACCATATGACCGGTACTTTCACGAGCTCCACGAAGCAACCGGCGGTCTCGTGCGCGATGCGCTTCGACTGTGGCTGGCTTCGATTCGGGGAATACAGGACGACATCGTCCACGTCGGACCAATCCCGGCTTCACCATACGTGCGGGTCAAGCGTCTTCCGGACGACATTCTGGTCAACCTCTACCAGATCGCGCGCGAAGGCTGGATCGACGCTGCCGGCCAAGCGAGGCTCTTCAGGCTCGACGTCAACACCGCACAGGCGCAACTGAGCCGGCTGGCGCATCTCGGCTTGCTCGGGGAGCGAGAGGGCGCTTTCGTGATTGGGGTGCACCTGCGGGGCGTGCTGGGCCGCATCTTTGCAGAGCGAGGGTGGGTGATTTGATGCCGACGCTTCACGGTGCTTGCTTGTTACTCTTCCTAATCGTATCGAACGCGGCCCCGGGAGCAGCTCAGCCCATCCCCAGGCCAGCACAGGGGACGACCGAGGAGGATGGAGCCGAACCGCCGCCGCCCACCGTCGCCACCGCAGCGCCCGCACCGGTCGAGAGGCCGCCGCCTGTCGAAGGGCGCGGCCCACTATTACCGCTATTTCTGTCACTACTCGGCATAGGCGTCGTCCTCTTCGTCGCGGAACGCGCCCGCAACTGGATCAGAACCAACATTGTCCTGCTGCGTATTCTGGGCGCGCTGGTATGGGTCTTGCGGCTCGTCGGTCTTGGGCTTCTCCTCGCGATCGTCGTCGCCCTGGTGCCCGGGGGTCATGACTGGATCCTATGGATGCTTGTGATCCTCGCAGTAGTCGTTGGATGGTCGGTACGGGATCTCTTCGCCGACGTGGTCGCGGGTGCAATCTTGGCCGCCGAGCGCCGCGTGAAGAAGGGCATGTGGGTGTCCGGCGACGGCTTCCAGGGTACTGTTGAAGGGAGATCGCTTCGGGCGACGTGGCTACGCGATGGACAAGGCCACCGGCTGACGGTGCCGAACCGTGCGATGGTCAGCGCGCCAATGGTCTACGATGCTGCCTCGGACGCCGAGCACGAAGTGGTGGTGCGCCTCGAAGGCTATGACGACGCTGGCAAGGTACGCTTGGCGCTCACCGATGCGATTCTCAGCTCACCCTGGGTCCTGGCCGGTGCTAAGCCGGTGGTCTTGCGCGATCCGGCCGATCCAGTCGTGTGGCGAGTGCGAACCAGGCTCCTCGAGCCGCGGTTTTCGGTGCACTTCGAGGGAGAGCTTCTCGAGCGCGTCGAAGATTTGTTGCGCTATGAACCCGCTCCTGAAGAGCGCGAGACCGTGCCAAGCGAGGCCCCCTCCAAGGAAGGTTGACGAAGCCTGGCTAGGCGATCCAATCGCGGAGCTCGCCGGTCACGATCCGTGGAGCCTGTTGAAGCTCTTCGATCGTCTTCGCGCCGCAGAGCAGCATCACTGAACGAAGCTCACGCTCGACTTGCCATAAAAACGAGCGCGCACCATCGAGTCCACCCTCGAGGAGTGCTTGATAGACGTTGCGTGCAAGTCCGGCGCAGCTTGCGCCGAGGGCAATCGCTCGGGCAACATCCATTCCAGTGCGGATCCCGCCAGTGGCGATCGTCGTCATCCCGGCGTCGACGCAATACCGAATGGACGCTGCGGTCGGGATCCCCCAATCCCACAGAGCCTCGCCGAGCGCCTGCCCTTCACCCTCGGCCCGCAAAGTTTCAACCCCAACCCACGAGGTTCCGCCGGCACCTGAGGTGTCCGCATACCGAATGCCGATTGCGCGCAGCTTGGTGGCTACCTCTCGGCTGATTCCGTTGCCCGTCTCTTTGGCAATGACGGGCGCTTCGAGCTCGGACCAGAGGCGCTGGAATGTCTCGAGGCCAGCGCGAAAATCCCGATCGCCCTCACGCTGGACCAGCTCCATGGCCGGGTTCATGTGCACGCAAAGGGCATCTGCGTCGACCTCAGCCAACATTTGCGCGAGCACCTCGGTTGGTAGAGCGCGGGCCTGAACGACGCCGACATTGCCGAAGAGAAGGACATCGGGCGCGAGCTCGCGCACTTGGTATGTCCAACTCGTCTCTGGCCTCTTCTGCATTGCCCTTTGACTTCCCAAGCCGAACGCGTAACCGCGCTCACTTGCAATCGAAGCCAAGGCTTGGTTGATCTCGGCGGCGCGTTCGTGCCCGCCGGTCATCGCGGCGATCAACAGAGGTGCGCGGAGCTCCTTTCCCAGCAAGCGCACGCGGGTGTCGATCGAATCGAAATCAGCCTCGGGGAGGGATTGATGCACGAGCCGCACGCATTCGAGAAGGGTAGTGCGCCCCCGAAACGCGACATCGTCAGTCGCGCACAGATCGAGATGATCGGCCTTTCTCTGCCCAATATCTGCGCTCATCGCGTTGCTTGCTCGGCAGCGTCCTGCCGTGTACGTAGCTCGGAATAAGGACACTGACACGGTGGCGCAAGGGCAAACAGATCTCGAATCTTGGATGGGCGATGTCCGTGGGTGTGTTGACGGCACTCTCGAAGGGTTTTTCGAGTGGAAATGCGAAGAAGCAACTGGCCTTTCGCCACAGGCGATCGAGCTCGTCATCGAAGTTCGCGACCTGACGATGCGCGGGGGGAAGCGGCTACGACCGGTCGTCACTGCGGCGGCCTATTGCGCCGCCAGCGGAGCCCGCGATGCCAGCCCCACGTTCGAGGTCGGCGCCGCGCTGGAGCTCCTGCAGACGTACTTGCTGATTCACGACGACTGGATGGACGAGGATAATGAACGCCGTGGGGGCCCCGCGGTTCACTATGCGTTTCAACAGAAGCTCGGGATCGACCATCTGGGAGCGAGTCTCGGGATCCTCGCTGGAGATCTGGCTTCGACCTTCAGTTGGGAGCTTCTGCTTCGGAGCGGCTTCCCCAAAGGGCGGCGAGATGAAGGGCTGGCCCTCTTCGTCAGAATCGAAAAGGAGGTGTTTGCCGGGCAGCAGCTCGACCTCATGACCGACGCAGACGTCGAGCGCATGCACGACTTGAAGACCGGAAGCTACACGACCCGGGGACCGGCGGCGCTTGGAGGCATCCTCGCCGATGCGGACGAGGCAGTGATGAGATCGCTACGCGCGTGGTCTGCGCCGCTGGGTATCGCGTTTCAGCTTCGGGACGATCTGCTCGGTACGTTCGGGAGCGTTCAACAGACTGGCAAACCTGGTGACGATTTGAGGCACGGAAAGCACAACGCCGTCATAGCGGCATTTCATAGCCTTGGACCCAGCAACGCAGAACGGGCGGTGGTAGAAGGCGTCTGGGGGCGCGCGAGCGCAACCGATGAGGAGGTCGAAGCCGCAACGGATGTTCTGTCTGCTGCCCAAGCCCAGGTCGAAGCGCGGCTCGCTGTCTTGACCGATGAAGCGCGGAGCGCCCTGGCCGCTAGCCCGTTCGACGAGGACGGCACGCGATTGCTGGAGCAAGTGACGCGACGGCTCACGGACCGGGGGAGCTGATGGGCTTCGGGAGAGGCAAGGTCATCCTGCTGGGCGAACACGCGGTCGTTCATGATCGTCCAGCGATCGCCGTCGGTATCGAACGGGGCGTTGCGGCCGAGGCGACCCCTGCAGAACGCGACCTGCTGCGGCTCTCACCATGGAATTTGTCGCTCGAGCCAGACCCCGGAGGCGAGGAGCCGCTCGAACGCGCCTTTGCCGCTGCGCTCGCGCTTTACCTGGAACGCCCCGCGCTCGAAGTAAGCGCCCAGGTCGACCTCCCAGCCGGCGCGGGGCTCGGCTGCTCCGCCGCGATCGGCGTGGCGGTTCTCGACGCGATCGACGAAGCCCTCGGCATAGAACGTTCGCGAACGGATCTGGCAACGGCGGCGCTCGCTTGGGAGAAGGTCTTTCACGGCAATCCATCGGGGATCGACAATACGATGTCTGCGCTCGGCGGTGTTGCGCTCTATCGCAAAGGTGAGTCGCTTCGGCCCCTGCACTCGCACACGCCGTTGCACCTGGTCATTGGTTACAGTGGCAAGCCCTCGAGCACCAAGGAAATGGTCGCATCGGTACACAGGCAGCTCGAGGCCGACCCCGAGCGCGTGAACGAGGCCTTCGACGGTATCGAGGTGCTGGTCCGTAACGCAAAGCTCGCCATCGAAACGGGGGATCACGTCGCGCTCGGACAGCTGCTCGATCTGAATCACACGATCCTCAGCTCACTGTTGCTGTGCACGACCACGCTGGATAGCATGTGCCAGGCCGCGCGACGTGCCGGAGCGCTTGGCGCTAAGATGACTGGCGCGGGCGGAGGAGGCTGCATGTTTGCACTCGCGTCCGGGCACGATGAAGCCCGTCTATTATGCGATGCACTCGGAGAAAATTCGTTCCTCGCGGAGGTGAGCACGTGACCGCTGGTCCAATGCAAGCAAGCGCCCGAGCCTGCGCGAACATCGCACTCGCCAAGTACTGGGGGAAGGCGGACGTGAAACGAAACGTCCCAGCCGTCCCGAGTATCTCGTTGACTCTGGACCAGCTCGTGACCGAGACCCGTGTGCGGTTCGATCCATCGCTCGGGGCCGATGTGCTGAGGCTCGATGGCAGGCGTGCAACCGCGACCGAAGCAGAGCGAGTCGCGAAGCTGCTCGATCGCGTTCGGCGGGACGCACGATTGCGTCTAAGTGCACGCGTCACGAGCCACAACTATTTTCCAACCGCGGCAGGCCTGGCTTCGAGTGCGTCTGGGTTTGCTGCGCTTGCTGCGGCCGCTTCCGCGGCTGCGGGGCTTCGGTTCAATCCACGCCGGCTCAGCGCATTGGCGCGCGCTTCGAGCGCCTCGGCCGCTCGATCGATCTATGGCGGATTCGTCGAGCTCCCCGCAGGCAAGCGGGGCGATGCCAACCTGAGCGCCCGCCCGATCGCGCCCCCCGAGCATTGGAATGTCCGCCTGGTCGTCGCATTGACCGAGCCGGGCCAAAAGAAGATCGGCTCTACCGAAGGGATGGAGCGGTCGCGTAAGACCTCCCCCTATTACCAAGCATGGTTGGAGCAAGCGCCCAAATGGTCGCGGAAGATCAAACGAGCGATCCGGGAGCGCGATCTCGATGCGCTCGGTGCGGCGATGGAGCAGAGCACACTCGCCTTTCACTGCTGTGCGATCACCTCTGATCCGCCGATCCTCTACTGGGCGCCAGCAACGCTGGCCGCTCTGGCCACGGTGCGCAGACTTCGCGAGCGCGGCGTCTCGACATGGGCAACGATGGACGCCGGTCCACACGTGAAAGCGCTGTGCGGCGCCGATGACGCGAGCCGTGTTCGCCGGGCACTCGATCGAACGCAAGGCGTGACACGTACCTGGATTGCCAAGCCGGGTCCGAGCATCGAGGTACATCGGTGATTCCGATCGGAGCGAGCGCGCCCGGTAAAGCGCTTTTGTGCGGCGAGTATGCGGTGCTCGAAAGCGCCCCAGCGGTAGTCGCTGCGGTTGACCGGCGGGTCTGGGTCACCTGGTCGAAAGATTCGGTACCCCTTCCTCCGGAAGCCAAGGCCACGCTGCAGCTCGCGCAGGAGGAGCTGGGACCGGTGCCCTACTGCCTGGTCCCGGACGTAAGCGACCTCCAGCAGGATCGGGTGAAGCTCGGACTGGGGTCCTCGGCCGCTGCTGCTGCCGCGGCGGCCGGCGCGGTCTTCGCGACGCACGGCCGCGACCTCGATGACCCGAAAACGCTCCGGCGCGTCTTTGCGTGTGCGTTCGAGGGCCATGCGTCAATCGCACCGCAAGGCAGCGGCGTCGACGTCGCAGCTTCCACGTTCGGTGGTTTTCTCCGATTTGCACGGATCGGAGACGAGGTCGAAACACGGGCTCTGACCTGCCCGAGCGACCTCGTGATCCAGCTAGTCTGGACGGGCTACGCTGCACGAACCAGCGAGCTCGTCCAGAAGGTGGGCGCGCTGCGGCGCCACGATCTCGGCAGGTACCGCGCGTGCATGGACCGCCTCATCGAGCTTGCCAGGGGATTTGCGTCCGAGCTCGAGGCCGGGAATGCCTCGGGGGTCGTCGCGACGGCTGCATCCTATTCGAACGCAATGGCCGCGCTTGGGAAGGCTGCACGCGCACCTATCGTCGACGCGCGGCTCGAGCGCACAGCGGAGCTTGCAAGGCGTTTTTCAGGAAGCGCCAAGCCGTGCGGTGCCGGTGGCGGCGATGTCGCAATTGCGTTCTTCCTCGACCGGGAGGCCGTGGAAGGCTTCAAAGTGGCTTGCAAAGACGAAGGGCTTCATCCTATTGAGGTCTCATGGGGCGCAACGGGAGTACGCGCCTGTTGAGCGGAGGAGGTGCGCGGTGCTCATCAAGGTCTACATCCTGTCGCTCGTAGTCGGAGCTGTGCTGCTCGGCGCTGCGCTCTTCGTGAACGACAGGCGCAGCGACGCGGACGACCAGACGCGGGCACACGACGACACGACGAAGCCGGACGAGATCGGTCAGCTCGATGGCATCACGGGCGGTGACTTTTTCATACGCACCGTGCGGTCGCGCAGGTTCTGGACGTTTTTCGTCTCGTTTTTCGGCATGACCGGGCTCATCCTAGACGGC
>Ga0114931_10006179_pt1 | contig 14748 bp, 15 predicted proteins | sample 2SBtaG_FD_89579 | JGI IMG/M metagenome (GOLD analysis project Ga0114931, IMG submission 89579) | Deep subsurface microbial communities from Kolumbo volcano to uncover new lineages of life (NeLLi) - 2SBTROV14_V59a metaG | ecosystem: Environmental > Aquatic > Marine > Volcanic | place: Kolumbo...
ATGCTCAAGAAACTAGCGGGGACCACTCATCACGTCCACACCGGCATCGCCCTTTTCCGAACCATTGCTCAGGTGATGACGAATGCCATTGAGACGGTTCAGGTTTCCATGAAACCATTGACCGACCTGGAATTGGAGGCCTATCTCACGACCGGCGAGGGTTTGGGAAAGGCCGGCGGGTATTGTATCCAAGGAATGGGAGCTGATCTCATCACGACTATCAAGGGGGATTACCCTGCGGTCGTAGGATTTCCTCTCCGAAAAGTGGCGGCACTTCTTGAACAAGCAGGCATGACCTTACCACTGTCCATCGAAGACATTTACCACCGAACTCCGTATCCCAATTGGGAAAAATTTACGACCTGTTCCTGAAAGAGGAACCAGATAAGCAGGAAAATCAGGAGAGGACAAGAATCAAGATTACATAAATTTCATGAATTTATCTTTGGCTTCTTCCATCACGTCGGCGGTGACCGTCGTGGCACCACGCTCTTTAGCCAAACGCTCAATTTCACGCCGTGCCATAGGACGGATAAAATCAGGAATGTTTTCCAGCCGCTGCTCCGCTTCAGGTGACCAAGCCAGACCTGAAGAAGCATTTTTCGAATCATCCATGACTTGCAAGGTCACTGTGGTATACCCTTGTTTCCTGGCAAACATCTCAACACTGCTTCGGACCATGGGTTGAACAAAGGAAGGTAATTTCTCCAGCCTTTCTTTGGCATCAGGCGTCCAAGTGAGGGCCGTTGCGGTTTCCGTGGGAACATCAGCGCCACTGCCGGAGCCGGTTAATCCCATTTGGGCCACCATGGCGGAAAAGGGACATCCCTCACTCGTTGAGGCTTCTTGTTGGCCGGAAGCACCTGGCGTTTCAGCACCAGAACCTTTCGCCGGCTGCCCACCATGGATTTTTTCATTGAGGTAGGCGGCCATCTGACTTTTCCCAGCCTCAACTTCTTCTTTCAGACCACTCCTTGTCATTTCAAGAGGCTCAGCGGGCGCTGTCCTCCCTCCAAGCTGGACTCCCAAAGAGCTGACCATTTGGGTTTCCCCTGGATTTGTCACCATGGAAAATTTTGCGTTGCATGAGGGACAAGCAAAAAAGACCCCGAGCGACCCTTCCGCGGGTTTTTCCACCTTTTCAAAACTCATGTAGGTTTCACAGTTCAGACAGACAAATTTCATTATCGTTGCCCCCCATTGGTCTGCTCGAATCACGACCATGAAAAAAAGAACGAGTCATCTCTTGAGATCAGGAAATCATAATTTTTCAGCCATGACTTTTTTATAGTTTAAAAGGGTTTGGATTTTTTGACCAATTTCTTGAAATCGTTGGACCGTTGGATATGATTCATCAAGCAGAGGGTTGCCTTTATCGAAGGTTTTGGCAAACGTATGGTCGAATGGGATGCGGCCCAGCAGAGGCAAGGCCAAGGCATCACACATGGCTTGCGTATCTCCTTCAAACAACGGATGTTCGGCCCCACAAGAAGGACAGCGATATTGACTCATATTTTCCACCACGCCGAATACCTCAATGCCCAACTCACGGGCATAGGCAATGGATTTTTGCACCACATCGTAGGCAACCTCTGAAGGAGTCGTCACCACAATCGCTCCGGCTAAATCAGGGATAAGGCCAGCCAGAAGGGGAGGCTTATCCGCTGCCGCCCCTGGAGGAAGATCCGCCAGTAAAAAGTCCAATTCCCCCCACACCATATCAGCAAGAAACTCCCGGATGACATTCATTTCCGTCAACCCCAACCAGACAGGGCTTAAATCCATGGGACCTTTCCATCGGACGGGGGCATTGGCATTCAGGAGAAAGTCCATCGAGGCCACTTTCACTCCTAAAGGTCCCCGGGGAGGAACCGCGCCTTCTTTCTCATAGGACAGGCCTCGTCCACGCATACCAAGCATCTGTGGAACGCATGGACCATTCAGATCGACATCCAAAAGACCAACCCGATTACCGGAACGAGCCAGTGCCAGGGCAAGATTCACGGTCGTCATGCTTTTCCCGACCCCACCCTTTCCACTCATCACCACAAGCTTATGGCGAATTCCGGCCATACGGGTCTGAACCACCCGGCTTTGCTCGGTGATTTGTTCAACCACCTTGGCATCATCCGTGTACTGTAGTTTCTTCAGTATGGCCTGAAGGTTGGTTTCCATAACGTATCATCGACCATATCACAGGGGGTATTCACCGTCAAACGTGGAAATTTTGAGAGGAGGAATCGCTTTTGAAAAATCTTGAAAATGGAGTAAAGGATACTTGCCGCTATCCTGTCCTCAGCCATCCTAACCCGGACGAGCCGGAACCAAACAAGGTCAATGGCAAAGTGCAAATTGAAAAATGCAAAATGACGGAAAAATTCAGACGATCTAAAAAATTGGATGTGTCGGAAAGGCCATCCAGCCCCTTGACAGACAAGGCTTTTGGAACATCACCAAAAATTTCTTTACAGAAAAACACGGAATTTTGTCCTTAAGGGACTAAGGCATTCAACAACAAAAGAGATAAGGCACAGAGTCCCAATCCCCAAAATCGGTAATCAATAGGTTCCCTTCCCAAACACCATCCAATCACGGATCGTTGCCATTCTTCGGGGGCCCACAACAAAAAGATCCCCTTGCCGATCATGGCTACCCCAATCAACACCCAGAAAAGGTGATAGGATAGTTCATTGGTACCAACAATTAACGCCATCCCCAAAACCGCCGCCACACCGCCCCATTTAAGAAGTGAAGGCGCCACTTTCACGGTTTGGCGTAAGAGCGTCATCATACGATCAGGAGCAAGTAATAAGACAAGGCCATCCGCCATCCATAACCCCGCAATAATGAACAAGAGATAGGGCATTATCTTTTGAGGGCTGTCGTTTGACCGCCATACAAACAGACCAACTCATTTTCCTTCATGATACCGGAATCGCCACTCATACCCTATCTTTCCACTAAAATGAGCGGATGTAAAGGCTAAGCGGATAGAGACAACGTTCAATTGGGCTCACATAGCTTCCCAGGCATTGTATGGAGAAAATCATCGCGTTCTTGCCATCAAACGAGATACCCTGACGCCATGAACAACTCGTTGGTGAGGGATCAGGATGGACCCATTAAAAGGGAGAGGTGAGAGAAATCATCACGAAGGGTTGATTCATCATCTGTGCAGGTATCCGGATGTTGTGATCGCTCGGGTCATCGGCATTCTGTGCATTGCATCTGGATTTATTATCGGCATGTATGGATTGGATCATCCAGATACATCCTGGCTACGAACAGCCTTAGGGTTCATTGTGACAGGACTGCTTGCCCAAGGCTATGCCCTCATTCGTACCGTGATACGTCTCAATACGGCAGATCGTCATAAAGATGAGCGATAAGAAATCCAACGTCCTCACGAGCCATCCACCATAAATCGGACGAGCCGGGTGAGGCTATAAATACTCGTGGCGTGTCACCATCCCCTTATCGTCAAACTCATACACGAGGGGCGCGCCGGTGGGAATATTTAATTCCAAAACTTCTTCCTGTGACAGTGCATCAAGGTGCATCACCATGGCACGGAGACTATTTCCATGAGCAGCTACCAACACTCGACGACCGGCTTGCACTTCGGGCCAGATTCGTTGCTTGTAATAGGGCAAGACACGCGCAGCGGTATCTTTGAGGCTTTCTCCACCCGGAGGATTCACATCATAGCTTCGGCGCCATAATTTTACCTGATGCTCCCCATACTGTTTGATGGTGTCCGCTTTATTCAGTCCTTGCAATTCGCCATACATCCGCTCATTCAGCGCTTGATCTTTTTCAATGGGAATATCAGTCTGTCCCAATACTTCGAGCACAATTCGCAATGTTTCTTGCGCTCGGACAAGGAGAGAAGTAAATGCTACATCAAAATGAAAGGCTCGCAGTTTTTCTCCGGCTTCTCTGGCTTCTTGTTCCCCCTTGGGGCTGAGCGGGATGTCCACCCATCCCGTAAAACGGTTTTCCAGATTCCACTGTGATTCACCATGACGAATGAGCACCATTTGTTTCATACGCAGAACCTCCTCTCCTGTGACTGTTCTCTCCTCCCCATTTATAAAAAGACACGCCGTTCAGGTAAAGACGATGAAATTCAAAGAACCCATGCCCATTGGCTTGCTTTCCCTTCCACCAGACAGTACCATGGCCCACGCAGATAGAAGAAACACTCAGAGAATTCCCCAACCCCTCACTGGAATATGGTCTCCTCCGACGCATGGCAGCAAATGGCTGATTGGTGGATTGCGCTTGCCGTTCGATTGAATGTCGGAGACCATGTGCAACAATTCTTTCATAATGGGCTGGGAGTACATGGAATTTTGGAGCGAGTCGATTCCGAAGGTGGACACCTGGACTATATTTTGTTCATTCTTCTGCGCCATTGGCTTCCGTCCGTTCTTCCTCCTCCAGGTCGGGAACGATTATCAAAGAGCGATCCTGATTATTGGCTGGAGTCCGAGCGTATTCTAAAAGTTGCCGTGACACGGCTCCGTGAGCTGAAGCCGGTCATTGACTTGTTAACCACTCCCAACCCCTTACGACGGGACCCGTTGCCGGACCCGCCGGTAGTAGAAGTGGAATTAGCGCGCATGCTTGAAGGCATTGCTGAGAGCATTGGGAGTTATGGAGGGCCGGATTATACCTCCATTGTTAAAAACTTTGACCCCATCCCCTTACGGCAAACCCAACCTTTTAAACACAATAAGAAGCATAGCGCTGAATTGTGGGTGGTGTTTCTTCTCCGAGAGCATTTTCGGAGCCTCAATGTAGGGAAGGACCGGTGCTGGCGCCTTATTGCAGATATTGTGGCAGCGGCCGACATCATGGCAGGAGGGGACCCTTTCTTGGCTCCTAAAGAATTAAAATCCTGGTGGACGAAGAACTGGCCTCGTACCTATACTCTGTTAAAAGAGAAAGGAGAACGAGGAGAAAGTACCCAATTGGCTTATCACAATGATTATCAATGGTTCCAAGATTGGTTTACCTGGCAAATGACCCAATCTGGACTATCCAAATCCTAAGCATCAAAAAAACTTAGGCGGCGACCCCTCGTCACCTGGATTCCATGGTCCTTCGGGAAGGGACCCCTGTCCAAGGGCTGCAAGGAGCAGCCCGATCATAAAGAGGTGGAGAGCCGCACCCAACCATAGGACATAAAGTTGAACCCCACCTTCTTCTTTGAGTTGTCTCGCTCGTGAAAGGGCATCCAATTCTGAACGAGAACGAATTTTCCGAATGCGATCCTTGACGTGCCAAAAATACAGATAGTTGGCGCTGGCTCCGGCAAAGAATCGCCAAATAATTCCGACGCTCAAATCTCCTGTCAGAAACGCGGATAGAACGGGCCCCACCGCGTAGAGCAATGCATACATGTACATTTTGCGATACAAAAACCAAAGGAAGGGGTCAAAAAGAGCTGCAGGCCAATGCCAGGTCCACGCAAACCGTATCCCAGCGGAAGTGTGAAATCGACGAAATTTTTCCAGGTAATAAGAAACGGCAGGCTCCCAGGACCACCCTTTCTTCATGGTGAATTGAATGGATTTCGATGGCCCAATGAACATCTCCCACAGTTGTTGATCCTCTACTAATGAAGGGGCCGGCTCAGCATGTGCGGCTGATGAGGTCGGGGGGAACGTTCCTCCACACCGTGTACAGTAACGGGCATCATCCGGATTTTGTTGCATACAGGACGAACAAGGCTTCATGGGCGAGGTTATAGCATCCTGATGTAACACACACAAGCCATAGACGTTCGTTGAATGATTTCCCGTCGATAAGATAAAGCGGTCCTATGGGCCTTGGTCGGTTTTCACTTCCTCGGGGACCCCGATGTATCCTTTCCGGCGGTATTCAGCATCCAATTGATCGTACACCTGTCGTTTGAATTCCAACAGCGGCAGGGAGGGGGGGATGGAATGGTCTTGCCACAGCAATGAACAATGCCGGCAGGTGGTCTGAATACATCGGCTACCATCCCGCGGGGATCGAGCAATGAGGGAACGGAGGCAATTCCTGCAAAAAGGCCCGTGGAGAGCTTTGGCAATCTGTTCATCGGTTACCTGATTGGGGACAGCAATCCCTAAGATGTCCCACAGACGATCGGTAAAGGTCACTCGGACGCCCAGACGAAGGATAGAACCGGACCCAACCCGTCGAGGGGACTGGTCGGCCATCCTCTCTTGATGAACCATTTCCAACCGTGCTAACCGACGGCGCACATCCGCGGTGAGGTCCTCCAATCGATGTTGATGGACCAATGTCGATTGCAGACTTTCGACACGATCCGTGATTGCTTCATGATCCTCGTCAATCCGCTTTTCCAATTCGGCCAATTCCGGTCGAGATGGAACCCCAAGCCATTGGCGGATCGCTGCCTGAGCTCGCCCGTTTGTACGTTGTTCTTGGGTGGATCTCGCCCTTCTTCTCCATAGCCGGAAGCTCCAGGCACAAAAAATGAGGAGACCAGCCAATGCGGTCACTGCGGCCCAGTCATTCATGGTTCGTTCTGAATGTTTTCCATGGTTCCCGCTGCTCGTTCTTTCCCAGGATCGTGTTGCCTCCGATCAGATCAGGAAAAATGAAAACAGGAGTAAACAAATGGACTCAAACACATTTCAAATTGCGAGAATATGTTTTCTCTACCGTATCATGACAATGCAGTCCACTCATAGACATTGTCCCCTCTTTTGTTTTGTTTTTTATTCACGTAGCCATTCAGGCAATCCACAAAAATGGGTTAAAGGCCCTTCCTTATTTCCCCTCTCCTCCTCACGCCTTTAGGTCTCGTTTCTGAGGCCGATACAGGAAAAGGAAAGAGATTCATCGGCCAAGTGGTTCATTGGCACTGATAAAACAAAAGGGGTATCGATGCCGTTCATTCCATTAAACAATCTTGACGACCTTCGAATCGGCTTATTTGTCAAGTTGGAATGTTCTTGGTGGAGGCACCCGTTTGCCAAAAGCCAATTTAAAATTTCCTCATCAAAGGAAATTGCCACCATCCTGAATGTTAAAAATCTGAAGGTTCTCTATGACCCTGAATATTCGGATCCTTTCCCTCAGGAAGAGCAGAGCGAACCGGAATCATTTTCAGTTGAAACAGATCTTGAATCGTTTTCTTCGTCTGATATCCTCCCTGAGATTTCTGAGGAATCCGAATGGGTTTCCCCAGAATCTGACATCCCGCTTCCTCCTCCCGTCAACAAAGAAGAACGCCGGGATCTGTTTCGACAACAACGTGAACAATTTCAAAAGGTGGAAAATGCCTATTGGCAGGTCTTAGGGGAGAGTAAAACTATTTTCAAGGGAGTGAGTGAAGGTCATAGAAAGGGCCTGGCCCAGGCTAAAAGCATGGTGTCCCATCTGGACACCATTCTCCATAATCATAATGCCACCATGACGCTCATGGATGTGGTGAGTTCCCATGGCATGGCCAAAGGCATGTCCTATCACGCGCTGAACGTCTGTATTTTGTCATTGATTACCGGACGCAGGTTCGGTATCACTGAGGAACAGCTTGAACCGTTGGCGATGGCTGCCCTTTTTCATGATATTGGGCAGCGACTCATTCCCATGAAAGTCAAATTTGAAGGGTCCGGCATTACGACCATCGCGGACCCTGAGAGGTTGTCACAACACCCTCAATTGGGCAGGGACCTCCTCAAACGGATTCCGAATGTTCCGGAAGACAGTCTTCAGGCCGTGTATCAACATCATGAACGGCTTGATGGATCCGGTTATCCGGAGGGGCTCACCGATGAGCATATTTCAGTGTTGGCCAAGATTGTGATGGTGGTGGATGTTTACGACGAATTGTGTAATCACGCGGATCCTCAATTGAGTTTGACACCCCATGAGGCCCTTTCCTACCTTTATCACCATAATGAAAACAAAGAGAGAAGGAAACTGTCGATCCAGGTCATTCAATCGCTTATTCAAAGCCTCAGCGTGTATCCACCAGGAACTATTGTCCAACTCAACGACGACAGGATCGGCATTGTCACCAGTCTCAACCTTCATGCTCAGACACGGCCTTTGATCCAGGTGTATGTCGAGGCGATGCCCAGGCATGAAGCCATGATCATCGATTTAGCCGAGGAGCCACACCTCACCATTGCAAAGTCCATTCGCCCGAAGGATTTATCACCAAAGGTGTTGGAGTATTTAAGCCCGCATCGCATGGCCGTCTTTATCCATGCCAATGAGCATGCTGACGTAGAAGAACGTTTAAAAGTTGAAGTCTGATTCCAGACGTTCAATGCAGACGTTGATTCCGCCTCAAGCCCAACTCCCACCGTCCAAACCCTTTCCCTAAAGCCCAGGGCAGAAATCGCGGCCTACGCATTGACGGTGTCGGTTTGACTTCGTCCCTATCAAAGGCAACGCAGGGCCTGGCTTCGAATAGGCTGCCGTAATTTATTGAGGGCCCGTTCCTCAATCTGACGGATTCGTTCCCGTGTCACCTGAAAATCTTGTCCAACTTCTTCGAGCGTTGCGCCTGATTCCTCTCCAATGCCGAAACGTTTTCGAATGATGTGTTCTTCCCTGGGCGAGAGCGTACCCAACACCTCCCCAACCTTTTTTTGCAATTCATATCGTTCTACGGCAAGATTGGGGAATAGGGCTGTTTCATCCGCCAGTCTATCTTCTAAAGAATGTCCTTCTTCGTCACCCATTTGCGTGAAAAGGGAAGCTGCCGATTTCCCTGCCTCCAGAAAGACGGATACCTTTTCAGCGGGAACATTCATGCGTGTTCCAATTTCTTCCAAGGTCGGTTTGCGTCCGAGACGGCCGGCCATCGATTGGGTGATGCGCTTCGCTTTCGTATGCCCATCGCATATATGAACCGGAATTCGAACCGTTCGTGATTGATCGGCTAACGCTCGGGTAATCCCTTGGCGAATCCACCAGGTGGCATAGGTGCTGAATTTATGACCCCGTTGGTATTCAAATCGTTCAACCGCTCTCATCAAGCCGATATTCCCTTCTTGGATGAGATCCAATAAATCCAATCCCCGATTGACATATCGTTTAGCCACACTGACCACCAAACGAAGATTGGCCTCAAATAAAGCCGTTTTGGCTTGGTTAAACAATTTTTGGGCTTGGTGGTACTCTTCTATTGCCTGGAGGAATTTCCCCATGGGCATAAAAATGACCGTGGATTCGAAACGTTGAATTCTCTTGCGGGCTTTGTGGTAGATGATGGGCAGGGTCGAGGGTAAAGAGCCCATGTGAATGGTGCAGGGATCGTTGATCTCGTTTCCGGCAGCCAATAGACTGCGAATCGATGGAGCAGAAACAATTTTTTGCTCATGCTCGTCAGGAATACCATGGGTAACGATTAATGTGGCTTTCTTCAATGTAGACTCGACTCTGGTAAGGCGATGTTCTAACTGTGCCCGAAACTGTGATTGCCAATGAATCAACCGGATTCTTTGGAGAAGAATTTCCTTCTTTTTGTCTGTTTGTACACATGAAGAGCCCCATTGTTCGCGGGACATTTCCTGTGTTGGATAGGAACACCATTCCTTGGATAACACACTGATATCCTTCAATTGTTGTAACAGGTGGGCATGAAATGGGGAGGCATTTTCACCCGGGGTTTCATGGTGGTCACTGAGAGTGTCAAGCATAGATGGCACAGCCAAGTGCCGGGCTGAGATTTGGCCACATTCCAACTGTTGGTACATGTCATTCAGATAGCGGAGCGTCATCGGCATCGTAAAAAGTAACGCTTCCATGATATTCCGAGATGCTTCGATCTTCCTGGCTAGGATGACCTCCTTTTCCCTATTGAGAAGCGTAACACGACCAATTTCTTTGAGATACAGGGGAAGTTGGTCATCGGTATGGGTGACACCTCTTTCTTGCAAGGCGATTTTTGATTTCCTTTGGGTCTTCTTTTTTGGATTGTTGCCGGTTGTGTGAGCAGGCATGCGTTGTGGCCTCCTTTTGTAAAAATGAGCAACGGCTTTTCTTTTTTCCGCACCAATTTTTATTGGGCATTCGTGAGCATCGGGGCGTTACTCAACACATTCTCATTCTCACAAAAGCAACGCTAATGCCAAAGTGGCAAAAGCATTAACTTCGTTGCCATTCTGATACAATGAAAGCGATTTTTCTCCATTCATGGAATGAGGCAAGAAAGTGTTAAACGCAAAAGAGAGTCGGATTGTCGGTTTATTTTACACACGATACCAGATTCCTAAGCTGAATAGACTAAAAATGCCCATTTTTCGGATAGAATTCTTCTATAACGACACCGTTAACTTTATCGACAGATAACCGAAAGAGGCAGAGGGCAAGATAGCCCAAACGAACTTTTACCAGTTGATAAAAGAACAACAAGGATCTTGAGTCTAGTAAAGAAGAGAAAAATGGAAAGGCAACAGCAGGATTGATGCCGTTTAAAATAAGGATGCAATCTCTGCTTGGCAAGGAAGAGCAATTTTGATACAGTGAGTTTTGTTTTTGACGGTTCCGTAATGTTTTTTCTTCAGCGAAGACCTATTAGGTAGCTTTGTGGAAAAAGAATTGGATTTGTCTGGGATAAGGGATGATTCATTGTGCCTTGAAAGGGAGGTCATCTTGACTCAGCTATTGAGCCTCTTTCGGAACTTAATCGGTCTGGGAATCCTGGCGGCGATTTGTGCCATAACGGCAGGAGGTTGTTCCACCCAAGCCAAAAGTATTTCTCAGGCAGACGTGACGGTGAATGAATCACCTGTTCAACCACTCCCTTCCGATAACGGTATTTCCGAACCTTCGGATACGGAGGAACAGGATGATGAAGCGGTGCTTGATCCCTTTGCAACATCTGAGGCGGAAGAAGTAGAAGAATATGATCCATTGGAGTCATATAATGTCCTTGTTTTTGAATTTAACTATAAATTAGATCATTATGTCATCAAACCAGTGGCAACAGGCTATAACTTTGTCGTCCCCGACCTTGTTCAGCAAGGGATCAAGAACGTTATCCAGAATGTTCGGGTGGTTCCACGTCTTTTTAACAATGTCTTTCAAGCCAAATTTAAAGGCGCCGGCATCGAACTGACTCGATTTCTTGTCAATAGCACGGTCGGCATCGCCGGATTTTTTGATCCTGCCAAAGGTTGGCTCAACCTGGAAACACCACCGGAAGATACCGGTCAAACCTTAGGGGTCTATGGCACCCCACCCGGGCCCTATCTCGTCATGCCTTTTCTGGGATCATTTACCTTGCGTGATGGAGTGGGGTATGTCGCCGATCTTTTCCTGGATCCGTTTAATTGGTTGGTTTTGCCTATTATTCAAATCAATGATGCCCCAATACTGGTTAGAGATAATACCTCCATTGCAATCGGACAATTTGCCTATCGTTCCGTAGAAATGGTCAATTTCCGGTCCCTCAACCTGGAACGATTCCAGGGTGTGGAAGAAGGCACGGTGGACCTGTACGGAGCCGTTCGGAACGCCTATTTGCAAAGCCGCGCCAAGGCCATCAAGGAATAAGTCTCCCCGCACAAAAAGTCCATAAGAAGTCAATCTCCAAGGCCTTACCCCCCCTTGCCAAAGAAAAGCTCCCTTTTTCTTTAAAAATGCTTTTTTAGCAGAAAAGGTAAAATCCTTAAAAATTTGATGGTCGGTATGGCAGGGAAACTTAAATAATTTTGTATCATTCTCCTCAAACTTCCTATAGGCTAAGAATGATGAATTGGAGGGACATTCAAACCGACATCGCTCAATGCAACGAATGTGTTAGCCGCTGGAGTGGGTACATTTCTAATCCATTAACCGTGGGCGAAATTCCTGATCCTCCTTCCCAAATACGAATCCTTTTTGTTGGTGTAGCCCCAACCAATTTGTCTGGAAGAAATCAAGGCACACATTTTTATTCTTCCCCCACTGATAATTTGCGAAGGGCTTTATTTACACTGTTAATGGACTATTTTTCGATCCCCTTACGAACGGAGAGCTTGCCGGAGAACAATGCTATTTTTCATAGCCATGGGTACTTCTTTGTTCATGCGGGAAAGGTAAGGCCTGTTGGACAGAACGCACCTCCCCCTGAGGCATTAACGTTTTGTGCTCATCGCCATTTAGAAACCGAAATCCAATACTTAGCGCCGCTCGCCATCTGCTTTCTCGGTATGACCAATCTTAGGGATGTTGCGGCTTCGCTCTTTCCTCGCGCTATTACCGATTTACCTACACACACTTCGATTGGTAATTGGATAGGGTGGGTCGCTCTCGCACCCCAACCTGTTCGCGGGAATCAAGAACGAACCCAAGACGTTATTGAACATCTGTTGAGGCTCACGGCCTCATCATCATAGGAGGAAATCCTATGCCTCACTTTCTCCAAGCCTGCCTTGAACAATTTCAGGAAACAGCATTTTCACGCCACCGCCGGTCACCAGATTTTTCAGCAATTGAGGCAGTTGGACAACAACTCCGAGAAGCGGACCCCTTGACTTTCGAGGCTCTTCGTCAACTCTTTCAAGCCTGTCGCGCACATCATTGGTGGTTTGAAGAATACTGGGATCCTCCAGAACGAACAGGTCCCCTCTCAGTCTCTTTCCTGCTCAGCCACTTTAATGAACAAACTGAAAAACAAGGTATTCGGGAGCTTCTGAACGAATTGAAGCACATTGAATTGGTATCAATTGTACTGCGATTTGTGCGCCCTGATCGCTATGGCATCTTAAGCCCACCCGTTCAGCGCATTCTGAATGTCGCTTGGGGAAGTGACGCCGTGGAGACTTATTTGAATTACCTCAGAAATCTGCACGAACTTCAGCGAGCCATAGGCTTCAAAACCGCTGCCGAAACTGATATGTCGCTATGGGTCTTGCATGCCAAGTGTTTTGGCGGTGAAGCCCAAAATCGGCAGTTTCTCGAATTTTATAATTCAGATCCTCAGCTTCTCGACTTGCGGGCGCAGAATCTTCTTGGCCCTTTTCAACGGCTTCCAAAATCAATCTTTGCCAAAGCTCTGCTTGCCGTGCGAAGTGACTTGGCCGCTGTAGTCGCTTGTTATTTGTTTGAAATTGCCGTGCGAACACACGCTCAACACCTTGGAGTTTACTCGCAAGGAGAAATCCCTCTCGCTATGGTATTAAAGGACCTGAGGGGACGTATCGGACGGCCTGTATTAAGGCATTGGCATTCGTTAAAAAAAATCCGCAATGACCTCTTCCATCACGACAAGCAACCAAGCATCCCTCAGATCAATGAAGTGATTAACGCCATTGAAAGTATTGAATAAAAAAAGGTGGACACTCCTAACTTTTTTGATAGTCGGTGTAGCAGTGAATTAAAAAGAAGAATGTTCCTTTTTCATCTTTCCAGTAACAACCGACTTTTCCCTCTTCTGCTCCTCTTTTGTTTTCCTGCCCTTTCAACCCAGACTGAAGAGATAGTTGGAACGAAATTTGGAGGCAAGTAGTGGAATTGATAAAGGCTATAAGTGCTGCTTAACGTCTCTTGCCTCGTGTAGGATGCGAATGATGCGTACGCCGTAGGCGGTTTTTCGATAAAAGATCACATGTTTGCCGACCGGAAGCCGTCGATATCCCTCGCGAATAAAGTCACAGGCATAACCTAACTCTGGCTCGGTTGCAAGCAATTGAAATCTGCGGTCGATTTCTTCCAGATAACGAATCCGCTGATCCCTCCCCCACTCCTTATCCGTATAGCGACCGATGGCCATCAGATCGCGGCGGGCTCTGGCCGAAACTTGGAATTTGGACATTAACGAGCATCTAACTCGTGATGGATGTCTTGCAGCGAGAATTGGTCTACGTCTCCGCTTTCTTCTCCTTCAAGGAGAGCAGTACGGAGGGCATCCAGTCGTGATTGTTTTTCTTCCAGCAGGCGTAAGGAATCTCGTATCACCTCGCTTGCAGATCCGTAGCGACCACTGGCTACCTGTGATTCAATAAAGGCTCCCCAATGATTACCGAGAGTGACGCTTGTACTTGATGCCATCATGGACCTCTCTTTTTTAATTTTCTATACCAAAAAATAACATATTTCGGTATCTTAGGCAAGGAAAAGGAAATGGTAGACTGAATCATGACCCGTCTGCTCATATTTGAGGAAGAAAAAAGAGTATTGCCTGACAATGAAAATAAGAAAGGGGACATTCTTAAAAAGAATATACCGGTAGCGGGATGGGATTAAAAGGGAGTAGGAATGCTATTGTCCCTAAAACATCCCTTCATATAGTTGCCACGATTTTTCCTTTTTGTTGGTTGGATTCCATGTAGCGGTGAGCCTCGACAATGTCTGCCAAGGGGAAGGTGCGATCAATGATCGGCTTCAAGGAGCCGGACTCCAAGCCCCGGTTAATATAGTCCTTGCCTCGTGCCAGGCTTTCCGGATCTCTGACGATCTCAAAAAGGGTATACCCGCGCACGGTCAACCCTTTTGCCAACGCAGGAAAGAGGGGAAAAGGCGTCGGCTCAGGCGAGAGCGCCCCATACTCAAAGATCATTCCGTGCATCTCCGCCGCTTCGGCGAGTTGCTCCAGCAAAGGACCTGCCACTGGATCAAACGCCACTCGTACACCCTTTTCAGCGGTGAGCGATTTGACCCTTTCCACCAGGTTTTCTTCATTCGTCGCGATCACATGATCAGCCCCTGCCCCCATGAGAAACGATTTCTTCTCAGCACCTCGGGTGGTGGCAATGGCCATAGCTCCTTGAGCTTTGGCCATCTGAATGG
>Ga0114931_10006180_pt1 | contig 14746 bp, 12 predicted proteins | sample 2SBtaG_FD_89579 | JGI IMG/M metagenome (GOLD analysis project Ga0114931, IMG submission 89579) | Deep subsurface microbial communities from Kolumbo volcano to uncover new lineages of life (NeLLi) - 2SBTROV14_V59a metaG | ecosystem: Environmental > Aquatic > Marine > Volcanic | place: Kolumbo...
CATCCCTAGCAATGTCAATACCACAATGCCAGCAAACGGGTGCCGTATTCCTCGGCAACTACGGGGATCTTCCAATCGACAAAACGCAGCGAGAAGAGTTTCGGTATGCACCGTACAGGCTCCTTCCTAGAAAAGAGCCCCCCTGATGCACGATTCTACGCACTAGAATTCCATGGTGTTCGTGAAAAAGGACTTTGCAGTTCTCCTGGGGTGTCCCTCGATTACTCCTGGGGTGTCCCTCGATTACTCCCCGATTACTCCCGATTACTCTCGACGAGGAACCTGAAAGTTCGACTTCAGAGGGTCGCTAAATCAATCTCTACTTCGAAGGATTTTCTCGGAACCCGAGATTCTTAAACCGACTTTCGTCCAACTCCTCGACGCCTCCCAGGGAATATCCAACCAGTCGCTTGCCAGCGACACCTACCTGCTCACAAGCGACCAATCCGGCCGTTTTTTGCCCCTGTGCCTGCTTGCCATACAGCAAGAGAAATGGTTGATGATCGCGCTGCGAAATAAAGATTGAGTTAACATCCTTAATCTTGCCCAGATCCAGAATTCGTTGACCCTTGGCATGAATAAAGTTGATGAACTGTTCTTTATTTTGGGGTGGCTGGCCGCCACTATCCTTCACAAAAAGACTATAAAGGGCTACCAGCACGCGCAGATTGGAATCCTTCGTGTCAGTACTGCTACTATGGCCGCAACCAGAAAAAAGTAGGGTTACCAACGAAGACAACAGAATCAGGCTACACCGCAAATACGCGGCAAACCCAAGTAACTCAGGCCGCCCAATCGGATGCTGCATCGAAATATCCTGGAACGAAAAGGTTGACGAGACTCTCTGTTAGACAACGGTCAGGTTTACTAGTAGGCTGAACTATCCAAACTCTGTCCATCGGACCGGTGGGCCAATTGATTGAAAATCTCCGTATCAATGTCGTAGCTCATCGACCGAACCGAGGAGTCCACAAAAGCCACATGAAAAGTCGAAGGATGGCTTGATCCTGCGGTAAATCCATCACGGTTGGAACTTCCCAGCGACACTTCTCCGTCAGGCGAGGGAGGGCATATCGTGAGCCGCATCGTATCAGGGTCCCAGCCGTCGGACCAGCCTCGGTCATCGTACCAGGCATTCAGAAAAAAACGACTGACCTGGAGCCGCTTTTCAGAAAGCATTGCCGTGTTACTGGTGCCATCGGTGATGTTCTTGAAACTCACCTTGGGATAGCCCAATTCCTTGATGTCGTTCGGATTGGCGCCTAGCGTTCCCTTCTTGACATAGTAACTGGATCGAACAATGACACCATTGAATGGTACATATCTTCTCCCCAGGCTGGTGGCCGATCTGGGGTTCCAAACATTACCATAAGTCGTTGTGCCCCAAAACGCATAACCGTTGTTGCAGCCGCGATAGTTGGTCATGAGTGCATCATACATACTTGGACTCGCAAATTCGCTTCGGACTGGGCCCGGCACAAGTGCTGCATAATCCATTAGCCAGGCACCGTTGTCGGGGTTCTGAGTCGGAGGCCGACGCGAAGGGCAGAAATAAGACGGCACGGGTGTCTCTGTAATTTGCTGGGTCGTGTGGAGGTTGTGGATCGCGTTGGACTCCAGGAAAGGAAGAATTTGGAAAGCCCAGCATAATCCTTGCTTGTCGGGTCCCAACGCTTTCCCGTTACTGCTGTAATCCTCAATGCTCGGCCAGGGGTAAATACCCCCGGTAGGGAAGTTTTTGTGAGCGGAAACTAAATTCTGAATAGCGATACTAAACTGCCGCATTTGGTTTTTGCATTGTAGTCCCCGGGCAGCTTCCCTGGCTGCCTGGATTGCTGGCAAGAGCAAGGCGACGAGGATTCCAATAATGGCAATCACAACGAGTAGCTCAACGAGTGTGAAACCGACGGTCGTTCGCCTACGAAAATAAAAGAAAGTTGGCATTTGTAGATTTCCTTTTCCTACAGCACCCGTTAGCTAAGCGAATCAGAAGACAAGAGGAGGTGTGCCCTTGCTAATTTACTAAACGACTTTAAGTATTTAGCTGCTTGCGATTGTAATGATTCATCCTGGCCCGAGCAAGTAAAATCGCCAAATTTTCATAAAAAGGCTAAGTTTGCGTGATTTTCGAATCGCCGCACCCACCAGAGTGTGAGCAATCTAGCCCCAATATTTCATAAACCTTCTACGACGCGGCGGTAAGTCCTTGCCTGGCCGCGTCCGACGGCGCCATTGGCCCCTCCATGTATGAACAATCCGTATCCGGTCAAATTGCTTGCCTTCCTTGCCAGGCAAGCACTTACCGCCGCTCGCCGACCAAAACAAGTTTCGGTGCCCGAGGCCCGAGTTTATGAAATATCTGGCCAAGCCGTGCAAATACCGCGGATTTCGGTCGTGGCGAGTATGTAAGTAGTCTTAAATAATTCCAGTTTTTTTCTTGCAATGCCTATGAGTTGCTGTTAGAAAGGCTGGTGTCGTGACGATATGTTTTCGGTTTGCATCTATATTTTCCGCACTTTTCTGCAGAACTGACTGTACTTTAAGAGCATCGATGCACAAGAGGTTTGTTGGCTGTCCTTTTTCACTTGCTTATGGGAGAACACTTCGAATGTCAGTGATTTCTAGATCTTGGTATTACTTCTCGTCGGCCTTACTCATCGGCATGGCTTTGACAGTGGTCATAGCACCCACCACGTCACACGCCCAAACCATCCGAACCTACAGTGCCCAGTTTACCCAAAATGCCATTGTTGCCGATGGGATCATCAGTCCGGGCGAATGGGATGGGGCGGACACCACTTCTGGAGGGGGATGGAACGAAATTCGTCAACCATTTGGCGATGCGGACACCCAAAACAATAGTTTCCAGATGCTCTGGGACGACACGAACCTTTACATTCGTTGGCAAAACTCTGACACCAGCTGGTTTGACCGGAACCCAGATGAAGAAAACCCCACCGTTGATTTTGGCATTCCAAGCCTCAATCTCTATTTCGATCCAAATACCGACGGTGATCCGAATGATGTACCCGATAGTGACGTTGCCGGTTACCAAATCGCCTACGAAACCGTCTCTGACCCGAATGGTGGGCAACTGATTTCCACCAACGCCGATCGTGATGGCGTCGGCTTCTTTACCGAAGCCCATGTCGGTGGATTATTTGGTAATCAAGCCGAATGGGGTGGAGCCGTGAGCGGCACCGATGGTCAAGGATTAGGCGAAGGAAGCGGAATCACCGTCGGCCATAACAATCAAATTAGTGGGGCTGACGCCGGTGGACTGGGTGAGATTATCATTCCGTGGGATGCCTTTGACGCACTTGCTCAAATCGACGATGGCGCGGGCGGGATGATCGACACGGGCTTGAATCACACCTCGGCTCCGGTCAATAATGAGACGTGGTTTTTCAATATTGCCACGATCAGTTCCGATTTCGACAATTTTCTGCCTGCTTGGAATTATACGGGTTCACAATTTTTCTCCTCGCACGGTGACGGAGGCGCCCCTAATGGACACGGCGAAATCACTTTTGTGGGTAAGTCGAATGCTCTAGCTGGCGACTTCGATGGGGATCAAGATGTCGATGGCAGTGACTTTCTGGTTTGGCAACAGGGCGGTTCTCCAAATCCGCTAAGCCCCGCCGACCTCACTCTCTGGAAAGATACGTTCGGCAATGTGGCGCCTGCGGCCATTGCAGCGGTGCCTGAGCCGTCCACTACAATATTATTCATCCTGGCCGCTGCCCTATGTACCGTTGCAACGGGAAGATGTCGCTAACGGGAATATTTTGAGGAGGCACGGCAACGGTTGGCAGGCAAATCGGCATGGGGCAGGTGCCGATTTGCATGAGATCGTTGTCAGGCGGACCGCGCTAGACATAGACGCGGTCCGCCATGCTTTTATCTGCTAGCTGCCGTATTGAATAAACATGCCTCGGTTTAAGGGAAATACAATTGACCTGACGGTGCAGTGCTGTCATCGGACGAAACTGTTGGCCACGGTTATCGTGTGTGTCGTGTTGGCAATGCGAGGTTTCGCCCAAGCTCCATTCACCATCCAGGGCCCGGGGGTAGAGCCGAGCGACTTTCGTATCACTACGTTTGCCGATGGGCTCAATTATCCTGTGGGGATGACGCAACTTGATGATGGTTCCCTGCTGGTCGCGACGAGCAATGGAAGCAGCTTTTTTGGTAGTTCCTCCGGGTCAATTATTCGACTTGCGGATACCGATGGCGACGGAGTCTCCGATCTCACTCAGACACTTGTCAACCACGTCCCAGGTGGGAAAATCAGTGCTCTCAGGAGGTCTGGAAACCTGATATTTGTTACCGGCCAGGGGTCTCCGATCTCGATCTATACGTTGGGTGCCCAAGTAGACGAACCCCTCTCCCTGCTGGGATCCATTACGATCAACTACTCCGGTGGATGGCTTCATCCTCATTCGGCGTTAGCCGTCCGTCCCACACCGGGGGTCCCCAACTCACACGATCTCTTCTTCCAGCTCGGTTCCAAAGTCAATTTTTCGGATACGACCGATACTTTGACGTTTTCCAGCAACATTGGCAGCACGGGAAGTATCGCCGGCGATGCGATTCATAGGATTAGAATCACCGATCACGGTGAGTCGATTTCAGGAAGCAGCTCGACGCAGATTGCCACGGGGCTACGCAATGCCGCGGGAATGGCTTTTCATCCGGTGACCGGCGACCTCTATCTTCAAGACAACGGGATCGACGGTGTCGTGGTTACTATCGAGCCAACCAGCGCCGATGAGCTCAATGTGATTCCCGTGGAAAATATTGGCGGCCCTATCGAGGACTTCGGTTTTCCATCCACCTACGTCCAATACCGTACGAACGTGACGATCGGCAACACGGGCATTCAACCACTCGTGACTTTCCAGCCGCTACCGTCACCCAATGGTTCCGAATCGGAAGGTCCCAACGATATTGTTTTCTCCCCAGCTAATTTTCCAGAGCCGTTGCAGAACGGCATGTTTGTAGGTTTTCATGGCCAGTTTTCCAGTGGCGGTCTGGCCAATGAAGAGAACCCACTCGTGTTTGTCAATCTCGATGACAACTCGTATTTCCATTTCATAGAAAACACGGAAACGGGTATCGGACACTTGGACGGGCTGCTCTCCACTAGCGATTCTCTGTTTGCTGCCGACATCTCGCCAGGCGGTGGCTTGGGCTCGAGCGCCAGGAATACTGGCAAGATCTATCAGATCATGACCCTAGCGTCCCCAGTGCTTACCGCAGACTTTGACGGGGACGGAGACGTCGACAGCAACGACCTCGCACAATGGATTGGCGATTTTGGACTCAACAGCAACTCCGATGCGGATAGCGATGCGGACAGTGATGGAGCCGATTTCCTCACATGGCAACGACAATACGGCGGGGATCCGGGACCGCAGGCTGCGCCCGTACCCGTTCCGGAGCCCTCCACCGGAGTCGCGCTAGTTGGGCTCGTTGTTTTAATGTTGATAACGGTCCCACCGAGAAATTGGAATGAACGAATGGGACTGCGATAGAATCCGCGCGGCAATCCGCGTCATAAAAGGTTGTAGAATGAGCTGAGAGCCTAATTTATAACCACGAAATAGACGAAAGACACGAAAGATAGATGCTTGTGAATAACGTTACGGGCATGCGTCGAGCCGGTACTCAGAGGGCGCTGGATACGATGGTCAATCCGTCCTCGCGATTGCCCATGCGGCGGTGGGTTTCCACATCGATATCGAAAGTATAAGCGTGAACCGAACCATCGCACAGGGTAGCTTGCCAGACGGTTGGATGAGCGCTACCAAATCGGTCTTCCAGGTTGATCCCCGGCGTGTCGGGAGTCGGTGGTTGATAGGCCATCCGACAAGAGTCGTTATCGAATCCGATGCACATGCCGTCGTCATCTGGCCCTCGTCCGTCGGTATAGTGGTCTGGATTGATATTTCGTTCACAGATCATGTAGGTATTGGTTGTACCATCAGTGATTTGGCTGAATTTGATCATGCTACGTTGATAGCAGATCCCCGTATTACTTCGTTCCTTGAACCGGAAACGGGCAAGCGACCTAAAGGATCGAGGTCCTTTTTCCGTATTGCCACCGCGGTCGCCCACGTTGACACAGTAGTCGATTTTCCCCATCAGGGTGACCGGTGTCGCGGCGTTCACGGGTAAACTGCCAAACGTGTAGGGATAAGGGTTCGCGCTGCGTCGTGACGGACAGTAATAGGTTGCAACCGGTATCGCAAGCCGCTCGGTGATTGCCGCTTTCTTCTCGGCGCTCGACTCATCCAGCCCCGCACCCATGCTGTAAAGAGTCTGCTGCTCAATGAATGGCAACACGTTATAGCCCCAACCGCCATGTTGGTCTTTGCCGAAGCCACGATCGGGGTCGCCGCACCAGAAATAGCCCCAGCCACCGGTTGGCAGATGGCCATGCATGTCTTCGTGCAGAAGAAAACCCAATCCCAGTTGCTTGAGCTGATTGCTGCACTGCGCACGCCGTGCAGATTCTCTTGCCGCTTGGATCGCGGGCAGCAGCAAGGCCACCAGAATGCCAATGATGGCAATCACTACCAGCAGTTCGACCAGGGTGAAACCGGCAGATAGTCTGGTCGAGGGAGGCACTTTGGAATGGGAAGATTCCGCCGTCGAAGCGAAAATGCCTCTTTGTGAATCTAATTTGCGAGATGTGTGAAAAACAGGATTCCGAGAGTAGTTTGAACGCATCGCAGGGTTCTCCTGGAAATAGATGACAGCTCGAAAATCTCATTTACCAGACACGTCGAACACAATTCCCATTTTGCGGCGCTCGCCTCCTTCGGTAAGCTCTTCCCCCAGGACCGTGTTTCGATTGTATTTTTCGGAGATCAGTTCTTGGTCGCCTTGTTTTTTTGAGATTTCCACCCGAAAAAACCCACAGTGGGCCACTCCTTTGACCGGCACACCTGCTAGCGCCAATTCAACGCGGCCCGCGGAGTCGGAGATGCCGGTCGCGGTGAGAATGTTAGGACCTAGAAACTTTTCTGGGACAAGACGGACGGTTGCGCCGACCAAGGGACGGCCGTTTTTTATGACGGTGCAATTGACGGCCACCAGCGCCACTTTTCCATCACTCCAGGACCTGATCCGTGCGGCGATTTCCTCGGCCGACAACTGGCCGTCCTGGTTTGTGTCCGCCGATCTGGTGGCGGCTTGAAGACCGGGGCAGGCCTTGAGTTCCTCCTGGTCGAGATGGTCGTCCTTGTTTAAGTCGAAGTCAGCCAAGGCCTGGTCGGCCGCGGCCACGGGGTCGATTTCAGGTGGAACGACCCGTCCTGGGCGGCCTGAACAACCGCCCGTGACCAGCAGGCAGATTCCAGCCAGCCAGAAGACGTCCGATCGCCAGCCTCTCTGGAAGGACTGCTCCCTTTTGAATGTCCTTATCAATAAGAGACTAGGTCGATGGGCTGCACCCCAGGACGAACATTCTGTACAGCCGACCTCGCTCATGACGTCATATTCTGGTAAGATGCAGGGCGCTCAGAAGATGCATGAGGGCTACCCATTTTGGCCCGTCATGAGACAGATCCCGTCATGAGACAGATCCCGTCACGAGACAGATTATTCAGAACCATCCTACTCTGAGTGTATATAGGCAACTGTATGCGGTCAAGCAACGATGGCATCTCGCATCAGCGGAGCGACATCAAAATATTGCAAGTGACCGACGGTACCAGCAATACGTACTGTGTGGGAGAGAGGTAGATCAATGCGGACCACGACATCGACGGCAGGGATCCGGCGGACGATCAGCACAACTTTTCAACATGCGGTTGCCACGGCGAGGTGACTTTCGCATGGTATGACTTTGGAGTTTCTCCTTTACCGTTTGGCCTGTACGCCCAGGCCCAACGCCAGGACGGTCAGCAGGGCCAATGCGCCACTGGTCGGTTCCGGCACAGCGGAAATCGAGGCGGCACTGCTCGGTGCGGGTCCGCCGAATTGGCCCTTCCATATCAACAAGTCCACCGCTTCGACCTGCCGGTCGAAATTGGCAGCGCCTTCGGGACGTTGCTCTGGCCCGCCGTCATGTTGCCAAACGCTACCGGAAAGAACGCGAAGATTCCTTCTTCTGTTGCTTGCGCTGGGCCAACTCCTGCTCGAAGAAGGCCAGCTGCCGTTTGATTGCATGGACGTGGGGATCCAGTCTGGCCGCCTTGCGTTGTTGCTCCAAGGCGCCTGCCAAATCTCCGGTTGCATAGAGGCAACGGGCCAGCGTATCGAGAAAACTGGCCTCCTCGGGTTGCCATTTCAGTGAAGCACGAGAGTAAGCCAGGGCTTGCTGGTAATTCCCTTCGGTGTTGGCGATCAACCAGGCCCAATGATTGAGCAGGCTTGCGTTGTCGGGAAACTCGCGAATCTGCTGGGACAAGACCTTGCTGACATGTTCGATGCGCTTCCGCGTATCTTGCCGATACGCCTTGTCCGCACCTTTTAACCGGTACATGGCGATCAGGACATCGGCGTCAATTTCGTAGCGGTCAATCGCTTTGCTTAAATGGGCCCGCTGGCCAGCGTAATCGCCCTGACTCTCCGCGTGGCAGGCGAAATAGTATTCCTTCCGCGCACGGGTGATCGTATACGCAAAACGCTGTTGTGGGTTTTGCAGGATACGCTTTTCCTGTTGTGGATCGGCCTTGATTTCATCCTCCATCTCCTGGAGCAACCTGGCCGCTTCGAGATCGCGCAGCCGGTCGTGCAACCACATGGAGAGATCGTTTCTTGCGGTCATCGCCTCATCGCTAAAGACGGGAAACGACTGGGTCGCATAACGCCACTCGCGCTCCGCCCAGTCAAAATGCCCCATTTCCAGCAGGCGGTTGGCCAGGTCATTCCGGTCTTCCACGTCGTCCGCCTCCAGATGGAACGCGCGGTTGGCCAATTCCGTGGCGCGCTCGCTTTGTCCTTGCCTGGCGCGCACGGCCGCCACGCGGTACAATAATTCCCGGTGGCCTTTCATGGTGTCGCCGTATCGGGCCTCCAGCCGGTCCAGCACTTCCCACTGCTCACTTTGCAAAACCCAGTCGAGCGCATAGGTCAAACCGCTGGCAGGCGGTGCGCCAGCCTGGACGTACAAATCAATAATTCTCTCCAGGACCTTCACCAACGCGCCAGGCTGTTGCTGTCGCTGGCACAAATCGAGTTGGTGGCGCAATAACTTCAACACGACTTCTTCGTTCGTGTCGGCCGACTGTTTGCCCAGCCGTTGCAGCTCGGCGTCCACCAATTGGGTCCAGCGGTCGACTTCTGCCGCTGGGTCGTCCCACGAAGCGGGTTCCCGCTGCGAAAGGCAAGTGCGAATCCAGGTAACCGCGGGCCGATTGCTGCCGCCCAACTCCCGGTCGATTTTCCCCGATCGGAAGTCCATCTGCGTTTCGGCCACCGGGGGCTCTTTTTTCAGCACCTCCAGGGCCGCTTCGCGTGACAGCAAAGGAGACGGATCAAAGCGGGCAATGCGGCAGAGCACTCCCAACACGTGCGGATCCTTCAACGCGGCCAGCCGCTGGATGCAATCGATTCGATTCGGTTCGGGCAACTCGCCATAATGGGCCATCCATTTCTGAATGCGGGGCGGATCTTCCGGCCGAACCCACTCGATTTTGATCTGGTTCAGGATGTAATGTGCCCGAGTTGCCACTTCCAGATCCGGGTGGTTTTCGACCGCTTTCAATGGGTCGAACGCATCGGCCCCCAACCGCAGCAGGGCTGCTTCCGCCCGCTGTCGCAGGGCGTATTGGTCGCTACCCAGCAATTTGATCCAGCCCTCGATCTGCTGCCCATCGGCCTGCGATCCGTGGCTGCCAGTCTTTCCGGCCGGCCCCAATTCGGCCTTCAAGCCCGAACGTTGTCCAGCAGACGGATGCTCAGAGGATTGGCCAGCTGTCGTCTCTCCGCTAGCAGCGCGCACCCCACCCCACGGGCCAATAGCAAACAAAAGACCGCAAAGTGCCGCAGGTACGCATCTACGAGTAGGCATCGCACGCATCCATCATAGCGGGATAGGGAAAGCAAGCCTCTTGATTCCAAGAAAGGAAAATTCCCACAGGCAACCAGGTATTCCGGTAGCCGTTTACGGCCGGAGGCCGTGGCAGGCTTCTATTGCATCCTACCTCGGCAACCCGCCGCAAGGCAAGCTGGCTCACTCGGTGTCAACGGGAACCTTCCATCTTCTCGATGTACTGTCGCAAGCGTTCCAATTCGTCCGTGACCCCCCGCAGGGTGAGCATGTTATCCACTCGCTTGAGCAGTTCCAGTTTGTTGACCGGCTTGGAAAGAAAGTCGTCCGCTCCCGCTTCGACGGCCCGCTCAATATCTCCCAACTCATTCAGCGCGGTCACCATCAGGATCATGATAGCACTGGTTCGGGGATTGCCTTTGAGCTGCTGACAAACTTCAAAACCGCTGAGTTTGGGCATCATGATATCGAGCAGGATCAAATCCGGTTGGAACGAAGCCACCTTATCCAGGGTGTCCTGGCCATCGACGGCAATCGCAATATCATGGCCCAAGCCACTCAAATAGGCCTCCAACAACTCAACATTCGCCTCGTTGTCATCGGCAATCAAAATCCGCTGTTTACGTTTCTCTGGGTCCATCATGAACCTTCGCCTTAAAGTGCGGGGCCTTTCTTATTCCATTTCGTAAACCACCTGCTTTGCAGGTGGTCGCTGTCTCATCTCCCTAAGGTACCGGGAATTGCTGGCACAACTGGCGAACTTGAGCGCGAATTTCCTGTTGCACCCGTTCTTCCTCGGGCCCGCGCAAGGCGGTGAGCATCCAACGACCAATGGTGCGCATCTCGTCCACGCCCATCCCGCGGGTGGTCAACGCGGGGGTGCCGATGCGAATCCCGGAGGGGTCGATCGGTTTGCGCTGGTCGAAAGGCACCATGTTTTTGTTGACCGTGATACCGCATGCACTCAAGACCGTCTCGGCCAATTTTCCGCCAATGCCAAGGGGCGTGACATCGACCAACATCAAGTGGTTGTCCGTGCCACCGCTGATCAGGCTTAAGCCGCCGCTGGCCAGCACCTCGGCGAGGGTCTGGGCATTCTCAATCACCTGCTGGCAATAGGTTTTGAACTCCGGGCTCAGCGCTTCGCCAAAACAGACCGCTTTGCCGGCAATCACATGCATCAACGGTCCGCCCTGCAAGCCGGGAAACAGCCGACTGTTGACCGTTTTGGCGTATTCTTTCTTCGCCAGACAAAGTCCCCCGCGCGGGCCGCGGAGTGTTTTGTGCGTGGTGGTGGTTACATAATCGGCCAGCGGCACCGGGTTGTCGTGCAGTCCGGCCGCAACCAGACCCGCGTAGTGCGCCATGTCGACCATCAGCTTGGCGCCCACTCCGGCGGCGATTTCCGCAAAGCAGGCGTGCGGGATCTCGCGCGGGTAGGCGCTTGCGCCGGCCACGATCAGCTTGGGCTTGTGTTCGCGCGCGAGCTGTGCCAAACGGTCAAAATCGATGCGATGGTCGTCCTCGCGGACGCCATAGCTGACAAAGTTATAGAGCATGCCGGAAAAATTCAGCCGCATGCCGTGGGTTAGATGGCCCCCATGGGCCAAATCGAGCCCCAACACCGTATCGCCCGGTTCGAGCGCCGCCAGGTAGACGGTCATGTTGGCCTGCGAGCCGGAATGGGGCTGGACGTTGGCGTACTCCGCCCCGAACAGTTTTTTCGCCCGTTCGCGGGCCAGGTTTTCCACCACGTCGACATATTCGCAGCCGCCATAATAGCGGCGGCCCGGATAGCCTTCGGCATACTTGTTGGTCAGCACGCTGCCAGCTGCCTGCAGCACCGCCCGCGAGGTGTAATTTTCGCTGGCAATCATTTCCAGCCCATCCTGCTGGCGCTCGATTTCCTGGGCGACTGCGGCCCACACCTCGGGGTCACCGACCTGTAATGGATTCTCAGATGTCGTATTCATGGGTGCGATTGTCGCCTGCCAGGGGGGCGGTCGTCAATTCCATCTGTTGGCAGCCCGTCACTGGGGTGGGCGCTGCTTGATTGTAACTTGTATCGGCCCGAGATTATCGGCTAGCCGGGCCGAAGATTCATTCACGCGTAGGTAAAGCGCCCCATCTTGCCGAGGGGTCAGGGCTGCGGCAAGCCCCACGGCCAGCGGTTTCCACAGGCCCTCGCCGGCATGGGCCGGAGCCGGACGGCCTGGCGGAGCGGCCGGCACAGAACCCGGCACCCGCGCCAACGGCACCAGCGCCGCGAGCAATTTGCCCAGTGGCTGCCCCGCATGGTACTGGAGCGTGATGCCGCCCGGTTCGCTGTACCATATCTCCGCGGGAGGTAGGGCTGCGTGAATCGTGGCGCCGGCCCGCGCGCCTTTTTTTTGTTTTTTCCTTTCATGGGAGGCGGATGGGGAGGGGGGCGGAGCAGGGGACCGAGCGATCCGAAACCGTCCTGCCGAGGTCAACTGATAGGCCTGGCCCGCGCGCAGCAACCAGCCGGTCGATTGCCAGCCCCGGTCGGTGGCAATCGATCGAGTCGCCCCTTGTTGACCGAGCGGCCGAACAGGTTCCTGCTCAATCGCCATGCGGGCGAAATCATGGCCGAATTCGAGGGTCGATACCAGACTCCGCCACTGCAGATTCAGTTCAGGCCAGGCAGCTTGAAACAGGCGGGCGAAATGTTTCTGGAAATCGGTTCGCCCGGCGAACTTAGGCAATTGGCGGAACGCGGGCTGAAAGTGGGGATTGGTATCGAGCAACTTCACCAGAGCCCAGCACCAGGCATACTGGGCCGTATGCATCGGCCCCCGATGGCCCAGTTGCAACACGTCAGCCAGGGCGGGAGCCTGCCCCTGCCGATAGGCATCTTGGATGAGCTTGATCCGGCCCCACATCGGCACCTCCACCCGGCTGGCAGGCATGGAACTCAGTAGGAGCCGCTGGCCGTCCCACCGATGGGTGGCAAAAAGCTCGGCCATCCCCTCCATGTACCAGGGTGCGCCGCAACCGCCCAACTGGGTCCACATGAAACCGTGCGTCCCTTCGTGCAACAGCAAGTGACGCCGGTAATAGTCGCTGGGTTGCTCGGCCAGCCACAGTTCATGCCCTTGGGCGTAACCGTTTTCGAATCGCCGGTTCGTTTCGGGCAGCAAGTGGAGCTGGGCGAATCGCTGCCGGTCGGCCATCAGGTAGCCTTGCATGTGCCAATCGCGGAGCCGGGACTGGTCGAGATGAAAGTATTCAGCCCACTGGGGCACAGCCGCATCGAACAGGGCCGGCAACCGGTCGACCGCTACGCTGGAAGGAACATCGGTGTAGAGCGTCAGATGCCGCCCGGTGAGCTGGCGAATCCCTGCCTGCGCCGCCCGCCGCGGATCGACTTGGCGAAACAGAGGCCGACGAATTGGGGCTTGGCGCGGCTGGCGAGTGGCGGCGGGCCCCGTTTGGCCCAGCAAAGTCTGGCCCGGCAAAGTCTGGCCTCCAGCGGGAGCCGGCCAGAACCAGAGAAAGCAGGGCCATGGTAACAGGTGGCAGAGGCAAAGCGCGGGCCAAGCACCAATCGTGCGCCTTGGGCGCTTCCCATCCGTTCCCATGCCAGGCTTCGCCCGCATCGCAACTCCAAATAAAAACGTGAATTCGAGTGATGTCTTACAAAATTTCTTTTTGTCACATTTGGTCATTGGAGCGGTTCGTGGTTGATAAATCAATATTTAGCGGTGATAGTACTAGCCTGAATGGTGCTGCCCAACTAGAACGCACGGTAGGATTGGTAAAAAACGCTTCTCAAGGACACTCCATTGTGATCTGGGGCACTAGCCTTGCCTCTGCTAGCAAGCATTGAAATAAAAAGGGCGTCCCTCCACTCCCGGCAGCCGGGAATTCCGCAGTCACCTTACAGTACCTTTCAGCACCCACGCGACCGATGTCCCAACTTGCCGACCGGGTGATTGCCGCTGCCAGGAAATTGGCCAACTCCGCGGACCGGCTGACTTTCAAGCCGCCGGTGGCCTGGGTCTACAATCCATTGCAGTATGCCTGGCCGGCCCATCAGCAGTATCTGCAAAAATATGTCCGCCGTTCGTGCCAGGTCGTCCTGCTGGGCATGAATCCAGGCCCCTGGGGTATGGCCCAGACCGGCATTCCGTTTGGCGAAGTGGCGGTGGTTCGCGACTGGCTGCAAATCGACTCCCCGGTGGGCCGGCCCACCGCAGAGCATCCCAAACGGCCCATTGAGGGGCTGGCCTGCCCACGCAGCGAAGTTTCGGGGCGACGACTGTGGGGCCTGTTCCGGGCCCGGTTCGAGCAACCCAAAGCGTTTTTCGCCCAGCATCTGGTGCTCAACTACTGTCCGCTCGTCTTCATGCTGGCCTCAGCCCGCAACCTGACTCCCGACAAGCTGCCTGCTGCCGAGCGTGAGGTCTTACAAGCACTCTGCGACCGGCACCTGGAAGAAGTCCTCGCCGTGCTCAAGCCACGCTGGCTGGTCGGCATTGGGGCGTTTGCGGAAAAATGCGCCACTCGGACTGCGCCGCCAGGAGTCGAAGTGGGCCGGATTCTCCATCCCAGCCCGGCCAGCCCGGCGGCCAACCGGGGCTGGGCCGAAGTGGCGACCAGGCAGTTGCTGGAACTGGGGATATGGTAGGAAAACGGTTTGCCGGCGTTCGTGCCGTAAAACGGACGTTTGTGGCGCAGAACGGCGGTCTGTGCCGTAAAACGGCTGTCTGTGGCGCAGAA